>Ga0136612_10000540_pt1 | contig 13726 bp, 10 predicted proteins | sample AntDryUQ224A2306_2_FD_106644 | JGI IMG/M metagenome (GOLD analysis project Ga0136612, IMG submission 106644) | Polar desert sand microbial communities from Dry Valleys, Antarctica - metaG UQ224A (23.06) | ecosystem: Environmental > Terrestrial > Soil > Desert | place: Antarctica: Dry Valley... | reverse complement strand
GCTCTAGCTTTGTGTCTGATGTTGATTCGATGATCATAAGTTCTCCTCCAGCCAATTAAGTAGCGCGACCACTCCTGGCACGCCGTCCACGATGGTATCCGCCAGTTCCGCCACGAGGGGCGGCGTCTCCTCGCTCAGGACGCCCACGCAAACGGCCACAATCCGACCGTCGGCTCGGAGGGCGCGCAGCTCGCGAAAGGCGTCCGTGTCAGTCGTATCGTCGCCGAGAAACACGCAGCCTCTCAGCCCCCGTTCCTCGACGATCCTCCGTGCTGCGGCGCCCTTGCCGAGCGACTCTCCCGGCCGCACCTCCAGGATCATCCTTCCGTCGTGCAGTTCCATACCCGACTCCACGACGAGCGGCTCAAGGGCGGCCCGCAGCCTTGCCCTCGCGCCCTCCTGGTCGTCCGCCTGGCGGAAGTGCACCGAGCCGGTGACCCTCTTGTCCTCGTAGATCACACCCGGAATGTTCACGCTGCTCTGAACGCGCTCGAAGATCGGGCCGACGACGCCGGCGAAGGGCTCGGCCTCGGGCGCCAGGCGTACCTCGCCGTCGTGCAACTGCTCCAGCCCGTGGTTTCCCACATACACCACCCCGGGCAGGTCGAGCATCCGGGCGGCTTGGCGGGGATCACGACCCGTGACGGCGGCGATCACATCGAGCCTGGGGAGCAGCGATTGCAGCGCCCGGCGGGCGGCGGGCTCCACGCGCGCGGCGTCGGGCGTCGGCGCCACCGGGCTGAGTGTGCCGTCAATGTCGGTGAGCAGGCCGCTCGGCCGTCGGCGGAGGGCGTCGAGCACGAGACCCCGACCGTCAAGATCGCTAGTAGTCATCGTCGCGCTCATCGCACAATTGTTGCAAGTCCTTGAGCTGAGTGTGGAACCAGTGCGCCACGTCCTCGGTCTCGACCACCTCCCGCAGCCTGCTGGACAACTCCGCCCTTTCCGGCGCCGGCATCTGCAGCGCGTTGTACAGCGCCTCGGAAGTGCCGAGTATGTCCGCAGCGCTGACGTAGTTGGGCAGTGGTGTGGACTGCGCGAACTGCTCGAACGCACCGGCGCCGTCGGAGAGCACGAGTGCGCCGTGTCGCTCGTTGACGACGACGCCCTCCTTTGCCACCAGGTTCATACCGTCAATCAAGGGGTTGACGAGCAGGACGTCGTACTTGCGCATCGCGGCGAGAGCCCGCACGTAGTTGTCGCCGATGAGCGCCTCGACGGGCCGCCAGTAATCGGCCCCGTAACGCAGATTGATCCTGGCGATCGCGGTCATGACCTCGTCCTGGTAGCGCTCGTACTCAGGTATCGAGCTCCGCGAGGGCACGAGGATAGCCAGGAACTTCACCTTGCCGTGCAGCTCTGGGTGGTTGTCCAGCATCAGGCTGTACGCCTCAAAGCCCCGAAGTATGTTCTTACTCGGCTCAATGCGGTCCACACGCAGAATGTTGCGCTCGCCGAAGTAAGGTTCGAGATACGCTAGCTCGCGCTCGGCTTGCTCACTGTACGCGCGTTCACGAACGCCCTTCGGATCAATGCTGATGGGGTAGCGGCGGACCATCGTGAGGTGATCCTTGTACTCAACGACGCCGAGGTCGTAGTCCACCCGCACTCCAGAGATGAACGAGCCTGCGGCGCGTAGGAAGTTGATCGCCGAACGGTTGGTCTGAAAGCCGATTATGTCGCAAGCAAGCAGCGAGGAGACTATCTCCTGCCGCATCTCCATTGGCAGCACGCGCAGGTAATCCGACCCCGGAAAGGGGATGTGAAGAAAGAACTGTATCAACACGTCGGGGCAAAGTTTGCGCAGCGCCCCGCTCACAAGGTACAGGTGGTAGTCCTGGATCATCACGATCGACGGCTTCTCGCTGCGCTCGATCTCATCGTGTATCACCGAAGCAAACTCCAGGTTCGCGGGGACGTAGCCCTCGTGCCACGCTCGCCACTCTCCCACTCCTATCTTCGGCTCGCGCGGAGTATCCCACATGTAGTGCTGCAGGAACCAGAGCAACGGGTTGGCGATCACGTTGTAGTAGCCGTCGTAAACTTTCTCGGGGAGGTCCACAAAGCGCAGACGGTAGACGACGTCCTGCTCCTCGACCTCGATCGAGCGACCGCCGTGCCTCGCTGCCTCCTCGCGGTCGCCGGTGGACATCGCCGCTGCGACCCACGTTGGCGAGGCGATCTTGCCTACCGAGGAGACGGCGGTCACCACGCCGCCGGCGCCTCGCTTCCGCTGAACGCCCGAAGGGGTAGTGAGGAACTCGAATGGGCCTCGGTTCGAGGCGAGGATAAGGTGGTGGTCGGACAGCAGTCCATTTCGTACCTCCGCCTGCACGGTAACAGGATCCGTGTGCATCGTCTCGCTCATAGGCAATAAACTCCTCTTCACGTCCGTGTCCAGCGTCCCCACACCCGGTCGGTCCTACGTCGTCGGCACCATGATACACGGACGGGAACACGACACGTTTTCATGCCGTCCCTGTTAGAGCAAGGCGCAGTTACAGCGTGACAGCCCGTTCCCGGCGCAGCCGAGCCGAACGGAAGGCAGGATGCACCGGCTGAACCCGACGCAGCGTCAGGTCCCACATCACGTCCTCGACCAAGGTACTCCGATGGGGCCGCCGGGCGCGTTCAAGGTCGGCTAAGTCTGAGCCAACTCCGAGACGGAGGCCGCAACATTCTCATCCGTCAGTAGCGCGTCGGCGTCCTGCGGTCGGGCGAAGCGAACGACCTCCTTCCAGACGGTGTTCGCGTGGTCGCAGTTAATCACGATCAGGTCGCCACGCCGACCGCGCTGCAACGCTGTAAGTGTCGCCTCGATCTCGTCAAGCACGATCTCGATCTTGTCCTCGGGCTTGCCCGCCTTCAGCAGACCGCTCTTGACTAACTCTGCGATGGAGCCCGGCTGCCGGCCCCGTGGGTTGTCGTCCTCACGAACTATCACCTCGTCGAAGTAGGGCGCGGCGGCCTCGCCGAACGCGAGGAGGTCTTCATCTCGCCGGTCGCCCGGGCTCGCGATCACGCCTATCACCCTGCCGGAGCCGTTGCGCGACGCCTGCACGAAGCCGCCGAGCGCATTCATTGCTGCGACGTTGTGGCAGTAATCAACAATCACGCGGGTACCGTCGTAGTCGAACACGTTTAGCCGGCCGGGCGCCAGGTAGTATGAGGTTGTGAAAGTGCGAAGCCCCTGGCGCAGGTCCTCGGGGTGAACCCCCGATGCGTAGCAAGCCGCAGCCGCCGCAAGCGCGTTGGCCACGTTGAACCTCGCCTTGCCCTCAAACGTGCTTGGTAGTAGGTGCGACCACACTAGCGACGACGAGCGCCTGCCCTCTTGGATTGTGATCATTTCGCCGTTGACGCCGTGCTGGAGAGTGAAGGCTGTTCCGCCGCGCGCCAGGTGTTCCTTGACCAGTTCGTTCTCGGGGTCTAGTGTGAAGTAGATCACGTCGCCTCGACACAGCCGCGCCATTCGAGCGACAAGTCGGTCGTCGGCGTTGAGCACAGCGGCGCCGCTGCGGGGCACAGCCTCGACTATCACGGCCTTCACACGCGCAAGCTGCTCGACCGTGTCTATACCACCCAGTCCGAGGTGATCCCCCGTGACATTGGTGACCACTGCCACGTCGTTGCGATCGTATCCGAGGCCGGAGCGGACTATTCCGCCACGCGCGGTTTCGAGCACGGCCACGTTGATGGTCGGGTTCATCAGCACCGCCTGGGCGGAACGCGGACCGCTCATATCGCCGCGCGCGATCTGACGACCGTTGATGTGTACGCCGTCGGTGCTCGTCAGTCCGGGCGTCCGACCCGCCAGCTTAAGTATGTGGGAGATCATCCGCGCTGTGGTGGTCTTACCGTTCGTGCCGGTGACGGCGATGATGGGCACGCGAGTGGGCGCTCCGCGCGGGAAGAGGCTTTCGATCACCGGGCGGGCAACGTCGCGCGGCTCGCCCTCGGTGGGGTGTGTATGCATTCGGAAGCCGGGTGCGGCGTTCACCTCGCAGATCGCGCCGCCGGTCTCCTTGACTGCAACGGCGATGTCGTCGGTGATTATGTCTATGCCCGCCACATCCAGCCCGATCATCTGAGCCGCCTGCTGCGCGATCTCGATATTGTCCTGATGTATATCGAAGGTGCGGTCTATCGAGATGCCGCCTGTGCTCATGTTGCCGGTGAGCCGCAGCATCACCTGCTTGCCCGCCTCCGGCACCGAGTCGAGTTCCAACCCCTGGGCCCGCACAAGCTCGCGGGCGGAATCATCGAGGGCGATGCGGGTGAGAACCTTCTCGTGCCCAATGCCCCGTCGCGGGTCAGTATTCGTCTTGACAACGAGTTGTGCAACCGTCAGCTCGCCATCGCCGTAGACGCACGCCGGCACCCGCTCAGCGCAGGCGACCATCTTACCGTTGACGACGAGCACTCGGTAATCCCGACCTGTGATGTACGACTCCATTATCACGTCGGAGCGGTGGCGCCGAGCCTCTCGATAGGCCGCGCGAATGTCGGCCTCGGTGCGCAAGTTCAGCCCGACGCCCCTGCCGTGATTGGCGTCCAACGGCTTGATTACTACCGGGTAACCGATTCGATTCGCCGCAACGACGGCGTCGTCCTCGGAGTCCAAGAGCATGATTCGCGGCACGGGTATACCCACGCTGGAGAGCAGTCGGTTGGTCAGTCGCTTGTCCGACGCGGCGTCCACGGCGATCGAGGACGTAACGCTCGTCATCGTGGCGCGAATGCGCTTCTGGTACACACCGTGGCCAAGCTGAACCAGACTCTGGTCGTTGAGCCGCAGCACGGGTATGTCGCGGCGTAGCGCCTCGTCTACCAACGCTTGGGTGCTGGGGCCGTATGCGGTACGCTCCGCCAGGCGGATAAGCCGCTCAAGCTCGGTGGTCAGGTCGAACGGATGTTGTTCTGGAAATGCCACGTGCTGCACAAGCTGTATGGCGATCTTTCCGGCCTCGGTCCCGACGTGCTGCTCACGGTACTCGAAGATCACGTTGTAGTGACCGGTAGGGCCGGCGGACCGTGTCTTCCCCTTCGTGACGATCGTACCCGCAAGACACTGTAACTCGAGTGCAACATGCTCCGCGATGTGGCCCATCCACGTGCCCTGCTCCAGCCGCTGCAGAAAGCCGCCTCTGCGGCCGAGCGAGCATGTATGCTCCTCCAGCGTCGGGAGCATCGAGGTGAGCCGCTGATTGAACCCTGGTATGAGGTGGGACGGAAGTTGCTCGTACTCGCCGATGTCGAGCAGTATCCTGATCACGGGCAGCGACGACCAGTAACTTGGGCCGCCGTACGCCCGCACCTCGAGTATCTTCATGGTCTCGATCTCAGTTCTATTCGCCGTGGTCGCCATGGGTGCCTCGCTCATCTATGTATTGGGGAAGGACGATCAATGCGTTCAACAGGATTATATGAAACTACGGCCAGGCGCGCAACAACTGGAATATGTCAAAAGCCCGCGTGACACCGCGCCCCCGCACGTAGCGAGTATTGTGCAGGCGCCATGCGTGCTATCGAACCCCAACACAAGTATTGAGCTTCAAACCCTGCGGAAGGAGACTCAAATGTCTGATTGGCGATCAGAGTACGTGGTGGTCGGCGGAATCAGGCTGCACTACACGCGCACCGGCGGGAGCAAACCGCCGCTCGTGCTGGCCCACGGCGTGACCGACGACGGGCTGTGTTGGACGCCGGTCGCGCAGGCGCTGGCCGCCGAGTACGACGTCGTGATACTGGACGCCCGAGGGCACGGGCTGTCCGACGCGCCGGAGCACGGCTACGGCCCGGCACAACAGGCGGGCGACCTGGCGGGCGTGATCGCAGCACTTGGTCTGGAGCGACCGGCGGTGCTCGGCCACTCGATGGGCGCGGCGACGACTCTTGTGGCTGCGGGCCTCTACCTAGACGCTCTCGGGGCGATACTGCTGGAAGACCCTCCAGGGTGGTGGGCGCCGCAGACGAATCGGTCGACGAGCAACGAGTATCGGCGGGCGGAAATGCGCGAGCGGTTTGCGTCCGTGAAGACCAAATCACGGGATGAGTTGATCGCCGAGCAGCGCGCCCAGTCCCCTGGCTGGTCCGAGGCTGAGCTTGGTCCCTGGGCGGACTCGAAGCTGATGTTCAGCCTCAACGTCCTCGAACTCCTCGAGTCGGCGTCGGAGACGAGTGTTGACTGGCAGGATGCGCTCGGCCGCATAACCCGCCCGACGCTGCTGATGACCGCCGACGTTGAGACCGGCGCAGTCCTGCCTCAGGAGGGCGCTGCGGCCTTGCAAGCGCTTGTGCCGCAACTTCGTATCGAGCATTTTCCGGGAGCGGGGCACAATATTCGGCGAGACCAGTTCGACCGCTATATTGAGGTCGTTCGCTCCTTTCTCTCGGAACACCACGGTGGGCGACCCGCTTAGACCTGGACAACGTCTCTCGCGCCAAGTCCCCGTTCCGGGGCTCACGAGGGCGCAGGCGGGCGTGGTGCATTGGACGCTCTGATATACTTAACAGTCAGAGTGAACAACGTTCTAAGTAACGCCTGGTCACGATCTTGACGTGTTCAGCATGTGCGTTACAGGGCCGGCAATACCTCATAGGCAAGATCGCCACCAGCTAGGAGATACGCAAGTATGGCTTTTGATTTCTTCAATCGCGGCCGCCGTCGCGAACAGGACGAGGGGCGAGTGCCGCCGGGCCAGGTGGTCACGCAAAAGTTTCCAGTACTTCACTACGGCTCAGTGCCAAAGACCGACCTCTCCTCCTGGGACTTCCGAGTCGGCGGTCTCGTCGAGAATCCCTTCACTCTCTCGTGGAACGAGTTGCAGGCCCTCCCCACCAAGGAGGTCGTCGCCGACATACACTGCGTCACGCGATGGAGCAAGCTGGACACTCGGTGGACGGGCGTGCCCTTCTCCGAGATCATCCGGATGGCGAACCCGAAGCCCGAGGCCAAGTTCGTGATGTCGAAGGCGGAGAACAACTTCACGGCCAACGCGCCGCTCGACGTACTGACCGACGAGGACGTGCTGCTGGCATACCTCTTCGAGGGCGAACCGCTCGATCCAGAGCACGGCTACCCCCTGCGGCTCGTCGTGCCGAAGCGGTATTTCTGGAAGAGCGCGAAGTGGTTGCGAGGCTTCGACTTCCTGGCCGAGGACAAGCCCGGCTTCTGGGAGGACGCGGGCTACCACATGAACGGCGACCCGTGGAAGGAAGAGCGATACGGCACCCCCACCTGGTGGTAGCCGCCGCATCGCCGTCATATCGAAGTAGGGCCGTCGGGTTGCTTCGGCGGCCCACGCCACGCCCAGCACCGGGCCAATGACGAACCATCACGAGAAATGCTAGGAGGACGAAGTGCGCGACCCCAGACACGAGAAGCTCGCAAAGGTACTGGTAAACTACTCGCTCGGGATAAGGGCCGGCGACAAGTTCGTGCTGCGCTCCTCGCCGGCAGCCGCCCCGCTGGTCCGCGAGGTTTACCGCGAAGCTATTCGAGCGGGTGCGTTCCCCGCAGTCCGGTTGATGATAGACGGCTTGTCGGAGATCATGCTCACTGAAGGCTCGGAAGAGCAGTTGCAATTCGTCTCTCCGATTGACAAGGCGGAGATGGAGTACTTCGATGCCTCAATGAACATCATCGCCGATGTGAACACCAAGTCGCTGAGCGGTGTGGACCCACAGCGGATGGCGATGGTCGGACAGGCTCGCCAGCCTCTGATGGCGCGCTATATGGAGCGCGCAGCGAACGACGAGCTGCATTGGAACCTTACGCTATACCCAACCCAGGCTCACGCGCAGGACGCCGGCATGTCGCTCGCCGAGTACGAGGACTTCGTGTTCGGCGCGGGTCTGCTCGACGAGGAGGACCCGGTCGCCGCCTGGCGCAAAGTGGAGACCGAGCAGCAGAAGATCGCCGACTACCTTGAAGGACACGACGAGATACACATCGTCGCCCCGGGCACGGACCTTACTTACAGGGTCGGCGGACGCAAGTGGATCAACGCGTGCGGCACGCACAACTTCCCCGACGGCGAGGTTTTCACCGGACCTGTGGAGGACTCGGCGACCGGATACGTGTCGTTCACGTACCCAGCGGTGTACCAGGCCAACGAGGTGGAGGGAGTGCGGATCGAGTTCGAGAGCGGCAAGGCGGTCAAGGCCGAGGCGACGAGGGGCGGCGAGTTCCTCAACTCGATGCTGGACATGGACCCCGGCGCGCGGTACCTCGGCGAGGTCGCGTTTGGGCTCAACTACGGTATCACGAAGTTCACCCGCAACATCCTGTTTGACGAGAAGATCGGCGGAACGATGCACATGGCGCTCGGCAGATCCTACCCCGAGACGGGCGGCACGAACGAGTCGGCGCTGCACTGGGACATGATCGCCGACCTGCGCGAGGGCGAGGTCCACGCCGACGGCGAGCTCTGCTACAAGGGCGGCAAGTTCACGATATAGCGCACAGGCCGGGTGCATGATTCAGCGCTGCGACTTGAGGCCGGCTCCGAGGCTGACCGAAGGCTGCGGCCCGCCGTCGCTTGGCCTCGGCAGGCGAAACGCCGCGCACTCAACACAGCTCGGCATGCCGAGTGCCACCCTGGCCCGCCGAGCTGCGCACCAACGCGGTTCGACCAGGTGTCATGTCCGGTCGCCTACTACTTCGGACTCATCACCCGACCAATGAACAGGACTGCCACCGTTTCCTTCTCCACGATCGCGAACACGAATGGCCGGTCAACTACGAGGTGATTCGGGGGGTCCTGCCTCCCCGACACAAGTCTTATTACAGTAACGGTCGCCGCTGCAGCCTCCGTCCCCTTCTCATTCACCTCGAACGTCGCTCGGTGAAAGGCCTTCGAGATGCACAATTCATTTATCCCGAACTTGTTCATGCCCGTGAAGTTCGCATTCAATTCTTCGCAGAATGCATCGGGCATTCCCATTTGTGACAGCGTTTCATGTAGCTCTGGCGCACTCTGAAACTTGAAGCGAGGCATCGTTATGTGGGCCTCGCCCTTTGTGGTTTTCGCCCGCACCGCCTCGAGGAACTCGGCGTCGAGCCCGGCGTCAACCTTCTCAAACTTCCCCGTTTTCGGCACGATCAGCACCATCTCGGCGCCGTCGCCGGCGTATGGCAGCACCGCAGCCTCGTAGTCCTTCGTTGCAGCGTAGGTTAGTGCATCGTCGTCTTGAGTCATCATCGGTACAGTGACGCGACTCCCGTCGAGCAGCGTGAACGAGCCAGGCTCTGTGGCCTCCTCAAGGAACGGGTACTGCCAGAGAGCCTTGAAGTAAATCGCGTTCGCCAGGATTAGCCTGGTGTACATGTCCACGGAACCCTCAGGCAGTATGTCCTTGATGTGCTGCTCCGTCTCCTTCCACATCCTGTCGTTGACGAGCTTGCGCCCCCCTTCGACGTCCGATATGAAGTCAACCGGGCGCACCCGGGAGCCGTAATGCTCCGCCAGCACTCGCTGATAGGCGTCGGCGAACGGATAGCCCGTCTGCCCCCACACCGCGTTGGCGTCCCGGAGCTGGAACGGTAGGTTGCCCGTCCGTTGATTGGGTACGGGCCGGAATGCAAGCTCGTCGAGTCGCCGCTGTAGAGTCTCGGACGCTGCGTGGTGGCTCGCCTGGGGCAGGAAGCCGAGGACCTTCGCAATCTGGGTCTCGGTGTTCGAGCACGCACCGGCGTACACCATCGAAAAGGCAGTTGAGATACTGTAGGGCGAGTAGATAAGGTTGGCGCTTTTCCCCTCGCCGTCGGTCACAGCTCGGTAGTAATCGAACCCGAATCGGTTCATCCCGCTCACAAACGCGGCCTCCCCCTTCTTGGCGTCGAGCGGGACACCGGCCTTCTGCTTGCAATTGATTACCGTCGCTTGAGGGGGAGCGGTCGGTTGGATGCGGCTCTGGTTGTCTACCGTCGGCTCCGGCATCGCCTTCACCGCCTGCGTGGGCGTCGGCGTCTTTGCAGTCGGCGGCGGTGGCCGGGTCGAAGTTGGGGGCGCGACGATAGATGGCGTACCAACGAGGCTCGCCGAGTTGGGTGCGCCGCCGGGCTCGGCCGCCGGGGCGCAAGCCGCCGTTAGCATCACGAGTACGCAGACCACGTGGACGAGTTTCATGCGGGCGCTCCTCTATTTATTCGGTCAGTCTACTCGTATAACGCGCCCACGACCTACATGGTTCCCGCGCGACCGCCTGGGACTCTGGCGGGCCAGGCGCGGCAACGCACTCATTGCATCGTTATGTCGCCCCCAGTCTCCGGCGGGAAAATACCCCTACCGTCGTTATCCGACACCCAGTGCGTAGCCAAATGAGACGCTCTGTGATACCGAGTAGGGGCGTTCAGTTGAACGCCCTGAATACCCCACCGAACACCCCTACGGCAACGCCCCGATGCACACGATGTCGCTTGATCTCGCACGAGGCTGTGCTCTAGCCGACTCGGAGTAACCATTCAACTAATGTATCGAGCGCACACAGCGTGTAGACTGAACTTGCGGTCCATAACTCGACGTCGCCCACGAGCGACTTGCAGTAATAAGAGGATTCCACACCGGTATGACGGAACACTCACAAACCGGAGACGCTCGGGGCGGCCCGCTCACAACGGACACCGCGCCGCTTGAGCGTGCGGCCTGGTCGCCGCCGTCCGAGCTGGCGCCGGTGGCGATGGAGCAGCGTCCCGCCGTGAGCGATTCGCCGGAGGAGGTGTACCTCGCCGGCCTCTCCCCGACGGGCAGGCGCTCAATGCACTCCAAGCTAACATCCGTCGCCCGGCTGCTCGGCGCGTCGTCTGTCGAAGAGGTGCCCTGGGAGCGGATGCGCTATCGTGAGGTGGCCGCCATCCGTGCCAGGCTCATCGCCGCAGGTCTGGCGCCCGCCACCGTCAACTCCACACTCTCGGCGCTCAGACGGGTGGCGCGCGAGGCCCGCAACCTCGGCTTCATTTCCAGCGCAGAGTACGACCTCATCAGCGATGTCGAGCCCGCGCGCGGCAGCCGTGTGCTCGCGGGCCGAGAGGTCGCCCGCTCGGAGCTGGTCGCGATGCTCGACGCCTGCGCCGCCGACGACGGGCTCGCAGGCAGCCGCGACGTCGCGGTGATACTGCTGCTCTACGGCGGCGGCCTGCGGCGCTCCGAGCTGCCGGAACTCTCGCTCGACGATTGGGACTTAGAAAGCCGCTGCCTTCGCATCCGCCACGCGAAAGGAAACAAGGAGCGCGAGGTGTTCGTCTCGCACGGCGCCGCCGCAGCACTCGAGGACTGGATCGCCGCTCGCGGCCGGGTGCGACCGGGCAAGCTCTTCCTACCGATCAATAAGGGGAACAACGTAGGCGGTGAGCGTATCTCCGACCAGGCGGTGTACGTGCTGCTCAACAAGCGCCGCGTGCAGGCCGGCCTGGCAAGGCTGTCCCCTCACGACCTGCGGCGCACTTGGGTCGGGGACCTCCTCGACGCCGGCGCGGACATCGCGAGCGTGCAGAAGCTCGCCGGCCACGCCTCGCCCACCACCACAGCGCGCTACGACCGTCGCGGCCGCCGAGCCCTGCGCCGAGCCGCCGACCTGCTGGACGTGCCTTACGGCAAGGATCAACCTCAAACGTAGCACCATGGCGGCCAGATGTGTTTTCCGCAGCCTACATCCTTTCGCAACCTTGCACCGCCTCACATGCTGCGGATGGGGGGTTGTAAAGCACATCGAGGTGTCCAACTAGATCAGCCCGTGAGGGTGCGGAGCAGACGCTATCTACCTCTACGCCGACCCAGGAACCAGCCTAAGTCAACTCCGTACCCCATCTTCCAGAACCAAATCGCAACCCACCCGGGCGGTTCGTCCGGTCGGGTGGGGGGCGGCGCCATTGGTGCACGCTCGATGTTCATCTGAACCCTTGCCGTGAGGCTCGCCTGATACAGCGGAGGGATGCCGTATCGGCGCACGAGGGCGCCCTGCTCGTCGTACTGGTTGAGTACAATGTGTTTTGTCATAGGCGAAGTGAGGAGGAACACACCGGACCCCAGATGCACCGTCGCACGTCCTCGGCCCCCCACGACGGCCTCCACCCGAACCACCCCCGCCGGCGTCGGACCGCAGACGACTTGATGCTTGCCGGACATCGTTCCTCCCCGCCCGCCGGTCTTGTGAATCGGCGCCTGGATGTAATCGCCCACCACTGGGCCGACCGAGCCCACGCCGTCTCCTCGCTCCACCAGCCACAGCGTACCGATGGGGATGGACGCAAGGTCCACGAGATACTCAGCCACCCTGCTTACCTGCGGATGGACCGCGAGCTCGCTGCCCGATTCAGTTGTTGCGAGCACCGCCTCCCCGAGCCAGTACTTCGCGAGTTCGTGGCTGTGCATTTCATCGGCGCTTGAGTCCTGAAACGACTTCCACCGCCTCACCATCACCCCTCCTTTACTACCGAATCCACCAGACCCCCGATGCACGTACTGGTCGCCGATGTGGCCGGCACACCCGACTCGTCCAAGCGGCCAACCATTCAGTTACACACTGTGCAACACGTCCTGCACATCACTATGGCTGTTTCGAGGCTAATCCGGTTCCGACTAGATTCCGACCAACGGTATACCTAAGTCACGGCCGATTACTCAAGGAACGTACGTAAGTTCCGAGTATATGCGCACAATCTCGTATGCCAACAAGGCAAATGCAATCAGTGGTGTACCCAGTATCAGCATCAAACTTCCAAACCGCAATCGCACAGCCCCTGGTTGAGGCAGGTTGCATATACAAGGATACTGACAGGCCTGCGTACCCGAGGGCGCCGAGCAACAACGGCCAGTTATAGACCAGGGAACCTCGGGAGACCAACGACCACGCCAAGAGGCAAAAAGATCCCCCCACGAGGAACCACCTGGTCGTTCCCCGACGCTCAGCGACGATGTCCCCTCGGTACACGAACTCGCTCAGCGCCGCCCGTACGGTGAGGCGCGGCGACTTTTCTGCCATTATGTACTCTTCTATGCTGGACGATTTCGATGCACCCCGCACTATGCATCGTTTGCGCAGCCGGATAGACTGTCGGCTGCGGCGGCTCGGGCGGCCCGTACTGCGTGTTCAGCGCAGTGCTTACGGCTCGCCGGCAAGCCGCCCAGCGCCGCCTCGACCTCGTCGGCGCCCAGGGTCAGCGCGGCGCCCAGCGTCCGACCCTGGAGCAACTCGGTGACGACGGAGGCGGAGGCTATCGAGGCGCTGCAACCGAAGGCTCGGAAGCGTGCCTCCTCGATCACCCCGTCCGCGCCGCCTCCCGCCCGCAACGCTATCTGAATGAGTATCTCACCGTTCGAGCCGTCGCCCGACTGCCCCGTGCCAGTCGCGTCCGGCAGCGAGCCGGGGTTGCGCGGGTTGGTGAAGTGCTCGATCACCAGCGGCGTGTACTCGGTAGCGACGTTCTCCGCGCTACTCACCCGCCGCCTCCGTTTCAAGCACGGCGCCCCGCGACTGCTCAACGATGCGCGTCTGGCTTTGCTCGCGCAGGAACTGCTGCACGTAATACGGGCCGAGTCCCCCCTTGCCGGTCGAGCCGCTGGCCTTCCAGCCGCAGAAGCTCTGCGAGCCCGGCCACGCCCCCGTCGTCGCGCCTCCCCGTCGGTTCGCGTACGTCACGCCCGCCTCTATCCCGTCGAAGAACCGCTCGACCTCGACCTCGTCCTCGCTGAAAACGCCCGCGCACAGGCCGTACTCCGACGCG
>Ga0136612_10000539_pt1 | contig 13727 bp, 16 predicted proteins | sample AntDryUQ224A2306_2_FD_106644 | JGI IMG/M metagenome (GOLD analysis project Ga0136612, IMG submission 106644) | Polar desert sand microbial communities from Dry Valleys, Antarctica - metaG UQ224A (23.06) | ecosystem: Environmental > Terrestrial > Soil > Desert | place: Antarctica: Dry Valley... | reverse complement strand
GCCGTTCACACCGTTGTTCCCGTTCGTGCTGTCTACCGTCTGGGCCGCTCCGCCCGCGCCACCGAGCCCAATAACAACCGCCTCAGTGGCCGCCAGCACCGACGCCTGGAAAGTACGTTCGCTGAACCCGCCGCCGCCGCCGCCGCTGCCGCCGGTGCGGACGGTCGCGGCGAGCCCACGACGACCAGAACCACCACCTGCGCCCGCGCCGATAGCAACGACCTGCACGACGGTCACGCCTGCTGGCTTTGTCCACGTCCCCGAAGCGGTAAATACCTGCACGTCTGGGGGCGGCTGTGGAGCACCTTGAGGCCCTTGCGGTCCCAACGTCACTACTTCTACAAGAGTCGAAGTAGAAATTGCTAGTGTTACCGCTATGCCGCCCCTGTCGATTACTTCTACAAGCATGTTAGAGCCGCGTAACTTCTGGGTCTACTGTAACTGATCCTTTAAGTATACGAATTACGGTTCCTCCTGGGGAAATAATCTCTAAGTCGTATACGGCAGTGACCCAAGAAAGGGCCGCCGCCTCGGCGGCGGTAATCGTAATAGTAAACTTTCCATTTACGCCACCTACCACAATTTTGCTGTTGGCGCTAGTTAAATCCATTAGAGAGGTCGGTGATGCAATAGTGGTCCGTATCTGCATGCTTGCAGAGTAGCCAGTAACGTTAACTGGCGAATTGTCATTGTTCTTCCAAATGACCTCTTGGGACCACGTAGACCCCTGTTCAATCTCTATGTTATAAACAGCGGCAGCCATACTAAGTAGCCTACCAGCCTAGGCAGCGGGCTTTTCCTTCTTAGTTGGGCCTTCCTTAGCCTCTTCAATCTGCTCAGACAAAAGCTCTAGCTGACCCATGAGCGAAAGCCGCCGCTCGTTCATCGTGGCTAGTGCTTCTACTGTCTTGTTGTAGTCTGCAATCTTCTCTTCTAGTTTTTCTTGTAGAGTCATGATGCTCCTAGATAGATCAGCGGTCCTCTAGTTTATCAAAGAACCGAAATGGGTTTCTCTACAAAAGAGCCACTTACCATGACCATTTCTGGTTTTTGCGTCCATGTCCCGCTCAGTAGCACGCGCATAACCTGCGTCGGAGGCGGGGCCGACGTGCCACGAAACAGCAACAGCATTGACATAGCGGTCGCCTACGACGTGGGGATCGGGTGGACGCGACCCCAGATGCGGAACTCTTTGATAGCGGTTACCTGCCCAGCGGTGCCGCCCGCGATGATCGCCAGCTCACTACCGGGCGGAAACACAGCAGGGCGCTCCACACGCATACGGTGATAACTGGCGGCCATCGGAACCGCAGTCGTAGCCATCTCAGTCGAGCCAAGCTCCATCTCACCCCACACGATCAACTGACCGGCGATAGCCGCAGGCGTGTTATTGAAACCCTCAACGGCGCGGGCGCCGAAGTCGGAGAAGCGCTGATCGACGGGCATGTTCCCCGTCTGCGTCGGGATGGGCAGCCCCGCCCGTGTCTCACCGCGCAGCTTGATCCGGTAGCGCGTACCCAGCGTCAGGGCCGGGGCGGGGGTGATCGCAACGTAATCGCGCCGCCCGTTGATGTTCTGATAAACGACCGCACCGGGAGCGGCAGTCAGAGCACTAAACACTTCAAGGACAAGCTCACCTTGCTCGGGAGCCACCACCTTGTGCGCGAGCGCATCCCAAGTCGCAGCAGCCGGAGCGGTGCGCGACGTTTCGAGGTCTGCGTCGAGGCGCACGTCGCTGTGGGAAAGGGCGATGTCCTCGTTCGCGTAGTACCACGGCCCGGCTGCGGCGTTGCCGCCGGTCGTGCGGTAGATGTTGTAGCCGACCGCTCCGGCGGGAAGGGCGGGTAGCGTGACCGCGATCCGGCGGTTCGCAGCCGTCGTCGCAAGGCTCGCGCTCGCGGCGCTGGCGATGTTCTCCCGGCCCACCGCATCACGGAACGTGATCTTGTAGGAACGGGTGAGCGAGTCAGCATCCATCCCCACGTCCTGCGCGGCGGTAGCAACGGCAGGGGCAGCCACCGCCGCAGGCACAGCAGCCTGATTGTGGTGGTACAGCGGGTAGCGCCGCGCCACCTTCATCACCTGCTCCTCAGCGGTAGAAACGAACATCGAGCCGCCCTCAACGATCAGCAGATTCCCTGCCGGAACCTTAATTGTTGCAACCGGGGTAAGCGCCTGCGTTTCGCTCTGCGCCGCTCCAACAAAGGTTGGCGGGGCGCACTTCCACATGAACGGCTCACCGACAGGAAGCGGATCGACCGGCTGGACCTTGCTGGCTAGCAGGCTAGCTGGAAGGTCTGCGGAAACATCGAGGGCCAGCAACTCGGCAATACCAGTGCCAGCAGCCTGGTCCTGAACCCCTACGGGTGTGCCAGTCATTCTAGTAGTCCACCTTTGTAAGCATCATCACGCCGTATTCACCCAAGTATCACCATTAACTGCATTAGTCGGGCTAACAGAGCCGATCCACTCAACGGAAACGTACCCGGTAGGCCGGGCTGTTCCCGCCGCTGCCCCATGATTAACATAGCCTTTTCCTGAGGCGCTGGAAATCCAGCTAGTGCCATTGTAGAGATAAGTGTCGCCGGTCGTGGAGTTGTAATAGGTCTGCCCTGCTACGGGGGCGCTGGGTGCGGCGGTCAAAACCGGCTCGACTGCTGTTCCAGTAAATTTAGGCATCTAGTTAGCCTAGCAGAGTTACCCTCTTGGTGTTGGCGGTCTGCGATGTAGCAAACGTAACCGTAACGTCGCCAGTCGCCGCAACGGTAAAATCGGCAATCTCGTGGGCACCATCAGATTCGTTTTGAACCTGAACTGCAATGCCTCTGGTAGCGCGCAACCCGTGTGTGGCCTGCGTAATAGCAATTGTGGTTCCTGCACCGTGCGTAGCAGAAGAGTAGTAACCCGCCGCTGATAGTCCGGTTTCTCTTGCAGTCTTGGCCGTGGTCTGGCCGGTACCACCATTAGCAAGTGCAACCGCTGTGCCGTTCCATACTCCGGTTCCGATTGTGCCAAGGGTTGTGATTGATGCTTGTCCAACATAAGATGTTGAAATATCAATTGCGTCGGCCGCAACGGTGATTCGGTTAGCGGTGCCGCCCGCATCAAGTGTGTTGCCCGTCTTAGTAAGACCGGCCCCCGCTGTAATCTGTCCAGCGCCTGAGAACTGAACCCACGGAATTGCTGTGGTGTTTAAGGTTCCGCCTGCGTCCGCAGTTGCGGTCCACCCAGAATCGCTGTTAGTTGTACCGACCTCAACCCAAGTGAAAGCTGAAGGAACTTCGGCCCACGCATCCATATCAGTTGCTCGTGTAGGAGCACCAGTAGCGTTTACTGTGTAGATGCCGTTTTCTGCCCCGGCCGCCTGGTCCTTGATTAGAATTCGGTCGCCCGTCGCCAGTGTAATCCCGTCAATAACACTTGTGTTCGCAAACGAGGCTGCTAAGGTTCCCGCTGCTGTCGTAGCCGCCCTTACCGATGCCTTTGCGTCAAGTCCCTGATTGGCAATTTGCATCTGGCCGAGATTAACTGCGTCTGTGGCCGCTGTACCATCTGCCAGCCCAGTAATCTTCTGTGTACCAAGCGCAACAGGGGCCGTGGGGGTCGCCATTTGGTCAAGGCGGTTTGTCCTAACAGCGGTGTCAAAGTTGGAAACTGTCGCAGCTAGCTGCGTGCCTGTGTGGTTGGCGCGAGCTAGCGGATCAGTAGCCAGCTTCGTATTGGCAATGCTTCCGGCAAGGTCGGCGTTAAGGACTGCGCCGGTAAGGTTCAGTTTAGAGTAAGCAATAGCCGCCGCCGCAGCAATGTCTCCATTAACAATAGAGGTTGTCAGGTTTAGCTTGGAATACGCAATTGCGGCGGACGCATTAATGTCAGCGTTGACAATCGACGTTGCTAGATTCAGTTTAGAATAAACAATTGCGGCCGTAGCACTAACATCAGCGTTGACAATCGACGTTGCTAGGTTTAGCTTGGAATAAGCAATCGCAGCGGACGCTGACACCTTAGCGTTGTCGATTGCTCCTGCCGTAATTACAGGAGCAGCAGCGGCTGTGCCCGTGCCTCCAAGGTCACCAGCAAGCTGAACAATACCCTTAACGCTTGTTGTTGCGTCCGCTACCGAGCCAGTTGAAAGGGTCTGAAAGGCAGTGCCGTTGTAGTACCTAAGGACGTTTGAAGTAGTGTTGTAGTAAACCTGACCATTAACGGGTGTGCCGGGATCGGCTGAAAGGTTCTGGATGCGAGCATTCTGAAGCTCGTTCTTGTTTAGGTCAATATTTGCGTGGAATAGCATTAGTTAAGGATAGCCTTCCCGCCGAAGGGGGACTTGAAAGTCAGCGTAACTTCAGTAGTGCTGACATAGTTTACGTCACCAGTAATCTCTGTGCCGCCGGAATCAATTACTTCGATTGCAGGATATTTGTTTAGCGTATGGGTCACTGACCATGTGGTAGCGGGCACAATTTGTGTGTACACATAGTTTGCATCAGAGCCGAGGCCGCCCCCTGCGCCTGGCGGGCCTTGAGGACCAGTCGGGCCAGTAGCTCCCGTAGGACCGGCCGGGCCAGTAATCTCTGCTGCGGTTAGGATGTGAGTCCCGCCGCCAGCCTCTTCAACCTTTACGGGTCCAGTATAAGTGATTTCAGGCATGAGTTAAGTCTAACACGAAGAAAGCCACCCAAATTTGGGTGGCTTTCGTAGTTTGCAAGGTGGTCCGGGGGTAAGCTTATTCAGGCTTCTTAGGAGCAGGCGAAGGCTTGGAGCTTCCAGCTTCCTTAGCGAAAACTTCCTCCGCTGTGGGGCCGGTTAGCAGGTTGATTGGAAGATCAAGGTCGCCACGGCCCACATCTGGAATCTGTACTGCTTCAGGTGAGGACGGATCGGTTACTACGTGGTCTAGTTGAACACTAGTCTCACTTACGTTGACCTTGTTGCCTACTGGCTCATTCTGACCAGCAACCTGAGCGTCAACAGCCTCGTCATTGACGGTAACTGTTGGCTTCTGACCAGCAGCCTGTACTGCCTCGTCGCCAACAAGTGCGCCCTTTTGTGTAACTACATCGTTTAGTTCAGCCATTGTCTTAATTTCTCCCTTAGCCGTTTGCCAGTCCGACGCCGCCGACTACGTTAAGCGCTAGTGGGGTCCGGGCCGCTGTAAATCCAACGCGCTCTTCTGCGCGGAATACGGTCTGGTTAGTGGTGAAGTAAACGTGTGAGGACTCGTCTACAGTTAGTCCCTGTCGGTCTAGAATCAAGCACTCGCGGAAATCTCCGACAACTACGCGGGATTCGTTTGTGCCTGCGCCGAGGTTGGTGGGTACCCGGTTTGAGGTTACTACTGGGTAGCCCCAAAGACTCTTAGTCGGGCCACGGTAGCCTGTGCGGTTCTGCCCGAGTGCGGGACCATTTACTGTCGCGTCAGCCGGTGAGCCGATTAGGTAAACTCCCTGAGCGTCCTTTGACTTAAGAATGCGAGTCCAAGTGCGCGGGTGCATCAAAATCGCTGATGGGGCACCGTGGTTTGTCTCTACAGCCGCGATTGCATCTAGAATCGCGTCAATAAGGGCTGCTTCCGTAGTTGAAGTAAGCGGTGTAGCACCAATTCCAGGCGTGTTAAGGATTCCTAGCGGCTGACCTGTGCCCGAGCCTGTAATGAAGGCTGTTTCTTCAAGAGCAGTTAGACGCTTTGCCAGGTCCGCAGTTACCAGACCATCAACCGCAGGGTTTGAATCTGCAAGTAGCTGGTTAGAGATTGTTGCTAGACCGGCAGCGGTGAAGACGTTTGCAGTGACAGTCGCCAGCGTAAGTCCAGTAGACTCAGGCTTAGCGGCTAGCTCTGCTACCCATCCAGCAGTAGTGCTTAGGCCAATCTGGTCAAGCTGAACAGCATTTGTTGTGACGTTTAGCTTTGAGCAAAGCGCGCGAAGTACGTTATCAAGCTCGATTGCCTCAACAATCTGGCGCTCGACGGCCGGACGGACAAGGTAGCCACCCTGCGCGGGTGTACCCTCTGTCATGGCCTTGCCCTCTTCGTTTAGGCCTTCAAAGCCCTGGGTAAGCCGGTCGCGGGCTGCTACAACGCCCTTATTAGCAAGGCGAACATCGTTAAAGAGTGAAAACTTGCCTTCGTCGTAAGGATCGCTGACTGACTTACCCTCTTCATCAACTGCAAGCGTAAATTCGCCAGCAGGCTTCTTTAGCTCTTCAATTGTTTCACCAAGCGTAGTTAGGTCGGAACGTAGTCCCTTTACCTCTTCTGCCTGAATGGCAGTCTCTCGCTCAGCAGTTAGAACATCAAGCTGTGGCTTTAGCTCTTCTAGGAGCGCCTTAGCCTCTGCACCCTTAGCGCTATCAGCTTCAGCGGACTCAACGGCCTCTGATGCCTTAGCCTGAAGTGCGTTTAGTTCCTCGGTAAGTTCTTCAAGGGTTTTCATCGTGTCTCCTAGACTAAAGCCCGCTGTGACAAGTTTTAGTTTTCTTTAGTGCTACGTTCATTAATACGAGTAAAGATACTGCTTAGCTCTTCAATTAAGAACGAAATGGTCTTTTCATCCTCTTCACGAATTTCTCCATCAATTTCTGGCTTTGCTGGAATCTCTAGGTCCTGTAGTGCCTTACCAGCCACCACGCTAAAGGAAGTTCCTGGGTGAACAGGAACCGGAGTGATAGATACCTCAGTGAAGTCCATGTCCACAATCTTCCTACCCGCCTCTGTTAGCTTCCGCTTAAAGAAGCCACCAACAGAGAGGCCGCTGTAAGTTCCTTTCTTGATCCCATTGTAGATGTAATAGAGCGGTGAAGTAGGTTCTTGCTTATCAACGCGGGCCTTCATTTTCAAGCCCTTGCCCTCTTCCTCTTCTAGTTCAAGCACACGGCCAATGCCGTGATCGTGCTTGTGGTGGAAGCAAAGGCTTGCCTGTGACTCAAGAAACGACTTAATGCCGCGCTGAAAGGCACCCTCTGCAAAGTTCTCATCTTCACGGTCCATCCCATCAAACACGGCCGCATAGCCTTCAATGACAAGATCACCGTTGTCAAGCTCAGTTACAACCTGATCCTCAACTGCTTTTCCTTCTAGGTCGAAGTCATATTGGAAGGCAACGACATTGTCGTTGTCCTCAACTGGCTTTAGGAAAATCTGTCCTGGCAAATCCATAGACTTAATAGGTTACGACCCACTATGCCAAGAGTAGGTCTTTCTTACTTACCGGAACCAATAACCCAAGCACTGCCGCCAGCCAAGCTTGTGTAAGCCAAGGCGGCCACAACGCCAGCGCCAGTATTGCCGGGAGCGTTTGCAGAAGAAACGAGCGCGGTGGCAGCCGCAACGGCCGCTGAAACTTGGGCGGCGGTAGAAGTTGCGGCAGAGACTGCATCCGTAGCCACATTGACAGTAATATCGCTGCCTGACACTGTTACCGTCAGCGGCGTAGACGCCCCTGCCACTACATAGCTAATCCGAGTGCTGTTTCCGGCTACGCCAGTGGCGGCCGCCGTGAAGACAAGATCATTGTTTGCGCCAGTTAGCGCAGTTGTAAAAGATGCCTTTGTCGGAAAGCCTCCAGCTACAGACCGGCTACCGACCGGCCCCTTTTTTCTGTTTGCAAGTCCCATTAAGCTAAGTATAGACACGTCCTAGACAAAGTAAAGCCCCCAACCATCGCTGGTCAGGGGCTTAGAGGGAGGCGAAGCTTTACTACTGTATCACATTACAGAGAACAAACGCCGCCAACACACGTTTCTTCATCCTGCTCTACCAACGTGCCCTCCCGCGCCAAAGCAAACTCAAGGTCAACTGGTGTCTTAGGCTGACCACTACGAGCGCCGTCTGGATAGCAAGTAATTCCACGCAGGTCTGGGGCATACTTCATCAGAAGATCACCAAACTGCTGTTGTTCTGTTTCACCAGTAATCGGCGCTGGCAGATTAACCGTAGAGGAAATCGCATGGTCTGTATAGCGCTGTAGGTACTCTTGCATGGCAAATCTGCGCTCTACATCGTACGAAAGCGTGTGAGCATCTTCGATCAACTTAGGGTCAACGCCCTGCTCGACCAGCCGCTTAGCTACCGGGTCTACAACGTAAGTGTACTCCCAGCGGTCGCCCTTGGGACCAGCCACGCGGACGCCGCGCTTCTCTGCTGTAGAGAAAATTGGCTCTGCTGACGGCGTAGTCTCAGCCACGATGCCATTTGTGCCATTAGGAGCGATAGCCGTGGCTGCAACGGAGCGCGACAATCCTAACTTGTCCTGTTGATCGACCGCATACTCAAGCGCGCGTCCGTACTCTGCCATGTAGGGCTCAAGAACCTCGAAGGCTTCCGGCGTTCCATAGCGAACCTCGCGCTGCAATAGAAACTCATGGATTCCCATAATTCCTAAACCTAGCCGCCGGTTCTTATCGCGTACGTCATGCACCTTTGCGTAGGGAAGCTCAGAGTAAATGGTTCCAGCGGTGAGAAATAAGCAAGCATCCCTAACGGCCTGACCAAACTGCTCCGGTGACTGGAACCGACTCAGCACCAGGCTGCCTAGGTTGCATACATCGGAATCATCCGCAGAAGTAATTTCTGTGCAGTTCGAAATGATTACGCCCTCAGCCATAAAGGAATGCTCAGCCGCCTTCACATCCGCGCAGAACACATCCTCAACGCCGTCTGCCTCAACAGATACAACTTGAACACTAGAATTAGTAGCACCTGGAGCAGATACATGAAGCTTGTTGCCGGGCTTTAATTTGCCTGCGGAAACCCTAGTGATACCCGAAGCCTCTACTAGAAACTCATGTGAAGGATCGCAGCGAATGCTTTTGTTGTTGGTCATTACTACCTTAACGATGTCCGCGTTAGCCTTTGTCTTTTCAAAAACAATATCGTCGGCCCACCGCATACCCGTCCAGATAGACACCGGGTTACCAACAATGTCGGATACTGGCTTGTAGCCCTGGCTTGTCAGCACGTTTGTTGCTGCCGTAACTGGTGCGTTCCTCAGTACCTCCGCCGCATCCTTTCCGCGATCAATTGTGAAGCCCGGCTCCCCGGTCGTAATCATCTTGTCTACGACTTTCTTGTACACCGAGAGCGCTACATCGTGGTTTGGGTTACGCTCGTCCGCATAGGCGGCGAAAAACGCATCATCCAAGGTCACAGAGATATTAGTCATGTCTAGGGGCGCTGGGGTGGTGTAATCCTCAGCCTTTTTATCTCTAAGCCACTGGGGCCAGTCCTTTGCTCGAATAAACTCTCGAACGTCCGGATGGGACCAGGGCAGCCCGGACCATATAGCGCTCCGCCTCGCGCCTCCCTGCATAACGTTGCGGCCGGTTTCATTAACCATGTTCATCAGCGGAATGGGTCCAGAGGCTGTGCCTCCGGTCCTCGTAATGATGGAGTCTGCCTCTCTGATGCCGCCGTACCAAACCCCGATCCCAGCGCCCGTCATTAACGCTAAGGTGGCCTTATACTGAAGCTCCCCCCAACCCTCGCGTGTATCTTCCGCTCGAAGTAGGAGGCAGTTCTGTACTTGATGAAAATCCCTCCCAGCAGCATACAGATACCGGCCGCCGGGCATAAAGCGCCTATCCCTGATTAGTTCAAAAATGGTTTGGGAACGATCAGTAGCGTCGGACGATCCAAACCGACCATCGAGAGCAGGCATCACATTGCTGACTACGCGCTTGGCTGTGCCTTCCCATTCCTCATTTTTATCAAATGCGTATCGGGCCTTATAAATACTATGTGCGAAGCTGGTTTCGAATGGGGCTGTAGGCAAAGCGAAGCCCTCCTAAGGGCAGGTTAGTTTCCAAATATGTGGCCCTCTGACTACAGGGAGGGCGGGCTAGTGTTACTCGCGTAACTCCACTCGTCTGCGGGTCCAACTATCTTATCAAGGATCGTGTCCCTTGTCAAGCGATACGGCGGGAGCTTGCAAAGGTGCTGGTCCACGCGAACAACGCCTTGAATATATGCAACTAAAAGTGCTTCAGGATGCAGATTCAGCTTCCGGCAGAGGGCCATCAACGCTAACACCCCTCTCAGCACAATACATTTCATAATACCTTTGAAAGTTCTGGTTGTTGAGCGCCTCTTTGGCCTCGTCAGGGTCAATCGGGTCAAGGTTGTTCCAGCGCTTAGTTGCTTCATCGCAAATTGGACACCTAGCAAACGCTACAGTATCCGGCCAATCTTCACAGCCCAATTCGCACCGGCGGCCCCAGGGCATTTAGCCAAGTTCCTCAGGGTCTATAGTACCGATAACGGCTGCTCGCACAACCTCCAAAGTAATTGCTAGCGCAAGAAATGCCCATAACGCAAAATCATAGCTTCCAGTCAAGGCCATAGCAACTCCAGAAACCAGGAAAGCCGTAGTTAGTGGGTGGGGCATTTAGAAGTCTCCTTCGATTTCCTTGACAGTAAGAATATTGTGGGTAGCGAAAGCCACCGGCTCGCCGTCCGGAGCATTGCAAATCACAAATTCAGAGCCTTTAGCCGCCGCCATATTTAGAGCAGTCGTTGTCTCTAGGAAATTTTCGTTAATGACGATGGGCTCAAGCAGTCCACGCATTGTAATAGCTGTAGGCATTATTCGTCCTCCGGCGGTTGTAGTTTAGGCCAAAGGTCCATTCTATCGTCGTTCGCGCAAGCCTTCACAAAGCCGCCGCCCCTGGCCTCCATAGCTTTAATATCGTCAGGGTGCGGCGAGCTTATTGAGGTCTTTCCTCCGTATTGAACTCGTACCTGCTGATCCAGCCTGTACGGCATGACAAATAGCGCCTCACGCTCGCACCCAGAGGTAAATACTCGCTTCACGATAAAAGACCCGTCCGGCTGCTTAACTTTGATTTTGTAAACGTCAGGCTTACAGTGGTCAGGAAGGTGCGCGCCGCCCTGGGCTTCGACCCTCTCCATTAATTCAAGTAATTGACCTGGCTTAAGTTTCATTGAGCCAGAAAGTATAGCAGCTAGCGCTTACGTTTTCTGGGGACCTTACCCCGCGCATAGCCGTCTACGCGCACCGGCCGCTTTCGGGAATTTGGTCCACGAGGCGTCCGCACATGACCCTTTACCTTCACCCCAGAACCGGCCCCAGGCTTCCGCTTACGCTTTTTTCTTCCAACAGTTACGTTTTTAACGAGCATTAATACAGCTTACACGGTTATCGGCAAGAACGCTCTGCGGCAGCGCGGGTGCTCTAGTCGATTTTCTCTTGCACGGTCGATGCTCCATGTTTGACCGTCTGCTTCTTGACACGGCTCATCATGGTCCCGGCCATCCGTTACAAAAACCTCTGTAGAGCCTGCAAGCTCAGCGACGGTCAACGTGCCTTCATTGTAAGCTGTCATAGCTTCAGTGAGAGCAATTGTCTCGCTTTGATTCTCGCGCCAGGCCACAACTGACTCCCTAATGATCTTGTTAGCCTCTTCCCGGTCCTCCACGTCGGCCAACTTCTTCACAATTGAATCTCGTAGTGTTTTCGTAATGTGGTCTACATTGCTGCTGCGGTCGATCACGTTTGCTGCAAGCTCATCGTAATCAAGCTCAGCATCTGAGCCTGAGTGGATTACCGCCGCCGAAATAGCACGCTGGGCACCAGCCTCAAGCACAGACCTGATTCGATTTGCAAAAGTAATCCACGCCTCAGACTTACGAATGCGGCCGCCGAGAGCCTTCCCTTCTGCGTGGTCTAAGAGCGCCCGCTCCAATGGATAGATAGTGTCCTGAAGCTGCTGCTTAATGTAGGTGGCCGCATCATCCACAGCTTCGTCGCGCTCACGCTCTAAAGGGTCCGGCGGGTGCTGCTCGACCGCCTTTGTTTCAATTTTATCCAGACGATCAAATAAATCATCGAGGCCCTTTCCCTGCCGGACCTTAGAGTTTGGAGGAAGGTTTCCGTCTTGCGGAAAAGGCTTTGTGTTCTCTCCCTTAGGTGGCCGCCCGGCCTCGCTTCCAATTGGCCTATCTGCGAAGCCGCCCTGCCCGTCCTTGTCAAGCTCTTCGCCGGGCAGGTTCAAGACCATTTCGTCAATTTCTTTGTTGCCAGTAGACGGATGAATTCCGACCGGGCCAAGGAACTCACGAATTTCTCGCACCTTGACGCCCGGAGTCACCGCGAAGTCGCCCGCCAACTTAACAAGCTCCTCCACCGGCATAATGTAGCGGTAGTCAATTTTGTAGTCGAGGCCCCACGCCGACACCAGCCCATGAGTAATCCGCTTCTGCAGCTTGTCCATGAACGGCCGCATCGTTTTCGTATCAAACTCACGTCTCGCATCGGCAACCTTATTTCCGGCTCCACCCTGTTCCAGCAACCCAAACAACACCGGCGAGGTTCTAAACTGAGAAAAAATACGATCCCTGGACATTGTTGATGCCTCTTGGTACAGCGCGTCCCTAGCAGACGGAGTTAGCGTTGAGGCCTTTAGGCCCGCTTCCAGCACCAGAAGCTCACCAGTTTTACGTGACCCTGATACACGCGCGCGTAGCTGCGCGCGAAGCTTGTTGAAAACGTCCCTAGGAACGCGGCGTTCCGACGAAATAATCATCGAAGGGTCAGCCTTGTTTTCGTAGTAGGACGCCATAGTGTCGGTCAGAGCAAGCTCAACGTCGTATGCACGGCCGCCGCCCTTGATGAGCCCCATGCCGTAGAAGGCTGAATGCGGGTTGGGCAGCCGCAGATGCATAATCTCGTCTGGGGAAATAGTCAAAGGCTCCCTAGCGCCGGGAGGATTGTACTCGTAGCCCTTTGGTCCGAAGCTGCTAGGGATAATTTTTACGTGGGCGGGGCTGAGCCGGTAAAGCGCCAGCGGGTGCCCCTCTTCATTCATCCTCCACTTGAACCAGTACGCATTGCCAACAAGCAATAAATCAATGATGAGAAGATCAACCAGTTCTGCGTAGTCCATGAATGGATTGGGCTGTTCAAGTAGGTCTACAAGCCCCTGCGGCGCAAGCTTCCCATCGTAGCCAAAGGTTTTGCGATTTAGTAGCTTCTTTCCATCTTTCTCAAGATGCCATTCTGCCGTAGAGGTTGTATCGGCGTACAGACGAACGCAGTCCATTACCCAATCAATGGCTTGGGTGCCGCCGTAGGAATCTAGGTGTCGGGCAGCTTCCGCCTGAGAGAGTTTTGAGTCTTTGCGCGCGGCCCCAGGGCTGTAGACACTGATGGGGTCAGAGCCTTGTAGCGCCGGGTGAGCCGGAATCGCCTTTCCTTCCGGCAGCAGTGCTTGCTTAATGTTGAAAGCCATAGACTTGTAGTTTTGCACATCCCCCGGCCTACTGGTACTAATCCTCCGCTTTACTCATTTCGTCCGGTCAAAAGAGGCCATGACCACTTACCCCAGCACTTTTACTAAAAGTGCTGGGGTTGCATGTACGTCAAAGCCTGCTGTAGAGCCAAGCTTTTGACCCACTTTCGTACCACTTGCAAGGCGACAGACTGCCATTTAGGGCAATTAATCGGCAGCTTGAAATGGGCGCGCAGACGTGGTACACTTCTCTCATGCCAACTATCAGACCAGAGAAGGAACTTCAGACAGCGGAAGTCGCGGTGCGCCACGCTCAAGCCGTCCGTATACGGCACCGGAAGCGCACAGAACGCAAATCTCCGCAACGAGCCAAGGACCTCGACATTGCTTTAGATCGCCTTCGGGAGGCTATGAAACCTCTCAGGACTGAGATTGCTAGGTTCCCCTATGGCCCCCAAACCGATGTAGCAGACACTAACCGT
>Ga0136612_10000538_pt1 | contig 13732 bp, 13 predicted proteins | sample AntDryUQ224A2306_2_FD_106644 | JGI IMG/M metagenome (GOLD analysis project Ga0136612, IMG submission 106644) | Polar desert sand microbial communities from Dry Valleys, Antarctica - metaG UQ224A (23.06) | ecosystem: Environmental > Terrestrial > Soil > Desert | place: Antarctica: Dry Valley... | reverse complement strand
CGGTAGGCGAGAACGCGAAAGGAGTCCTCGCCCTCCAGCTCGCTGAGGTCGGCGAGCAGCTCGAGCTGCTCGCCGACCTCAGCGAGCTGGAGGGCGAGGACTCCTTTCGCGTTCTCGCCTACCGGCGTGCCGCGACGAGGATCCGGGAGACCGGGGGACCGGTTGCGCAGCTCGCTCTCGACGGCAAGGCCAAGAACCTCACCGGGATCGGAAAGACGATCGAGCAGAAGATCGTCGAGGCGATCGAGCTCGGCGAGATGAAGGCACTGACGAAACGTAAGGCGGTCATTCCCGCGGAAGTCGTCAAGTTCATGCGCCTGCCGGGTCTTGGACCGAAGACCGCACGCAGGATCTGGCAGGAGCTCGGCGTGACGACGCTCGACGAGCTGAAGCGGGCGGCCGTCGAGGAGCGGCTTCGGTCACTGGCGGGTCTCGGGGCGAAGTCGGAGGCGAAGATCCTCGAAGCGCTCGCCCAGGCACCGTCCGATCCACGGGAGTCGCGGCGGCTGCTCGGCGAGGGGCTACCGGCCGTCCTCGCCGTGGTCTCGGTCCTGCGCGAGCATCCCGCCGCCGTCAAGGTCTCGGAGGCGGGCTCGGTTCGCCGACGCCGGGAGACCTTCCGCGACCTGGACCTCATCGCGACCTCGACCGATCCGTCGGGGCTGATCGACTACTTCACGAAGCTCCTGTGGGTCGCGGACGTCGTCGCCAAGGGGGACACGAAAGCCACCGTGATCTCGAACGACGGACTCCGCTTCGACCTCCGGGTCGTGCCACCCGAGTCGTACGGGAACCTGCTCCAACACTTCACCGGCTCGAAGGAGCACAACGTTGCGTTGCGCGAGGATGCGGTGCGCCGCGGTCTCTCCGTCTCCGAGTATGGCGTCACGGCGGTCGAGACCGGCGAGGTCGTCACCGCCGGCGACGAGGAGGCTCTCTACGCGCAGCTGGGCTACGCCTACATCCCGCCCGAGTTGCGGGAGAACGGAGGCGAGCTGGAGGCGGCCCGCACGGGCAAGCTACCGATCCTCGTCGAGCGATCCGACGTCAAGGGCGATCTGCACGCCCACTCCACGTGGTCGGACGGGAAGGCAGCGCTCGCCGAGATGGCCATTGCCGCACGCGCGCTCGGCCACGACTACCTCGCCATGTGCGATCACTCGCACCGTCTTCGGGAGGGGCGGCTGGAGGCGCAGTGGGAGGAGATCGACGCGCTCAACGAGCGCCTCGCGCCGTTCCGGATTCTGAAGGGAATCGAGGTGAACATCCGCGCGGGCGGCGAGGTCGACGTCGACGACGGGCTACTCGCGCCGCTCGACTGGGTGATGGCCTCGGTGCACTCGAGCTTCGACAACGATCCCACGGGGCGGGTCTTGCACGCGATGGAGAGCCCCCACGTCGACTGTATCGGCCACCTCACGAGTCGCAAGATCGGCAAGCGCGGACCCTCGAAGATCGCGGTCGAGCAGGTGATCGAGCAGGCTCTCGCCACCGGCACCTTTCTCGAGCTCAACTCGCAGCCGGACCGGCTCGACCTGCGCGACGCGCACGCTCGTCTCGCCGGTGAGGCGGGGCTGGCGCTCGTCGTCTCGAGCGACGGGCACTCGACCGGTGCCCTCGGCTACGTCGAGCTCGGGGTCGCGCAGGCCCGCCGCGCCTGGCTGACGAAGGACCAGATCCTCAACACCCGCACCTGGGCCGAGATCGAGCAGCTCAAGAAGTGACCTTCAGGGACGACGGCGCTGCAACGCTCGAGTGGGTCGCCGACTACCTCGAGAACGTCGGCGAGCGGCCCGTGTTGGCCCAGGTCGAGCCGGGGGAGATCCGAGCGCGACTGCCGGCGTCGCCACCCGACGCCGCGGAGCCGTTCCGCGACGTCCTGCGCGACCTCGACGAGATCCTGCTGCCGGGCCTCACGCACTGGCAGAGCCCGCGCTTCTTCGCGTACTTCGCGACGACGGCTTCTGCTCCCGGGATCCTGGCGGAGCTCCTGATCGCCGGTCTGAACCAGGTCGGGATCCTCTGGCGCACCTCGCCGGCACTGCAGGAGCTGGAGGAGTTGACGCTCGACTGGCTCGCACAGCTACTCGGCCTCCCGGAAGGTCTCCACGGCCACCTCGAAGACACTGCTTCGACCGGCACGATGACCGCGCTGGCGGCCGCTCGGCTGGCGAAGCCGGGAGCGCGAGTGGTCGTCTGCTCAGAGCACGCTCACTCGTCGGTCGAGAAGGCGTGCCGCCTACTCGAGCTCGACCTGCGGATTGCTCCAGTAGACACCGCCTTCCGGTTCCGTGTGGACAAGCTCGACCTGGACGGGGCGTGCGCGGTCGTCGCGACCGTCGGCACCACCTCGACGAGCTCGGTCGATCCGGTGCAGGCACTGGCCGATGTGTGCGAGCGAGCGGGCGTCTGGTTGCACGTCGATGCGGCCTACGCGGGCGCCGCCGCCGTCTGCCCCGAGCTCAGGCACCACTTCACTGGTTGGGAGAGGGCCGACTCCGTCGTCGTCAACCCGCACAAGTGGCTCTTCACGCCGATGGACTGCTCGGCGCTGTGGACGCGCCGCCCGGACGATCTCCGGGCGGCGTTCTCGCTGGTGCCGGAGTACCTGCGCGTGAGCGAGGAGGTAGCCAGCCTCTCGGAGTTCAGCCCCGTTCTCGGCCGCCGCTTCCGCGCGCTCAAGCTCTGGGCTGTCCTCCGTTGCTACGGGCGGCAGGGCCTGCAGGAACGCATTCGCGAGGCGGTCCGGCTGGCCGTGCTGTTCGAGGACTGGGTGCGCGCCGAGCCGGGCTGGGAGCTCGCGGCGCCACGACCGTTCTCGCTTGTCTGCTTCCGCCGCGAGGGCGGCGACGAGGAGAACGAGGCCCTCCTCGAGCGTGTCAATGCAGGCGGCGAGATCTTCCTCTCACATACGAGGCTGAACGGTCGCTACGTCCTACGGCTCGCCGTCGGCAGCGCCCGCACGACCGAGCAGGACGTGGAGCGCGCCTGGGAGGTGCTCAGGCGGGAAGCGGCGTAGGCCGGAACGCCGCGAGCATGCTCTCCAGGAGGGCCATGTCGCCTTCGACGCGGACACCCTCGAGTCGCCGGTCGACGACGAGGTGGTAGAAGCCGATCGCATCGGTCTCGACGAGCACGTCTGCGTCTTCGACGATGCCTACGACCGGGAGTCCGTCCACGAGCGAGGCCTCCTCGTCGCCGATGCGGAACGCGATCCGGCCATGGCTCGCGAGCGGCGAGAGGGCGAGGTCGAGCGCGTGCGTGAGCCAGCCGGGTTCGAGTGCATCGAGCGGCGGCGGCCCCAGCGATCGAGCGCCCCAGCGGGCGAGCTCGTGGATGACGGGGCGGAGGTCACGCCCGTAGGCGCTCAGCTCGTACACCGTCGACGCGGCCGGTGGCGGTAGCCTCCGCTTCTCGACGAGACCCGCCGTCTCGAGGTCCTTCAGCCGAGCCGCGAGAATGTTCGTGCCGATCTTCGGTAGGCCGGCGACAAGGTCCGTGTAGCGCTTCGGCCCATCCAGGAGCTCCCTAACGACGAGCAGTGACCAGCGCTCACCGATGAGGCCGAGAGCGTGGGCGATCGGGCAATACTGGCTGTAGCTCTTCACTGATTCACATTATGAAGGGAATACTTGTTGTTCGCAAGTCGTTGCTGTAGTTTCACAAGCTCAACGACGAGACAAGGGATAGAGGCATGCTCGCTTCCGCAAACAGAAAGTGGCTCGCACTGGCACTGCTTTCGGCAGTCCAGTTCATGGTCGTGCTCGACATCGCGATCGTCAACGTCGCGCTGCCGTCGATCCAGATCGACCTCGGCTTCTCGCAGGAGAACCTTCAGTGGGTGATCAGTGCCTACGCGCTCGTCTTCGGCGGCTTCCTGCTGCTCGGGGGCCGCTCTGCCGACCTGCTTGGGCGGCGCCGGATCTTCATGCTCGGGCTCGTCGCCTTCACGATCGGCTCGCTCATCTGCGGGCTCGCGTGGTCTGAAGGGTCGCTGATCGGAGCCAGGGCGATTCAGGGTCTCGGCGCGGCCGCGATCTCCCCGGCGGCGCTGGCGATCCTGATGACGACGTTCGCAGAGGGCCGTGAGCGCAACATCGCGCTTGGAGTCTGGGGCGCGGTGGGCGGGTTCGGCGCTGCAGCGGGCGTTCTCCTCGGCGGCGTTCTCACCGACGCGCTCTCGTGGGAGTGGATCTTCTTCGTCAACATCCCGGTTGCCTTGGTCGCGCTCGCACTGACGACGCTGCTGCTCACCGAGAGTCGCGACTCGCGCGTCCGCTCGTTCGATGCCCCGGGTGGGGTCCTCGTAACTGCGGGTCTCTCCTCCCTCGTGCTCGGCATTACGCAGGGCAACGACTGGGGCTGGAGCTCCGGTCGCACGGTCGGCGTCTTCGCCGCCTCCGCAGCACTCCTCGCAGGCTTCGTGATCTGGGAGCTGCGGGCCAAGGAGCCCCTGATGCGGTTCGGGATCTTCCGCACGACGACCGTGCTCGGTGCGAACGTCGCAGGCTTCATCCTCGGCACGGCGCTCTTCTCGACCTTCCTGATGTTGACGCTCTACATGCAGCAGGTGCTCGGCTACTCGGCAATGAAGACCGGTGTGGCGTACTTGGCGGTCGCCGGCACCTCGATCGTGTGGGCCAACGTCGCCGCTGCACTCGTCGGCAGGGTTGGCGTGAAGCCGCTCATTGCTGCCGGAATGGCGATTCTAGGCCTCGGGATGTTGTTGTTCACACAGGTCTCGGTCGGAGGCTCGTATGCGGCCGACTTGCTGCCCGGCTTCCTGATCCTCGCGTTCGGGATGGCCCTCTGCTTCGTGCCGATCTCGATCGCCGCGCTCGCCGGCGTCAAGCAGGCCGAGGCCGGTCTCGCGTCCGGGCTGATCAACACGTCGCAGCAGATCGGCGGCGCCGTCGGCATTGCGCTCCTTTCCACCGTGGCGATCTCCCGCACCGAGAGCGAGGTCGCCTCGGGCGCGGCGTTGCCGGAGGCGCTGACCTCCGGATTTCAGCTCGCCTTCTGGGTTGGTACCGGAATCGCGGCGGCCGGCGTCATCGCCGCACTCGTGCTGATCCGCAACGAGGAGCTCGCCGAGGTGCCGGAGGGCGCACCGGTCGCTGCGGCGACCTAGGCGTCCACAACCGTTTCTGGGCGGCGCGGCCGCCCCTCTTTCAGACGTCTTCGCGGGGGGCATCCGCTCGTGCGGATGCCCCCGTCTGCAGGCGATCACAGCGACCGCAGGACATCGAGGAACTCGCCGGGACCGTCGACCACGAGGTCGGCGGCATCGCGGAGCTCCTCCGGTCCCTCCGCGGAGGCGACCGCGACCGCAACACCGACCTCGAGCGCGCCGAGGGCCCGGAACGCGTCCAGGTCGGTCGTGTCGTCGCCTGCGTAGAGCGCTCGCTCGAGCCCGTGCTGACCGAGCAGATGCGCAACCGCGGTGCCCTTGTGGGCTCCGACTGGCGGCCGCAGCTCGAGGACCTTCCGGCCGAAGCGGGCGACGATCCCGGCGCCGCGCGCGCGGGCTGCCACAGCCTCGAGGAACCGCTCCGCCTCGACCTCGTCCTCGTTGCGCCGATAGTGGAAGGTCACCGTGAGCGGCTTGCGCTCGACGTCCTCCCAAGCAATCGTTGCCGCGAACGCGACGAGGCGGTCGCGCCACTCCTGCGCCTCGGGGACGAGCTCGAGGCCGTGCTCTCCGACGTAAACGAGCTCGTCGAGGCCGACGACGCGCCGGGCGTCGGGGCCGGGGCGACCGCTGATGCACGCGACGAGCGCGTAGCGTCCGTTCAAGCGTCGCAGCTCGTTCTGTGTCACGGGCGGCACCGCGGCATCCTGCGGCACGTCGACGATGGGCGCGAGCACCCCGTCCACGTCGAGCAGCAGCGCAGTTCGTTCGGGAGACTCGGTGATCCGCGAGAGCACGGAACGTTCGTCCACGGGTCGTAGGATAGGCGCGTGAGGCTCGTCGCAATCGGCGCCGCCGCGGGTCTCTTCAGCGCTCTCTTCGGCGTCGGCGGCGGGATCGTGATCGTGCCGCTCCTGCTCCTTGCCGCTGGGTACGCCGAGCGGCCGGCGACCGGCACCTCCCTTGCCGCGATCGGGATCACGGCCCTCGCGGGTACGACGCTGTACGCCTTCGAGGGGAACGTGGACGTTGGCTACGCAGCGCTCGTCGGCTTGCCCGCCGCTGCTGGGGCGATTGCCGGTGCTTCGTTGCAGCAGCGCGTGCCGGTGCGGGCGCTGACCTTTGCTTTCTCGTCGCTGCTGACGGGTGTCGGGATCTGGTTGATCGCCACGTGAGCCCGACCACGGTCGCGGTCGGACTCGCCCTAGGCCTCGCCGCCGGCATCCTTGCGGGGCTCTTCGGCGTCGGCGGCGGCATCCTCTTCGTCCCCACGCTCGTCGGCCTCGGCCTCGGCCAGCTAGACGCCGAGGCGACGTCGCTGCTCGCGATTCTCCCGACGGTGGCGGCGGGTGCGCTCCGACAGCACCGCTACGGAAACGTGCGCTGGCGGGATGCGGCCCTCCTCGGTGTGAGCTCGATCGTAGGCGTTCAGGCAGGTGTCCTGATCGCGACGAACCTGCCCGAGGACGTGCTGCGCCGGCTGTTCGGCGTCCTGCTCCTGGGCGTGGCGGCGCAGCTCGCGTGGCGGGCGTATTCTTCGAAAGCGTGAGCAACTACGAAGACGTCTGGGTGCCGCTCGTCGACGAGCCGATCGGCAGCATCGTCGCGCAGCTGCAGGCCGAGGATCCGGAGTTCGCTCGTCTGATCAGCTCTCCGCGACGCGTCCTCGCCTTTCGCACGTTCGCCTACATCAGGGTCGGGATGAAGCTGGGCGAGCTCTACGTCGAGCACGACCTGCCGCCCTTCGACGGCTCCGCCACCTGGGTCGAGCTCCTGCTCAGGGATCCGGCGCACCGAGCCGCGGTCGCCAAGGTCATCCGGCACGTCGCCGAGGAGATCGCGGCAGATCCGCGGTTTGAGGACGAGGATCCGCTCGATCCCGACGAGGGCGCCCGCACCCGCTTCCGCGACCGAGCGCGCCAACAGCTGTTTTCATAGCGGCCGGAGGTGGGGATGGGCGCTGGCAGGCCCCTTCAAGGGGTGCGCGCGGAGCGAGGCATCCGCGGCATGCTCACCCTGCGCCGTAGCGATCAGCGACGAGGCTCACCAGCAGGACGATCGCGAAGCCAGCGACGGTCAGAGCGACCCGTCTCGCCGACGGGTGCTCGTGCGCGTGCGGCAGGAGATCCGTCGCTCCCATGAAGAGGAAGAACCCGGCGTAGACGGCGAGGAGAGCGCCTAACCGCTCTTCGCCAATCGAGAGCATCGCTCCCACGATTGCGCCCGCGAGCGGTGCGGCCGCGTCGATCGCCAGCCACCTGATGGCGCGGCGGCGGTCGCCCGACTGGCGCATGACGAAACCGACCGTGTTGAGCCCGTCTGCGAAGTCGTGTGAGACGACCGCCAGAAAAACGAGGATGCCGGTCGTCGTGTCGAGCCCGAAGGCGAGCCCGATTCCGAGCCCGTCGATGAAGCTGTGCAGCGAGAGGCCGGCGGCGCCAAGCGCCCCCACCTGCGCATGGGCCTTTGCCTGCTCGGGCTCGTCGCGGTGGTGCAGCACGAGCGCGCGCTCGGCGAGGAAGAAGAAGAGGAACCCCGCGCCGACGAGCAACCCGACGCGTTGCGGGTCGCCGACCGACTCGATCGATTCCGGGAGAACGTGGAAGAGCGCGACGGCCACCACGACGCCGCCCGTGAGCGCGATCGCGGTTGCCAGGTCCCGCGCCAGACGTAGTCCGACGACGCCGCCGGCGAGGGTGGAGAGAACTGTGACGCCAGCAAGTGGGATCGCGACCCAGCTCACACGACCCAACTCACCTGGCGCACATCCGGCACGTCCCGAAGATGTCGAGGTCGTGCGCGCTCGGGCGGAAGCCGTGTCGTCGTTCGAGCTCGGCGTTCGACGGCACCGCGCAGAGCTCTGTCTCCTCGACGCCGCCGCAACTCGTGCAGACCAGGTGGTGATGGTGCGTCGGGCTGCACCGGATGTAGACGTGGCCGTCCGCGGCGAGCCGCCGAACCGAGCCGTGCTTGCGGAGAAGCTCGACCGTTCGGTACGTCGTCGCGAGGCCGAGCTGCGGGTGCAGGTCGCGTGCGCGAGCGTGCAGCTCCGCGACCGCGAAGCTTCCGCTCCACTGCTCGAGGAGCTTCAGGATTGCTCGGCGGGGAGCGGTCAGGCGCACGTTCTCGGGTAGGCCGATCGCCGACATTTCGGCCGATCCTACCTGAGAGTAATTCTCATTCTCGTTCCGGAGGAAGAGCAGGACGGGGAGCGAGAGCAGCGAACCAGCTACTGATGCCGTCTGTGCAGGCCAGAGGCGGGCGGAGCCCCAGCACTGCAGCTTGCCGGTGCGGTCGCTAGCCTGCGAGGCCGTATGACGACTCGGCTCATCGCGCTCCTCGCTCTCTCCCTTGCCCTCGCAGCCGGCGGTGCCGGAGCGGAGACCGGCGGCGAACAGCCGCTGGCGACGGCGTCCGCCTATGGGATCTCGGTCTTCGTGCCGGGCCAATCGGGCGCCTCGGCGGCCGGCGCCTCGGCTCCCGGCGGCACGGCGACCGGAGCTGCGGACGCCTTCGTCTATCCGGGCGACGGCTCGATTGTGCGGACGGGCGCCCTTTCCAGCAGCGTCTCGGCGCGGGCGTCAGCTGCTCCGGCAGCGCAAGCGGTGACCGACGTCCTCTCCGGATCGCTCTTCAACGGCGAGGTCACCTGGGACAGCGCGGCGGGGCGGGCCAAGTCTGATAGCTCCGGCACCGACGCGGGCGGCTCGGCCGTTTTCGGGCTCGTCATCCTGGGACAGGCGCTCGAAGCAGGGCAGAATCAGCGCTACCCGCTCGCCGACTGGGGCTCCCTAGTCACGCTCGAGCAGTCCGTCGAGGTGAGCGGAACGCCTGGCTCGGCGAGAGACTCGCGCGCCAGTGTCACAGCCCTCCGCGTCACGTTGACCACCGAGCACGCCGGTTTGCCTGCGGGGACGGAGATCACGATCGGTCACGGTGAAGCCGCGACATCAGTGCCCGCTCCCGAGCCCGTCGTGACGCCGTCCCCGCCGCCCCAGCAGCGGGCGCCGACGACGACAACGACAACGACCCCGACGAAGGCGAAGGCGCGGGCCAAGCCCGCTGGACCCGCGGCAGCACCGCGCGCGAAAAAGGCGAAGAGGCCGAAGCTCCCGAACTCGTCGGAGCCGCCGGCGACCCTGCCCGGCTTGCGCAACCCGCTCATCCGACCGCTGCCAACTGACATCGACGCGCCGCTCTCGCCGAACGGCTACGTCTTCCCTGTTTTCGGGACGAGCGCGTTCTCCGACACCTACGGCGCAGCGCGCGCCTCCACAGGTTGGCACCACGGCGAAGACATCTTCGGGCCGCTCGGCACGCCGATTCTGGCTGTCGCGGACGGCACCGTCTTCTCCGTCGGCTGGAACAACGTCGGCGGCTTCCGCTTCTGGCTACGGGACCGCCAGGGCAACCAGTTCTACTACGCGCATCTCTCGGCGTTCTCCCCCCTCGCCGTGAACGGGAACGAGGTGCGAGCCGGACAGGTGATCGGCTTCATGGGCAACACGGGCGAAGCGCAAACCACGCCCTACCACCTGCACTTCGAGATCCACCCGGTCGCGCTCCTGCCGCTCGGGTACGACGGTGTCGTGTCGCCGTACCGCTACCTGATCGCGTGGCGGCGGCTGGAAGACGTGTCGCTCTCCGCCGCCTCAGCCGGCCGAAGCTGGGCGCCACCCGTGCCGGCGAGAACGCAGGCCCCGCGGCCCGGGGCCTTCCTGCTCGGCGCGAGCGACATCTCGAGCGCCAGCGGCCTCGATCCCGGCTCCCTGCAGCGCGCGCTCGTCGCCCCCGCTGCGGCGGAAGGCGACGGCGCGCTGCTGCCCTCGGGCTGAAGAAGCCCCTAGGAGCTCGTGCTCGGTCCGTTGTCGCTCGTGGTCGAGCTCGTCCCGTACCCGTAGTCGTCCGAACCCTCGCCGGTGATCTTCTCCATCAGCCACTTGCGGGTCTGCGGGCCCGTCATCGGGTTGAAGAGCACGCCTGCGGCGATCCCTGTGAGCAGCATCATCCTGTTGCGGGCGCCGTGGTCCTTCTTGCCCTGGATCCGATCCGTGGCCTTCCGGAGCTCATCGATCGTCTTCTTCAGGTTCTCCTGAACGTCCTTGTCCGTCGCGACGCGGGTCGCCGTCGACGTCAGGTTGCGGCCCCCCAGGAGCTCCGCGTAGACGTCCCGCGCGGCATTGAAGGCTTCCTTGAGGTTGTCGCGTACGTCGTCGTCGTGGATCGCGCGGTCGACGTACGGCCGCATCGTGTCGGCGGTGTCGTACAGCCTGTCCTTGGTCTTGGCCATTCGAAGCTTGTCCTTTCGTGATCTTGGTTCTGGGTCGTGGTCGTCCTAGCTGCCTAGCTTTCCCCGCCCGCCGAGCGCCGCAAACGAGCAGGTGCTGCGGCTTGGCGCTCGAGTGAGGCGCGTTTTGCCACCTTCCGGGCCGCCCGCCTGCGGGCCGCCTCCTCGTCCGCCGGCCGGTCGAACGCGTGCGCGAACACGTCCTGGATCGAGTCCGCCAGGACGAAGGTGAGCTCGGCACGGGTCTCCGCCGGCAACTCCTCGAGGTCAGCCTCGTTCTCGCGCGGCAGGATCACCCGCTTGAGACCCGCCCGCTCCGCGGCCAGCACCTTCTCGCGAATGCCGCCGATCGGTAGCACCTGGCCGGTGAGTGTGATCTCGCCCGTCATGCCGACATCGTCCGCCACGGGCACGCCACGGACGAGCGAGGCGATCGCCGTAGCCATCGTGACGCCCGCCGACGGTCCGTCCTTCGGTACTGCCCCCGCCGGTACGTGGACGTGGACGTCGTGCTCGGCGAACCAGTCCGCCGGCAGGCCGAGCTCGTCCGTATGGGAGCGAACCCAGGAGAGAGCCGCCTGCGCCGACTCCTGCATCACCTCGCCGAGCTGCCCCGTGATCAGGAGCTTCCCTCGCCCGGGGTAGGCGGTCGCCTCGATGAAGAGGACATCGCCACCGACGGTCGTGTAGGCGAGACCGGTGGCAACGCCGGGGTCCGCCGTTCGCTTCCGTGCCTCGGCCGAGAACCGCCTCGGACCGAGCCACTCGCGCACCTTCGCCTCGTCGGCGCGCACCTTCACTGCCGCACCCGTCGCGACGAGCGTCGCCGCCTTGCGGCAGAGGGCGGCGATCTGCCGCTCCAGGCTGCGGACCCCAGCCTCGCGGGTGTACTCGGCGATCACGAGCTTCAGCACCCGGTCTGAGAGCGAGAACCGGCTCTTCGTGAGCCCGTGCGCTCCGAGCTGCTTCGGCACGAGGTAGCGCTTGGCGATTCCGAGTTTCTCCTCGTGCGTGTAGCCGGAGAGCTGGATCACGTCCATCCGGTCGAGCAGCGGGCCTGGAATCGTGTCGAGGTTGTTGGCGGTGCAGATGAACAGAACCTTCGAGAGGTCGAAGGGGAGGTCGAGGTAGTGGTCGCGGAAGCTCGAGTGCTGCTCGGGGTCGAGCACCTCGAGCATCGCCGAGGCGGGATCGCCGCGGAAGTCGGAACCCAGCTTGTCGATCTCGTCGATCAGGAACACGGGGTTGCTCGATTCGGCGTCCCGGATCGCTCGAACGACCGTGCCCGGCATGGCGCCGATGTAGGTGCGGCGATGCCCGCGGATCTCCGCTTCGTCGCGCACGCCGCCGACGGAGATCCGCGCGAAGGAGCGACCGAGGGCGCGGGCGATCGACTGCCCGAGCGAGGTCTTGCCGACGCCGGGCGGGCCTGCGAAGCAGAGGATCGGACCGCTCACGTCGCCCTTCAGCTTCGCGACCGCGAGGTACTCGATGATCCGCTCCTTGACCTTCTCGAGGTCGTAGTGATCCTCGTCCAGGACCACTCGCGCGTGATCGAGGTCGAGGTTGTCCGGCGTCAGCTCACCCCACGGCAGGGTGAGGATCCAGTCGAGGTATGTCCGGATGACGCCGTACTCGGCCGCCGCGGGCGGGAGCCGCTCGAGCCGCGAGAGCTCGCGCAGCGCAGCCTTCTGCACGGGCTCCGGCAGCTTCTTCGCCTCGACCTGCTCGCGCAGTTCGGTCACCTCCGCCTGCTGGTCGTCCCCCTCGCCGAGCTCTTCCTGGATCGCCTTCAGCTGCTGGCGGAGGAAGTACTCTCGCTGACCCTTGTCGATCTCGGAGGTGACCTGCAACTGGATCTTCGAGCCGAGCTCCGAGACCTGCAGCTCGCGACCGAGGATGCTCAGCACCCTGCGCAGGCGCTGCTCGACGTCGAGGGTCTCCAGCAGCTCCTGTCGCTCGACCGTCTTGAGGCGAAGCGTCGTGGCGACGAGATGGCACAGCGCGCTCGGGTCGTCCACATTCGCGGCCGCGAGCTGGAGCTCCTCCGGGAGGTACGGCGTCAGCCCGATGATCTGCGCGAACTGCCCCTGCACGTTCCGTGTCAGCGCCTCCACCTCGGGCGACTCGGGCGTGACGTCCGGCAGCTCCTCGAACTCCGCGACGAGGTAGGGCTCCTCGCGCATCGGTGTCTGCAGGCGGATTCGATCGAGCCCCTGGACGAGGATTCGAAGCGTGCCGTCGGGGACCTTGATCATCTTGTGGACGACGGCGCGGGTGCCGATCGGGTAAACGTCGTCCCAGGAAGGTTGTTCGGTCTCCACGTTCTTGACCGTCAGCAGTGCCAGGGTGCGCTCGCCGGCGACGACCTCGTCGATCAGGCGGATCGAGCGCTCCTGGCCGACCGCGAGCGGAGTCATCGACTCAGGGAAGACCACCGTCTCCTTGAGCGGCAGGACGGGAAGGAGCGACGGACGCTGCTCCGGCGGTGGCTGCTCGGTCACGTCTGCCTGCGGATCTCGATCACGACCCGTTCCGGACGTGGTGCGCGGTCGGCGATCGGGAGCGTGACGGTGAGGAAGCCGCGGTCGTAGGCCGCCGACGCACGCTCCACCTCGACGTCCTCCGCGAGTTGAATGCGCCGCTGGAACGGCCCGTACTCGATCTCCATCTGCTGGTACACCTGACCCTCGACGCGAGGCCGCCGCCGCTCGCCGGACACGATCAGCCCGCGCTCCTCGACGACGACCTCGACGGTCTCGGGAGCGACTCCGGCGAGTTCGACCACAACCGTCAGCTGGTGCGGCTCGCTCGTGTGGAAGCAGTCGACGGGAGGTCGGAACCCGTGTCGGAGACCTGCGAACCGGGGTACTTGCCAAAGATCGGCGAAGAGCTCCTCGATCTCCCCCTGGAGGCGGTCGACGTCGCGGCGCAGCATATGGCCGGAGCGTACCCTCGTCAGTACCATCGAATCATGTCGCCCGCCCGCCGAATCCTGAAGCTGCTCGGCGTGACGCTCGGTCTGGGCGCCTATGTCTGGGTCGCAGCAGTCCGGAACGTCGGCCGCGTCAAGCGCCGAAAGGCGGCGAGACGGGCGGCGGCCGGATCGGGCGGCACGAACCTCGGTCGCTAGCGAATGGCCGCGTAGACGACGATCGCGACGGTGATCGCAACCGCGATCCACGCGTACCGCATCACCCGCCAGGCTCTCCGTTCGCCCGGGCGAGCCGCCGGCTCGGGTGTGTACGGGTCGAGCGGCGGCGCGGGTTGCCGTGGGAGCTCGTCGTCTCCTTCGAGTACCTGCGGGTCGTGCT
>Ga0136612_10000537_pt1 | contig 13742 bp, 4 predicted proteins | sample AntDryUQ224A2306_2_FD_106644 | JGI IMG/M metagenome (GOLD analysis project Ga0136612, IMG submission 106644) | Polar desert sand microbial communities from Dry Valleys, Antarctica - metaG UQ224A (23.06) | ecosystem: Environmental > Terrestrial > Soil > Desert | place: Antarctica: Dry Valley... | reverse complement strand
TTCGAGAGCGGGCCAGAGGCGGCGACTCTGGGTTCGTTCGCTCAGTAGCGAAACAGTCGAGCCGCTGGCCGGTACCGAAGGCGCACTCGGGCCTTTCTGGTCTTACGACAGCAGATTCATCGCATTTTTCGCTGAAGGCAAGCTGAAGAGAATCGCATCCTCGGGAGGACCAACCCAGACGATCTGTGCTGCAGGTGAGGGCAGCGGTACGTGGAACCAGGACGACGTCATTCTTTTTGCAGAAACCGAAGGCCGCGAGGGGATCTTGCGCGTGCCGGCATCAGGCGGCGACCCTGCAGCCACGACGATGCCGGTGCCTCGCCGGCCGGCGTGGCATTACTGGCCACATTTTCTTCCTGATGGACAACACTTTCTCTATCTCGAAACAACCCTAAAGGGGGAGACATCGCTCTTTCTGACATCGCTCGAGACGGGCAAATCGGTGCCCGTACGCGAAGTGCGTTCTCGCGGCGTGTTTGCGAACGGTCATCTGATTTACGCACGCGAATCGACTCTCATCGCGCATAAGTTCGACGTTGCTTCAGGAGCTTTGAGCGGTGAGCCGATTCTGATCGCTCCGCAGATCCCGTACTTCGACACGATGGGATGGTCGGATTTTTCCGTATCGCGATCCGGGGCTCTGGCGTATCAGGGTGACTCGATCTCCACGCGACTGGTATGGTTCGATCGCCGAGGTCTCGAGCTCGGCACAGTCGGTCAACCGTCCGGCTACGGCTCGATCAGCCTTTCGCCGGACCTGAAGAAACTGGCATTCAGCCGAGCCGATCCGAAAACGGGAAACGACGATCTCTGGATTTACGATCTTGCACGCGACATCGCGACCCGATTCACGACCGAGCCTGGAAACGAATTCAATCCCATCTGGCACCCGGATGGGGATCGAGTGATCTTTGCTTACGACATTCAGGGAAATGCGACTCTCAATGAGAAGCACCTCACTGGTCAGGGAAAGGGAACCTCGCTTCTCCCGATGGAACGTTTCAAGTACCCCCTCGACGCCTCTTCAGATGGGAAGCTCATTCTCTTCAGCGACACCGGAGCCGAGACTGGATTCGACGTCTGGCTCTTGCCGCTCGCGGGAGATAGGAAACCGAGACCCTTCCAGCAAACGCGTTTTCACGACGGCGGCGGTGCCTTCTCGCCCGATGGACGTTGGATAGCATTCGTGTCCAATGAGTCGGGGTTGATGGAAGTTTACGTTCAGAGAACCGATGGCACTGGAGAGCGCTCGCGGATTTCGGCTGCCGGAGGCACCAGACCTCAGTGGCGCAAAGACGGGAAAGAGATTATTTACCTTGCCAGCGATGACATGCTCATGTCGGTACCGGTTTCGATCGGTGCTGCATTTGAAGCGGGCAAGGCGACCGAACTGTTTCGAATCGAGCCGCTCCGGTTCAAGGCGGCCGCGAATCTTTACGATATGACCGACGATGCACAGCGCTTCCTCGTCAACAGCCGTCTGGCCGGATCGCAGTCACCCCCCCCATCGACATCGTCCTCAACTGGATTCCCGACTCCACGCGACGTCAGCAGCGATGACGACGCTCGATGACGTGACAGGTCTCTGTCGACGCCCTCGAGCATCTCGAGAAACGCCTCGCTGCGCGCTTCTGTCACCAGGGCTCCCGCTTCCGCGCTGGCAATGACGTTCGCCAGCTCCAAATGTATAATCAGAACTTTGATGACTGTCTCACCCGGCACACGTCTCGGTCCGTATGAAATCGTCGCGCCGATCGGTGCGGGTGGCACGGGTGAGGTGTTTCGTGCGCGCGACACGCGACTCGATCGTCGCGTCACGAACTTTCGTTGACCGGGACGCGACAGGCTCCCTTACTCCAGGGTTCAGAAGAGTCTGGCCGGCGCTTGATGTCATAATCGCAACATTCCGATGCTGCAGAACGGCGCGCGTGTGGGCCCCTACGAGATTTCCGGCCAGCTGGGAGCCGGCGGCATGGGCGAGGTTTACCGGGCCCGCGATACACGGCTCGAGCGGAGCGTCGCGATCAAGGTTCTTTCGACCGGCTTCGCAGGAAATTCGGATCTTCGGGCCCGCTTCGAGCGCGAAGCACGGACGATCTCACAGCTGAATCATCCGAACATCTGCACCCTCTATGACGTTGGCCATGAAGATGGTCTCGACTATCTCGTCATGGAGCTGCTCGACGGCGACACGCTCGCGGACCGTATGGAAAAGGGTCCGCTTCCGCTACCCGAGGTCTTGCGGTACGGGGCGCAGATCGCGGATGCACTAGCTCGCGCGCATCGGCACGGAATCACACATCGTGACCTCAAGCCCGCCAACGTCATGCTCACAAAGTCCGGAGCAAAATTGCTCGACTTCGGTCTGGCCAAGACGCTGAGTACGGTCCAACCATCGACTGCAGCGGAGGCCGCGACTCAACACAAGCCGCTTACACAGGAAGGAACCATTCTCGGCACGTTCCAGTACATGGCACCAGAGCAGCTCACTGGAGAGGAAGCTGATGCGCGCTCCGACATCTTCACTCTTGGAGCCGTCCTTTATGAAATGGCGACCGGCGCTCGCGCCTTCACTGGCAAAAACCGGACGAGCCTCGTGGCCAGCATCCTGGCGGTCAATCCCCGTCCTATCAGCGAACTGCAGCCGCTGACATCGCCCTCGTTTGAACGACTGGTTCAGCGCTGTCTCGCCAAGGATCCCGACGAGCGCTGGCAAAGCGCCGCCGATGTGGCTGTGGAATTGAAATGGATCGCGGAAACACTCGCCCATCCCATAGCGCCTTCGTCGCAGTCGCCGCAGAGCCGAAGGTCGCTCGCGCTGATTGCAGTCGTCCTTGTGTCGGGGTTGGCAATCGGCGCAATCGCCACCTGGCTGAGTCGTGCCCGCGAGCCTCGCCGGCCAGTCGTCCGCTTCGCCGTTCCAGCACCAGCACAGGCGCCGATCGCTCTCACATCCCAAAAGGTCGTCGCGATCTCTCCCGATGGTCTACGCATCGTTTACCGAGGCGAGACCAACGAAGTTTCCCAGCTCTACCTCCGTCGCCTGGCTGAGTTCACTTCTATTGCGATCCCCGGCACTGAGGACGTCACAGCGTTCACCTTTTCGCCGGACGGCAAGTCCATCGCATTCATCGGGGGACGGAAGCTCAAGAGGCTGTCACTCGACGGCGGGATCCCCGTAACGCTTGATGACAAAGGCTATGGCACCGTGGGAATCGACTGGTACGGCGACACGATCTACTACCCGATCGACTTCTCAGGAGGGATTCACGCGATCCCGGCAGCGGGTGGAAAATCCCGGCCGATTCTACGACCCGATCCAGGCCGGCAGATGCGTGCCGTCCTGTGGCCGCACGTAATCGCAGATGGTGATGCAATCATTGCAACCGGATGGAACAACACCTCATGGGACGAGGCCAGGATCGTCGTGCACTCGATCAAAACAGGCAAAACCGAGGTTGTGGTCGAAGGTGGCACCTGCGCGCGATACGTCTCCACGGGTCACATTCTCTTTGGGCGTGGCGACTCTCTCTTTGCTGTTCCGTTCGACTTGAAGACCCTCCGAACGACCGGGGCCGCCGTCCCCGTGATCAACGGCATTACGAACGGAATCCTCAACGGAGAGTATCAATACGCGACCTCGGCCGACGGGGCACTCGTATATGTGCCCGGGTCCCGCATCGAAAACGACCGTGTTCTCGTCTGGGCGGACGCGAAGGGAGAACAGCCGGTCGTTCAGACTCAGCGACCGTATGCCGACCCCGCACTTTCCCCGGACGGAGCGTCGGTCGCAGTCACATTGGAAACGGCCACGTTCGATGTGTGGCAGCTCGACATAGCACGTGACGCAGTCACGCGCGTTTCCTTCGGCGGCGACGACGTCGGGGCGCTCTGGACGGTTGACGGCCAGCGCATCATCTGGGCTTCGAGCCGCTCGGGGGCATATAACCTGTATTGGACCGCTGCGGATGGAAGTACAGGCGAGCAGCGTCTGACTTCCTCTTCCCGGAACCAGTTCCCCAACGACCTATCGCCGGACGGTACTGCGCTTCTGTTCAGCGAGGATTCGCCCGGCACGCAAAGCGACCTCTGGCTGATGCCGCTTTCAGGAGCACGCAAGCCCGAGGTGCTGGTCCAAAGCCGGTTTCGCGAGACCGGCGGACAATTCTCGCCTGACGGCCGGTGGTTGCTTTATGGCTCGGATGAATCCGGGCGTTCTGAGACCTATGTCCGTCCGTACCCTCAGCGGGGAGGAAAATGGCAGGTATCGACCGGTGGGGCAGACAACGCTATCTGGACAGGCGACGGGCGCGCGATCATGTATCGCCAGGGAACAAAGATCTTTCGGGTGCCGATCGAAACCGCGCCTCGAATGCGAGTAGGCACTCCGCAGCTGGTCATGGACCGCCATGGGTATGCCGATGATCAGACGCTCTCGACGGACGGCGTCCGGCTCTTGCGTGTCAAGGAGAGCAAACCGGCGAGTACCTCGCAGTTCTACGTCGTCCTCAACTGGTTCGACGAGCTGAAACAACGGCTTCGTCCCGCGTCTTAGCTCGCATTTCTCACAGACCTTAACGGGTCTCGCGCCAAACGTCACGGCGTGCGTGATAATGACGGGATTCGACAATGGACGTGACAGTTGGGAAATGCCTGGGGCCGTACGAGATCATCTCGCGCATCGGTGCCGGCGGAATGGGCGAGGTCTTCAAAGCGCGTGATACGCGGCTCGACCGCAGCGTCGCGATCAAGGTGCTGTCCACCAGCTTCGCGGGCAACGCAGACCTGCGCGCCCGCTTCGATCGCGAAGCACGCACAATCTCGCAGCTCAACCATCCGAACATCTGCACGCTCTACGACATCGGTCACGAGAACGGGACCGACTATCTGGTCATGGAACTGCTCGAAGGCGAGACGCTCTCGGATCGTCTGGCGAAAGGACCACTATCGCTGGCCGAGGTGCTGCGATACGGCGCGCAGATCGCGGACGCGCTGGCGCTCGCGCACAGGCAGGGCGTCATGCACCGCGATCTCAAACCGGCGAACGTCATGCTCACAAAGTCTGGAGCGAAACTTCTCGACTTTGGTCTCGCAAAATCCCTGACGCCGGTGAAATCTGCTTCGACACCGGATGACGCAACACATCACAAGCCGCTGACGCAGGAAGGGACCATCCTCGGGACATTTCAGTACATGGCGCCCGAGCAGCTCGCAGGAGACGAAGCGGACGCGCGAACCGACATCTTCGCGCTCGGCGCGGTGCTCTACGAGATGGCTACGGGACAACGTGCTTTCGACGGAAAGACCAGGACGTCGCTCATCGCGCAGATCGTTGCCGGCACCCCCCGTCCGTTGCGCGAGCTTCAGCCACTCACGCCGCCGGCATTCGAGCACACGGTCGAGAAGTGTCTGGCGAAGGAGCCTGAGGAGCGGTGGCAAAGTGCTCAGGACGTTGCCAGCGAGCTTCGGTGGATGAGCACGCTCACTTCGCCTTCCGCTGCAACGAGCGTCTCGATTGCCCGGCCCGGGCGCCGGAGACTAGCGGCCGCTGTTGCCATCGCGGGCGTGGTGACCACTGTCGCGCTGGCCCTTGTTGCCGGCTATCTCGCGAAACGCCTGGTCGCGGCCGAACGGCTCATGCGCGTCGACATCATTGGAGAGGAGACCCCCGCCCAAGTGATTAACGGCGCGGCCATGATCTCGCCTGACGGCAAGAGGATCGTAATGGTCGTCGAGAGCAAGAACGGACAATCGCTGGCGGTACGCGATCTCTCCACCGGAGAGACGAAAGCACTGGCCGGAACCAATAGTGCCATCTTCCCTTTCTGGTCACCTGATAGTGAGACCGTCGGGTTCTTCGCGAACGGCAAGCTCCACACCATCCCGGCAATGGGAGGAGCGATTCAGACACTGTGCGACGCTCCCGAAGGTCGCGGAGGGAGCTGGGGAAGCGGCGGCGAGATCGTATTCACGCCGAACATCCGGGAACCTATTTTCAAGGTTTCCGAGAACGGTGGACAGCCGGTCAGAGTGACCGACAACCAAGGCAAAGCGACCCATCGTAACCCATCATTCCTGCCCGATGGGAAGACATTCCTGTATGTGGTGCGCGACGACTCGCGAAACGCAAATGGTGTTTTCGCGGCGTCAATGGACGGTGGCGTGAGCCGCCGGGTTCTGGAGAGGAGCTCTAACGCTCACTACTCCGATGGGTATCTCCTATTCATGAAATCGGACACCCTGGTGGCCCAACGATTCGACACCAGGTCCCTGACCTTGAGCGGCAACATCATCCCGCTAGCGGAGAGAGTCGAGTTTTACGAGCCGCGAGACGTCGGAAACTTTTCTGTTTCATGGAATGGTGTGCTGCTCTATCGGCAGGCGGTGGAGACTTCAACGCAGCTCGCATGGTTCTCCTCAGATGGCAGAAAGCTCGGCCCCGCAGGTGCAGTGATCCGGTCGTATCAGGGAGGTGCACTGGCCGCGGATGGACGAAAGCTGGCGGCGATCCTCGGCGGGTCAACTGGCCATTATGTTTGGCTGCTTCAGCTCGACCGACCTGGCATTTCCCGTGTCACCTCCGAAAATTCAGGGCTCGTCACCGCCGCATTCTCTCGCGACGCTGCAAGACTCGCGGTGGGAGCGTCCGTCTTCAACAAGCAGGGTCGGCTCTGGATCCAGGACCTGAGCGGTCGCACCCCAAAAGTTGATCTGCGGAGCCCTGGCGAGACTCTTCTCGTCACCGACTGGTCTCCCGACGGGCAGTATGTCGTGGCAAGCGTCCAGCAGAACGCGACTCGATTTGATGTGGTGGCCATCCCGGTCGACGCCCGGCGACCCGTGATCCCCCTGGTTCAGACCATCGCCGACGACCAAAATGGCACTGTCTCACCGGACGGAAAATGGCTTGCGTACAATTCGAAAGAGTCGGATCGGGAGGAAGTCTACGTCACCACCTTTCCGGTCCCGGAAGGAAAGCGCCAGATCTCCTACGAAGGAGGGGATGCGCCGCGCTGGTCGGCGGACGGCAAGGCGTTGTTTTTCAGAAGCGGCAGAAAACTCTTGTCAGCGTCGCGATCGGCAACGGGTGAGTTCGATCCTGCCGTCGAGCTGCCGATTAAGCTCGAACGCAGCACGACTTTTTTTGAGCTTGGCCCCTCCTTCAACATCGCGCCGGACGGGCGGATTCTCCTTCCCACGGAGGCCGGAGATAAAATCGCAAATCCTCTGCACATGGTCGTTCACTGGCGGAAGCAGTTCCGTAAATAGACTCCCTCCGACGCGCCCGCTGTCGACCCGCTTTCCGTGTATCGTTCCGCGATGCGACTTCCGAAAACATTCACTTTTTTTCTGCTCGTACTCTTACCGACCGTTGGTTGCGCAACCGCGCCGAAACCGGCCCCATCAGATACGGCATCAGATACGGCAAGACCCTCCACCGCGATTACAGCGAAGGTCCAGGGCCTGACGCACATGGACGGCTTCGTTCCTCTTCACTGGAATGAGACCGACGGCAAGCTCTACCTCGAGGTCTCGCGTCCGGGCGAGGAGTTTCTTTACCAGACGTCTCTAGCGTCCGGTGTCGGCATCAACTGGTATCCGGTAGGTCTCGATCGCAATCAGGCGGGCAATACCGCTGTAGTCCGCTTCGAGAGAGTCGGACCGAAGATGCTGCTCATTCAGCGCAACTACGGCTTCCGCGCGATCAGCGACGATCCTCGGGAACGCGCCGCAGTCGAGGATTCGTTTGCGCAATCGGTCCTGGGATCGTTCGACATCGTGGCGTCGGAGAGCGGGCGCGCCCTGATCGACGCAACTTCCTTCTTCCTGCGCGATGCGCACGGCGTGCAGCGATCGCTCGAGGTCGCGGAGGAGGGGTCGTTCTTGCTCGAGGCCTCACGTAGTGCGTACTGGCTTCCGCGCACGAAAGCGTTTCCGAAGAATACGGAGATCGAGACGCTCCTGACATTCACCTCCCAGCGGCCCGGCCCACGAGTGCAGCGTGTAGCTCCGGACGCAAATACCATCACTGTAAGGCAACATCATTCGCTGGTCGAGCTCCCTCCACCGGGCTACAAGCCGCGCGAACACGACCCGCGCACCGGGTTCACCTTCATCGACTTTCACGACTACGCTTCGCCGATTCACGAGCCGATCCGCAAGCGATGGATCACACGGCATCGGCTCGAGAAGAAGGATCTGTCGGCTGCAGTGTCCGAAGTGATCGAGCCCATCGTCTATTACCTCGACCCCGGAACACCTGAACCGATCCGGTCCGCCCTTCTGGATGGCGCTCGCTGGTGGAGCGATGCCTTCGAAGCGGCCGGGTTCCGCAACGCGTTCCGCGTTGAGATGCTGCCGCCGGACGCAGATCCTCTCGATCTCCGATACAACATGATCACCTGGGTCCATCGCTCGACGCGCGGATGGTCGTACGGAGCGAGCGTCGTCGATCCTCGCACCGGCGAGATCATCAAAGGAAATGTATCGCTCGGATCACTCCGTGTCCGTCAGGATGTCCTGCTTGCCGCGGGGTTGAATCCCCTGTTCCAGGAAGTGAACGCCGTGGCGGCGGGCGAGCATCTCTCCGCTCTCGACGCGTCGACAAATCCGATCGAGATGTCGCTCGCTCGCCTGCGGCAGCTCTCTGCGCACGAGGTGGGGCACACGATCGGTCTTTCCCACAACTTCGCCGCAAGCACCTATGGACGTGCCTCAGTCATGGACTATCCTGCGCCGCTCGTGCGCATTGTTGGAGATCGTCTGGATCTGTCGGATGCGTATGGGCGTGGCGTCGGTGCGTTCGACAAGTTTGCGATCTCGTGGGGCTACGGTCAGTTTGACCCGGGGGCTGATGAGCGGAAGACGTTGAAACGAATCGTGGAGAACGGTCTTGCGGCAGGGATGCTCTACTTGAGCGACGACGATGCGCGCGCGGCTGGAGCCGCGCACCCTCTCGCGAACCTCTGGGACAACGGTCCGGATCCGGTCGCGTCGCTGCAGCATGAGATGGAAGTCCGAAGAATCGGGATGACCCGGTTCGGTATCGGGAGCATCGCCGAGGGGGCGCCGGTCTCGACACTCGAAGCGACATTTCTTCCGCTGTATCTCCATCATCGTTATCAAGTGGATGCTGCAGTAAAAACTCTCGGCGGTGTCGAGTACACCTACAGTGTCAAGACCGAAGGCGCGCCATTTCCGCGCGCCGTGACCGCTCCCGTTGCGGCTGTACGTCAGCACGAGGCCTTGAGAGTTCTTCTCACGACACTCGACCCTTCCGCTCTCGCCATCCCGCGTCGGATTCTCGAGTTGCTTCCCCCAGCCGCGGATGGAGTCTCGGCACCGACTCTCGAACGGTTCGAGCGCCGCACCGGTCCGACATTCGACGCGGTAGGCGTCGCGACAATTCCTGCCGACGGTACGTTGCTCGGACTTCTGCAACATGAGCGCGGTACACGGATGATCGAACAGAAGGCCTTCGATCCATCGCAGCCCGGCTTTGAGGGCGTCGTGCGCTCGCTGGTGGACTATGTTTGGACGAAACGCTCTTCGAATGAGTACGAGCAGAGCATTCGGCGCGCGGTACAGAGTCTTCTCGTGAGAAGACTGATGGACGCGGCCGCTGAAACGCGAGCGTCATCGCAAGTACGTTCGATCGCGGAACAGGCCCTCCGTTCGCTCGAGGAAACGCTCGCCACAGCTGACGAAGGAGATCTGATCGACACTGCCCATCGAAAGACGACAGCAGGCGACATACGCCGTTTCCTCGACAGGCCCGCTGGCCCGTGGCAGCCATTGCGTCCACTCGAGATCCCCGCAGGCAGTCCGATCTGATCGCAAAGCTGCCTGCCTCTTGTGGCTGGACATTCCAATGTCCGGCGGTTCCCGCGACCACTGGCGCCTCCGGCGCGCCGGACATTGGAATGTGCGGCCACAAGCGAGCCGTCCTATCTCGTTCGGGTTAACCCGCATTTCTCACAGAAATGCGGGTTAGAATGCGTGCACCTGACGATTTCGGGGCCGGAAACTCTCGTTGAAAATCCCTACCCTTCTTCTCGCAATCGGCGCGTTGATGGCCGCTCCGACGGTCATGGAAGCTCAGTCGCGGCCCGAATATCGCGGCTACTGGGTCGAGACATTCAACAGCCCCCTCGGCACGCGTGCCGAGATCGACCGTGTCATTCAGAATTGCGTTGACAGCAGATGCAATGCGATCTTCCCGCAGGTTCGGCGGCGCGGCGACTCCTGGTACATCGACTCGCTCGAGCCGCTGACAGAAGTGGCGGACGTCGGCGAGCCGGTGAACGGCACCTGGACCTTCGATCCCCTCCGTTATCTGATCGACGAGTCGCATGCGCGCGGGATCGAAGTGCATGCGTTCGTGATCATCACGGCAATCTACGGGAGTCATCCGACGACCATCGGCGTTCCCAAGGATCCAAAACACGTCTTCCTTCAACATTTCTGGGACAACAATCAGAAAGCGATGTATCCGCTCTCTGATACGCGTCAGTGGGCCACACGTGCGTTACCGCACAATCAGGACGGTACGACGTTTGACGGTCAACGTTTCGGCGGCGACTTCTTCATCGATCTCGGACATCCCGATGCGGAGGCGTACACAGTCAACGTGCTCACACACCTCGCGGACAAGTACAACATCGACGGCATCCACCTCGATCGAGTTCGCTATCCGGACGCTCCACTCGACCGCAATGGATCACAGTACTACCCGAACGACGGTTACAACGACACGAACGTTACACGTTTCAAAGCTCTCTTCCCGAACGCCATGCTCTATCAGCCCGGTGACGTCGGCAAGCAGGTCAGCGACAATCCGGTCAAGCTCGTCGGATCGGGTGATGTCGGCTACCCGCGCACCGATGACCCCCAATGGAATCAGTGGCGCCGTGATCAAGTCACGAACTTCGTACGCCGTCTCTATCTGTCGGTTACAGCCGTGCGCCCGAGGATCAAAGTCTCAGCAGCTCTGATCGCGTCGTTCGACATCGGAGCATACCCAGGGGGATGGCCGGCGAGCGAGCCATACAGGCGAGTCTTTCAGGACTGGGACGCCTGGACCCGGGAGGGCATTCTCGACATCATCTGTCCGATGGTTTACAAGCGCGAGCACATCGCAGCGGAGAAGGCCCAGTTCGACCGCTGGAGCGATTACACAAAGTCGCTCGCAGCCGCGACCGGCCGGCAATCGATCATCGGACTCGGTGCGTACCTCAATTCGATCGAGGGAACGCTTGCGCAAATCCGGCGCTCCCAAGCCCTTCCGCCATACACAGCACTCGCCAGAGCGGCCGGCGTTCTGATTTACGCTCTCGGTAATACATTGCCGGGCACAACAACGGGCAGTAGCACGAACGCGGCGATCTCGGGCAACCCGTTGTCGTTTCCGACGCCCGGCGCATCCACCCCGAAGAGACCGAACGCGGAGTTCTTCTCAGCTGTAAAAACGGGAGCGAGCACAACCGGCTCGCCCTTTGAGTCATCGTCGCTGGCCGCGGTGTTCGCTGTTCCGGCGACGATTCCGGCAATGCCCTGGAAAGAGGCGCCAACACGCGGTCATCTCCGAGGATTCGCGTATCGCGCCGATGGGACGCCGATTGATACCGGCGTCGTCATGCTTGAAAACACAACGACGGGCGCAACTCGAACGACGAACAGCGACGGCGGGGGGTTCTTCGGCGCTGTCGGTCTCGATCCCGGTCCCTATCGCGCCCGCGTGACCCTCGGCACCGAGATTGTTTATACGTGCATCGCCAATGTGAGCGCCGGACAGGTGGCGAGCTCCGATGCCAGGCCGGAGCTCCGTGCTCCGAGCACGTCACTCGCGCAAAGCTCAAACGGTTGGACAAACCAAAACGTTACGATCGTTCTTGCCGCGACCGATGACTGCACAGGAGTCGTCGCAACGGAGACATCTGTCAATGGCGGCGCGACGTGGCAGCCATACGCGGGCACGATTACGCTCGACATCGAAGGATCGACGAGCGTGCAGTATCGTTCCCGCGATTGGGCGGGCAACACCGAAACGGCGAAAAGCACGTCCGTCCAGATCGACAAGACGGCTCCCGCCATCGCGATCGATTCTCCGATGGATGGCACCCGCTATCTTCTGGGGCAACCCGTCGTGCCGAATTACAGTTGCAGCGACGCCCTCTCGGGTATTGCCGCCTGTACCATTACGCCAATCGACACGAGCAGTGCGGGCATGAAGGTCTTCACCGTGTCGGCGCGGGATGCTGCAGGCAACACCGCTTCGCGATCGACTTTCTATCAAGTAGTCGCACCGTCGGGAAGCACAAGGCGCCGCCGAACTGCACACCCGTTGTAACCCGATCAAAAACCAGCGCGAGCGACTGAGCCGAGGCGGCCGTTTCCTCTCCCGAGGGAGAGGGTGGCTCGTGAGAGCCGGGTGAGGGCTCACGATATTCGGAACGACGCTCGCGCAATCATTAACCCGGTGTAAACAATTCCCAGGGACTGGTGTCTGGTGGAGTGTAAGGTGATTGCTGAACGCTCCTGTGTTACGAACTCTGTGGATCAAAAGGGAGACCCGGTGGTGATTCGAACTATCGCAACGATTCTTCTCACACTCAGTGCAAACAGCCTATCCGCTGCGACGCTCGACAAGACTCTAACCTGCGGCAGGCCCGGCGAGGCCGGCGGCCTGGGCTCAGGAACCGACATGCAACGCGTCGTCATCGACAGCCGCCGCTACCCCACAGCCCTCTGCAACGATTCCACCCCGGCGATCTTTTACGCCAGCGGGTTCAGGCGCGAAGAAGATCGGAACAAATGGGTTATTTTCCTTCAGGGCGGCGGCGGTTGCGGTAGCGGCCAGGAGTGCGCCAGTCGCTGGTGCAGCGCCGGAACAAACTTCGGAATGGATAAGATGTCGTCCTCACTTTCCAAATCGGGCATCAATGGCACCGGCATCTTCGATCGAAGAGAGTCGAATCGTTTCGGTGGCTGGAATCACGTTCTCGTCTATTACTGCAGCTCGGACAACTGGGCCGGAAACAAGCTGAACCACCTCTCCGCCTCCAGCGCCTCAGGGGCCGCCATCGATTTTGATATTCATTTCCGCGGTAGCAGGATCATTGAGGCGGTTCTCGATACTCTGCGCAAGACCGGCGTAGGGAGAGTGCGCAGCGTTAGAGCAGGTGCCCCAACGGGGCCGCCCCTGCCCGATCTCGACGATGCCACTGAGGTCCTTTTTTCGGGGTCCTCGGCCGGAGGAGGGGGCGTTCGGAACAATGCCGATAAGGTCGGCGGTATCCTTCGAGCCAACAACATCCGCTGCAGCGAGCCGTCAGACTGCCCTTTGATCTATCGGGCTGCGGTCGATGCGAGCTTCGGCCCGGACTCTTCCAAGCTGGACTTTTCGAGCAGTAGCTTCTGCGCTTCCGATCCGAGACAGTGCTCCTACGAAGGAGTGTTCACGACGCGATATGTCTCCACTGTAGTCGACACCTGGGGTTCGGAACGCGACGAGAGCTGTCTGGCATGGCATCAGACGAACGCTCCAGGCACTGAATGGAAATGTTCCGACGGCGAGCACCTCTTCGCACACCATCTGACGTCGGAGCTCTTCGGCCGGCAGGATCTTCAGGACCAGCTCATCAGCGGCAACTTCGTGGAGGCCGGTCTCGGATCAGCCTTGGATTTCGGCAAGCTCATGGAATCCGATCTTCGGGACTTTCCGACGATTGTCAGCCGTGCGG
>Ga0136612_10000536_pt1 | contig 13780 bp, 17 predicted proteins | sample AntDryUQ224A2306_2_FD_106644 | JGI IMG/M metagenome (GOLD analysis project Ga0136612, IMG submission 106644) | Polar desert sand microbial communities from Dry Valleys, Antarctica - metaG UQ224A (23.06) | ecosystem: Environmental > Terrestrial > Soil > Desert | place: Antarctica: Dry Valley... | reverse complement strand
GCTGTGGTCCGACGAGTTCGAAGGGCCGGCGGGCACGTCTCCCGATCCGTCTCGCTGGGAGATGCAGACCGGGGGCTCGTGGGGCACGCGCGAGCTCCAGTACCACACCGACCGCCCGCAGAACGCGGCCCTCGACGGGCAGGGCGCGCTCGTGATCGCGGCGCGGCGCGAGACCTTCGTGGGCAACGAGCGCGGCCGCGAGATCGCGCGGCGGTTCACCTCGACGCGGATGCGCACCGCCGGGCGCTTCGAGTTTCGCTACGGGCGCATCGAGACCCGCATCCTCGCCCCGACCGGTTCGGGCCTGTGGCCGGCGATGTGGGCGATCGGCTCGCGCCGGGGCGGCGAGGCGCAGTGGCCGCGCTCGGGCGAGATCGACGTCATGGAGCACTTCGGCTCGTTCCCCAAGATGGTCATCGGCGCGCTGCACGGGCCGAGCGGAAGCGACGGGCACTGGCTCGTCAATCGCCCCCGCCACGCGCGCAAGGCGCTGCTGGGCCGCTTCCACACCTACACCGCCGACTGGTTTCCCGGGGTCGTGCAGTTCTCGCTCGACGGCCGGCCCTACGCGGCGGTCACCCAGACCGATCGCCCGGCGGGCGAGCGGTGGGTCTTCGACGACCCGTTCTACCTCGTGCTGAGCCTCGCCGTCGGCGGGCCGGTCGAGCCGCACCCGCAGCCGGAGACCCGGTTCCCGGCCGAGATGCGCGTCGACTGGCTGCGCGTCACGCGCTGAGCGCCGTCGTACATCCGTCCAGGCGGCTTCAGCGCGCCGCGCCTGTGCCGACAGGTCGAGGGTGGGCCTACGTCTCCCTCGCGCGCGGTTCTGCTCGGTCGCTGTGGCGTTGTCGTGCCTGCTCGTCGCCGGGACCCCGGCCCGGGCGTCGGCCGCCACCCCGTTGTTCGCCGAGGAGTTCCAGGGTCCGGTGGGCGCGTCGCCCGACCCGGCCCGGTGGACGATGGAGGTCGGCGGGCGTTGGGCCGGCGGCCAGGAGCTGCAGCAGTACACCGATCGCCCGGAGAACGCCTCGCTGGACGGGGCCGGCAACCTGGCCATCACGGCACGGGCCGAGCGCTACACCGGCGTGGACGGCGTCACGCGCGACTACACCTCGGCGCGCCTGAACACGCTGGGCAAGTTCGAGCTCCAGCACGGCGTCGTCGAGGCGCGTATCCGGATGCCCGCCGGGCGCGGGCTGCTGCCCGCGTTCTGGGCGCTGGGCACCGACCTGTACACCGCAGGTTGGCCCGCCTCGGGCGAGATCGACATCGTCGAGATGCTGGGCTCCGACCCGTTCGAGGCGTTCGGGACCGTGCACGGCCCCCGTGGCGACGACCAGTACGGCCTCAGCGCGTCGTTGCGCTCGCCTCAGGCGCTGTCGGACGACTTCCACACCTACGCGGTCGAGTGGGCGCCCAACCGCATCAGCTTCGCCATCGACGGCCGCGTGTACGCCGTTCGCACGCCGGCCGATGTGCCGGCCGGCAGGGGGTGGGCCTTCGAGCACCCCTTCTTCCTGCTGTTCACGCTGGCCGTCGGCGGCCCGTGGCCCGGCGCACCGGACGCCAGCACGGCGTTTCCGGCGACGATGCTCGTCGACTGGGTGCGCGCGTGGCCGCTGGGCGCGGTGCCGTTCGGCCAGGCGCCCGCCGCCAACCCCGCGTCGGCCGTGCCCGTCGCCGCGCCCGGAAAGCCGGCCAAGGGCGCGCGCAAGCCGGCCAGGAACAGCCGCCGGCCGGCGCGTGCTCGTGCCGCCTGCGCCGTAGGGCGAGGGAGCAGCGCAGCCGCTCGGCGCCGCGCCCGCAGCCGCTGCGTCACGCGTGGGCGCACGAAGGCCACGCGGAGCAGCGCCGCCAAGCCGCGTGCTCGCACAGTGCGCGGCTGATCGCTCTCCTCCGGCGACGGGTGATCCTGGCCGAGCATCTGGCGACGGCTTGACGTAGGCCCGGCGGCGTGCGATATTGCACTAATCGGTTATGTAACCGATACGTTTTCTACTCTCGCAGATGCCCGTCGATCAACTCAGCACCGTCTTCGCCGCCCTCGCCGACCCGACGCGCCGCGCCATCCTGGCGCGGCTGACCGCCGGGGAGGCGACGGTGACCGAGCTCGGGCAGCCCCACGACATGAGCCTCCCGGCGATCTCCAAGCACCTGAAGGTGCTCGAGCGCGCCGGGCTGATCACGCGGGGACGCAACGCCCAGTGGCGACCGTGTCGACTGCACGCGGCGCCGCTCGAGGGCGCCACCGCGTGGCTGGAGCGCTACCGCCGCTTCTGGGACGAGAGCTGGGACCGACTCGACGAGCACCTGCGGACAATCGACAGCAGGACGACCCCGAGAGGAGACCCCATGACTGAGATGAAGCACTACGAGCTGACCTTGACCCGCACCTTCGACGCGCCCCACGGGGCGGTCTGGAAGGCCTACACCGAACCCGAGCAGCTCGCCCGGTGGTGGGGCCCCAAGGGGTTTCACACGCCACTCGACAAGATCGAGGTCGACCTGCGCCCCGGCGGGCGCCTACAACCTCACGATGGTCGACGGCGAGGGCAACGAGTACCCGTCGGAGATGACGATCCGCGAGCTGGTCGAGCCCGAGCGCCTGGCCTTCGGCTGGGACGCCCAGCGCGGGATCGGGGCCGGCGAGATCATCGTCGTGCTCAGCGAGCTCGACGGCGGCCGCACGCAACTGGACTCCCACTTCGCCGGCGACTCCACGCCGGAGATGATGTCCATGATGGAGGCGGGCACCAACCAGCAGCTCGACAAGCTCGCCGCCCTCCTCCAGGGGTCCTAGGCCGCCGGCGGCCTCGTATCCTGGCCGCGTGGCCGTCGGCGCCCGAACCCGAGAAGATGCGCCCACGGCCAAGCGGGTCGCGATACAGGCCGCCGTGCTGCGCGGCACCGAGGAGCTTTTGCGCGCGGGCGCGTCATACGCCGACCTCAACGTCGAGCGCATCGCCACCGCCGCCGGCATCTCGCGGACCGCTTTCTACTTCTACTTCGCCGACAAGCGCGAGCTGCTGATGCGCCTGACCGAGGACGTCAACGAGCAGCTCTTCGCTCAGGCCGACATCTGGTTCTCCGGCCACGGCGACCCCGAGATCGAGATGCGCCAGGCGCTGGCCAACATCGGGGCGCTGTATGAGGTCCATGACGTGCTCCTGCGCGTGATCGTCGAGGTCTCCACCTACGACGAGGAGGTCGCCACGTTCTGGCGCGCGCTGCTGGGCCGCTTCATCGACGCCACGCGCCGGCGGATCGAGGCCGAGCAGGAGGCCGGCCGCGGGGTGCCGGGCGACCCCCTCGCCACCGCGTTCGCCCTGTGCTGGATGACCGAGCGCACCTTCTACCAGCAGCTCGTCCAGGACGGCCCCGTCGAGCGCCGCGCCCTCATCGACGCGCTGACCGGTGTCTGGCTGCGCGCGGTGTACGCGTAGGGTCGCGACGCTTCCCCGCGCGTGATCCCCCTAGACGGCCGGGAAGTCCTCGGTCTCGCGGCGCACCGCCTCGAACTCTCCGGTCTCCAGGCGCTGCGAGACGTCGGCGTCGATCTCGTCGTCGGTCGCGCCGGGGCGGGTGCGGCGCAGGCGCATCGCGTCCAGGCGCTTGAACTTCAGGATCTCCAGCACGTAGACGAGGTAGACGCTGGCCCCGAGCACGGCCAGGCCGAAGGCGCCCAGGGCCAGCGCCCAGCCGGCGTCCCAGTTGCCGGAATCGTCGGTGTAGGGCACGAAGCGCAGCCCGACGGCCAGCGTCGCCATGGCCAGCGTCCACGCGTACAGGTACAGGACGGTGCGCCGCTGGGAGAAGCCGATGTTGGCCATGCGGTGGTGGAAGTGCCAGCGGTCGGCCTGGTAGACCGGGCGGCGGTACTTGATGCGCTTGGCGACCACGAAGCCGGTGTCCAGGAACGGCACGGCGAGCACCACGAGTGGGGCGATCAACGCGATCAGGGCGTTGGTCTTCAGCGTTCCCTCCACCGCCACCGCCCCGAGCAGGTAGCCGAGCAGGTTCGAGCCGCAATCACCCATGAAGACCGAGGCCGGATGGAAGTTGTGGACCAGGAAGCCCAGTGCCGCCCCGGCCGTGACGGCGGCCAGCAGCGCGGCCGAGCCCTTGCCCAGGTCGAAGGCGATGATCGCGAACGACGCCGCCGCGATCGCCCCCACCCCGGCGGCCAGCCCGTCGACGCCGTCGGAGAAGTTCACGACGTTGATGACCGCGACGATGCCCACCAATGTCAGCGGCGCACCGAGGTCGCCGAGCTCGACGCGCCCCAGGAACGGCAGCGTGAACGCCTCGACGACGACGTTGGCCGACACGGGCACCGCGACCGCCCCCACCTGCCCGAGCAGCTTGACCGCGGGGTGCAGGTCGAAGACGTCATCCAGCGCGCCGACGAACGTGATGATCGCCGCCCCAGCCAGGATCGCGCTGTAGGTGTCGCTGGCCGGCAGCCACAGCACGGCCGCGACGGCCGCCCCGGCGAAGATCGCCACCCCGCCCAGCAGCGGCGTGCTGCGCGCCGACAGCCCGCGGTCGCGCGGCTGATCGACCGCCCCGACGCGCCGCGCCAGCCGACCGGCCAGCGGCGTCAGCAGCGCCGTCAACAGCGCGGCGACACCGGCGGCGGCAAGCACGTCGAGCTCGTCGGGCGCCATGGCCGCACAGGATCGCAGGCGCACCCGCCGTCACGGCGCGGTGTCGGCCGGGTGACTTCGCATCCGCGGTCGCGGGTGGGAGTGCCCGCCACGGACGGCAGCGGCTCGGACGGCGTAACGACGAGCAGGGCGGTCGAGCACGGTCAGGGGTGCGGCGTGATCGCGATGATCGTGATCTGGCCCTGCTCCGGGCCGTAGCACCAGAAGATGCGGTAGGCGCCGGAAGTGCGGTTCTGCGCGTAGGCCTCGAAGACCTTGCCTTTCTCGTCGTACGGGTTGGGCAGCGAGACGTACTCGTGGGTCTGCAGCCCAGGATGCCTCGGGTCGGCCAGCAGCAGTTGTACGGCCTTGGCGACCTGTTTGAAGAGACCTTCCTGCTTGGAGGACTTTGCCCTCTTGGCCGCTCTGCGAGTGGCGGCCGCCTGCTCGGCGTCAATCTTGAGCGCCTCGAAGGTGCGCTCGGCCTCGCGTGTCCAGCGAGGCTCGAAGCTCACTCGACCTCGTCCGAGATGCTGTCGGCGAGCTCAATCGCCGCAGCCAGGTCCGGGCCCTCGTTGAGCTCCCCGTGCGCCGCCTGATCCAGACCACTCCTGACCATCGCGATAGCTCGGTCGTTCTCCCACAGCCACGCTTCACGCTCAGGCACGACCCGGCAGAAGGTCAGCACGAGCTCGCCGTCGCGGTCTTCGATCTGCACCCGACGGCCCGCGTACTCGCGGCCCAGGGTCAGCCGTCCCTTGTCGTCGATGATCTTCAACGCGCTCATGTCCGATCTCGCTTCGTGGTGGGAAAGTGGGACGCACCCACTCTAGGCTCTTATCGACTTGAGCGCCACCTTCTTGAGCGGTCACGACGAGGTGGCCACGCAACCATCCCCCGCCACCACCACCACGAACCAGCGCCCGGCATGGAGCACCTGCCCGCCGCCCAGCTCGCGAGCCAGCCCCTCGGACGTGAAGAAGCGCTTGTAGACGCGGTGGCGCGAGCCATCGTCGAGGACGCGCTCCTGCCACTGCTCGGGCGCGACGTCGTCGCGCAGTGCGGCATCGACGACCACGAGCTCGCCGCCGACGCGCCGGGCCTCGGCCAGGAACGCCGCGCGCTCGTCGTCGAGCAGATGACCGTAGAAGTGGCTGGTGAAGACGCGCTCGAAGGTGGCGTCGGCGAACGGGAGCACGACGGCGTCGGCCTGCAGCACGCGGGCGTCGGGAAGCCGCCTCGAGGCGATCTCGATCATCGCGGCGCTCTGATCGACGGCCGTTACATCACCCCGCAGGTGGCGCGTCAGGAAGCCGGTGCCGCAGGCCCCGTCCAGGACCCGCGCCGGTGAAAGCGCCTTGACCACCGCGACCAGCTCGCGAACCTCCTCGTGCCAGCCCGGCCGGACACGGGTGGCGAACAGCCCCGTGCCCAGCCACCAATCGTCGTACTCGCCCGCGCGCCGCTCGTAGTAGGCGCGCACTCAGGCCGTGGCGCGGGCGCTCAGGTGCTCGTACAGCGGGTGGCGCTCGGCGATCGCGGCGACGCGGCCGGCCAGCTCGTCGCGACGGGCGTCGAACTCCGGGGTCACCGCGGTGGCGATGATCGCGCCGATCTCGGCGAACTCGTCGACGCCCACCCCGCGCGTGGCCAGGGCCGAGGCGCCGATGCGCAGGCCGCTGGAGACCGCCGGCGGGCGCGGGTCGAAGGGCACGGCATTGCGGTTGACGGTGATGTCGATCGCGTGCAGGCGATCCTCGGCCTGCTGGCCGTCGAGCTCGCTGTCGCGCAGGTCGCACAGCACGAGGTGCACGTCGGTGCCGCCGGTCAGGACGCTGACACCGTGCCCGACCCCCAGCAGCTGCGCCGCGATCGCCCGCGCGCCGTCGACCGTGCGCTGCTGACGCTCGCGGAACGCCTCGGTCGCCGCGATCCGAAGGGCGACCGCCTTGCCGGCGATCACGTGCTCCAGCGGCCCGCCCTGCTGCCCGGGGAAGACGGCCGAGTTGATCTTCTTGGCGTACTCCTCGCGGCACAGGATCATGCCTCCGCGCGCGCCGCCCAGCGTCTTGTGGATCGTCGTCGTGACGACGTCGGCGTGGGGCACCGGGCTGGGGTGCAGCCCGGCCGCGACCAAGCCCGCGAAGTGGGCCATGTCGACCATCAGCAGCGCCCCGACCTCGTCGGCGATCGCCCGGAAGGCCTCGAAGTCCAGAAAGCGCGGATAGGCGCTCCAGCCCGCGACGATCATCTTCGGCCGGCGCTCGCGCGCGATCCGCGCGACCTCGTCCATGTCGATCAGGTAGGTCTCGGCCGACACCTCGTAGGGTGCGATGTCGTACAGGCGCCCGGAGACGTTGAGCTTCATGCCGTGGGTGAGATGGCCGCCGTGGGGCAGGGCCAGGCCCATGATCGTGTCGCCCGGCTCGAGCAGCGCGTGGTAGACGGACGCGTTGGCCTGCGCGCCCGCGTGGGGCTGGACGTTGGCGTGCTCGGCCCCGAACAGCGCCTTGGCCCGATCGATGGCCAACTGCTCGATGACGTCGACGTGCTCGCAGCCGCCGTAGTAGCGCTTGCCCGGATAGCCCTCGGCGTACTTGTTGGTCAGCACGCTGCCCTGGCACTCGAGGATCGCCTGGGGGACGAAGTTCTCGCTGGCGATCATCTCCAGCGTGCGCTGCTGGCGCTCGAGCTCGTGGCCGACGGCCTCGGCGACCTCGGGGTCGACGTCGGCCAGCGGTCGGTTGAAGAAGTCAGCGCTCAAATCGGTCATCGTCGCGCGACGCTAGCAGCTTGTCCTGACTCCTCGAGCGCCGCGACCTGGGCCACGCGGCGGGCGTGGCGGCCGCCCTCGAAATCGCTGCGCAGGAAGGCCGCGATGATCGCCTCGGCCCGGTCGGGAGCCAGTCGCGCGCCGCTGAGCGTGACCACGTTGACGTCGTTGTGGCGGCGGGCGAGCTCGGCCTCGGGGGCGTCGTGGGCATTGACCGCGCGCACGCCGGCGACCTTGTTGGCGACGATCGCCATCCCGACCCCGGAGCCGCAGACGAGGATGCCGCGCTCGGCCTCCCCGTCGGCGACCATCTCGGCCACGTCGTGGGCGTAGCCCGGGTAGTCGGCCGAGTCGGGCGAGCTGACCCCGACGTCGACGACGTCGTGACCGAGGGCGGAGAGCCGTCCTCGGACGTGCTCCTTGAGGTGAAATCCGGCGTGGTCAGACCCGACGGCGATCCTCATCGCGGCTGTCTCCCAGTGTCGTCCGTCGACCGCGCGAACCCCCGCCGCGGGCTACGCCGCGGACTCTAACGCGCTCTTCACATCCGCGGCATCGACGGCGCCCTGGCGCACGATCGTCCACGCGCGATCCTGCTCGAAGGGGCGCAGGTCGATCACCGTCGAGGGTCGTCCCGGCAGCGCACCGCCATCGAGTACGAGGTCGGCCGCGGAGCGGATGCGCGCCGGGACGTCGTCGAGGCGGCTGGCGTCTTCGTCGCCCGCCTCGTTGGCACTGGACGCAAGCACCGGCCAGCGCACGCCGGCCAGCGCGCCCAGCGCCGGCGACCAGCGCGGCACGCGCAGCCCGAGCGTGCCGGGATCGGGTCCGCAGGCCAGCGCAAAGCGCGCGCGCGGGTTGGGCACGAGCACGGTCACCGCGCCGGGCAGCAGCGCCTCCAGGGCAGCGCGCGTGCGCGGACCGAGCTCGGCCAGCGCCTCCAGCGCCAGCTCGAGCGAGAAGAACATGACGGCGGCCGGCTTCTGGGGCCGGCGGCGCTTGAGGAAGTAGAGCTGGGCCACGGCCTCGCGGTTGTCGGGCTCGCAGGCCAGGCCGTAGACGGTGTCGGCCGGGAACACGGCCACGCCGCCGGCGGCAATACAGCGCTCGAAGCGCTCCGCATCGGCGCGCCGAAGCTTCACCGCTCGCCCACCACGACGCGCTCGATGCCGGCCAGGTCGCGGCGCACACCGACGTCGTCGAAGCCCGCATCGCGCACGAGTTGGGCGACGTCGCCGGCCTGTCCGGCGCCGACCTCGAGCGCCAGCACGCGCGCCGGCGAGGCCCCGGCCTGGACCACCAGGCGGCGGATCACCGCCAGTCCGTCGGGCCCGGCGTACAGGGCGACGGGGGGCTCGTGGCGAGCGATCTCCGGTGCGAGCCTCGCGCCCTCCTCGACATAGGGCGGGTTGGACAGCACCGCGTGAGCGCCGGGCACGCCATCGAGCAGGTCGGCGCGGACGATCCGCACGTCAAGGCCCAGGCGCGTGGCGTTCTCGCGCGCGACGGCCAGGGCCGCGTCCGAGCTGTCGGTGGCGGTCACGCGCAGGTCGGGGCGCTCGTGCTTGAGCGCCAGCGCCACCGCGCCGCTGCCGGTGCCGACGTCGAGGACGCTCGCGCCGCGGGGCAGGTCGAGCGCCGCCTAGACCAGCGTCTCGGTTTCCGGACGCGGGATCAGCACGCGTGCGTCGACGTGCAGGTCGAGGTGGCGAAAGCCCTTGCTCGCCGTCACATAGGCGACGGGCTCACGCCCGACCGCGCGTCGGCGCACGGCGTCCTGGTAGGCGCGGATCGCCGGTCCGGCGACCGGCGCCGACGGATCCATGACCAGCGCGGCCCGATCGACGCCCAGCGCCCACGCCAGCAGCACCTCGGCGTCCAGGCGCGGAGCGTCGACGCCCGCAGCGCCCAGCGCGATGACGGCGCTGTCCAGCGCGTCGCGGACCGGCACGCCGCCGGCCACGCTCACCGTGCCGAGGCCTGGGTCTCGAGGCGCCGGCGCTTCTCGTCAGCCGACAGGGCCGCGCTGAACTCGTCCAGCTCACCCTCGAGGATCTGATCGAGGTTGTGGGCCGTGTGCTTGACGCGATGGTCGGTGACCCGGCGCTCGCCGAAGTTGTAGGTGCGGATCTTCTCGGCCCGATCGCCGGTGCCGACCTGCGAGCGCCGGTCGGCGGCCAGCTCGGCCTGCTGCTCGGCCCGAGCGCGCTCGTACAGGCGCGCGCGCAGCACGCGCATCGCCTTCTCGCGGTTCTGCAACTGGGACTTCTCGTCCTGCATGGCGACGACCACACCGGACGGTCGGTGAGTGATGCGCACGGCCGAGTCGGTCGTGTTGACCGACTGCCCACCCGGCCCCGACGAGCGGTAGACGTCGATCTGCAGGTCATTGGCGTCGATGGCGATATCGACGTCCTCGGCCTCGGGCAGCACCGCGACCGTGGCCGTCGAGGTGTGGATGCGCCCCTGGGACTCGGTCGCCGGAACGCGCTGGACGCGATGGGTCCCGCCTTCGAACTTGAACACCGAATAGGCGCCGTCGCCCTTGATGGCGATCGTGTACTTGCCCTCGCTGACCTCCAGCGGCTCGACCTTGAAGCCCAGGCGCTCGGCGTAACGCGAGAGCATGCGAAAGACGTCGCCGGCCCACAGGCCGGCCTCCTCCCCGCCGGCCCCGCCCTGGATCTCGATGATGACGTTCTTGTCGTCGTTGGGATCGCGCTCGACCATGGCCAGGCGGATCTCCTCCTCGAGCTCCTCCACGCGCTCCCGCGAGCTGCTCAGCAGCTCACGCAGCTCGGCGTCCTCGCCGTCGACCAGCAGCTCCTCGGCCCCGGCCGCGTCATCGCGCGCGTGACGCCACTGCACGGCCAGCTTGGCGGCCGGCTCCAGCGCGCTGTACTCGCGCCCGGCGGCGGCATACCGCTGACGATCGCCGATCACGGCCGGATCGACGATCGCCTGTGACAGCTCGCCAAAGCGCGCCTCGATCTGCTCGACGAGGCGCTCGATCATCTCGTGTTGCTCCGCTTCTAGGACTGCCCGGACGAGCTGCGCTTGGCCGCGCGACGCTTGAAGCGCTCGACGCGACCACCGGTGTCGACCAGCTTCTGGCGCCCCGTGTAGAACGGGTGGCAGTTGGAGCAGATCTCGACGTTGATCGTCGATTCGGTCGATCGGGTCGTGAACTCGTTGCCGCACGTGCAACGGACGTGGGCCTCGACGTATTCGGGATGGATTTCGGTCTTCATCTCTTCGTCCAGTCTACTGCCCGGATTCGCACGTTGGCACGGCGACCCTCCGATAGGGAAGACATGGGGAGCAGTGCTTTCTGCTGACGTAGATCCCGCGGGGATCCAGTTCCGGCTGCGCAGCGTCCAGTCCGGCGTGTCGCTGACCCTGTTCTCCTGCGTCTCCTACGGCGTCTACTACGTGCTGACGTGGGATCGGCCCCACCGTGCGCTGATGCTGGTGGTGATCACCTTGGCGCTGCTGGCCTCCCTGGCCCTCGGCGCTGCGCCGCTGGAGGGCCTCATGCGGCGAGCGCTTCTGCGTGAGGCGTTCTTCCTGGGCTGGAGCGCGAGCCTGCTCGTGATCATCACCACCGGCGCGATGCTGGACGGCGGCGCCGAGAGCGTGCTGGTCGTCGCCCTCTTCCTGCCGCTGGCCTTTGCCGCCCTGTCCTACCCGCTGGGCTCGATGCTCGCGATCGGAGCGATGGCGATCGGCGCCTACCTGGCGATCGCCGCGACGTCGAGCAGCGTGCTGAGCCCCGAGACCTTCTTCATGGTCGGCTCGCTGGCCTGCGCGACGTGGATGTGCGGGTGGCAGGCGCGCAACCACGACCTGCAGCGCCGCGAGCTGGCGCGCGTCTCGCGCTCCGACCCGCTGACCGGGTGCCTGAACCGTCGCGGCTTCGAGGAGCACCTCGCCGCCGAGCTCAACCGCGCCGAGCGCGCGGGGACACCGCTGGGCTTGATCCTGTTCGACCTCGACGACTTCAAGGCGACCAACGACCGCAACGGCCATGCCGCCGGCGACGCGCTCCTGTGCCACGCCGTGGCCACGATCTCCTCAGCGATGCGCCCCGCCGACGCGCTCGGGCGCCTGGGCGGCGACGAGTTCGCCCTGCTCGTCCCCGGCGCCGGGCCAGCCGAGGCGATCGCCCTGGCCGACCGCCTGCGCACCGCGATGGCGCTTGACGCTCCGGCGTCGATCGGCGTGGGCACCTACCCGGCCGACGGCCTGGAACGCGACGCGCTGCACCAGATCGCCGACGCGGATCTCTACGCTGCCAAGCGCGGCAGCGCGTCGCGCAGTGCCCCCGCCGGCGCGCGCGAGCTGCGCTGGGCGGCAACGCTCGCGCGTGCCGTCGACGCGCGCATGGCCGTGCGTCACGAGCACTCGGCCTCCGTGGCCCGCTACGCCGCGGCGATCGCCCATGAACTCGGCTGGGTCGATGATCACATCGGCCGGCTGCGCCTGGCCGCGACCCTGCACGACATCGGCAAGATCGCCGTCCCCGAGGCGGTGCTGCGCCGAGCGACGCACTGAGCCCCGACGAGCGGGCACTGGTGCGCGCGCAGGGCACGATGGGCGCCGAGATGATCAGCGCGATCGAGGGGATGACCGAGATCGCACCATGGATCCGTCACTGCCACGAGCACGTGGACGGCACGGGCCACCCCGATGGCCTGCACGGCGAGGCGATCCCGATCGAGGCGCGGATCCTCGCCGTGGCCGACGAGTTCGTGGCCGCGGCTCAGGCGCCCGCCACGGTGGGGCAGGGTCGCTCGACGACATCGTCGGGCACGCCCGACTCGTCGACCTCCTGACCGGCGTCGAGCGTGAACGCCAGCGTCTGGCCGGCGCGGCAACGCGGCGCCACGAAGACCGCGACGGTGCGCCCGCCCGCCTCCAGGCCGGCCAGGCGCACCGAGTCCGCCGGCGCGCCGGCGACGGCCAGTGAGACCGCGAACGACGGCGCGTCGCCGCGGCCCACGTTGCGCACCGCCAGTCGGTAGGTGAGGCTGTCGACGCTGGGTCCCGGCGCGACGAGGAGCGTGCCGGCGCGCAGGTCGGGGCGCCGGTCGGGCTGCGTGCAGACCGCCGTCAGGCGGCTGGTGGCGCGCAGCAGCCGCCCGCCCCGCCCGTACCAGCGAAAGCGCACGAGCGCGCGATATGCGCCCGGGCCGCGCAGCCCTTCGACGCGCTTGACGTAGATGAAGCCGGGGCGCCCAGGCTGCGAGCGCTCCCAGCGTCCCCACGTCGGCACGGCTACGGCCGCGAACGGGCTCTCGAGCTCGGTGCGCTGCAGCAGCGTGAAGCGCATCGACATGCGTCGCGTGCCGGCGATCTCGGGCATCGAGCCGCGGAAGGTCGCCGCGCGATCGCTGAGATCGGCGCCGCTGGCGCACGAGACCAGGCGCGCGCTCAGCGCTGTGGCCGCGCCAGCCCGCTCCGGCGCCCAGGCCGCGGCGAGCCCCAGGGCGACGAGGACGGGTAGGAGAGCGAGACGCATGGCCCTCCGATTAACCGCCCGCGCGGGCGAAGGTTTCGCCGCGCATGCCCCGTCCGACCGCCCTCAGGTCACCTGGTACAGCGGCCCGTCGCCGCCCTCGGGCGCGGTCAGCCGTCCGCCCTTGGCCGTGATCGCGCCGCATTGCACGCAGTTGGTGTAGTTGACCGTCACGTCGACGTTGCCCTGGGCGGGCGCGTCGTCGGGGATCTCATAGACGCCGGCCGGGCACATCCACGCCCACGTCTCGGCCACTGTGCGCGGGACGTTGCGCGCCACGCGGATGTGGTTGGGGGCGTCGTCGCGGGTGGCGTTGCCGGTGACGAAGACGCTCGAGAGCTTGTCGAAGATGTACTTGCCGTCGGGCTTGGGATAGCGCTTGTGACGATCGCCGACGAACATCGCCTGGTCGGCGTCGCGGTGGTTCTCCCAGCGCCCGCCCGGGAAGCGGCCCTTGGTCGCGATCATCGCATTGACCAGCGCGCCGCCGACGAGAAAGCCCTTGTAGAAGGGCTGCTTCATGTTGCGCGTGCGGTAGAGGTCGGTGCCGATGATCGATTCCTCGACGGCCCCCTCGTAGGCCTGCAGGTTGGTCGAGCCGGACCGCAGCGCGGCGAAGATCGCCTCGGCGGCGAGGATCCCGGACTTGATCGCGTAGTGCAAGCCCTTGAGCTCGGGCACGTTGACCATCCCGGCCGAGTCGCCGAGGATGACCATGCCCGGCGCGCTGAGCTTGGGCATCGCCCAGTAGCCGCCCTCGGGGATCGCCTTGGCGCCCCACGCGACGCGCTCGCCCCCTCGGAGGATCTTGCCCACCAGCGGGTGGGTCTTGAACTCCTGAAG
>Ga0136612_10000535_pt1 | contig 13790 bp, 16 predicted proteins | sample AntDryUQ224A2306_2_FD_106644 | JGI IMG/M metagenome (GOLD analysis project Ga0136612, IMG submission 106644) | Polar desert sand microbial communities from Dry Valleys, Antarctica - metaG UQ224A (23.06) | ecosystem: Environmental > Terrestrial > Soil > Desert | place: Antarctica: Dry Valley... | reverse complement strand
TCGTCCTCGGGCTCGCCCTCCCAGTAGAAGGCGACCTTGTCGCCTCGACCCGCCTCGACATGCCGATCGACGCAGTTGAAGCAGACGTTCAGCTCGCCGCCGAGATACCACTTCGCATAGGGCGGTTCCCACTCGTAGAGTCGATCGAAGTCGCGGAACCAGGAGACGCGCTGCCGTCCCTCCGTCTCCCAGAACTCGTCGGGGTCGCGCTCGTAGATGTCCGCCTTCGCGTTTGCCTGCGCCGCGAAGTCCGCGGGCGGCGGGTACCGACGCTCCTCGAGGAGCATCGTCTCTATCGCTCGCGCCCCCGTCACCTAGCGGTGGAACGCGAGAGGACGCTCACGCGTCCGGCTTCAGGTCGTACGGGAAGTCCGTCAGGTTTTCGGCCCCATCCTCAGTCACGAGCACGAGATCCTCCAGCCGGCAGCCGCCGTAACCCTGGCGATAGAGCCCCGGCTCGACCGTGAGGACGTCGCCCGCCACGAGCTCCTTGTCGCTGATCAGCCCGAGGCCGGGCTGCTCGTGCACCTCGAGCCCCACTCCGTGGCCGAGCCCGTGGAAGAACCCCTCGTCGAGCGTCTGGCCCGGAGTCTTCGTGCGCTGCGTCGGGTATCCGGCTTGCTCGAAGATGTCGCACGTCCCGTCGTAGACGTTTTTTCCGGCGACGCCCGGTCTGATCTCAGAGACCGCGCGCTCGAGCGCCTGCAGGCACAGCCCCTGCCACTCGACGAGCTCGTCCGATGGGGTACCCACGACGAAGGTTCTCGTCATGTCGGCGTAACAACCCGATGCCCGGTCCCGCGGCCAGAGGTCGAACACGATCGGCACGTCGGGAACGATCGGTCCGGAGCCCATGTCGTGGCCAGAAGCTCCCTGTGGGCCGGGTGCGACGATGAACTCGTCGGCGGCGCAGTCGTGCTCGCTGAACGTCCGCTCGAGCACCGCCTTGATCCGCTCGACCGTCAGCGGCTCACCGTCCAGGGTGACCGCGCTGCCATTGGCCTGCGCCCCCCGGAGCATGTCGCGGCCGGCAGCCATGCCTGCTTCCGCTGCCTTCTGAGCGCGCCGGATACCCGCGAGCTCGCCGTCGTTCTTCACGCGGCGCCGCTCGTCGAAGAACTCCTCGTCGGCTCGGACTGAGATTCCGTTCTCGCGCAGAAAGTCGGCCAGGCTGAGCGGGAACCAGAACGGCACCACCGCCTTCTCGATGCCGAAGCTCCGGCAAGCTCGAAGGAGGAGCTCGTTGCGCAGATCCTTGGGCGCGCGCCCCTCGGCGATCAGCTCGTCGAAACCGAACTCCTCGGGGAGGTGAGGCTCCAGACCGCCGAGCTCGCGGAACTTCGCCACCTCGAGGACGTTTGTCAGAACGTGCCGCTCGCCGTTCCGCTCGGCGTAGAGAAAGGGGTCGCCGATCGCGAGCGGCACCTCGTGGCGAAGCTCGGGCGAGCGGATCGAGTCCGCGTAGATCAGAACGTCGGGCACGACGCCGAATCCTAGCGTCCGCGCAAGCCGCTCGAGAATCCGCCGGTCGGCGACGTCTCAGGTGATTTCCCACCGCGAATCGCAGGGTCGGGGGCGCCCCCACAACGTAGACTGCGGCGGATGGACGACGCGCTCGAGCGGGCCACTCAGGTGCTCGCAACCTACGACGAGGAGCTCCGGCGCCAGCTGCCCGCCGGTGCCGAGATCTTCGACGCGCACGTCCATCTCGGGCACGACATCGACGGTTTCAAGGGCGAGTTCGAGGAGCTGACGCACATCTTCGACCGCTACGGCATCTTGCGGTCGTTCATGTTCTGCATGGACGAGCCCGACCGCCATCCGGGCTTTCGCGCACCCAACGACCGCACCCTCGCCTTCGGCGAGCGCTCGCAGGGCCGCTTCATTCCGTTCGTACGCCTCGACCTCAGCGAAGAGCCGATCGACGAGGCCGTGCGCTGCCTCGACCGCGGCGCACGCGGGATCAAGCTGCACCCACGCGCGCAGCGGTTCCTCCTGAACGACGAGCGGCTCGCGCCGGTCTTCGAGCTAGCGGGCGAGCGCCGCGTGCCGATCCTGATCCACGGGGGCCGCGGTCTACCACCGATCGCCGACAACCTGGCGCGCCTCGTCGAGCGCTACGACCGGTCGCAGCTGATCATCGCCCACGCGGGCATCGCCGACATGGCGGCGCTCGCCGAGCGCTTCGCAGGCAAGGCGGGCGTCTTCTACGACACCTCGGTCTGGAGTCCGCTCGACCTGCTCGACATGTACCGGCACATCCCGCCCGAGCAGGTGCTCTACGCCTCCGACTACCCGTACGGACAGCAGCCCGCCTCACTCCTGATCGCGCTGCGCACGGCAACGCACGCAGGGCTGGACGAAGGGCAGATCCGCGCCATGCTCTCGGGCAACGCCGACCGAATCGCCGCCGGCGAGCTGCCACTCGAGCCGTCCGCGCCAAAGGGCAGCGAGACCTTCACCCAGCCGATGGCCTTCGCGCGCATCCACCAGTACCTGTCGATGGCGACGCCCCTCCTCTGGACGAGGCAGGCGGACACGATCGGCGTGCTCGGGCTCGCACTGAACGCCTGCGCGGAGCGGAACGGGCGACCGGAAGAGCTCGATCGCATCAAGGAGCTCCTGATCAATGCGCGGGACGTGTGGCGCGTGCTCCCGGAGGCGGAGGACGAGACCGTGCAGCGCCAGGTCTCCCGCATGACGTTCCGGCTGATCCACCTGGCCGACATCTGGGCGGTCACGACTCGTGTTTGAGCGCGCGGGGATCGACCTCCGCGTCAACGGCGGCCGCTACGACCTCGACCCGCCCGTCGGGCGAACCCTCGCCGAGACATTGCGGGAAGATCTCGGCCTGACCGGCACGAAGGTGGCCTGCGCCGAGGGTCACTGCGGGGCCTGCACGGTGCAGCTCGACGGCGTGCCGACGCTCTCCTGCATCACGCTCGTCCACACGGTGGGAACGCGTGAGGTGACGACGATCGAGGGCCTTCGCGACCACCCGCTCGTCAGCTCGTTCGTCCGCTCGGACGCTCTCCAGTGCGGCTTTTGCACGCCCGGTCAGATCGTCTCGGCCGCAGCGCTCGTCGAGACCGATCCCCTTCCCGATCACGAGCGCATCCAGCATGCGATGGCCGGGAACCTCTGCCGCTGCGGGGCCTACCCGAAGATCGAGGAGGCGATCAGGACGTGGCGCGACTGATCCGTACCGAGAAGGAGGTCGAGGGCCGCTACACCGAGCAGTGGATCGTCGTGGAGGAGGACGTGCTCGACCAGTGGCCGCCCGGGGCTCGCCGCGTGGTCGGCCGCCCGGCCGCTCGCGTCGACGGGCTCGAGCGAGCACGCGGGGAGGCGGTCTACACGGCCGACATCCAGCTGCCGGGGATGCTGCACACCGCCGTCCTACGGAGCCCGCACGCGCGGGCGCGCGTCACCCACCTCGACCTCTCCGCTGCGCTCGAGGCTCCCGGCGTGCGCGCGTCGCTCGGCCCCGAGGACTCGAGCGTGCTCGTCCGCGACCCCGGGTATCCCGGCGCGCCGGTCGCGGCGCTCGCCGCCGATACGTTCGCGCAGGCACGCGCGGCCCTGGCCCTCGTCGCGGTGGAGTGGGAGGTGCTCGAGCCGCTCCTCGACCCGGACGAGGCGATCGCCCGCGGCTCGGTCGTGAGCGAGGCGAGCACCGAGGAGCGCGGCTCGGTCGAGCGCGGCCTCGCAGAGGCGAACGCGATCGTCGAGGCCGAGTACCGCACGCAGACCGTGCTCCACAACGCGCTCGAGCCGCATCAGGCGGTCTGCGCGTGGGAGGGCGACACGTTGAACGTCTACATCTCGACGCAGTACATCTGGGGCGTGCGTGACGAGGTCGCCGAGCACTTCGATCTGGCTGGGGACAAGGTGCGCGTCGTGTGCCACTACATGGGCGGCGGCTTCGGTGCGAAGAACAACGCAGGCGCCTACACCTTCCTTGCAGGCGAACTCGCCCGCCGCACCGGCCGCCCGGTTCGCTGCGCGCTCACGCGGCGCGAGGAGAACCTCGCAACCGGCAACCGGAACGCGACCATCCAGCGCCTGCGCGCCGGCGCGCGTGCGGACGGCACCCTCACCCTCCTTACGGGCGAGTTCGTGAACGCGGTCGGGTTCAGCGGCTGGTCGCCGTCGACCGGAGGGCCGATGCAGATGCTCTACGCCTGCGACAACCTCCAGACGGTCGAGCACGGCGCCAAGCTGAACACCGCGCCGAACGCCGCCTTCCGCGCGCCAGGGTTCGTCGAGGGCACCTTCGGCCTGGAGTGCCTGGTCGACGAGCTCGCCGCGAAGCTCGACATCGATCCACTCGAGTTCCGCCGGCGCAACTACGCCCACTCCGACCTCGTCGACGGCAGACCCTTCTCCTCGAAGAACCTCCTCGAGTGCTACCGGCGCGCCGAGCCCCACTGGGAGCGCCGCCACGAGGTTCGCGCCCGCTCCAAGGGGCCGTGGCGCTACGGCGTGGGCCTCGCGAGCCAGATCTGGTACGGCGGCGGCGGGCCGCCTTCGTACGCCTGGGTGCGTCTCGGGGGCGACGGGCGAGTGACCGTGGTGACGGCGATGCAAGACATCGGCACGGGCTCTCGGACCGCGATGGCCCAGATTGCCGCCGAGGAGCTCGGGCTGCCGCTCGATCGCATCGAGGTCTCGCTGGGCGACTCGGCGCGCGGCCCCTTCGCCTCGATCTCCGCCGGCTCCTCGACGATCCCGAGTATGGGCCCGGCCGTTCGCGCGGCGGCGGCCGACGCCGGCAGGCAGCTGATCGAGATCGCCGCTCAGCGCCATCACCTCGAGGAGCGCGTCCTCTCGCTCCGGGACGGCAACATCGTCTCCGCCGACGGTGGCTCGTGGCCGATCGAGACGATCACGGGCCTGCTCGAAGACGGGCAGATCCTGGGCAAGGGGGCGCGCGGGCCGAACCCGACGGGGATGCGCACGCTCACCTTCGGCGTCCAGATCGCCGAGGTAGGGGTCGACGTCGAGACGGGCGAGATTCGAGTCGAGCGAATCGCGGCAATCCACGACGTCGGCCGGGTGATCAACCCCCTCGGTGCCTCGAGCCAAGTCGAGGGCGGCATCATCCAGGGCATCGGCCACACGCTCTCCGAGGAGCGCCTGCTCGATCCGCGCACGGGCGCGGTGCTCACGCAGACACTCGACGCCTACAAGCTGCCCACGATCGCGGACGTGCCCGAGATCGTCACCGAGCTCGTGGACGAGCCCGACGAGCATCTGACGAACCTCGGCTCGAAAGGGCTCGGCGAGCCGCCGATCATCCCCACCTCGGCCGCGATCGCAAACGCCATTCGCGACGCGACCGGCGCCGACATCCGCTCGCTTCCGATCACGAGGGACGAGATGCTCCGGGCACTCCGAGAGGCGCGCGAGCGCTCTCACCAACGCGAACAGGTTGAAGCTCCTACGTCCTGAATCGACCGAAGCCGCCTCGGCGGCGCTCGGGAACGGAACAGTCGCGCTCGCCGGCGGGACCGAGCTCGTGCCGATGCTTCGCGACGGGCTCGTTCAGGCCGAGCAGCTCGTGGAGCTGCGCGAGGTCGTCCCCCGCGGGATCGAGGGCAGCCGGATCGGCGCCGGTACGACCCTCGCCGAGCTGGAGGTCGACCCCGAGATCCCCGAGACGCTCAGGGAGGCGTGCGCACGAGCCGCATCGCCTCAGCTGCGCTCGATGGGCACGATCGGCGGCAACCTGCTCCAGGCCACGCGCTGCTGGTACTGGCGGCTGCAGTTCCCGTGCTTCCTGCACGGCGGCGATCGCTGCCACGCGCGGCAGGGAGAGCATCGTGAGCACGCGATCTTCGGCAACGAGCGGTGCGCATCTGCGCATCCCTCCGATCCGGCGGCGGCCCTGCTCGCGCTGGGAGCCTCCTTGCGGACGACCCACCGCGAGCTCGGAATCGCCGATCTCTACCGGCTTCCGGACGACGCCGATCGAAGCCTGACGACGCTCGGGCCCAGCGAGCTGATCCTCGAGCTCGAAGTGCCCCCTCCGGAAGCGAGCATCTACCTGAAGGCGATGGACCGTCGCGCGTGGGCCTTTCCGCTCGTGGGCGTGGCAGCCGCCCGTTTTGCCGACGGCGTCCGTGTCGCCCTTTCCGGTGTGGCCCCGATTCCCTGGCTCCTCGCCGGGCCGGACGAGCTCGATCGCGCCACTCCGCTTCCCGGGACCGCCTACAAGGTCGAGATCGCCCGCGCGCTCGTCCGTCGCGCGCTTGCGGCAATCGACGAGAACCGCTGATGTCCCGCCGCCCGGCTCTTGCGCTCTGCCTCCTTGCGCTGGCGCTCGCCGGGTGCGGCGGTAACGGCGGCGGAGAGGGAAAGGAAGCGACCGCGACCACCGAGACCGCTGCCGAGCCAGCCGGGAGCATTGGCAGCTGCGAGCAGGTCGACCCGCCGGATCCCCGGTCAGAGGAGAGCCGCCCGGCGCCTGACGAGGGCCTGGAAGCCGGGAAGACGTACGAGCTCGTCTTCCGGACGAGCTGCGGCGAGTTCACGGTCACGCTGGACCTCGAGCTCGCACCGAAGACGGCCGCCTCGCTCGTCGCGCTTGCTGAGGACGACTACTTCGACGGCACCGGCTTCCACCGCATCGTCCCCGGCTTCGTGATCCAGGGCGGCGACCCGACGGGCACGGGCACGAGCGGCCCCGGCTACCAGACGACCGACGTTCCGCCATCGAACGCCCGCTATACGAAGGGCGTGGTCGCGATGGCAAAGACCGCAGCAGAGCCGCCCGGGACCGCAGGGAGCCAGTTCTTCGTCGTCACCGGCGGCGACGCCGGCTTGCCCCCGGAGTACGCGATCGCCGGCCGCGTCACGGACGGTCTCGAGGTCGTGGAGCGAATCGGCAAGCTCGGCGATCCCGCGACGGAGCAGCCGACGAGGCCGGTCGTGATCGAGGACGTCGCCGTAGAGACCTCCTAGGGTAGTCGGAGGATGGGGCCCGTCGGTGTCGAGCGCCCGGTCCCGGCCGTCGTGCTCGCTGCCGGCGCGTCCACGAGGTTCGGCTCTCCGAAGCAGCGCCTGCTGCTCGAGCCGGTGCTCGAGCGGGTCCGGGCCGCGCGCTCGGTCGGTGAGATCGTGGTCGTGCTGGGGGCCCACGACGTGGACGTGCCAGTGCAAACCGTGCGCTGTCCCGAGTGGAAGCTCGGGCCGGGAGCCTCGCTTCGCTGCGGCCTGGCAGCTCTTGCCGACGCGGAGGCAGCCGTCGTCGTGCTAGCGGACGGGCCCGGCCTGCACCCGGAGGCGATCGACCGGATCGTCCGAGCATGGCGATCCGGCCGCGACGAGGTTCTCGCCGCCAGCTACGGCGGGCGTCGAGGACATCCCGTCCTCGTTGCGCGTTCAGCCTGGGAGAAGATTCCCGAATCGGGAGCCCGCGAGCTCGGCGCTGTCCTGATCCGCTGCGACGACCTCGGCGATCCCGGCGACGTCGACTACGCCGACGACCTGCCCGTCGAGCTCAGACCCTAGAAGCTGCTTGCCTCAGAGCGGTGTTCGCAGGGCCACGAGCTTCTGCTTCAGCTCGGCGGACATCGGCTCCGCGGCTGCAAGCCTGACGTAGCCGCGGAGGCTCTCCTCGAAGCGGTACCGACGCTGGCAGTAGTTGCAGGCCTCGAGGTGCTTCTCTGCCTCCGCCATCTCGACCTCGCTCAGGTCACGGTCGAGGTAGGGCTGGAGCAGCTCCTCGCACTTCGCACACGGATCGGTCCAGAGCGCCATCAAGTGCCTCCCACGGCCGACTCTGCAAGCTCCGCCTTCAGGATACGCCTTCCGCGGTGGAGACGCGACATGATCGTGCCAACCGGCACATCGAGGATCTGAGCGGCGTCCTGGTAGGAGAAGTCGCCGATGTCGACCAGCACGATCGCGTCCCGAAAGTCGTGCGGGACCGCCGAGAGGGCGGCGACGATGTCGTCCTGGGAGAGGCGCTCGACCACCCGTTCCTCGTCCGAGGCCGTCTCGCCACTCTGCTCGAGCTTGTTGTAGAGGTAGTAGTCGCCTTCCTCGAGCGTCTGGGTATCCGGCGTCCGCTGGGTACGGCGGCCGCGATCGATGTTCAGGTTCGTCAGGATGCGCAGGAGCCACGCACGCAGGTTGGTGCCGGGAGTAAAGGAGCGCCAGCTGCGAAAGGCCCTTGCGTAGGTCTCCTGCATCAGGTCTTCTGCCTCCTCACGCGACCCGACGAGCCGTCTCGCCACGCGGTACACCTGATCGGAGAGCTCGAGTGCCTCCTCCTCGAAGCGGACGCGGTCGCGTGCACCCTCCGCGAGCCTCCGAGCGTCCGCTTCGGGCGTCACCTCGCTCACGCGGCCACCCTACCAAGCTCATACATCCTCTCAACGTGCGCCGCTTCGACCCTATTCCCCCGATTAGCAACGGGAGGTTCCGGGTAGGCGCCGAAGGAGCGACTGGGAGGATGCGATGGAAGGCTATGAGGTCCAGACGATCGACGACGAGAAGGTGGGAAAGGTTGTCGGCGTCACGGACGACTACCTGATCGTCGAGCACGGGATGCTGTTCAAGTCCCGGCATGCGGTACCCCGGCAGTTCGCGCACGTCGACGAGGGGGAGAGCACCGTTCGCCTCAGCGTGCCGAAGAACATCGTCGAGGATTCGCCGAAGCTCGGCGAGGGCGACTCGATCGACCGACAGGCCGTCGCGGAGCACTACGGTCTGGCCGAGGGCTACGCCGCCCCGGACGCCGAGGGCGACGGGATCGTCGATCCGGGCGACCCGGCGATCAGCTCCGAGGTGGAGGCGGCACGCGCGGGCATCGAGACGGCGCCCGAGGAGCGCGTGCGCATCCGCGAGTCGATCCAGCCGGGGCACCAGACATCCGGCGTCGACTCACCGGCTCTCCTCGGAAACCGGGCCCCGGAGGGCGAGCGCCCCAACGAGCCCTAGAAGTCGTTTCAGAATGACGCTTCGCCGTCGGGGTGCGATGGACGGCGCGAGGCAAGGACGCAGGGAGCGCGCATGTGCAGGCACATGTAAGCGACTGAGGACGCAGTCCTCGTGTCGTTCAGCGCGGCCCAGCGGCACAAGGCTTCGTTTTGAAACGGCTTCTTAGTGCACTAGCCCGCGGCCTTCGACTCGGCAGGCTCGACAGGATGGAAACCGCCCGCAGCCATGGCGCCGAGCAGCGAGGAAAGATCTGTTTGCTCGTCGTCCCAGGAGAGGGTCACCTGCCCCATCAGATTCGCGGAGGCCGACTCGAGCCCGTCCCGATCCTGCAGCGTGGCTCCCAGGCGCATGACACACCGCTCGCAGCGGATCCCGCTCACCTGGATCGTCTCGGAGTGCAGGGCCACGGCGCCTAGGGTAGCGAGCGCTCGACGAGATCGGCGCAGACCGCTGTGAGCCCCCTGGCCCGCCCGACGCGAAGCTGGCGCTCGCCCTCGCATTCGCAGGTCTCGAGGGGTGCAAGGACGTCGCTCGTCCCGAGCTCGCCGGCCCCTTCCCGCACGAGCTCATAGAGCTCCCTGCCGAGCTCGGCCGCGGAGGCCGACCCCTCGCCTCCGGGACGGATCAGCCGGGCGTCCGGGCCGGAGTGAAGGGCTGCCCAGCGGTTCTGCTGGTAGACGCCCCGCCCGCCGGGGTCGTAGGGCGGACGTGCGCCACCGAGCACGGTGAGACAGAGAGCCTGCACGAGCGCCGTGAACGCCGCGGTTCGAGCAAGGCTCGTCTGCTGGTCTGGCATGCGCACCTCGAGCGTGCCGAGGCGCGGGTGCGGGCGAGCATCCCACCAGAAGCTCGTGTAGTCCCCCGTGAGCGGGATCCCGCTCCGCGCGAAGCGCTCGACAAAAGCCTCCCACTCCTCGTAGGAGCGAAATGCAGGCGGGGCCCCGCTTCGGGGCAGCTCGGCGAGCGTCGCCAGGCGGTTCGAGAGGTGGCCGGTCTCCTCTCCGGCCAGATAGGGAGAGTTGGCGGCGAGCGCAGCGACCACGGGCAGCCAGGGAAGCACCGCCTCGAGAGCGTGGAAGCAGGCATCGGCGGTCGGCATGCCCACGTGGATGTGGAGCCCGCTCACCCCTTGCCGGCGCGCCGAGACGCCGGCGTAGGCAACGAACTCCTGATAGCGGGGCCTCTGGACGATCTCGAGCTCGGCCGGGAGGCTCAGCGGGTGGGACCCGGATGCCGCCAGGACGAGCCCTCGGCTCCGGGCAGCGCGAGCCACTGCCGACCGGAGAGCCGACAACTGCTCGAGCGCCTCCTGCGGCGAGCGGCAGATTCCCGTTTTGAGCTCGACGATCGAGGCATGGAGCTCCGTCGTCACCTCGCCGGGCAGGTCAGTCCCCGTGAGCTCCTCGAGCAAGCCCTCGACGGCCGGGGCCTGCTCGAACGTGCCCGGGTCGAGAATCATGATCTCCTCCTCGACGCCGATCGACCACGGGGAGCTCTCCCCGAAGTGGCTCTCGATCACCGAGGCTCGGCGCGGATGCCGTGGACCGGCCGGCCCGCCGCTTCCCAGGCGTAGTAGGACGCACTCGGGCCGAAGGAGGACTCGTAGGTGACGACGCGCGGGTTCCGGCCAACCTCTTTCGCGCGCTGAGCGTGGCGCAGGAGGTTGGGATCGTCCCCCTCTTCCCAGACGAGTACGAGATGGGCGGCTGTCATGAACGTGGCAAGGAAGGTGCAACCCGGAGCCGGGCACGCAAACGGCTCGGTAGCGACGCAGTACCAGCCGGCATGGTCGGCTCCGGCGTCATCCGACCAGAGCTCCTCCTGACCAGCCCGCTCGAGCTCCTCGTCGTCGAGGACGAGCCGGCCGGCGCGCGTCTCTTCTTCGCCCATCGTGGGAAGGCTAGATGGTTGATCGAAGGATGCGCGTGGGGGCGGCTCTCGAAGCTCCGATCAACCAATTAGTCTCCTTACGGCCATGAAGACCGAAGCTTTCGACCTGCTCGTTCTCGGCGCGGGCTCAGGCGCGCGGGACGGTGCGCAGAGGGCCGCACGAGAGCACGAGGCCAAGGTTGCCCTTGTCGAGTCGACTCGCTGGGGCGGAAGCTGTCCCAACGTCGCCTGCAAGCCGACGAAGGCGTACATCGTCGCCGCCGACCTTCTGCGCGACATCAACGAGCTCGCAGTCAAGATCGGGATCGACGTCGGCCCGGCGCGGGCTGACCTGGCAAGGATCAAGGCGCGAAAAGACGAGCTCGTCGGCACGCAGAAGGCCTGGGTCGATCGCCTCGAGGAGGCCGGCTACACCACGGTCGAAGGCGTGGCGAGCTTCGAGGCCCCCGGCACGGTCCGGGTCGGCGAGCGACTCCTGACCGCCGATCGCGTGCTGATCGCGACGGGCTCGCGCACCGCGATGCCGCCGATCGAGGCCTCGAGGGGATCGACTGGCTCGACCACGTGAGCGCGCTCGAGCTGACCGAAGTTCCCGAGTCGCTGCTCGTTCTCGGCGGAGGCCCCGTTGGCCTCGAGCTGGGCCAGGCGTTCGCGCGCTTCGGCGCGCGCGTAACGATCGTGGAGGGGATGAGCCAGATCGCCGCCCGCTTCGACCGCGACGCCGCGGACGAGCTGGCCGCTTCGCTCGAGGGCGAGGGAATCGAGCTCGTGTGCGGCGTGCACGTGTCCAAGGTCGGCCGCGATGGGGCCGGGATCGTGGCATCCCTCGACGGAGACGAACGCGAGCTGAGAGCGGAGCGCATCCTGCTCGCGGCCGGGCGCTCGCCGAACGTCGAGCAGCTCTTGCTCGAGCGCGTCGGGGTCGAGCAGACCAAGGCGGGGGTCAGCGTCGACGACAGGATGCGCACGACCGCGAAGGGCATCTGGGCGGCGGGTGACGTCACCGGCATTGCGCAGTTCACGCCGATCGCCCAGTACCAGGCTCGCATTGCCGTCTCCGACATGTTCGGCGGCCACGGCGCACGCGCCGACTACTCGATCCTGCCCACCGCGATCTTCACCGACCCGGAGGTTGCGGGCGTGGGACTCTCCGAGACCGACGCGCGCGAGCAGGGGCTTCAGGTGGCAACCGTGGCCCAGCCCGTCTCGAGCACCCAGCGGGCCAAGTACCTCGAGCTCGAGCACGGGCTCTACAAGATCGTCTACGAGCGGGAGAGCCGCCGCGTCCTGGGCGTGCACGTCGTCTGCCGGGGCGCCAGCGACATCGTGCAGGGCCTCGGCGTGGCGATCCAGCTCGGGGCGCGCGTCGACGATCTCGCCAAAGCGCACCACGCCTTCCCCACGTTCGCGGAGGGTCTGAAGGCTGCCGCCGAGCAGGCCTGAAGTAGAGCTAGTGCTCCGTCTCGGAGGTCGCCTGATTTCCGGGACGGGGCACTAGGAGCGGGGCGGAGTCGAGGGCTGCTCGCCGAGCTCGACCGAGACCTTCTTGCGCTTCTCCTCGCGGAGGAGCTCGAGCTCGATCGTGTCGCCCGGGTCCTTCGCGCGGACAGCGTCACGGAGCTCCTCGAACGTCGAGACCGGCTGCCCGTCCACCTCGACGACGACGTCCCCGCCGAGCAGATGCGCCTCGCCGGCGACGACCACCCGCGTCGAGCCGCCCTTGAGCCCGGCGCGCTCGGCCGGGCTCCCTTCGTAGACGCGCTCGATCACGATCCCGCGCTTCACCGGCAGCAGCCGGAAGATGCGGACGAGCTCGGGCGTGATCGTGTCGCCCGCGACTCCCAGATACGCGTGCTTGACCCTGCCGCTTGCGATCAGCTCGCTCGCGACGTCTCGGACCGTGTTCACGGGGACGGCGAAGCCGATGCCGATATTGCCACTTGCACCGGTCTGGCCCGTCTGGATTGCCGTGTTGACCCCGATCACCTCGCCGCGGTTGGAGAGCAGCGGCCCACCGGAGTTCCCGGAGTTGATCGGAGCGTCGGTCTGGATCACGTCGTCGATCTGGAATCCGTTCGGCGAGCTCAACGGACGGTTGAGTGCGCTGACGATCCCGGCCGTGACCGAGCGGAAGTTTCCGAGCGGGTTGCCGATCGCGATCACCGCGTCGCCAACCTCCACCGCGTCCGAGTTGCCGAGCTCGAGCGGCCGGAGGGCGCGGGCAGCTGCCCTGACCTTCAGCACGGCGAGATCGCTCGAGGGGTCCGTGCCGACTACGCGCGCCGACATGCTCTCGTTGTCCGAGAAGCTCACCTCGATCGTCTGGGCACCACGGACGACGTGGAAGTTCGTGACGATGTGGCCGTTCTTGTCGTAGACGAAGCCCGAGCCCAGCCCGCGCTGCTCCTGCGGCTGCGGGAAGCCGAAGAACGGGTCGGTGACGACCGTCTTGGACGTCGAGGTGATCTGCACGACACCCGGGGCACTGCGGCGATAGATCTCGTTGATCGAGAGCGCGTCGCCGGGTTCGGCCTTACCGGCCTCCCGCTGGACGCCGAAGGGAGAGACCTCGCGAACGGTGGTGGCACCACCGTCGAAGCCGCCGAGGAGCCAGGCTCCGCCGAGGGCGAGCGCAGCGCCGAGGGCTGCCGAGAGGGAGAGGCCGGCGCCGGCTGTCAAGACGCGTGACCGAGTCGCCATGGTCTTTACGTCTTATAGACCGTTCGTCTTAAGGCAACGTGGCCGTGCTCTTAAGGGTCCGTTAAGCAGAGCGGTTATCGAAGGGCTCGTGACCGAGCTCGGCTACGCCCTAGCGCGAGAGCTCGAGCGGAACCCGCACGGTGTGCAGAGGCGTACCGTCCTTCGCGGAGGGCTCGAAGGCGACGAGCGTGACGGGGCCGCTGCGACCCCGCCCGACCGGGACGCGCACGTCGAACGTGCCGCGCGTGCCG
>Ga0136612_10000534_pt1 | contig 13798 bp, 17 predicted proteins | sample AntDryUQ224A2306_2_FD_106644 | JGI IMG/M metagenome (GOLD analysis project Ga0136612, IMG submission 106644) | Polar desert sand microbial communities from Dry Valleys, Antarctica - metaG UQ224A (23.06) | ecosystem: Environmental > Terrestrial > Soil > Desert | place: Antarctica: Dry Valley... | reverse complement strand
TCTCAGCGTGCGCGTGCCGACGCCGGTAGTCAGTATGAGCGATTTCGTGGTGGTGACCAAGCGCGATACGACCGTTGAAGAAATCAAAGCGGCATTTAAAAAAGCCGCTAGCGAGCCATTTTACCAAGGCATACTGATGGTGACTGAGGAAGACTTAGTTTCAAGCGATTTTAAGGGCAACAGCCATAGCGCGATTGTCGATCTAAACCTGACCAATGTGGTTGGTGGCAGCCTTATCAAAGTGGTAGCGTGGTACGACAACGAATGGGGCTATAGCAATCGCCTGGTCGAGCTCACGGCAGACATCGCCCAAACCCTCTCTAAATCTTAATTTCAAGGAGGTTTATGCTGTTGCATCACCCCTCTATAACGCTTATACTAATAGGCAGACTTATGAAGATATTTTTAGGCTCCGATCATAATGGCTTTCACCTGAAAGAAAAGGTGTTTGCTTATCTTTCCAAAAATGGCTATGACGTCGAGGACGTCGGCGACAAAGTGCTTGATAAGGATGATGATTTTCCCGAATTCGCGGCACAGGCGGCAATCAAAGTAATCGGCAGCGAAGATACCGACCCAAGGGCTATTCTGCTGTGTGGCGGCGGCCAAGGCATGGCCATGGCGGCCAACCGCTTTAGTGGTATTCGGGCCAGCGTAGTATGGGACGCTCACGAAGCTAAAATAACCCGGCACGATAACGACAGCAATGTTCTCAGCTTGCCAGCCCGTATCTTAGAAAATGACTCGCTGTGGCAAGACATTGTGCAGACGTGGCTGAAAACGCCGTTTGCCAATGCCGAACGTTACCGGCGGCGAAACCGCCAGATTGACGAGTTGGCATGAGCGTGATTGTCCCGGCTTTGCTGGCTCAGACCAAAGACGAGCTCGAGGTACTGACGACCCGAGTTTTGCCGTTTGCGAGTCGGGTGCACCTGGATTTGATGGACGGCCAATTTGCGCCGTCGGTGAGCGTCGGTGTTAGCGACATTACCTGGCCGGAGAACTGGCAAGTAGACCTGCACGTCATGTATGCCGAGCCGGTAGCCAGTTTGGAACAAATTATCAAACTGAAACCGTCGCTGATTATCATGCATGCTGAGGCCCAAGGCGAACTCATAAAAGCGGTCGAAGCGATCCAAAAAGCCGGCATTAAAGCCGGGGTCGCCTTGATGCGCTCAACCGTGCCCGAAGACGTGGCCGGTTTAATAGCTGTCTCCGACCATGCGCTTATTTTTAGCGGCAACTTGGGCGAGTACGGCGGCACGGCCAATATGCTCCAAATCGAAAAAATCCGCCTTATCCGGGCGATTAATCCTGCCATTGAGATAGGCTGGGACGGCGGCGCCAATGTCAGCAATGCCTACACGCTGTCTTTAGGCGGCGTCGACGTGGTGAACGTGGGTGGAGCATTGATTGAGGCTCCCGATCCGCCCGAAGTATACCGCCAGCTTGATTTTGAAGTCCATCGCAAAGACGTGTTGAAGAAACAAGAAACCGCGGGAGCGGCGTAAGGAAGTGACTATGGGTGGGCAGATAACGACCAAGCAATTAGAGCAAAAGGCGCAAACGATCCGCGAAGACATCATCACGATGTTAGAAGCCGCCGGAAGCGGTCATAGCGCCGGGCCGTTAGGCCTAGCCGACATTTTCGCGGCGCTGTATTTCGATATCCTAAAACACGACCCGGCACAGCCCGATTGGGATGAACGCGATATAATACTTCTTAGCAATGGCCACTGCTGTCCGGTTCAATACGCCGCCATGGCTGAGTCCGGTTATTTTGATAAAAAGGAGCTACCTACCTTACGTAAACTCGGTTCGCGCCTGCAAGGCCACCCGGAAAGAGAGAAACTGCCGGGACTTGAGACTACCAGCGGCCCGCTCGGCAGCGGTTTGAGCCAGGCCGCCGGCATGGCTTATGCTTTGGAAAAGTTAGATAACGTAAAAAACCGTTGGGTATATGTTGTTATGAGCGACGGCGAGCTGGACGAGGGCAACAGCTGGGAAGGGGCTATGTTCGCGGGCAAGTACAAGCTGCACAACTTGATCGGCATTGTTGATCGTAATAATATCCAAATTGACGGCTACACCGAAGACATCATGCCGCTTGAGGATCTCAAAGGCAAATGGGAAGCCTTCGGCTGGCACGTCCAGGAAACGGACGGCAATAATATCGAAAGCGTGATCGACGCCTGCGCGATGGCGCGCTCAATCACCAACCGGCCCTCGGTCATTATCGCCCACACCATCCCGGGCAAAGGCGTCGATTTCATGGAGTATGATTATCACTGGCACGGCTACGGCAAATCACCGGAAGATTACGTAAGAGCCCTTAAAAAACTACGCAGCCTGAACGGCAAGATTACCGGAGAGCACGAATGAGCGATTTTGTTTTAAACCCCAAGCTTCATGACGAAGATGTCGAGCAAGAACCGACCCGGGCCGGTTTCGGACGCGGGCTCAAAGCAGCTGGCGAAAAAGACGAACGAGTCGTGGCCCTGTGCGCCGACCTGACCGAATCGACTCAAATGAGCAAGTTCAAAGAGGCTTTTCCGAAGCGCTTCATTGAAGTCGGCGTGGCCGAGCAAAATTTGGTCACTAGCGCTAGCGGCATGGCGGCCATGGGTAAAATCCCCTTTACCTCCAGCTACGCCGCCTTTAGCCCGGGCCGAAACTGGGAACAGATCCGTACCACGATAGCCCTGAATAACCGGCCGGTTAAAATCATAGGCTCGCACGCCGGCATCAGCGTCGGTCCAGACGGCGCGACACACCAAATGTTAGAAGACATTGCCTTGATGCGCGTGATGCCCAATATGATCGTGGTAGCGCCGGGTGACAGCATTGAAGCCGAAAAAGCGACGCTGGCTTTGGCAGCCGACGACAAAAAACCAGCTTATCTTCGCTTAGCCCGCGAAAAAACCCCTATTTTTTCCACGCCAGAGTCTCCTTTTGAAATTGGCCGAGCCTATTTGCTTCGCGAGGGCAGAGACATTAGTTTGTTTGGCACCGGCACGATGACCTATCAATTATTAGTAGCGGCCAATTTGTTGTCCCATGAAGGCATTGAGGCCGAGGTAGTGCACGTGCCGACCATCAAGCCGTTGGATGAAGAAACGATTCTTGCTAGCATGCGTAAAACCGGCCGCGCCCTGACGGCCGAAGAAGCCCAGATCAAAGGCGGCCTGGGTGGCGCCATCGCTGAACTGTTGGGAGACAAGCTGCCGAGTCCTTTGCGCCGGGTCGGCATCGAAGACCGCTTTGGTGAAAGCGGCCAGCCTAGTGAATTGCTCCGTCATTTCAATCTTACTAGCAGCCAAATTTCGATGACAATTAAAGCATTTATTAATAGCGTTCCCCAATATCACCAAGGCTTCTAGGAAGGATTTATTAGATGGCACTAACTATAAGAGAGATGCGCGACAATTGCCTGAGGGCGCGTCATCTTATGCAGCGATCACGCCAGCAAAAATTCGCGGTCGGGGCGTTTAATGTGGACAATCAAGAAACGCTGATCGCCGTGGCCAGGGCGGCCCAAAAACTGAACGCGCCGGTCTTAGTGGAAGTGAGCCAAGGAGAAGTTGACGCGCTGGGACTCGATAACATCCGCGATATGGTGGACAATTATCGCGGAGAATATAAAGTAGAAATATATCTGAACCTTGACCACAGCCCGACCGTCGAGGCGGCCAAGCGGGGCATTGATGCCGGTTTCGAATTTATCCATATCGACATATCCCAGGCTAACCATGAAGCAACCGAACAAGAAATTATTAACGCCACCAAAGAAGTGGTAGCTTATGCCCGCTTCACTGGCGCGTTGGTCGAGAGCGAGCCGCACTACTTTGGCGGTGGCAGCAATGTCTTCAAGGAAGATATTGATTATGACGAAGTCAAGAAAACGTTTTCAACGCCTGAAGGCGCCAAAGCTTTCGTCGAGGCGACGGGCATTGACACTTTCGCCGCCGCCATCGGCAATTTGCACGGCAAATACCCGGTACCGAAAATCCTTGACCTTGACCTGTTGCAAAAAATCCGGGATAGCATTGGCTGCCAAATCTCACTCCATGGCGGTTCGGGCACGCCCTTGCACTTCTTTGAACGGGCAGCAGTAATCGGAGTCAGTAAAGTGAATATCAACAGCGACATGCGCTATACTTTCCGCAAAACTACCGAGAAAGTACTGCTTGAGCATCCCGATGAATTTGCGTTAGTCAAGCTGATGGATGAGGTAAAAAATGCTGTCCAGGTGGTAGTAGAAGAGAAAATAACGTCGTTTGGCAGCAAGGACAAGGCCGTAGTATGAGCTCACATAGCCGGGGCTTTACGATCGTTGAACTCCTTATAGTGATTGTCATTATCGGGATCTTGGCCAGTTTGGTGATCGTATCTTATCGGGGATCCCAACAAAAAGCTACCAATTTACAATCTATTTCCGTAGTCTCCCACTATATAAAAGCCATTCTATTATATGAATTAGCAAACGATAAATATCCTGAGCCTTCCGCCGGTGCCCAGTCCTTTTCTTGTCTCGGGAACGGTTATCCTGGTAACATATGCGCGAATGTTAATGGAGCACCTCCAGCAAATTGCGGCGGCTTCGGTACGGTCGCTTCCCAACCATGGTTTAACGACGCCGTGAAACCTCACCTTGATAACAAGACTCCAACGGTTAGCACCCAAACGATAAAATGCAACGCTATGGATTTACGCGGCGCGTATTATTTTTCTAACTGGCCCAATGTTGGTTTAAACGCGACTGTTTTTTACTATTTAAAGGGAGACGTTTCATGCGGTTCGCCGAATGGCCTCCCCCTTACCAGAACTTTGCTAACGCCGACGACCACTTATTGCTATTTAACGCTGCCTCAGCGCGTATAAAATAATATGAAAACAAAAATTCCCACCATTCTCAGCATTGGCAAGGCAACCCAAGACGTCTTTTTAACTAGCTCCAAAGCGTTTAAACCGTATAAACACAAAGGCGTGCTGTACGAACAACTGCCGCTTGGCTCAAAGCTCGACCTTGACGAAGTTATTTTCTCGACTGGCGGCAATGTCACCAACGCGGCCGTCACATTTGCCCGCCAAGGCCTGCATAGCAAATATATGTGGGCGCTGGGCGAAGACCAGGCTAGCCGGGCTATTTTAGACGCGCTTGACATCGAGGGCATTGACACCAGCGCCGTCGTTCAAGACCCTCAGTATCGTGCTAGTTATTCGACTGTCCTATTGGCACCGGACGGAGAGCGAACAATCCTTAATTACCATGGCTCCGTGTTGCCAAGTGACGGCCATCCGCTCAATCTCGACATGGTCGCCGAGTGTGATTGGTTGTATCTATCCGCCCTAGGGAATGTTAGCCTGCTTGAAAAACTGGTGAGCCGGTATGTACGAAGACGTGGAGGTAGTTGATAGGACCGGCGCGGGAGACGCGTTTGGTTCCGGCTTTTTGAGCCAGTGGGCGTTGGGACATACGCTGGAAGAAAGCATTATTTTTGCCAGCGCCAACTCCACGTCGGTAGTGACCAAAATCGGTGCCAAGGCCGGTATATTGGCTAAAGACGTACGGCTGCATCACATGCCAATCCATTCGAAAAAGTTTAATGTATAATCGTAACCACTATGAAAGACAAAAATGAGTTCTAAATTTTTACGAGACCTGCTGGATGCTCAGGAGCCTATTTTTAGTCTCAGCCTAGGCCAACTCGAAAAAGCCAGCGGCAGCCATGGCGTCGACGCCAAACTAATTGGCGATATTACCAGAATGTCCCATGAAAATATGCGCACGTTAAGACTTGATCCTCAAAATACCAGTGGCCGCGAACTCTACCAAGCGCTCCTAGGCCGCGTCGCCGATGACAACCACCGATTGGCTGGCATTATTGGTGCCAACGACAGCGAAGACGTCCGGCAAATGGTGCCATATATGGTCGCCGCGGCCGACAAGGTAACATTCAACCGCACGGTCTTCGTAATCAAGCATGACAAAGCGAAAGAGTTTTTGCGGCAAATGCCACCCCAAAAACTAATGGCCAAACTTGGCTATACAAACGTTGATAGTATGCTGGAGGGGGAAGACTTTGACGAAGTCTACACCGCGTTGCGTTTTTCCGAAGGACCGGAGTGGCTCAACCAATACGATGAGCTGTTCAAATCCGTCACGCCCGGAGATTACGAAGAACGAGATTTACGGATCGTGGCAATGGACCATGACAAATACGTTGACTTGGCCGAACATTTCGTGCAAAAAAAGCTGCATAACATCACTCATACCAAAGAGCTGGGCGTTATCGTGGTGGTACCAATGCATGCTGAGCGGATGAAAGGCTTGGCGCTCAAAAGTTTGCCACTGCTGCTGCATTACATGAACGAAGTCAAACTCTATTCCACCTTTTTCAAACTGAAATCCAGGCGCGTCAAGAACTTCGGCGAAGTCGTCATGGAAACGCTAATTGCCGATACCGGTACCGGCGCCCAAATGGCCGGGCAGTATGTCCACTGGCGGGTCATCCAGCGTTATCTTGGCCGCCACAAAGAAGACGCGCCGAAAGAGGCATTCGAGCCCCATGTCCAACCCGAGGACCTGCATTGGCGGCGGGCCGAAGAATTACTCTATCAGATTGATCCGGAGTTAGTATTTTGGAAAGACCGGGACTACGTCGGTGTTAATTACGATAATTTCCCCGTCGCCTTGAATTTGTTTGACGTCAGTTTCGCTTACTCCAACGGGGAGCCCTACGAAAACCGCTACGCCTATCACATGCGCGAAAGTTTGTGGAACGAAATCTTCGCCCGCTACATGGGCATGGGCAACTTGGAGCACCAAATACTGTCCCAGCTCGACAACGACATGATCGCACCGGAGAAATTAAGCGCATGAGTAAATACCAAATCTGCGTCTCAGGCGCTGCCGCCGGCGATACGGTCAAAGACTCGCACCAATTAGCTTATGAAGTAGGCGCGGCTATTGCCAAGCACGGCCATACGTTAGTAACGGGCGCAACGGTCGGTTTGCCCCAACATGCCGCCCAGGGTGCCAAAGAGCACAGCGGGCTTTCAATCGGCTTCTCGCCGGCGGCGACCTATCGCGAGCACGTCAACAGCTACCATTTGCCGACCAAAGAATTCGACTACATAAATTTTACCGGCATGGAATACGTCGGCCGGGACGTGCATTTGGTGCGTTCATGCGACGCCGTGATTACGGTTGGCGGCCGGATGGGCAGCCTGCATGAGTTTTCGACGGCGATCGAAAGCGACAAAGTATGCGCCGTGTTGCTTGGCAGCCATGGCCTGGCCGATTTTATCCCGACGCTGGTCAAAACGATCCCGACGCCGCACGTTACTTCGATTATTTACGATAATGACCCCGCCCGGATTGTTAAATGGGTGATCGAAGCCTTGGATAAAAAATACGCTGATTTCAAGGAACATATCCATGATAACGCTAGTGCCGTACATCGTCCGAAACGGACAAGTTGATGACGGCTAAGAGAAAATTACAGTCGAAACATCCACTCGCCCAAGTAGCGGGCTGGTACGGCGCGGCGGGGATTATCACCGGTTTTCTGCTCATCAGCTTTGAGATAATCAGCCCGCAAAGCATTGTTTACCAACTACTAAATCTTTCCGGCGCGCTCGGTTTGTTAATCCTCGGGCTCGACCGCCACGTCCGCCAAAGCGTGGTAGTAAACGTTTTTTGGGTAGCAATCGCCCTGATTGCCCTAATACGCTTAATAATTACTTAACAAACTTTTAATCCCTTAATTACCCTTACAAGGACTGTCCTTGTAAGGTTTAAAAATTAAACACTTAATGCTCCTTTTTAAAAAGGAGCCCAAAATTCTTGTTCCATTTTGTCTCGGCAAAACGGAACCCAAAACCGACCAGGCACTAAAATCCCGCGCCATAAAAAACGCCCAAAAAGCCGCGGGAAAACAACGAGCCCTAAAGGACGTCGGTCCAAAATATTATCTTCAAAGTAGGATTTTGGACTGAGTTTTCCCTTGACTCGGCTTTTTAGACCCTTTTTATCCGGTGATTTCAGAAGCCTGGACTAAATCGCAATAATCACCCTCGCTTTTCGCTGTTTCCAGCTCATCAGCACAGACACGCATCTATGGAAGCGAATATGACAAGCAGATAGGAGTGAGGAGAAAACACACGGTAAACAACCCGCGACAGCCTCATGGTTCCCATGCCTGCTTGCCACATCCGCCGACTGGTTCAGCTGCTGCTGACCAGCTCTTGCTTGTCCGGTTCGTACGGCTGGAAGTTGCCGGTGCGGCACCGCACGACGAGGTCGTAGCCGTTGCCGTGCATGTTGCTCAGCAGGATGCGATGGCTCGTGGGGCTGATGCCCTCTTCATTGGCGAGTGCTTCCACTGCGGCGTAGTCGAGCAACTCGGCGTCGACGTAGTACGTCTTACTGATGTTGCGGCGGGTACTCGCGGTCTCGATGCGCTCGCCTTCGACATCCACGACGGACGTGACGATGTCGTAGTAGAAGAACGCGAAGGCACTCTGCGGGGCGTCCTTGGTCTGCTGGTTGGGGTCGCGGTTGGGAACCTTGCTGACGGACTCCTCGGAGAAGAACGAACCCGGATGCAGGTATGCCACGTAGGTGGTCACGGTACCTTCTAGGGAGCCGTGTTGCTTGGTGATCTCGACCACGTCGTCGATTGCCCTATCGAGTTCATCGGACATGTGATTACTTTCTCCTAGTCTTTAGCAGGGCTGCTTCTCACTAAGTAAGCGTGTGTTTTTCTGATTCACACAAGACGAGGAGTAAAAACATCGCAGTACAATATGCTCTTACTTCTCGTCTTGTATCTGTCTGCTTGTCAAATAACGACCGATTGGAGCTTAAGAAAACTCAACAAAAGATCAATATATATATCACTAAATGCTATTAAAGTCAATACTTTACAATAAATAGGTGTCAAAATTCAAACTAAAACAAGACTACCAACCGACTGGCGACCAGCCCAAAGCCATTCAGCAGCTCAATGAAGGCCTGGTTGAAGGCAAGCGCGAGCAGACGTTGCTGGGCGTGACGGGCAGTGGCAAGACTTTCACGATGGCGAATATTATCGCCCGGCAGCAAAAGCCAACATTGGTGCTGGCGCACAACAAAACGCTGGCGGCCCAGCTGTTCAGCGAATTCAAGAGCTTTTTCCCGAGCAATGATGTCCATTATTTTGTCAGTTACTTCGACTATTACCAGCCCGAAGCTTATATCGCCAGCAGTGATACCTACATCGAAAAAGACAGCAAGATCAACGAAGAAATTGACCGCCTGCGCCATAGCGCCACGGCCGGGCTGCTGACACGGCGCGACGTGATTATCGTCGCCAGCGTCAGCTGCATTTACGGCATCGGCTCGCCCGACGATTATGGCACAATGTCAATTACGGTCGCCAAAGGCGAGCACCGCGCCCAAGACAAGTTCGTCCGCTGGCTGACCGATATCCAATATAACCGCAACGACATCGACTTTGCCCGCGGCACCTTCCGGGTCCGCGGCGACATCGTAGACGTCTTCCCGGCCGGCGCGGACACAGCCAACCGGATTGAGTTCAATGGCGATGAAGTCGAGCGACTTACCGAAATTAACCCCCTAACCGGCGAGATATTGGATTCTCCCGAGTCAATCACTATTTTCCCGAGCAGCCACTACGTGACGCCCAAAGACAAACTTAAAATTGCCATCGCCAAAATCCGCGACGAGTTCGAAGTCAGGCTGGCGCAGTTGGAAGCCGAAAACAAGCTGCTCGAAGCCCAACGATTATCCCAACGCACCAAGTACGACCTGGAGATGCTCGAGGAGACCGGTTTTGTCAAAGGCATCGAAAACTATTCGCGGTATTTGACCAACCGCGAGCCGGGCGAGCAACCGGCTACACTGATGGATTATTTTCCGGATGACTTTTTGCTCTTCGTCGACGAAAGCCACATGACCTTGCCGCAGGTGCGGGGCATGTACAACGGCGATCGGGCGCGCAAAGAAACGCTGGTCGAGCACGGCTTTCGTTTGCCCAGCGCTTTGGATAACCGGCCGCTCAGGTTCGACGAATTCGAAGGCCATATCAACCAAGTCATTTACGTCTCGGCCACGCCCGGCGAATACGAGCTCAGCCATACACCGGAAGTGGTCGAACAGGTTATTCGTCCGACCGGCTTGCTGGACCCTCTGATTGACGTCCGCCCCTCTACCGGCCAAATTGACAACCTGATCGGTGAGATCCGCGAACGCGTTAAAAAACACCAGCGGGTACTAGTGACCACCCTAACCAAACGCATGGCCGAAGATTTGACGGAATATTTGCAGGAAGTAAACATCAAAACGTCGTATCTGCACAGCGATATCGACACCCTGGAGCGAGGCGATATCCTAAAGTCACTACGACTAGGCGAGTTCGACGTGCTGGTCGGCATCAACCTGCTGCGCGAAGGCTTGGACTTGCCGGAAGTCAGCCTGGTAGTCATAGTCGACGCCGACAAAGAAGGATTCTTACGTTCTGCCGGCGCCTTGATCCAAACCATTGGCCGGGCTGCCCGCCACCAGGAAGGCAAGGTTATTATGTACGCTGATACTACTACCAAATCCATGAAAAAGGCGATATCAGAAACCAACCGCCGGCGGGGTATCCAGGAAGTACACAACCAAGCCAATGACATCACGCCGATTAGTATCAACAAAGCCATCGACGAAGGCCTGCGCGCGATTATACCGAAGGTGCTGGAAGACAAAAAAATCGACCTCAGGAAAGTACCGAAGGACGAATATGCCAGCCTCATTAGCGAACTGGAAAACCAGATGGCTGAAGCTGCAGCCAAGCTAGATTTTGAAAAAGCAGCCGAACTGCGCGACGTGATAAGCGAGATACAAAGCAAACTATAAGGTAGCTTCTCTGTCTTAAGATTGCGAACTATTATTAATATGATATAATATCACCAATGAGTATAGAGTATGTTGAGACCGGGCACTCGCTTGACGAGGAACTTGCAGCCACGCTTCAAGCTGAAACGGTTGAGGCTGAGCCGAAGTTAGCCGAGCTTATTGAGCTTGCCCGGGAGCTTATGCTAAAAAAACAACATCCGGGACCACACCACGTATCAATAGAAAGTGAAGTACAGAATTCACAACGCCTACAAGTTGATGTAAAAGCAGAACGATTTACGGGTCTTGAGGTTGATTCGGAGATAACCAGCGCAATTGAACAATTTGGCGCGGATATGCTAAATGATGCTTTTGAATGCTTAGGTAAAGCCGGAGGACTTTTCCTAGATCTATTCATGAACGCGAAGTCAACAGCTGTAAAGATCGACGCATGTCTAGCCTTGGAAGAACTTGTAAACAAAATCGCGCACCGGGCAGCCTACCAATTCGAAGAAGAAGATAAAGAAACCTTCCGGTATTCACCGATCCGGCTGACACCGAAGCTTATCGGTGTCCATCCAAATAATACTTTGGCTACGACTTGTCTCGGCAAATCGATTTTAACTGCCAGTTTTTTCGCCAAAGCTGATGTTCCAATGCTCCACGGAGGAGTAATTCTTTCCGCCCAACAAGATGAACTGCTTCTTCAGGCAGAGACAATACGTGATATTCAGGAGCAGGCTAACCACCCGGAACATACCATTCCGAGCAGGCAAGAAGAAAATTTAGCGAGAGTAAGGCATGAGAATATGGATGCTGTCTTGCGGCATAATGGCTTCCACGCGGCTACTTACGCCAAAATAGCAGAAGGCGCATGGATGCAATTTGATCCGAACTATGGATCGGCAAAAATTATCGACGAAGAAGCAGCCCAACTTGATAGGGCTTACAGTGACTTGTCCATTCTCAGGGGAGCCGCTTCTCCAAACGCTGAGGCGCGGCTGATGCTTGGGATCAGCCGCGGCGAATATTTTTTTGTCGACCTCGCAAGAGATATGGGGGCAGTCCTCCCTTCGTGGCGCGAAATCGATGATTTACTCTTACATACTCCATCGTGTGAGGTATACAGCGCGATTATTGAAAAAATATTTTTGCCGCTTTTCCCAAGTTGGCTGAACGATATAGACGGAGATGGCTCAAAGGAGCACATTAAGAAAGGGGTGAACATAGCGCTCTCTCCAGCGCGGAACGAAAAAGTAGAATATGTCCAATTGCTTCTTGCCCGGGTGTTAGAAGGTTACGTTTTTACGGACGCTACGGAAGGCAGTTTTTTAGAAAGCATCAAGAGGTGCAAAATTGATTCAGCATATCGCCAAAGAAGAGTTGAGGATTTATGCATAGCCCCGCTTATGATGGTTTTAACGTTAGAGTCCACCTGGTTTGAGATAAAGAAAAAAGAGTTAGGGCCGGGAGGTTTCGGCCATCCGTGTATCGACCTCGGTTTGCCTGAGTATAGGATCGCTATGGCCGTGCTTAGTGACATCGCGGTGCATTATGGCGACGAGTTGCCACTAAGCAGCTGGTTGGCGTATTGGCCGAGTGACGTTAGCCTGGCCGAACATATTAAGCAAACCCCAACAATCGCTCAAAAACGGCTGGCACAAGTTTCAATTGCCCATGCTAGCCGAAAGGGCGGACCATTGACGTATCCTGTCCTTAGTGATATATTAAAGTCGTCCTAGAGTCCCTTTCACGAAGAGGAGATACGCATGCCAAAGGTTGACCCGGCGAAGCTCGATGAGCTTCTCGAAGCAGCGGATGTTGGTGAGCGCACTCGCAAGAAGCTCATGAAGGCCAATGCCGACGTCAGTCCTAACGCCCCTCCGGCCGGTCATGGTTGCGCGGCTCCGGCCGCCGACCCCGCGAAGTTCTAGCGGCACGGGTACGGGCGAGTCATCCGCATAATGCCGGATGACTCGCCCGCCCGATAAACTTTAACAAGCAGGATGAGATAACCATTTCTTATACAAAGGAGCAGTGATTTATCAGCATGCTTGTACTGTTGCGACGTTTCATCAGTAGCAAGCCGGTGCTTATGGGCGCGAGCCTCAGCGTCGGCTATGTGGTAGGCCACTTCGCGGCTGAGGAATACTGGATGGGTGTCGTCGAGAGTCTGAAGTCCTCCGGCCCTAACTCAGTTACAGATGTAACATTGGAGGTCGATACCTCCGGCTGGCGCGACCCGGGCGTACGCGAACCGGCAAATTGCTGAGGTCTTCGAAGGGCGGGTGGCGTACTATATTTTGCGCCCCCGCCCGAGCGGTTACTTCTCCTGCTTGTTATATTACTTTGAGATATTTAACTAACTTTTATTCTTCGACGGAAGAAGATATTTTGTATTACAATAGATATATGGCAAGAATTCATCCAAATATTCCTTTCAAGTGCGAAAAGCCTATCCTGGCAGTGCTGGGTGGTAGTTATCGTGACAAAACGTATCCGAAGATACGTTGCGGAGCGAAACTATCAGTCGGTGCGCCAGGGAGGTTTTGCAGCAGAAAGGGAATATTTGGATGAGTTCTCGTATTACTAAAGACGACATAGCCCATTTGGCGCGGCTCGGCAATGTCAGCTTAACGCCGACCGAAGCCGACCAGTTGGTGGGGGAACTGTCGGTGGTGTTAGAATATATCGCCCAGCTGCGGACGCTTGATACCGACGGGGTTGAGCCGACGTACCAACTCGGCGGACTGTCCAACGTCTGGCGGGAAGATAAGGTAGATGAGCGGCCGATCAGTCGCGAGGCATTGCTTGATTTAGCGCCCAGTATCCAAGATAACCAGATAAAAGTACCGAAGGTTTTATAAGTTTATGTCCTCTAGTCCCATTGCGAGCATTGTCGAGAGTGTGCGG
>Ga0136612_10000533_pt1 | contig 13806 bp, 12 predicted proteins | sample AntDryUQ224A2306_2_FD_106644 | JGI IMG/M metagenome (GOLD analysis project Ga0136612, IMG submission 106644) | Polar desert sand microbial communities from Dry Valleys, Antarctica - metaG UQ224A (23.06) | ecosystem: Environmental > Terrestrial > Soil > Desert | place: Antarctica: Dry Valley... | reverse complement strand
GTCGATCATCGCCCTGAACGACCCGTACGGGACCGGGTTGGCCGCGAACCTGCGGGAGAACCTGATCAGCAGCGGGTTGGCCGAGGACCAGGTCCCCGAGCCGATCATCTACGACCCGGCGGCCACCTCGTACCGGACCGAAGTCACCGAGATGGCTGACTTCAACCCGGCCGCGATCGTGGTCATCGGATTCGACGAGTCGTCGAAGATCATCGAGGAGATGAACGCGCAGGGCATCGGCCCCGCAGCCGCGTAACACCTTCTCCACCGCAACGGCAGGGGCCCGGCATCGTCACGATGCCGGGCCCCTGCCGTGTCCGACCGAAAGGGCTCCCCTTGCCCGCGCCTGAACCAACGATCCTGGCGACATCGGGCGGCTACCGTGCTGGTACCCGAAGCAGGCTCGCCTTCGCGCCCCTCGTCGGCAAGGCCGTCGAATTGACCGGCGTCACGGGACGCGCCCCTCGGCTCGTCCACTTGGGTACTGCCAACGGTGATCAACGCTGGTACAACGCCGAGATCGACGAGGCTGCCCGAGTGGCCCGGATCGACCTGGTGCACCTCAATTTGTTCCCCATGCCCTCAGTGGATTCTGCCGAGGACCTGCTTCTGGGGGCTGACGTCGTCTGGGTCAATGGCGGCTCGGTGGCCAACCTGTTGGCAGTCTGGCGAGTGCACCACATCGATGCGTTCATGCGCCTTGCGTGGCAGGCCGGCGTCGTCCTGGCCGGGGTCAGCGCCGGATCGATCTGCTGGCACGCGGGCGGTACGACCGACTCGTTCGGCCCTGAACTCCGGGCGGTCACCGACGGGCTGACTCTGCTGCCCTTCGGAAACGGCGTGCACTACGACTCAGAGGCTGCTCGACGCCCATTGGTGCACAAGCTGGTCGGCGATCGAGTTCTGCCGCGCACCTATTGCACCGACGACGGCGTCGGGCTGCTCTACCGAGGCGAACGGTTCGCTGGCGCCTTCACCGAGGTGGCCGGCAAGGGGGCCTACCTTGTCGATCTCGACAATGCCGGTCAGGTGTTCGAGGAGCGGATCGAGCCCGAACTGCTGCGCTGAGGGAGTCGCGCCGGCGCTACTTCGTGGTGGCCAGAGTCCCGAGGTAGAGCTCGATCACCTTGGGATCGTTCATCAGTTCCCGGCCCGCGTTGGTGTAGGCGTTGCGGCCCTGGTCCAGGACGTAGCCGCGATCGCAGATCTGCAGGCAGCGGCGGGCGTTCTGCTCGACCATGATGATCGACACGCCGGTGGCGTTGATCCGCCGACAGCGGATGAAGACCTCGTCTTGGTAGGCCGGCGAGAGACCGGCCGACGGCTCGTCGAGCAGCAGCACCGACGGCTCCATCATCAGCGCCCTTCCCATCGCAACCATCTGGCGCTCTCCGCCGGACAATGCGCCGGTCTTCTGTTTGCGGCGCTCGCCCAGCATCGGGAAGAGTTCGGCGCAGAAGTCGAAACGTTCCTGAAACTTCTTGGAGCGCAGATAGATTCCCATCTCCAGGTTCTCTTCGATGGTCAGTGACGGGAAAACGTTGTTGTTCTGCGGGACGTACCCGACTCCGTCAGCGACGAGTTCGTGGGCCGGCGCCGACGTGATCTCCTTGCCACGCAGGGTGACCGTTCCGGAGCGGACCGGGATCAATCCGAACAGCGCCTTGAGCAATGTGGACTTGCCTGCGCCGTTCGGACCGATGATGCCGACCAGCTCGCCGTCGTTCAGGTAGAAGTCAGCGCCCCGAAGGATGTTGACTCCGGGTAGGTAACCGGCCACCAATTCGTCGGCCCGCAACAGCGCGTCCTTGGCAAGTTGCACGTGTTCCTCGCGGGTTGCCGCACGTTGCGCCGGGGTCATGTCCGGCCCGGCCGACGTCCGTGGTGAGGTCTCCGAGTCGCCGCTGGTCTGATCGACGCCGTCGGTGTCGTCCCGCTCGGCCTGCGTGGGACCGGTCGGGGGAGGGGTGGGCGCGAGAGCGTCAGGCGCGGAAGGCTCGCTGGGTGCGGTGTCGGTCATCTACAGGCCTCGCGTCGTCTCGGTGGGCAGGTCGGCGTCCTCGGCCCGCTCGGCGGCGATGGCCACCTCGGCTTCGGCCAGCACGAGCTCCTCCTCCTCGACGGTCAGCGGAGCGTCGTGGTGAGCGCCCAGGTAGGCATCGACGACCGCCTTGTTCTGGGAGATGGACTCCGGTGGCCCCTCGGCGATCACCCGGCCCGCGGCCATCACGACGACCCAGTCGCTGATGTCGCGCACGACGTCCATGTCGTGTTCGACGAAGATCACCGTCATGCCCTCCTGGCGGAGGTCCTTCACGTGCTCCAGCAGGCTCTGGGTCAGCGCCGGGTTGACTCCGGCCATCGGCTCGTCGAGCATCACGACTTTGGGCTCGCTCATCAGCGCGCGGGCCATCTCGAGCAGCTTTCGTTGCCCTCCGGACAGCGTCCCGGCAAAGTCCTGGGCCTTCGCGTCGAGTTTGAAGCGGCCGAGCAGGTCCATAGCCCGCGCCTCGATCTCGCGCTCCTGCGGCCTCCAGCGAGGCAGCAGGGCGTTGAGGAAGCGCTCACCGACCTGTGCCTGCGCGCCGAGTTTCATGTTTTCCAGCACCGACAGCCGGGACAGCGCCTTGGTCAGCTGGAATGTCCGCACGACGCCGAGCCGGGCGACCTGGTGGGGCTTGAGCCGGCCGAGCGGGCGGCCATCGAAGCTCCACTGACCGGTGTTGGGTTGGTCGAATCCGGTGAGCAGATTGAACATGGTGGTCTTGCCAGCGCCGTTGGGGCCGATCAGGCCGGTGATGCATCCTCGTTGGAACTCGAGGTGCTCGACCGAAACGGCGGTGAGCCCCCCGAAGGAGCGGACAAGATCGTCCACAACGATGGTCGGATCGGGCTTCGGTACGCCGATGTCCCAGGCCAGCCCGTGCAGTGGATGAGCGGTGTCAGTGGGCATCGAGCACGATCTCCCTGCGGTCGCCCAAAATTCCCTGAGGCCGGAAGACCAACAGGATCATCAAGCCGCTTCCCACGAGTATGAAGCGAATGTTGGCGACATCGGGCGCACTGAGGATCTCATCCGGAATCAAGCCGTTCCGGATCAGGGCGGCGAGGCCGGCGTCGGAGAAGGCGATGATGAACCATAGGATCATCGAGCCGACGACTGGACCCAGCACCCGGGCCGTTCCGCCGAGGATCAGGGCCGCATAGGCAAGGAACGTGTTCGCATTCTGGAACTGATCCGGGTTGGCTGACCCGGTCGCCAAAACCAGGATCATTCCGCCGAAGCCGGCGATGACTCCGCCGAGGATGAGCGACTGCATCTTGTAGGAGTAGACGTTCTTGCCCAGCGACCGAACCGCGTCCTCGTCCTCGCGGATGGCCTTCAACACCCGACCCCAGGGGCTGCGCATCAACTGCCAGATCAGCAGGCTGAACAGTGTCACCAGCGCCCAGCCGACCAAGCATGCCCAGATCTCCCGACCGGTCCAGGTCGAGCCGAGAAAGTCGTAGGTGCGTTGGGTTTCGAACGGCGCGAGGGCGTAGAAGCCGTCGCCGAAGCCGGACAGGCCTCGGGTCGCGCCGGTGACCGGGGTGGCCGGTGTCGAGCGAAACACCAACCGGAGAATCTCGGCCGCCGCGATGGTCACGATGGCCAGGTAGTCCGCGCGCAGCCGAAGCGTCGGCAGACCGAGGAGCAGGGCAAGGACCAGCGAGGCAATGACGCCGACCAGGACGCCAACCATGAGTGGTAATCCCCACATGGACACCGAGATGGCAACGCCGTAACCGCCTAGCAGGGCGAAGGCGATCTGCCCGAAGTTCAGCAGGCCTGTGTAGCCGAAGTGCAGGTTGAGCCCGACGCCCATCAGCGCGAAAAAGACAGCTGACTGGCTGACCAGGGACTTGACGCTCAGCGCCAGAATGTCCAGGAATTCACTCATCGCCCGTACCCGCCTAACCGACTCGTGCTCGGCTGCCGAGGAGCCCCTGAGGTCTGACGACCAGGATCACGATCAGCAACAGCAGTCCGCCTACGTACTTGAGCTCGTCGGCGATCACCAAGGTGGACAGCTGCACGAATACGCCCACGATGATGCTGCCCAGCAGCGCACCGTAGGCGGTGCCAAGACCGCCGAGGGTGATCCCGGCGAACATCAACAGCAGCAGCTTGAAGCCCATGTCCCAGGAGACTTCGTCGGACAAGCCGAATAGCACGCCGCCGAGTGCGGCCAACGCGCCGCCGACGATCCAGACGAACCGGATCACCCGGTCGACGTTGATGCCCGAAGCCGCCGAGAGGTCGCGATTGTCGGCGACTGCGCGCATTGCCTTACCGATCTTGGTGCGCTGCAACATGAGTGCGACCAGAACTAGCACAACGAGTGAGATGGCGATCGAGAAGAGGTCCTTGTCGGTGAGCGAGATGGGGCCGTAGTCGTTGGCGCGTTGACCCCGATAGTCGGCAAAGGGCTGCGAACGGCCGCCGAAGATGATGTTCAGCAGGTACCGCAGCGCGAGCGACAGACCAATGGAGATGACCAGCATCGCGACCAGCCCGCTGCCTCGGCGGCGCAGCGGTCCCCAGAGCGCGACGTCGTTGAGCCAGCCGACAAAGCCGCCGACCACCATCGCGATGGCGGTCGCGGCGATCAGCGGAACTCCCGCTGACACGTTCAGGAACCACGCGACGATGGCGCCGATGGCGACCAGCTCACCGTGGGCGAAGTTTGTCAGGCCGGTGGTTCCGAAGATGAGTGACAGGCCCACTGCACAGATCGCGATGAGTAGGCCGAAGCGGAGTCCCTCCACAAGCAATTGAGGGATCCGGCCGGCACCGCCGCCCTGACCGGTTGATCCGTCGGACAGGGCGAACGCCGGACGTTGGACGGCCCCCTCAGCCACAGTCACGACGCGCTCGGTGGCTGCGGCGGTGACCCCCTCGGGTAGGTCGTCAGCATTGATCTCGACGGTGTACTGACCAGGACCGGGCAGGTCAGCCTCGAAGCGACCTGTGTCGTCGGTCTCCCCTTGGGCGACCTCGTCGCCGCTGTCGTCAGTGACGGTGATCTCGACGCCCTCGATGGGACCGGACAGGCTTGTTGCCAGCGTTACGCGGATGATCTCGCCCTCGGCGGAGGCTGGAGCCTGAGTAGCCATGGCCAGGCCCAGGGAGACCGCGAACCCGGAGAGGGCAACCACGAGGATGCGAGCGGCCCACAGCCCGGGCGTTCGGGCGCGCACAGAAGTCAACACGGCGGGTTCAGCCCGAGCCGCTCTGGCGCATCAGATACCGGGGCCATCAGACTCCATCGGGTGGCGGGCAATTCGGACGGGACAGTAGCGGACATGCGCCGCGGCCAGAATCGTACGGCCTGGGCGGCGGCAAAGGGATCGATTACAGGCCCGCTTCCCGACGGGAGGTTGTCAGGGCACACGGTTGTCGGGCACGCTGAGCACCGTCCACAGTGACCGGGGCCTCGTCAGGCTGCGCACACCGATGCCGACGAAGCTCACATCCGAATAGCGGGAGGAACCCACGTGCCTCGGTGCGGGATCGTGGTGCGACCAGCTGATCATGATGACCTCGACGAGGTCGCTCGCCTCGTGGATCTGGTCGTCCCGCTGATGCCGGGCCCTCGGCAGACCATTGCGCGCACCGGTAACGGTGAGGAGCGATTCGGCCATCTCGTGGACAACCCGGAAACTCACTTGCTGGTGGCTTGTCTGGCCGACGGCACCCGAGCCGGTGCGGCCATGCTCTCGGTGGACGCCGTCTCGATGGCCCTCGGCGGTCTGATCATGTCCGTCGTCCTGATTGTCGACGAGGAGGCGCGGCAGCGTGGAGTGGGTCGCGAACTCGTCTCGGCGGTGGCCCGGTACGCCGACGAGACGGGTGCCGACGCCGTAACCGTGTCACTGCCTCCCGGCGCTCGCGAAGCGCATCGGTTCTTCTCCAGGTTGGGATTCGTCCCCCTGGTCACCAACCGAATCGCCTCGGTATCCCAGCTGATGCGCGCACTGGCGCCCAGCGAGATCGCCGCCGAACGTCGGCAGAGCGTGCTGCTGCGGGCCAGGCGCCCCTTCGGCCGGCGAAGCGCAGCCTTGACCGACGCGCGAATGGCCGCGACGGTGCGGGTGGACCGGCCTGTCGCGTAGCGCCCTCAGCTCGCCGGCGGCCGATCCCTGACCAGACAACGCAACCGGACGGTGCACAACCGGGTCCCGCTGTCATCGGTCATGTCTATCTCGTGACAGGTCAGGGTGCCGCCGAGATGGAGATTGCGACAGATCGCGGTAATCGTCCCCTGGACCGCCGCGCGGTGGTAGCTGGCGTTGAGTTCGATGCCGACCACGGCCCGCTGCGGCCCCACAGACAACGCGGCGGCGGTGGATCCCAGCGATTCGGCCAGGACGCAGTACGCACCGCCGTGCACGATCCCGTACGGCTGCTGATTGCCTTCGACGGGCATCGTGGCGACCAGCCGGTCGGGGTCCCAGTCGACGATCTGGATGCCCATCCGGTCGCTGAGGTGGCCGAGACTGAGTCCGGCGACCCAGTCCGGCGGTTGATGCGACGAGGGCGGCTCAACTGTCACACCGCGACCCTAGAGTGAACCCGTGCAAGCAATGAGCCAGAGTGCAGCGGGCCCATCCTCGGTCGACGCAGAACAGGCGGCAACGCTGGCCGAACCAGCCCGACTCCTGCTCGTCGACGGCCATTCGATGGCCTATCGGGCCTTCTATTCACATCCGGTGGAGAACTTCTCCACCACCACGGGTCAACCGACCAACGCGGTATACGGATTCACCTCGATGCTGATCAGGGTGCTCACCGACGAGACCCCCACGCATATCGCGGTCGCCTTCGACGTGTCACGCACGACGTTCCGCAGCGAGATCTATGCCGACTACAAGGCCAACCGCACCAAGACCCCGGACGACTTTCGTGGGCAGGTCAGCCTGATCCAGGAGGTGCTGGCTGCGTTGAAGATCTGTTCCATCGAGGTGGACGGATACGAAGCAGACGACGTGATCGCCACTTTGGCAACAGAGGCGACCGAAGCGGGGATGGACGTCCTGATCTGCACCGGAGACCGAGACGCCCTGCAGTTGGTCAACCCGCTCGTGACCGTCCTCTACCCGCACCGAGGCGTCACCGGCATGACCCGCTTCACCCCCGGCGAGGTGGAGGCCAAGTACGGCCTGACGCCCGCGCAGTATCCGGACTTCGCCGCTCTGCGTGGCGATCCGTCGGACAATCTGCCCGGCATCCCCGGGGTGGGGGAGAAGACCGCTGCCAAGTGGATCCGCGAATTCGGATCGCTCGAGTCCCTTGTCGACCGCGTCGACGAGGTCAAGGGCAAGGCCGGTGACGCCCTTCGCGATCATCTTGCGTCGGTGCTTCGCAACAGTCAGCTCACCCAACTCATCCGCGACGTCCCCCTCGCCCAGCGGCCGGAGGATCTGCGCTGGACCAGCTGGGACCGCGAACAGGTTCACCAACTCTTCGACAACCTGCAGTTCCGGGTGCTGCGGGACCGCCTGTTCACCGATCTCAGCGCCGATGAGCCCCCGAGCGAGGGCGGATTCGAGGTCACGGTCGACGAGCTGGCCCCGGGCGGGCTGGGATCGTGGCTGGCCGAGCACGGCCACGGTCAGCACCCGATGGGGATCTCTCCGTACGGCACCTGGGGCCGCGGCACCGGAGTGATCGAGGCGATCGCACTGTCCACTGTGGCCGGTCGTGGAACCTGGGTACGGCCGGCTGATCTGAACGCCGAGGACGAGAAAGCCCTGGCCGAATGGTTGTCAGACCCCAACGTGGACAAGGCTATTCATGACCTCAAGGGCCCACTCCTCGCGGCCTGGGCGCATGGCCTGGAGCTCGCCGGCATCAGCAGCGACACGATCCTGGCCGCCTATGTCGCGATGCCGGGCCAGCGTTCCTTCGATCTGACCGACCTGGTGGTGCGCTATCTGAAGCGCGATCTGACCCCAGCCGCGAGTGACACCGGCCAGCTCACCTTGGATGGCGGGGCCGAAGCTGCGAATGCCGAGCGCGCCGAACAGGGAGTCCGTACGGCGATGGCGGTCGCGGAGTTGGCCAGCTCGCTGGGGGATTGGCTTGCCGGCCGGGGCGGTACGCGCCTGCTGACCGAGATGGAGCTTCCGTTGGCGCGGGTGCTGGCCAGGATGGAGTCGGCCGGCATCGCGATCGACCTGGAGCGACTCAGCGCGCTGCAGCGGGAGTTCGCCGAGGCGGTGAACGCTGCCGCCGAAGACGCCTATGCCGTGATCGGACAGCAGATCAACCTCGGATCGCCCAAGCAGTTGCAGATCGTGCTGTTCGACGATCTCGGGCTGCCCAAGACGAAGCGGATCAAGACCGGCTACACCACCGACGCGGAGTCACTGACCACCCTGCTGGAACAGACCGGGCACCCATTCCTGGAACACCTCATGCGGCACCGCGACGTGACCCGGCTGCGGACGGTCATCGACGGGCTGATCCCGATGGTCGATGACGTGGGCCGGATACACACGACCTTCCAGCAGACCGTCGCTGCCACCGGGCGGCTGTCCTCAGCCGATCCCAATCTGCAGAACATTCCGATTCGCACGGCCGAGGGGCGCCGGATCCGGCAGACCTTCGTGGTCGGGCCGGGCTTCGAGTCGCTGATGACCGCCGACTACAGCCAGATCGAGATGCGGATCATGGCCCACCTGTCCGAGGACGCCGGTCTGATCGAGGCATTCGCGTCGGGGGAGGATCTGCACACCTTCGTGGCCTCCCGCGCGTTCTCGATCCCGGTGGAGGAAGTCGGCGGCGAGATGCGCCGCCGGATCAAGGCGATGAGTTATGGGCTGGCCTACGGGCTGTCGGCCTACGGGTTGTCCCAGCAACTCCGGATCACCCCCGAGGAGGCCCGGGCGCACATGGAGGCCTATTTCGAGCGCTTCGGCGGAGTGCGGGACTATCTGCACCACGTGGTCGACCAGGCCCGGATGACCGGTTATACCGAGACGATCTTCGGCCGGCGCCGGTACCTCCCCGACCTCACCAGCGACAACCGCCAACGCCGGGAGATGGCCGAGCGGATGGCGCTGAACGCGCCGATCCAGGGCTCGGCTGCCGACATCATCAAGGTCGCCATGCTCGGCGTCGACGCGGCCCTGACCGAGGCTGGTCTGAAGTCCCGGATGCTGCTGCAGGTCCACGACGAACTCGTCCTCGAGATCGCCCCAGGGGAGCATGACCTCGTGCAGGTCCTCGTCACCGAACAGATGGCCACCGCAGCCGAGCTGTCCGTTCCACTAGAGGTCTCCGTCGGTTTCGGCGCCAGCTGGGACGCCGCCGCGCACTGATGTTTCGCCTCGATCCGAGTTGTCAGGTAACTACGGCTGTCTTCACGCAGCGGAGCGACTGACAAGTCGAAAGACGCCGTCGGCTATCCACATTCTCGCAGTCGGCGACTTGACTGGGCGGACCTGGCGCGATCGTGGTCGACGTGTTCGCCGCGTCAGAATCAGTGCCTGGCCTGGCAGAACTCGCGCAGCAGCAGGCAGGCATCCTCCGGCGGGAGCAGCTCGCCGCCCTTGGTGTGGATCATCGCGCGGTGATCCGCCATGTCCAGGCGTCGCGTTGGGCACCTTGGGGTAGGCGCGTTGTCGCACTGCAGAACGTGCCGCTGAGTGGTGCCCAACTGTGGTGGGCTGCCGTGCTGCATGCCGGACCCGAAAGCGCGCTGGCAGGTCTGACCGCACTGGAGTCGGGTGGACTCACTGGATTCGAGGAACGGGAGACGATGCACATCGTCGTTCCACGGGGCATCAAGGTGCCGACTCGTCCTGGGCTTGTCGTCCACGAGTCGCGTCGGGTGTCTGGCGGGGACATTCATCCGGGGCGGGTCCTTCGTCAGCTGCGTCCGCCCCGAGCCTGCATCGACGCCGCCTCGTGGACGGCCAACCCCCGACGAGCAATCGCCGTCCTGGCGGCAACAGTTCAGCAGCGGCTCTGCCGGGCAGACCAACTGCAGGAAGCGCTTGCCTTGGCGGGCCAGATTCGGCATGCGCGACCGATGCGCACTCATCTGGACGACATTGCCGGCGGTGCTCAGGCCCTGAGTGAGATCGATCTCGTCGCCTCTGCCGCACGTTCGGTCTCGAACCGCCGAGGCAGCAGCAGGTCCGACGCAGCTCGGACGGTCGCCGGCGCTATTGGACTGTCTCTGGGAGCTACCGGACGGCTCGAAACTCCTGCTTGAAGTGGGTGGCGCGCATCATCTTTAGGTCGGGCAATGGTCGCGTGACATGCGTCGGGAACGTTCGCTGGTTCTGCGGGTCGGAAAGGTGTTGCGCTGCTCGGCCTACGAGGCTCGGTTCGAGCAGGCGGCACTCGCTGCCGGCCTTGCTGCCGCGGGAGTCCCTCGACTTGTCAGTAGCTCGGCCGCCGGCACTCGGATGCAGTCGACTGACAAGTCGTCGATCTCAGGCTGATTTGGTCGCGCAGAAGATGGCGGTACCCGGGATCAGCGCCGCCCGCTCGGGCGACCAATAGCCCCACACCACGTCGCGTCCCGGCTGCCAGACCGGCTCGATGACGTCTTCGAGAAGAAGGCCCGCGGCCACGATGCTGCGAACCCAATCGCCCATCGTGCGGTGGTGCTCGACGTACATCGGCCGGCCCTGTTCGTCGAGCTCCACGTACGGCCGGTGGTCGAAATAGGAGCCGGTGACCTGCAGGCGAGCTGGATCGGAATCGTCGGGAAAGACCCAGTGAAAGGGATGGTTCACCGAGAACACGAACCGCCCCCCGGGTCGTAGAACCCGGGAGACCTCGTCCAGTGCTGCCGCGGCGTCGGCCACGAACGGAAACCCGCCGAAGGCGCTGCAGGCCAGATCGAAACTCGCCGCGGCGAAGGGCAGTGCGGTCGCGTCGGCCTGGACCAGCGGTACGTCGATGCCGGTCTGGCGCCCGGCCTCGGTGGCCCGGGCCAACATCCCGTCGGACAGATCCAACCCGACCGGCGCGGCGCCCTGGCTGCGCAACCAGCGGGCACACGGCGCGGAGCCGCAGCCCACCTCGAGCACCGAGCAACCGGCAACCGGACCGAGCAACCGCGCCTCGGATTCGCGCAGCCCTTCGGGACACCAGAGGAAATCAGCCAGACCGAGATCCTGGCCGTGCTCGGTCAGATACGCAGGCGCGGCCTGATTCCACCACCGGCGATTGGCCGTTCGCGTCGCCTCCGCGTCGGCGACGCTCCGCTGGACCGCGTCGGCCCGCGGGTAGCCGTCGGAGTCAAGCGGAAGGGTCATCTCTTGGAGCATCGCACGCGAGCCTGCCCGCTCGGCGCCAGTTCGTGGCCATCCCGTAGCATGGAGTGGCGCTGCGGCCGTGTGCTGTCCGGCTTGCTGTCCAGCGCGGCCAGCACTCGACCGACCCGTGCCAACCCATCCTGCCCTTCTACGCCTGTCCGGAGTTCCTCTACCTCATGACCGCCCCCACCACGACCGCTCGGCCTCAGATCGCCATCAACGACATCGGCTCCGCCGAAGACTTCATGGCCGCCATCGACGCGACGATCAAATACTTCGATGACGGAGACATCGTCGAGGGAATCATCGTCAAGGTCGATCGGGACGAGGTGCTGCTCGACATCGGTTACAAGACCGAGGGTGTGATCCCCTCCCGCGAGCTGTCCATCAAGCACGATGTCGACCCCAACGAGGTCGTCTCGGTCGGCGATGAGGTCGAAGCGCTGGTCCTGCAGAAGGAGGACAAAGAGGGCCGGCTGATCCTGTCCAAGAAGCGTGCGCAGTACGAGCGCGCCTGGGGCACGATCGAGGCCAAGAAGGAGGCCGACGAGGTCGTCACCGGCACCGTGATCGAGGTCGTCAAGGGCGGCCTCATCCTGGACATCGGGCTACGCGGGTTCCTGCCGGCCTCGCTGGTCGAGATGCGCCGGGTCCGTGACCTGCAGCCCTATGTCGGACGCGAACTCGAAGCGAAGATCATCGAGCTGGACAAGAACAGAAACAACGTCGTGCTGTCCCGTCGGCAATGGCTGGAGCAGACCCAGTCCGAGGTCCGCAGCGAGTTCCTGAACAAGTTGGCCAAGGGCCAGGTCCGGACCGGTCAGGTCTCCTCGATCGTCAACTTCGGCGCGTTCGTCGACCTCGGCGGCGTCGACGGCCTGGTGCACGTCTCCGAGCTGTCCTGGAAGCACATCGACCACCCGAGCGAGGTCGTCGAGGTCGGTCAGGACGTCACCGTCGAAGTCCTCGACATCGACCTTGACCGCGAGCGGGTGTCCTTGTCGCTCAAGGCAACCCAGGAAGACCCGTGGCGCCAGTTCGCCCGTACCCACCAGATCAGTCAGGTCGTTCCCGGCAAGGTCACCAAGCTTGTGCCCTTCGGTGCGTTCGTTCGCGTGGAGGAAGGCATCGAGGGTTTGGTGCACATCTCCGAACTCGCCGAGCGGCACGTGGAGATTCCGGAGCAGGTCGTCCAGGTCGGTGACGAGATCCTGGTCAAGGTCATCGACATCGACCTCGAGCGCCGGCGGATCTCGTTGTCCCTCAAGCAGGCCAACGAAGGGACGATCGGCGAGGCCGCGAGCTTCGACCCGTCGGCCTACGGCATGGCCGCCAGCTATGACGACCAGGGCAATTACATCTACCCGGAGGGCTTCGATCCCGACACCGGGGAGTGGAAGGAAGGCTTCGACACTCAGCGCGAGGAGTGGGAACGGCAGTACGCCGAGGCCCAGGTGCGCTACGAAGCCCACCGCAAGCAGGTCGACGACGCCAAGGCCGCCGACGCCGACGCGGCCGCATCTCCGGACACCAGCTACTCCAGCGATGGTGCCGCTCCGGAAGAGCCCAGCACCAACGGAGGCGGCACCTTGGCCAGCGACGAGGCCCTCGCTGCTCTGCGCGAGAAGCTCGCCGGAGGCTGATCTGCGCGCCGCGGCCGCTATCGCCGTGGTCGGCCTGTTCCTGGCCGGCTGCGCAGCGGATGCGGAGTCCGGCGATCGGCCCGACAGCCCGGCGAGTACGGCCGCGTCCGGCGGCACCACCACGTCCCAGCCGACGGCCTCGGTTCCGTTCGTCCTTCCGGAGACCTGCTCGGCGTTGCTGAGCCTGGACGCCATCGACGCGGGGCTCGGCGTACGGATCACCGGTACGACGAACTATGTCGTGGGTGTCCCTGAGCCGGGCATTGGCCGTACCGGACGGGTGACCTGCTCGTACGGCGTGATACCGAACGCGGACGGTAGCTCCAGCGCGCCGTTGGTGCAGGCCTCGGTGTTCACCTACGACACGGTCGAGTCAGCCATCGATCGAGTCGACACCGTCGTGAGCCAGGGCCGCAACGCTGGCAATCGCATCGAGGATGTGCCGGTCGGCGAGTACGCCGCGACGATCATCGTCAGCGTGACAGAGGCGACGCTTGTCGTCGCGGTCGAGGACCGCAACTACGCGATCACCCTGGCTCCCGGCCTGGTGACCGACGACCAACTCGCGACGGCGATGGCCAGTCTTGCCGGGTCGGCCATCAACGGGGGGCAACCAGCCACGACATCCCCCACCCAGACGTCATGAGCGCGGCGCCGAGCTAGAGGGACAGGATGAGCGCGAAGGCGGGGCGCGGCGTCCCGCCATTGCGAGCCAGGAATGCCCAGGAATGGCGCTGGACCCGTCGAGTCGGAAGGTCGTGGACGCGCCGGAAGCTGGCGACTGCTTGGATCTCGTAGCAGCGGATCCCGCCAGACCGGGTACGACGATGCCGCCCGACGGTTC
>Ga0136612_10000532_pt1 | contig 13809 bp, 8 predicted proteins | sample AntDryUQ224A2306_2_FD_106644 | JGI IMG/M metagenome (GOLD analysis project Ga0136612, IMG submission 106644) | Polar desert sand microbial communities from Dry Valleys, Antarctica - metaG UQ224A (23.06) | ecosystem: Environmental > Terrestrial > Soil > Desert | place: Antarctica: Dry Valley... | reverse complement strand
TACGGCCACCTCGACAAGCAACCGCCCATGACCGGGTGGCGAGAAGGACTCGGGCCGTGGGAGCCGGTGTTCGACGACGGCCGGCTCTACGGACGGGGCGGAGCCGACGACGGCTACGCCGCCTTCGCCAGCCTCACGGCCCTGGAGGCGGTGCAGGCCGGCGGCGGTAGTTCCGCCCGCGCCGTCGTCCTCATCGAGTGCAGCGAGGAGTCGGGGAGTCCCGACCTTCCCGCCTACGTCGAGCACCTGGCATCGCGCATCGGCACACCCTCGCTCGTCGTCTGCCTCGACTCGGGGTGTGCCAGCTTCGATCGGGTGTGGACGACCACGTCGTTGCGCGGAAACCTCATCGCCGAGCTCCGGGTCGATGTGCTCACCGAGGGGGTGCACTCGGGCAACGCCGGCGGACTGGTGCCGTCGTCGTTCCGGGTGCTGCGCCGGTTGCTCGACCGGGTGGAGGATCCCGACACCGGTCGGATCGCGGTCGAGGAGCTTTGGTGTGACGTTCCCGGCGAGCGCCGTGAAGCGGTCGCGGTCACCGCCGCCGAGCTCGGGGACGGCGTGGCCAACTTCCCCTTCGCCCGAGGCACCCGCTCACCCTGGGAGGGCGCCGAAGCCCAACTGCTGGCCAAGACCTGGGAGCCGTGTCTGTCGGTCACCGGCATGGACGGCGTGCCGCCCGGCGTCGAGGCCGGCAACGTGCTGCGACCGTGGACCGCCGCCACCCTGTCGTTCCGGCTCCCTCCCCGGGTCGACGCCATGGTGGCGGCTCACGCTCTCGGGCAGGTGCTGGAGGCTGATCCTCCGCACGGTGCCGGCGTGCGGTTCGTCGTGCGTTCCGCCGAGTCGGGTTGGGACGCGCCGGCCACTGCGCCCTGGTTGGCCGACGCCGTCGACGCCGCGTCGCAAGATGCGTTCGGACGGCCCGCCCGTTCGATCGGCGAAGGGGGCACGATCCCGTTCATGGGGATGCTGGGAGCCAGGTTCCCCGACGCCCAGTTCCTCGTCACCGGTGTCCTCGGGCCCGGCACCAACGCCCACGGGCCCAACGAGTTCCTCGACGTCGGCATGGCCCGACGTCTGACCGCGGCGGTGGCTTCGGTCATCGACGCCCACGCCGAACGGTGAGCGCCGACGATCTCGCCGAGACGACCACGGCATGGACGGACCAGTGGTGGGATCCTGACGTCGGGCTCATCTGGATGCCGCCCGACCCCCCGCCGGATGCAAGCGGCTCGGAGGTCCCCGTCCCCGGTCTGCACCTGCTCCCCCAGACTGCGTGGTACGCGGCCGGACTGCTCCGGCGCGACGATCGGGGCGACCACGAGCGAGCGGTCGCAGCTCTCGGCACGATCCTCGACCACCAGTACGACGCGCCGGGTGAGGTGTGGCACGGCACCTTCACCCTTGTCCACGAGAGCCGCGAACCAAGGCCGGGCGCCCGGATCTGGGTGGACTACGACCCGAACTGGCGCCAGTTCATCGGCTGCACCCTGCTCCTGGTGCTGCGCCACTTCGACACCGCCCTTCCTCGGGACCTGGTCGAGCGCATCGACCGGGCCCTTCGGCTGGTGGTCGAAGGTGAGCCCGACCGGCGGATCTCCGACGGCTACTCGAACATCGCGCTGATGCACTCCTACGTGGAGGTGGAAGCGGGCCTCCGCCTCGACCAGCCGGCGTGGATCGAGGCCGGCGAGGCACGGGCCGGGCGGGTGTCGAAGCGGTTCGACCGGTTCGGCGCGTTCGAGGAGTACAACTCCCCCACCTACTACGGCATCGACCTCCTGGCGCTCGGCCTCTGGAGCCGTCACTCGTCGTCACCCACGTTGACCAGCGCCGGCGCCCGCCTGGAGGCGGCCGTCTGGCAGGACTCCGTGCGCTGGTACCACGCCGGCCTGGCCAACGTCGCCGGGCCTTACACCCGGTCCTACGGGATGGACCTCCACCGGTACGTGGCCGCCTGGGGCCTGTGGGTGTGGGCCGCCCTGGGGCGTGAGCGGGCACCGGTCCCGGCGCTCGATGGTCCGCTCGAGCACGGCATGGACCTCACGCTGGGGCCCATGATCGCCCTCATCGGTGCCGACCTGCCGATCGGCGCCCAGGTGCACCTCGAGGCGTTCCAGGGAGAGCGGATCGTCCGCCAGCGCATCTCGAACGCCGAGCACGGCGATCGGACGGCCACGGCCTGGCTCGGTTCCGACGTGATGCTGGGCGCGGAGCGGAACACCATCGACCTCAGCTGGTGGGACCAGTTCCACCCCGCCACCGCGCATTGGCGACGCGACGACGGGAGCGTGGGGTGGCTGCAGGCCCGCGTGCCCGGGGTCTCCGATACCACCGTCGAGCCCGGGCGCCTCACGATCCGTTGGCACCACGATGAAGACCCCGACGCCGAAGGCGACGTCATGGCGCGGTTCCTGCTCGACCGACCGGCGGCAGAGGACGCCCTCGGTCCGCTCCAGCTCACCTCGACCGGTCCACCGCCGGGGTTCGACGGGACCTCCCTGACGGCCCGCCCCGGAACCGGCTCGGAGACGACGTTCACGGTCGAGGTCGCCGCCGGCCGCTGAAATTCGGTCGAGGTCGCCGTCGGCCGCTGAAATTCGGCAACCGCCCGACGGTACGGTGGGCCGGCGACGAAGGGGTTCCCATTGGCCCGTCCCGAAGACCCCGAGCCGGGGTTGCCGATCAAGCTCGACCGCTGCTCGAACGGCGAGTTCGTCCCGCCGCCCCTGTCGTCGCTCGTCGTCGAGGCTCAGCGGCGCACCCGCGACGGCATCGAACGCGCCTCCCGGCACATCGGCATGAGCCGTCGCTCGTTCCTCACGACCATGGGCGCGTCGGCCGTCGCCCTCCTCGCCCTCGATGCCTGCTCCGAGGACGAAGCCTCGTCGCGCGGGGAGCGCCCGGGCGGCCGCTACAGCGTGCCCCCCGAAGCCACGACCGAACCGACGCTCGCCACCGATGCACTCGGGGGCAACGAATTCGTGATGGACGTCCAAGGCCATCTGCTCGACTTCGACCTGACCGACGCCACGGGTCGGACCGACCGAGGGTTCTGGCGGGGGTACCCACAGGCCAGCTGCGGCGACGACGACCCTCGTTCGTGCTTCTCGGTCGAGCACTTCATGGAGGAGATCTTCCTCAAGAGCGACACGTCGCTGGTGGTGCTCTCGGCCATCCCCCTCACCGGGCCCGACAACCCGCTGTCGATCGAGGTGATGGAGCGCACCCGCCGCATCGCCCGGGTGCTCTGCCACGACGATCGTGTACTGCTCCACGGGCAGGCTTCGCCCAGCTTCGGGTCGCTCGACGCTGCGCTCGCCGACATGGGCACGCTCGTGGCCGAGCACCCGATCAAGGCGTGGAAGACCTACACCCATGCCGGAGGCCCGGGATGGTTCCTCGACGACCACGACCCCGACGACCCGGGGGTCGGCGAGGCGTTCCTGCGCCGGGCGGTCGAGCTCGACCGACCGATCGTGTGCGTCCACAAGGGTCTGTCGGGTGGCGACCCCCACGCCTCGCCCGTCGACATCGGTCCCGCCGCCGCCCGCCACCGGGACCTCGCCTTCGTCGTCTACCACTCCGGCTTCGAGATCGGGGTCACCGAGGGGCCGTTCGACCCGCAGGCCCCGAACGGGGGTGTCGATCGGCTGGTCGCCTCCCTACGCTCCTCGGCCATCGGGGCCGGCGCCAACGTCTACGCCGAACTGGGTTCGACCTGGCGGGCGCTGATGGGCCGACCCACCGAGGCCGCCCACGTCCTGGGCAAGCTGCTGCTGGCGGTGGGCGAGGATCGCATCTGCTGGGGCACCGACTCGATCTGGTACGGCTCGCCCCAGGACCAGATCCAGGCGTTCCGCGCCTTCTCCATCTCGCCGGAGCTGCAGGAGCGTCACGGCTACCCGGCGCTGACGACGGCGCGCAAGGCCAAGATCCTCGGTCTCAACGCCGCCCGCCTCTACGAGGTCGAACCCGACGCGGTGCCGTGTCCGTTCAGCCGTCAGGACCTGCAGGCCGCCCGCGAGGCGGCACCGGCTTCGTTCCGGGTGTGGGGACCGACGAGCCGGGCCGAGGTACGAGCCCACGTCGCCGCCCACGGCGGTCTGGCCTGACCCACCCGGACCGGCGCCTCGCCGATCGGCTCGGCTCCTAAGGTGAGGCCCCCGACGGCAACAGGAACGACTCGCTCATGGCAGGCCACGGTCACGGCAACAAGGCGGTCGTCGCCGCCCTCTTCGCCAACCTCGCCATCGCCATCGGCAAGTTCATCGGCTTCGCCTTCACCGGGGCCTCCTCGATGCTGGCCGAGGGTGTGCACTCCGTGGCCGACACCGGCAACCAGGCGCTGCTGTTGCTCGGCGGACGCCGGGCCAAGAAGGTCGCCACGCCCGAACACCCCTTCGGCTACGGGCGGGAGCGCTACTTCTGGGCCTTTGTGGTGTCGCTGGTGTTGTTCAGCCTCGGCTCCGTCTTCGCCATCTACGAAGGCGTCCACAAGCTCCGACACCCGGAGGAGATCAACGACCCGAAGTGGGCGATCGGCATCCTCCTGTTCGCCATCGTCGCCGAGTCCTTCTCCATGCGAACCGCGGTCAGGGAGGTTCGGGCCGCCAAGGGAGAGGCGACGTACCGGCAGTTCATCAGGCACGCGAAGGTGCCGGAGCTGCCGGTCGTGCTGTTGGAGGATCTCGGCGCCCTCATCGGCCTGGTGCTGGCGCTCAGCGCCATCGTCACCTCCATCGTCACCGACAACGGTGCATGGGACGGCTATGGCACGTTGTCGATCGGCGTGCTGCTCGGCGTCATCGCCATCATCCTCGCCATCGAGATGAAGAGCCTGCTCATCGGCGAATCGGCCGGCGCCAAGCAACAGGAGGCGATCGTGGCCGCCATCGAGATCGAACCCGGTGTCGTCGGCTTGATCCACATGCGGACCGAGCACATCGGACCTGACGAGCTGTTGATCTGCGCCAAGGTCGAGTTCGACCATCGGTTCAGTCTGCCCGAGGTGGCCGAAGCGGTCGACCGGGTGGAACGCAACGTACGCGCCAACGTCCCCGGCGCCAGGGTGATGTACATCGAGCCCGACGTGGCCAAGGACCAGCGCGTCGCGCCCGCCGTCACCGAGCACGTTCCCGAGCACGACGTTCCGGAGGAAGCTCGGGCCGAGGTGGACGCCGAGCGCTCACGGGCGGCAGAACGGTCGGCCCGACCACGACGGTGACGAGCTCGTGATCCCGAGGGCGCTTGACGTCGTGGGGGAATAACCGACAACGTTGGTCAGGTTTCAGCCGACGACGGAACCGGCCCCTCTGAGCCGGTCAACCCGCGACGACGCAAAGGATGACAACGATGGCGATCCGCTTGGGCGACGAAGCCCCAGATTTCACCGCCGAGACCACCGAGGGCGAGCTCAGCTTCCGGGAGTGGAAGGGTGACAGTTGGGCGGTCCTGTTCTCCCACCCCAAGGATTTCACCCCGGTGTGCACCACCGAGTTGGGTCGGGTGGCGGCGCTGAAGCCGGAGTTCGACAAACGCAACACAAAGGTGATCGGCTTGTCGGTCGACCCCCTCGACAGCCACGACAAGTGGAAGGGCGACATCGCCGACGTCACCGGCAACGAGCTGAACTTCCCGCTGATCGCCGACTCGGACCGAAAGGTCGCCGACCTCTACGACATGATCCACCCGAACGCCAACGACACCCTGACCGTCCGGTCGGTGTTCGTCGTCGGGCCGGACAACAAGGTCAAGCTCACCCTCACCTACCCCGCCTCCACGGGACGGAACTTCGACGAGCTGCTGCGGGTGATCGATTCGCTGCAGCTGACCGCCACCCACAGCGTCGCCACCCCCGCCGACTGGAAGGACGGTGAGGACGTCATCATCGCCCCCGCCCTGTCCGACGAGGACGCCAGAGCCAAGTTCCCCAAGGGGTTCGAAGCCAAGAAGCCCTACCTGCGGATCACCCCCCAGCCCAACAAGTAAATGCCGCACGGCTTCGTGGTCGGCGCATCGGGGCGGTCGCCGGGCGCTCGTCCTTCTTTGCAGATCCTTTCCGCCATCGCCCCCTAGGTTCTGCAAAGAACCAGATCCAAAGACACCACGTAGTCGGGCTGGGATCAGGTTCCGGCGGCGGCGGCGCTGGCTCCGGCGGCGAGGGTCAGGACGCAGCGCCATCCGCTGGCGGCGATGCCCATGCGGTCGAGGCGGGCCTGGGCGTCTGCGGCGAGGTCGGCAGCCGGCGCACCGAGGGCGCTCGACCCGATCGACTCGGCCAGGCGGGTGATCGCCTGGGCCAGGCGATCCTCGGTGGCATCAGCCCGTTCTCGGGCCCGGCACAGCACGGCGCGACCGCCGTCGCCGTCGCCCATCGCCACCTGAGCGAGCCCCGCCGCCATCTCGGCCGTGAGCACGTCGAGGTAGGTCGAGGGGGCGAGCGCCGGCACCCGCTCGGCCAGCTCGACCGCTTCGGCACTCCGCCCGTCGGCGGCGACGGTCAAGGCCAGGGCGCTGAGGACGAACGGCCGCACCCCCTCGCCGTTGGACTCCTCGACCGCTCGTTCCAGGAGCTCGACCGCCTCGCGAACGTGGCCCTGTTGCAGGCGACCGAGCCCGTGAGTGGCCAGGAGGTCGGGGAGGAAGATGGTGCCCGAGCCGAACTCCTCACCGTGGGCCAGGAGGCCGTGGGCGGCGGCGCGCTCGGGATCGCCGAGCTGCACGCAGGCGGCGGTGTACGCCGCCCGAGCCAGGCCGGAGGCATCGGCCGACGGCATGTGCCCCGCCCACTCGATGGCTTCGTCAAATGCCCGGAACCCCTCGTCGATCCGACCGGCCATGATCAGGGCCCGGGCATGGGGCGCGAACGCCAGGCTCTGTCCGTAGGGATCGCCGATCTCGGAGAAGATGTCGCCGGCCTCTCCGCACAGTCGAACCGCCTCCTCGGTTCGCCCGGCCCAGAGGCGCAGGGACCCGAGCAGCACCAGCATCATGCCGGCGGCCCAGCGATCCCCTCGCACCCTGGCCTCCTCGAGGATCCCGGTGGCCAGCGACTCGGCCTCCCCATGACTGCCCTGCTGGAACTTCACGAAGCCGAGCAGGCCCAGCGCCCAGCCCGTGCCGGCGACGTCGCCGATCTCGGAGAACGTGGTGACCGACTGCTGGAGCCGCTCCTCGGCCTCGTCGTTGTAGCCGGTGGTGAACGCGATCCAGGCCAGGTTCTGGAGCGCCCAAGCCTCGCCGACCCGGGACCCAACGCTGCGGAACGCATCGAGGGCGGCTCCTACGGCGACCCTGGCGGCGTCGATCGACCCCCGGAACATCTCGGCCATGCCCTGCAGTCGCAGCGCCTCACCCCGGCCCTGCTCATCGCCCTGGGCTGCGAACATGGCCGCCGCCTCCTCGAGGGTTCGTACGGCCAGGACCGGATCGCCGCTCTTCTGCGCGACATCGCCGAGGCCGAGCAGGGCGCGGGCGACGCACGATTCGTCACCCTGGGCCCGGGCGTCAGCAAGGGCCTGGTTGGCATCGGCCCGGGCGTCGTCGAGGTGCCAGCTCTCGGCCCGGACATGGCTCCGTCCCAGGAGCAGGGCAAGCCGTCGGGGGGAGGTCTCCCCTGCGGTGAGCTCGAGAGCCTGGCTGTACAGCCGGATGGCCACCGGCAGGACCTCGCCCCGACGCGCCCGGGTGGCCGCCTCGGAGATCCAGTGGATGGCCCGCTCGCGGATCTGAGCGGACGTGCCGTCGGAATGGCCGAGCTCCTCGATCAGCTCGGCCGCGATCCCGTAGTGGTGCGCGAGGCGGTCGACGACGGCGTCGGTCTGCCGATCTTCGTAGTGTCCCTCTACATAGCTCGCGATGCCGGCGTGGCGGAAGGCCCGGTCCAGCTTGGTGAGCGTGCCGTAGGCGACCTCCCGGACGAGGTCCGACCGGAACGACCAGGTGCCATCGTCGATCTCGAACAGCTCCTTGGCCACCAGCTCGGCGACCGCTTCGTCGAAGTCGATGACTCGACCCATCGCCTCGTTCATCCTGCGTAGATGCTCGACCGGACCCCGACGACCCATGACCGCGGCGTCGGTGAGCACAGCCCGCTCGGCCGGACCTAGGCCGTCGAGGCGGGCGGCGACCAGGCCGCGGAGCGTGTCGGGGAGCTGGAGGAGGTCACCCAACCCTGCTACCGACGCTGCGGTGGCGGTGGCGGCATGGACGCCGAGCAAGGCCACCAGCTCCTCCAGGAAGAACGGGTTGCCGCCACCGCGCTCCAGCAGCGCGACGCGCAGGTCGTCGGGAGGGGCGGCGCCGAGCAGGGAGGTGAGCAGCTCCCCGGCGGCCTCCACCTCCAACGGGTCGAGGTTCACGACCAGGCTGTTGTGACGACCGGTCTTGGGCGTCCACCGATCGCGGATGCTCTGGCGAGCGGTGGCCACCAGCACGAACGGGCGGCGGGCCAGTCGTTCGAGGAGCGTGTCCATCAGTTCCAGCACGAGGTCGTCGGCCCAGTGGAGGTCCGCCAGTTGGATGAGCACCGGCTGTTCGTCGGTCGACGCCTCCACAAAGGTCACGACCGAACGCACCGCTTCCTCCCGGGCGTTCGACGGATCGATGTCGCGCAGCGATCCCTCGTATCCCATCAGGTGGAGCAGCCCCCCGGTGACCCGTTCCACCTCGGGCGCGGTGAGCGGCGACGACAGAGCCGCCGCGACCCCGGCCGAGGTCGCGGTACGGGCTGTCTCGAGCGGCGCGTTGACATCGACGCTGAAGGCGGTACGCAGAGCCTCGGCCACCGGCCACCACACGTTGGCCTCGCCGTAGGGCACGCAGCGTCCCTCGACCGTCAGCGCTCCGTGCTCAGCCGACACGTGCGACGCCACCTCGAGGGCCAAGCGGGTCTTGCCCACCCCGGGATCCCCCACCAGGAGGACCAGCAATGCCCGGTTGTTGGCCACGCTGGAGCCCACGGCGTTGTCGAGCAGGCTGAGCTCGGTGTGGCGTCCGACGAGCGGAGCCTTGGGCCGCACCGGCCGGTAGCCCGGGGGCAACAGCGGCTCGACCGCAGCCCAGGCCTCGACCCGCTCCCGCCCCCGAGCCGTCACCAGCCCGCGTGGTTCGTACAGGATCTGCGCCTCGGTGACGGCGTGGGTGGTCGGACCCACCAGCACCTCACCGGGCTGGGCCGACGTCTGCAGGCGACTGGCGATGTTCACGACGTCGCCCATGGCCGTGGTGGACCCTCCTGCCCGCAGTGCACCCACGAGCACCTCGCCGGTGTTCACGCCGACGCGCATCCGCACCAGCGCCGCCCCCGTGCCGGCGACCTGCTGACGGGCGGCTCCGGCCAGGCTCTGCTGCATGCGCAACCCCGCCCGCACCGCCCGCTCGGCATCGTCCTCGTGGGCGACCGGAGCGCCGAACAGGGCGACGATGGCATCGCCGATGATCTTGTCGACCTGCCCGCCGAACTCGGTGATGTCGGCGACGAGGAGCTGGAACCATCGGTCGACCAGGTTCTTCACCATCTCCGGATCGAGCGTCTCGGACAACGTGGTGAACCCCACGATGTCGGCGAAGAGCACGGTGACGATCCGACGCTCGTCGTTGGTCACCTGCAACTGGTGACCGCACACCGAACAGAACCGAGCTCCCGGATCGGCGGTCGCACCACACGCCGGACAGAGCATGGTGGCAGTGTAAGGAGCCGACGGGCGAGGCGACCCGACGAGCTCGGCGCTGCTTGCGGCGAAGCCGCACGGCTTCCGGCGATCGGTGACGCCTCGCACGACGAGCAAGGCCGACCGGCCGTCGGGGGAGAAGTAGGTTCGACGCCGAGCGAGCGCGCCCGCGAGCACCTTCCCCCCAGGAGATCGTGTGACCGTCACCACACCGACCGCAACCGCCGTCGCCCGAGCCGTGGATGCGGCGAAGTACTACGGCACGGGCGAGACGGCGGTGGCTGCCCTCGACGGGGTCACGGTGGACTTCATCGGCGGCCAGTTCACCGCCATCATGGGGCCGTCGGGATCAGGGAAGTCGACCCTGATGCACTGCGCTGCCGGCCTCGACACCCTCACCTCCGGTCAGGTGTTCATCGGCGACATCGACCTCAGCACCCTGAACGACAAGAAGCTCACCCAGTTGCGACGGGACCGGATCGGGTTCGTCTTCCAGTCGTACAACCTGGTGCCCACCCTCACCGCCCTCGAGAACATCACGCTGCCCATGTCGCTCGCCGGGCGCAACCCCGACCAGGCTCGTCTCGACGAGGTGGTGTCCGCCGTCGGCCTGTCCGACCGGCTGCGGCACCGGCCGAGCGAGCTCTCCGGCGGACAGCAGCAACGGGTGGCCGTGGCCCGCGCCCTGGTCCAGCAGCCGGACATCATCTTCGCCGACGAACCGACCGGCAACCTCGACTCGAGGGCCAGCGCCGAGATCCTCGACTTCATGCACTCGGCCGTGAAGACGCTGGGACAGACGGTCGTGATGGTCACCCATGAACCCGTGGTGGCGAGCTATGCCGACCGGGTCCTGTTCCTGGCCGACGGGCTCATCGTCGACGAGATGGACGAACCGACACCGGAAGCGGTGCTCGACCACCTCAAGCGGGCGGGCGAATAGGGCCCCATGTTCAGGACCGCCCTGAAGAGCCTGCTGGGCCACAAGTTCCGACTCGCCATCACCGGCATCGCCATCGTGCTCGGCGTCGGCTTCATGGCCGGCACGTTCGTGCTCACCGACACGATCATCAAGACCTTCGACGGGCTCTTCGACACGGTCAACGAGGGTGTCGACGGCGTGGTCCGTCAGAAGGCAGCGTTCGAGCTCAGTGCGGACGGGGGGGGCGGTGGAGGCGGCAGCCAGCGCGACGACGTCGGTCTGTCGGTCGTCGACATCGTGCTCGAAGCCGGCGGCGTGAAGAACGCCGAGGCCAACGTGCAGGGCTTCGCCATCGTCATCGGCAGGAACGACAAGCCGGTCAACAGCATCGACAATGGGGCTCCCCAGTTCGGGAGCAACTGGCTCGACGACGGGGACATCAGTCCCTACGACCTGGCCCCTGGCGGTCGCTCCCCAAAGGGGCCGAAGGAGGCGGTGATCGACCGGGGCACGGCCAAGAAGGGCAAGCTGAAGGTCGGTGATCCCATCCGGGTGCAGAGCCGGTCGCCCACCCTGGACCTCGAGATCGTCGGCATCGCCAGCTTCGGCGAGTCCGACAACTTCGCCGGCGCCTCGTTCGTGCTCATGGAGACCGCCCAGGCGGCCAAGTTCTTCGCTAGTCCAGGCAAAGCCACCGACATCCTGGTCATCGCGGACGAGGGGGTCGGCCAGCAACAGCTCGTCGACAGCCTCCGTACGGTGCTCCCGCCGGGGGTCGAGGCGATAACCGGCGAGGCGTACACGGAGGAGCAGAAGGACGACATCCAGCAGAGCCTGACGATCTTCAACCAGGTGCTCAGCGGGTTCGCCTTCGTCTCGATCATCGCCGGCGCGTTCCTCATCTACAACACGTTCGGCATCATCGTCGCCCAGCGCACGAGGGAGCTGGCCCTGCTCCGAGCCGTGGGCGCCAGTCGTCGCCAGGTGCGCCTGTCGGTGCTGCTCGAAGCGGTCGTGACCGGTCTGCTCGCATCGCTCGTCGGCCTCGCCGCCGGCGTCGGCCTCGCCCTGCTCATGAAGGTCGCCTTGGAGGCCTTCGGCATCGACCTCCCCACCTCGTCGGTCGTCGTCGCTCCCCGCACCATCATCGTGTCGCTGGTCGTAGGTCTGGCCATCACCGTGGTGTCAGCACTGTTCCCGGCGTGGCGGGCGTCGAGGGTGCCACCCATCGCCGCCATCCGCGACGTGGCGCTGGAGCGCACCTCACGTCCGATCATCCGCATCGTCATCGGCATCATCATCACCGCCCTCGCCGCCCTCAACCTCCGCCAGGGGGTCGACGCAGCCGACCTCGTGCCGGTGCTGGTCGGCATCGTCCTGCTCTTCGTCGCGGTCGTGGTGCTCGGGCCCCTCCTCACCCCGTTCATCGCCGGTGGCCTCGGAGCCTGGCTGCCTCGGGTGCGGGGCATGCAGGGCACCCTCGCTCGCCAGAACGCGGTGCGGAACCCACGTCGCACCGCATCGACGGCCTCGGCCCTGATCCTGGCCCTCGCCCTGGTGACGGTGCTGACCATCTTCTTCACCTCGTTCCAGGCCACGATCAACCGCGCCGTGGAACAGGGCTTGAGGGGAGACTTCGAGATCGCCAGCGGCAGCTTCGGTGGCTCCGGCGGTCTCAGCCCCGACCTGGCCCAGCAGGTCCAGCGTCTTCCCGAGATCGACGCGGCGGGCGGGGTGCGGTTCGGTACTGCGCAGGTCGAGGGCAAGGGCGCCGTCGTGTTCGGCATGGACGGTCCTCAGATCGACAAGCTGATCGACATCGGCGTGGTGGCCGGCAGCCTGCAGGATCTCACCGGCCCCGACACCGTCGCCGTCGACCAGGACCGGGCGAGCGCCGCAGGGTGGACGCTCGGCACCCAGGTCCCGTTCACCTTCCCGACCGGTCGCCAGGTACCGCTGAGGATCGTCGCCCTCTACGAGAACGGCGGCCAGATCGCCCAAGGTTTGACCGACAACTGGTTCCTCAGCCTCGACGCGTTCGCCGCCCTGGAACCGGCTCAGGCCCAGACCGACATCCGGGTGCTGGTCAAGAAGGCAGACGGGGTCACCGCCAGGCAGGCTCTGGTGGCGGTGAGGAAGGTGACGAAGAGCTTCCCCACGGCCAAGGTGCGGAATCTGGAGGAGATCCAAGAGGCCCAGACCAGGCAGATCAACCAGGTCCTCAGCTTCTTCCTGGTGCTCCTGGCCCTGACCGTGGTGATCGGCTTCTTCGGCATCGCCAACACGCTGGCCCTGTCGGTGATCGAGCGCACCCGCGAGCTCGGCCTGCTGCGCGCCGTGGGCATGAACCGTCCGCAGATGAAGTCCATGGTGCGATGGGAGGCGGTGCTCATCGCCCTGCTGGGCACGTTCCTCGGCCTGCTGATCGGAGTGATCGGCGGCTCGGCCCTGGCGGCCGTCGCCACCTCCGACATCCCCGGTCACATCGTGGCCATCCCATGGCGGATCCTGGCCATCTTCTGTCTGGCGGCCGCCGTGTTCGGGGTTGTGGCCGCCATCCTCCCAGCCCGCCGTGCCGCCAAGCTCGACGTGCTGCGCGCCGTCACCGTCGAGTGACGCTGGACTGATGGCCCTGGACCCGACCGCCCTCCCCGACGAGGTGCGTGCCTTCCTCACCGAGCGCCACCTGGCAACGCTCACCACGTTGCGTCCCGACGGCAGCCCCCACGTCGTCGCCGTGGGCTTCACCTGGGATGACGAGAACGGTCTGGTCCGGGTCATCACGTCCGCCGCCAGCCGCAAGGCCAGGAACCTCACCGCCCCTGCCCCCGCCGGCGGTCGCCGTGCCGCCGTAGGCCAGGTCGACGGGGCCCGATGGCTCTCGCTCGAGGGTCAGGCCGAGGTGACCGACGACCCCGACCGGGTGGCTGAGGCCGTGCGCCGCTACGCCCAGCGGTATCGCGTGCCCGGGCCGAGAGCCGACCGCGTCGCCATCGAGATCCGCGTCGATCGCGTGCTCGGGCGCGGGTGATGGCCGGCTATTCGGGGACACCCCTGGCCCGCAAGCTCGGGATCGGCGAGCGCACCGTGGTCGCCGTCCTCGGAGCGCCGAGCGGGTTCGCGGCGACGCTGAACTGCGGCGTCGAAGCGGGTCAGCTGACGGCCAGCTCCTCGTCGTCGAGCGGGCCGCCCGCATGGCGGACGCCTGGC
>Ga0136612_10000531_pt1 | contig 13844 bp, 15 predicted proteins | sample AntDryUQ224A2306_2_FD_106644 | JGI IMG/M metagenome (GOLD analysis project Ga0136612, IMG submission 106644) | Polar desert sand microbial communities from Dry Valleys, Antarctica - metaG UQ224A (23.06) | ecosystem: Environmental > Terrestrial > Soil > Desert | place: Antarctica: Dry Valley... | reverse complement strand
CGGCTTGGGGGCATCACAGATGTAGTGGGGGGTAGCACGCCGCCGCGTGCTGATGCCTCCAACTTCGGCGGAGACATCGTTTGGTTGACCCCTACGGAAGTTCCGAAGGAGACAGTTAGCACGATCACAGATTCTAAGGAGAAGCTTACTCACAAAGGGTTCCGCAGCGGTGGAATCCGTTGGATACCGACAGGCAGTGTGCTGCTAACATCTCGTGCCAGTATTGGTTATGTCGGAATCGCTGGGACTTGTCTGACCACGAACCAGGGCTTCGCCTCCTTCATCACACCCAATGGCCTCGAGCCGAAGTATCTCGGCTGGTGGCTAAGGTCTCAGAAGGAAGCTCTGGAGAATGAGGCAAGAGGTACGATTTTCAAGGAGATTTCTAAGTCAGCGCTTAGAGAGATATTCGCTCCTATCGCCCCGCTCAATGAGCAGAAGCAGATCGTCGCCGAGGTGGAACGCAGACTCTCCGTCGTCCAGCAGATCGAGGCGCAGGTGGACGCCGACCTGAAGCGTGCCGCCCGCCTCCGGCAGTCCATCCTCAAGCGGGCGTTCGCCGGGGAGCTCGTGTCGCAGGATCCGACCGACGAGCCAGCGAGCGTGCTGCTCGAGCGGATACGCACTGAGCGAGTCGGGCGTAATCGGGCTCGTGGTAGTACCGACGCTCAGATGGATGTGACCACAATCATTGATCAAATGGGTCTCCCCTAGGACGCTAGTCAGGAGGACTAATGAGTGATGACGAAGAACCCAAGAGCGATGAAGAGCTCAAGAGAGATATTGTTGCAGACCTCAAGAAGACAGGTTATCCCACGGAGATCGTCGCCGCAAGCACTCTCAAACATCAAGGTTGGTCAGTACTGCACAACCCATCTTATCTGGATGATGTCGAGAACAAGAACCGAGAGTTGGATCTGAGGGCATACCTACCATTCCCGACGCATGGACCTAGTGGTCAGCTGCCGCTGGAAGTCTACATGCTCACGTCATGCAAGAAAAGCGGGAATCCTTGGGTGTTCTTCGTCACGGAGCAAGCCTTTTCTGGCGTGACGTTGGGCAAGAGCATCAAAGTGCGGAGCGAGCCTGACAATATTTTCTATAGTGAATCCGCCGATCGTCCACCAATCGTGAGCCCCGAGGATCTATGGAGGTTGCATCACTACTTCGGTGAGACGAGGACCGTAGTGGTCGGACAACCCAAGCCGCCGCAGATCGGAGTAACACTGGGAAGGGATTGGGCGCGGACCTACCATGAGCCATTCAAAAGCAAGGGAACGTCAGGCAGTTCGCCAATGATTTTGGGCGCGGTATCGTCCGCCATGAAGGCGACACTCTTCCATATGAGGGAAAAGGATGAGGGAAAAGGCGTCCTCGAATCGGCCTCGGTTGTTCTATCCAGTCGTGGTATTCAGCGGCAACTTGCTCGAGGCGCGAGTAAACCTGAGTAAGGAGATAGAGTTGAAGAATGCGAGACATATCGTGCTGTCGCATCTCTACATTGAGCCGTCATCCCGAGGCTATCGCGAGCATCAGTTCTTGGTTGATGTAGTGCAGGAGAGCTACCTGCTAAAATTCTCTGCGATCCTCAAGAGTGAGCACGAAAACTTCGCAATGCGTCTACAAAATGCCATCATGGCAGGGACGTGGCAGCCATCCGGGAGAGGTCTGTAGTTTGACAGCCTACTGGTCAAGTACTGGCTCGTGCCGCAGGACCCGACCGACGAGCCGGCGAGCGTGCTGCTCGAGCGGATTCGTGAGGAGCGCACCAGCGTCCATCGGCAGCAGGCCTCGACGGCGCCGCCGCAGTTGCCGCTTGCTCGGCTGGACAGATATGGCAAGCAGAGCTAGAGATGGCGCCGAAGGCGACCGCCCAGTTCAATCGGTCGCGGCTGAACGCTATCTTTTGCAACTCGACGCATTTCGTTGCATTAGTCTCCATGCTTTGGTATCCTACAGTTACATCCCCAGTCGCTTCGGTGGCTGGGCGCGAGGCCGCCCGGTGGCGGCCTCAGCACTTTAAGGGGCTTGCGCAGCGTAGGTCAGCGGCACAGCTAGGGCAGCTATGATTCCAGGGTCAGAGGTGAAGCCATGATCGTGAAACTACAGACGACGGCCGAGGAGCTGTGGGAGATGCCGGAGAAGCCGGGGGTGCGCTATGAACTGGTGGGAGGAGAACTGATCGAATTGGCCGGAGCAGGCGCGTTGCACAACCTGATAGTGGGCGTCCTGTACAAGCTGCTCGACGCCTTTGTTCAGAGCGGAGACTTGGGGCTCACTTTCACCGACAATACCGGCTACATACTCCGTCGCGGTCCCGACGTGGTGCGCATCCCCGACCTCTCGTTCGTCTCCTGGGAGCGCGTGCCGACGGACGGCGTGCCGGAGGGGTACATGCCCGTTGCACCGGACCTCGCGGTCGAGATCGTCTCGCCGAACGATAGGGCGGACGACGTGCATGACAAGGTGCGCGAATACCAACAGGCGGGCGTCCGGCTGGTGTGGATCCTCTGGCCGAAGCACGGGTCCGCGACTGTACATGAACATGGCGTGATCGCCCGCGAGCTGGGGCCGGACGATGTGCTTGACGGCGGCGACGTTCTGCTGGGGCTTCGGCTGAGAGTGGGCGCGCTGTTCGAGGTGCGGAGGAGCCGATGACGCAGTTTTTCAGGAGGAGGGAGACAGGTGCAGAGTAGTATGAACCTTCAAGCGACCCTTGATGGTCGGCGCGACACTAACCACACCCAGCAGATAGTCAACAAGGCCTGGTCCTACGCCCACGTCCTGCGCGACGACGGCCTGTCGTATATGGCCTACACCGAGCAGATCACGTTCCTGCTCTTTCTCAAGATGGCGGACGAGCAGACGAAGCCTCCCTACAGCCGTGATCCGCTCGTACCACTCGAATGGGGCTGGCAGAGTCTGCTCTCCAAGGACGGCGACGAGCTCGAGATACACTACCGGCACATCCTCGAAAGCCTGGGACGACAGCCCGGTATGCTCGGCGAGATCTTCAAGAAGGCCCGGCCCGAGATCCAGGACCCCGCAAAGCTGCGCCGCCTCATCGTCGAACTCATTGACCGAGAGCAGTGGTCGCCGATGCAGGCGGACGTGAAGGGCGACATCTACGAGGGCCTGCTCCAGCGGAGCGCCGCCGAGAGTCCGAAGGGCGCCGGCCAGTACTTCACGCCACGCGAACTCATTCACGGCGTCCTTGAGGTGATGCAGCCCACTCCCGAGGATACAGTCTGCGATCCCGCCGTCGGCACCGGCGGCTTCCTGCTCGCGGCGCACGACTACGTCGTCGGCAGGTACGGCTCGGAACTCAACCCCGACCAGACGCGACACCTTCGCCACGACTTCGTGCGGGGGTGGGAGCTGGTGCCGAACACCGGGCGGCTGTGCGCAATGAACCTCTTCCTGCACGGGATAGGCGGCGAGACCTCGCCCGTCACCTCCGGCGTGGACAGCCTGGCTGCGGACCCCGGTGAGCGGTTCTCGATGGTGCTCACCAACCCACCGTTCGGCAGGAAGAGCTCCTTTTCTATCGTGACCCAAGAGGGCGAGCTGGAGAAGGAGGACATTGCGTACGAGCGGCAGGACTTCTGGACGACCACGAAGAACAAGCAGCTCAACTTCTTGCAGCACGTCAAGACTCTCCTCAAGGTGAACGGCCGCTGCGCCATCGTCGTGCCGGACAACGTGCTCTTCGAGGGAGGCGCCGGCGAGACTGTCCGCCGCAAGCTCCTGGAGCAGTGCGACGTCCACACGCTCCTACGGCTGCCCACGGGGATATTCTACGCCCAGGGCGTCAAGGCGAACGTCCTGTTCTTCGACAAGAAGCCGGCCCGCGAGGGGGCGTGGACGAACAGGCTGTGGGTGTACGACCTGAGGACGAACAAGGAGTTCACTCTCAAGCAGAACCCGCTGAGGCGATCCGACCTCGACGAGTTCGTGGAGTGCTACCACCCCGAGAACCGCCACGACAGACAGGCCTCCTGGAGCGAGGAGAATCCCGACGGGCGGTGGCGCTCGTTCGAGTACGACGAGCTTCTGAGACGCGACAAGCTCAGCCTCGACCTGTTCTGGCTACGAGACGAGAGTCTGGAGGACTCTGCGAATCTGCCGGACCCAGACGTGATCGCGCTGGAGATCGCCGACGACCTGCAGGCGGCGTTGGAGCAGTTCGCGGCCATAGCGGGCGACCTGGCTGCCAAGTGAAGTCTGGGGTGAGCCTCCAGGCGACTTCGTGCAAGATGGAGCGAAATCCTGTGCACAGTGGTTTCCCGTAGGGGCGGTCCCGTCGCGGGCGTTCAATTGAACGCCCCTACTCGGTATCACCTAGCGACTCGTATGGCTATGAACTAGCCACGCCCTGCGTAGTCGGTTGAGCGGCTGGTTCACGGCGGGTCTTTCCGGTTGGAGCGGGCGCCGTCGGCGGACGCGGCCAGATCCGATTGGATCGCCGCGCTCAACTTGGTCGCACGACGCGCCGCCGCCTCGTCCGCCGGCGCGTCGCCGTATCTCGCCTCTTCGTAAAGCTCCGAGAGCTCCCGCAGGGCGGCGGACGGCTCGCGGCGTGCGTGCTCACCCACCGTCTGGTCCACCGTCCGGCCCCTGCCGGCACGGAGATACAGGCGTTGCGCCTTCCTGTAGGCCCGCCGTATCGTCACAGTGTGCCGGCGGCGTGCATCGGCGAGGAGATCGTCCAGCGGGTCGCGCCGACGACGCGACGACCGCCGCCGCAGCAAACCGCCCAGCGCCGCAAGCACGTCGGGACTCTCCCACGCTGACTCGCGCTCTACCCCGTTGCCCAACGTCGTCTCGCGCCTCGGACGGTAGCGCGTGATGAGCACCAGCACAAGCACGACTCCCAGAGCGATCGCCGCCCACACCACCCACGTCGGCACAGCCCCTATAGTTCTCGCCGCCTCGTCCAGTCTGCGCTGTGCGTCGTCGGCCTGGGGTGGAGGCGGGGGGCGTCCGCCGTCGCCGGAGACGAACAGCGAGACGACCCACCGTAGCGCAATTATCGCCGCCCAGACCACCAGGCCCACAACCAGTCCAACGGCGAGCAGTATCCACATGACCACGGTCCAAACTCCGCGCCCGACTGCGGCCAGCACAGGCGCGACGCCGCCGAAGAAGAGCGCTGAGAAGAGCGATGCCGCGAGCAGGGCGGCGACGATGGGCGCGAGCGAGGAGGATATCCACAGCGCAACGGCGCCGCGCCGGCTCGCCGAGCGCTCGGGCGTCTCTCTCCAACGAATGTAGGCCAGCGCCAGCAGGCAGAGCACGAAGAACGCGCCGATGTACACGGCGGCAAGCCAGGCCTCAGGTCCACGCGCGCCCCAGAGTGAGGCCGATCCCACACCGAGCAGGGCTGCGGGCGCCGGCCCGAACCGAAGCAGCCGACCGGCGGCGTCCGAGCCCGGCGCCTCCCGAGCGACCTGCCGCTGCCAGATTGCGGCTATGCTCACGAACACTAGCCACACGTTGCGTTCTGCGGCGCTGGGCAACCCCGCGAGCGAACGCACGAAGTCCACAACCCACCCACTGTCCCAAAGGAAGTACGAGGGGTACGCAGCCGTGTGGACCGCTACAAGCACGGTGAGGACTATCGCCGCAACGATGCACGCGGTGTAGACTACAGATCGTTTCACGCCGGCCAGCGCGCGAGGCAGCACGAACGCGAACATGCCCACGAGCCAGAGCGCCGGCCACGGCAGGGGAGCGAGCCCGAACGAGCCCACAAGCTCGGCGGTGAGCAGGTAGAGCAAGGCGGTCTCCGCACCGGTCAGCAGAGCCGCGACCAGCAGCGTCGGCGTCATCCCACTCCAATAGGCTCCCGTCACCGTGCGGAGTCTTCCACGGGCGAGGCTCCTACGTCGAGCAGCACAGCCCTGCAGCCCCGCCGACGGTAGAGGGCGGTCTGATCGGCGATCTCCAGGCTGCAAACCGCTGTGATCGCAACGATCGTCGCGCCCATCAGCGCACGTCGGCGCTCCGTCCGCAGCAGGTCCACGAACGGAATCGTGGGGTACGGCGGCACTCGTGCGAGCACGTCCATGATCTGGGCGAGCGCCTCGTCCCCACGAGCCGCGCCGATGCGAATCCGCTGGTGGGTACCTGAACGCAAACCGTTCACGTGGAGCCCGACAGGCTGACGCTGGGCGTGAGCCCTGTGCGCGAGCGTGGCGGCGGCGCTGATCGCGCGCTCCGCGGCCTCGGTGTTGATTCCCTCCCAGGGGTGTCGCGTGCTGGCGAGGTCGAGAAAGATCACCACGTTCGGCTCGACCGTCGGCCTGGTCGTCTTCGACCGCAGCTCGGCGCCGCGCGCAGTCGCCCGCCAGTGGACCTGGCGCTGGGTGTCGGTCTCCACATACGGCCGGGCGCCCACCACGTTCAGCGGGTCCGGGACGAGGCCCGCCGAGCTGCGTCGGCCCTCGAAGGGGAACACGCTGCTCAGGTCCAGCTCCTCCACGGGCAGCAACCGGGGGTAAACAAGTACGCCCGCCTGCGCCGGCAGTTCCCGCTCCCTCTCGTAGAACCCGAACGGGTCGCCCGAGGCGAGGCGCGTCGGCCCGATCCTGTGGTAGCCCCGCCGGCTGCACTCGATGGTGTAGCGCCAGCGAACGCGCTCGTACCAGCCGACGGCCACCGAGTGGCGGATCTCCCACGCTCTGCCGGAGCGCTCCGTTTCGACGTTGTGGGCCAACAGGTGCGTGTCCAGCCGATCCTCGACCAGCAGCCACGGGAGCACGAGCGGCTTTGCGTTAGTCACGACGATCTCAAGCGACACACACTCCCCGGAATACACCCTGTCCGCCGAGAGGCTGCGGGTGTAAGTCACGTTGCTGAGCGAGTATCGCGCCCAGGCCCGCGCGACGAGGATCGAGACCAGCAGCAGCAGCCCGAGCGTCCCGAACGCCTGGCTCCGTGCAACCGCGCCGTACATCAGCAGGACTGCGCCGCCGATGAGCCAGAGATCGGTCGCTCGGTCGTCCACGGCGGTTATACCTCGACGGGCACTTCGAGCCGCCCGAGCAACTCGGCGAGCACCTCCGGCGCGCGGCGTCCCCGCAGCCTGGCTTCCTGGTCGAGCACGAGTCGGTGCGCCAGCGCGGGGACGGCGAGCTCCTTCACATCGTCCGGCAGGACGTACTCGCGCCCACGGAGCGCGGCGAGCGATTGCGCGGACCGATAAAGTGAGAGGCCTGCGCGCGGGCTGGCGCCGAGCTCGACGGCGGTGTGGTTGCGCGTGGAGCGCACGAGCGCCGCGATATACCCTGCAACGTCCCGCTCGACGGTTACGCTCCGCGCGACTGCCACGGCCTCGAGCACCTCGGCGGTGGTCGCTACAGCGTCGAGGTCCGGCTCGCCTGCGGCGCCGTGCGCAAGTAGTATCTCCAGCTCGTGCTCCTCGCTTGGGTAGCCGATCGAGACCTGAAGCGCGAACCGGTCGAGCTGCGCCTCTGGTAGCGGGAACGTGCCCTCAAGCTCCACGGGGTTCTGCGTGGCCATGACGATGAACGGTCGAGGCAGCACCCGCGTCTCGCCCTCGATGGTTACCTGTCGCTCCTGCATGGCTTCGAGCAGCGCGGACTGTGTGCGCGGCGCCGCGCGGTTTATCTCGTCCGCGAGCAGCACTCCCGCGAAGATCGGGCCCGATCGAAAGACCCACTCCGAAGCCCGCTGCTGGAAGTAGTACGACCCGGTTATGTCGGAGGGGAGCAGGTCCGGCGTGAACTGGATACGGCTGAATGGTGTGTCGAGCGAGCGGGCCAGCGCCCTCGCAAGGCTCGTCTTGCCTACCCCCGGCACATCCTCCATCAGCACGTGCCCCTCGCTCAGCAGCGCCACGAGGAGCAGCTCGACGGGGGAGTCCATGCCCACGAGCGCGCGGGCTACGTTGCTCCTGACTCCTTCCGCTAGCTCGACCGGGGTCATTGTAAACCGCTCCTTCCACTCCTATTCGTGGGGACTCCACGCACGAGACCCCAGGACGCCGGCGCGCAGCGGCGCATCGTGACTCGGAGTCTCACCACGTACGTCCTTCCTGCCCGAATGATAACAGATGCCGCCGATCTGTTGCGTGGATTGGGTATACTGCCGGCAGGCGGCGCCGGCGGACGGGGGGCCCGAAGGAGGAACGCTTTGGTCAAGATACATCTGGACACCGACATCGGCGGCGACAGCGACGACGTGTGTGCGATCGCGCTGCTACTGCGCCTGCCGGAGGTGGAGCTCACTGGCGTTACCACGTGCACGGAGGCGGGCGGACAGCGAGCCGGGCTGACGCGACACACCCTCGACGTCGCCGGACGCTCGGGGATACCGGTCGCGGCGGGCGCCGAGGGCTCCATCGGCGGCTACGACTACCCGCCGGGCATTACAGACGTGCAGCGCCACTGGCTGACGCAGGTCGAGCCCGCCCCCTCGCGGCCCGGCGAAGCGCTCGACCTGCTGCTCGCGAGCGTCGAGGCGGGCGCGGCGATAGTCGCCATCGGGCCGTACACGAACCTCGCGCTGCTCGAAGCGGCCCGGCCCGGCACGCTCGCCCATACCGAGGTCTACCTGATGGGCGGCTTCGTGGACGCTCTTCCGCCGGGCATGCCGCCGCTTGACTACAAGATGGACTACAACGTGCAGCAGGACGCGGCGGCGGCTCGCATCGTACTCGCCGCGTGCGACCCCGTCGTTGTGCAGGTCTCGGTCACGCTCAAGACCACGCTGCGGGAGGCCCACCTGCCCCGGCTGCGCGCGGGCGACCGGCTGGCACAACTCGTCGCGCACCAGGGCGAGGACCACGGGAGGGAGAATAATCAGCAGGCGATGGGTAGGGCGCACGCTGCACTGCCCGACGGCCTGCTCAACTTCCAGTACGACCCGCTAACGTGCGCCGCAGCCGTGGGCTGGGACGGGCTGCACATCGAGCGCGTACCCATCGCGACCCGATACGACGGCCGCTGCCTCGTGTACGAGAGGCGTCCCGACGGTAAGCCGACGCGCCTTGCGGTCGAGGGCGAGGGCGAGCGGTTCGAGCGCTACTGGCTCGACGCACTGGCGCCGGCAGGGTAGCCGGAGGTCTCGAACTCTTGGTCCTATGAGGGCTGCTTAGAGTCCGACGTTTAGGGGCGAGGTCGCGCCGCCGTCGGGGTCGGAGGGGCCGTCGGCCCACGCGGCCTGCTCTACCTCTTTGGTGGATTGCCGCAGCGTCACGCGGTCGGTCGCCACGTCGGCCACCGCGCTGCTGGGCGCCCAGAGGTCGGGCGCCTGCCCCGACGGGCCGCGCTTGATCTGGAAGAAGCTCAACTCCTCTGCGACGCCCTGGCTCTCAACCTGGCCCGTGCGGGCGCCGATACGTACCTCGCCCAGCTTGTCGCCGTCGGCGCTGTAAACTCCCAGTCCCTCGACGATCAGGTCCATCGGGTCGTTTGCGTAAGACATGTGCGCTAACCTCCTCGTGTCATTGATGCACGTGAGTGAGATCGCAAGCCCGGCGCCTCGATCTGAACGCCGACCCGACGCCGAATCCAGCGGCACTGCGCCGACCCGGCGGCGGCGTCCGAAGACGGCTCGTCAAGGAGTGCGACAGTGCGTACACGTTCCCTTGATAAAGCATGTATAATCCCTCAACTGTGCAATGTAGAGCCCAAGGAGTTTGTCGTGAGCGCTCTGTTTCTTCGTCTGGCGGTGCTTCCACTTTACCTCGCGTGGTCGTTGCTCGTGCTCTTCCCCGACCCCTCCCTGCTTATCCGATCAATACCGCGCGCAATGAACCCACAGGTTGATCCAGAGGCGGTCCGCGAGTGGGCGCGCACAGCGCCAGACGACCCGGCGCTCATCGAACAGATGGTGCTCAAGGAGTACGTGTTGTATTCCGTACCCTGGCAGACGCGCGGCGTCCCGTGGTACTTCCCGACCACGCGCGAGGTCGTCGATACGGGTCGCGGCGACTGTCAAGCCAGGATGCTTGTGCTCGCGAGCATCCTCGAAGCCAAACAAATACCTTACACCCTCAGCGCCTCGCTGGACCACATATGGGTGGAGTACCCGCACAAACAGCCGACCGCCCTGGAGAGCGCACAGATCGCGATCATGAACAACACGGGCGACGGGTCGCGCTTACAACTGCCCGCGAAATGGGACTGGCGGGAGTCGTGGAGAATCGAGCGCGAGTACTTCTGGGATTACATGCCAGGTAGTCGCAAGTTGCTGCTCGTCCACGGTCTTGTACTCATCTTCTTCCGCCGCCGGTGGCTCCCTGGACTTCAGGCGTTGTGGGATCGGCTACACTGGCTTTGGTCCGACGGCGGCCGCTCGGGCTCAGAGCCTGCATACGCAGCAATTCCCACCTCGCAGTCCATAGTCACGGACGGAGAGAGCCGCGAGCCCAGGTAGAACCGGCGTCGAGATGCGAAACTGCGCCGCTGCAACAACTCGGGACGATGGGCCGCGCGCCGGCGGCGAGGCGCCCACCCCGGTATCGCCGCGATCTTGGCAATGAAACTGCTTGCCCTACACTGGAGGAAACACCCCATGACCACCTGCATCGTTCCCAGCGGCGGCGCGCGGTGAGGCACGCTGCGCTCAAACTCAGCCTGGAGGAGGCGCGCGGGCTGATGCTCTCGGCGCAGGGTCTGCTCGACCCGCCGCCCGTCGCGCCCGGGCCGACCGATCTCGAACAACTCGTGGACCGACTCGGCGTTGTGCAGCTCGACGCGATCAACGTCGTGTGTCGCACACAGTACCTCGTTCCGTGGAGCCGGCTCGGCGTGTACCGTCGTTCAGACTTCGACTCGCTCCTCTCGCCCCGCCGCACGATCTTCGAGTACTGGAGCCACGCAGCCTCGATCGTGCCGATGACGGAGTATCGCTATTACCGTCCTCGGATGATCGCGGCCGGCGAGCGCATCCGCCGAGACTACGCCGACTGGCTGGAGCAGAATCCGGGTGTGCTGGAGCGGACGCTGGATTCAATCCGCGAGCTCGGACCTCGAACGTCCGCCGAGTTCGAGCGCGGCCCCGGCGAGAAGCGCACGGGCCCGTGGGACTGGTACGGTCCGAAGGCGAGCCGCCGAGCGCTGGAGATGCTCTGGACCAGCGGCGACCTGATGATCCACAGCCGCCGCGCGGGGCAAAAGACTTACGACGTGCGCGAACGAGTGCTGGCCGAGGGGCAAGAGGCGCCGCCCAACGACGACGATCTGCCAACCTCAGAGGAGGTGACGCATCGGCTTGTCGGGCGAACGCTTCAGGCGCTGGGTGTAGTCACGCTTTCGTGGACGGCGGACTACTTCCGGCTGCCCGCCCCGACCTCGGGCGCGCGCTCCCGTGCCGCCGTCGTCGCGCCGGTGTTCAAGGATCTGGTGGAGCGTGGAGAGGCGGCGCCGGCGAGCATCGAGGGAATCGCCGAGCCCGCGTACGTGGACCCTCGCCGGATGGAGGACCTCCAGCGGCTGCGCTCGGGCCTCACACCCGAGCGGACCACGCTGGTCTCGCCATTCGACAGCCTGATCTGGCACCGCCCGCGAGCGCGCGTGCTCTTCGGATACGAGGTGTGCTTCGAGGCGTACGTCGTGCCGGAGAAGCGGCGATACGGCTACTACTGCATCGCGATCCTGCATAGGGGCGCGCTTGTGGGGCGAGTGGACGTTCGGATGGCGCGAGACGAGGGAGCGCTGCACGCGCGCGCGCTCTACCTGGAGCCGGGAGTCGAGCCCACTCCCGTCCTGACCCAAGACGTCGCCGGCTCGCTCCTGGACCTCGCGGCGTTCCTGGGCGCCGAGCGCGTCGTGGTGGGCCGAAGCGAGCCCGATGCGTTCGGCCCCCGCCTGCGCGACCTGCTGGACGGCCGCCCCGCTCCCGCCGGCGTCGAGAACGCGAACGGCGACGTCGGTACAGCGCCGCCAGAGCGGGAGTGACCGAGAACGTCGGACGACTCCCATCGAGGATGTGAGTCGCCTCGTCGGTTCCTGTACGATGGTTCAGGTTGATTACTGTCCCGTTGCACGATACGGCGCCCACCTTGCCTGCGGCAAGATTAAGTCCTAATCAGCAAACCACGAGGCAGCACGGAGGTATAACATGCAAGCAGAACTCCTGGCAGAGATTGAGCGCGAGTTGCTCAGTTGGCCCGGCGTCGGTAAAGAGTCGGGAAGCGGCGGCCCGGGCCGAGGCGGTTTCTGGGTGTCGCCGTTCACATCCTATACGCTCGGACGCAAGGAGCTCGGACACATCCATCAGGAAAGCGGCGTCGCCGACCTGACGTTCACTCGGGAGATACACGACAGGCTGGTCTCCGAAGGGCGGGCGACGGCGCACGCCGCCGGGTTGCAGGGAGTAGTAAGCTACGAGGTTCGGTCGGAGGAAGACGTGGCGAAGGCGTTGGACCTGTTCCGACTCAACTACGATCGGCTGCGGGAATCCGCCGAGCGACGCACAGCGTCGAAGGGCGCCACCGCCCAACCGTGACAGGCGACCTTGACACGAGGGTACATCATCAAGCCGGGCTCTGGACGTCGTCTGTTCAGTCTGCGCCCGGCTTGATGAGTTCAACAGTCTCCTCAGGAAAGACTGCGTTCACCTCGAGGCGTCCGCCCAGCGCCGCGACATAGCTCCTCAGGGTGGAGAGGTACAGGTCCTCCTCGTGCTCGATCCGCGACACGTTCGCCTGCGACACGTCGAGCCTGCGAGCCAATTGCTGTTGGGTAACGCGCCTTGACTCGCGCAGCCGCATCAATGCCAGAGCGTCGCGGATTGCCCGCTTGTGGATCTCCACGCGCTCCCGTCGCTGTGGGTTCGCATCTATGTTCGCACGAAGGTTATTGAAGCTCTTGGTCAAGGTGTATCTCCTTCTCGACGCAGCGCGTCCAAGTGCTCGTCGTAGAGCCGGTCCGCGACGGGTATCATTCGCTCGTACCACCGGTTCCACTCGCCCGTCTTGTCGCCGCCAATAAGCAGGATCGCGGAGCGGCGCGGGTCGAACGCAAATAGGATGCGGATGTTCTCTGCTAGTGGAATCAACTCCTTCATATTCGAGTGATGCGACCTGCTGCCGGCGCCCACGAGCAGCCCCCCGAGCGCGGGGCAGTACTCTTCCAGGGCTTCCAAGGCGGCGGTGATACGCTCCTACTCGTCCTCGTCGAGCCTTACCCACCACTCCTCAAACTCATCGGTGTACTCGACCTCCCAACTCATAAACCCATTGTAGCGTCTTTACGATATAATGCAATCATTATGAGCTCTACTCAAACCTGAGCAAGTAGGATGCTTCGCCTACGACTCGCCGTCGTCTCCTGTCGGCTCGGTGGAGGGCAGGTCGCCTATGAGCCGGGCGTAGTTCGCCAGGGAGCGCTGGTATCTAGGCAGATGAGGGGCCAACGCCGCCAGGGCGAGCGAGACCGCCTCCCGCTCACGCCCCACGTCTACGAGGGCGAGGGCGAGAAAGGCGCTGACCGCGTCGTCGAGGTAGTCGGACCCAGCCTCGCGCTCGGCCGACAGCAGGGCGACGCTCTCCGACGCCTGACCGAGGTTGCGCAACGAGCTTGCCATCTGGATCACGGCCCGACGCCGGCGCTCGCCGTCCAGCCCGAGGTCGAGCGCCCGTCGGTACAGCGGCACAGCCAGATCGGGATGGCCGGTTGAGTCCAACGAGGCAGCCCGTTCGAACGCCGCCGCACCGCTGTCTGCGGGCAGCTCGTCGGCGAGTTGGTCCATCCTGGTCATGAACTCTTCCTCACCGAGGTCGTCAATGGACGCCCACAACTCCGATACCTGTTTTTCCCATTCCACGCTGTTCACTCTCAGTCCAACGATCCTATCCCGAATACTTCATGAGG
>Ga0136612_10000530_pt1 | contig 13853 bp, 12 predicted proteins | sample AntDryUQ224A2306_2_FD_106644 | JGI IMG/M metagenome (GOLD analysis project Ga0136612, IMG submission 106644) | Polar desert sand microbial communities from Dry Valleys, Antarctica - metaG UQ224A (23.06) | ecosystem: Environmental > Terrestrial > Soil > Desert | place: Antarctica: Dry Valley... | reverse complement strand
CAATGGTGGAGTAATCGGCGAGCGCCTTGTGACCGACGTTGACGAGTGGAAGCATGAAGGGCCGCAGGATAGCGGCGCGGAAGGAAGCTACTCCGGTGGAGCCAGGCGCTTCACGAAGCGGAGCCTCGAGCCGGAGCCGCGATCCCGCGGGCCGAGCTCGAGGTCGTCGACGATCGAGCGGATGATGGCGATCCCGAGGCCGCCCTCCGTCAGCTCGCCGTTACCGTTCGGCGACTCCTCGTCGGGATCGAAGCCCTTGCCTTCGTCGGCGACTTCGATCGCGAGCCGGTCGGCGTGCAGCTCGTAGACGATCTCGACGGTGCCCTCACGGCCGGGATACGCGTGGCGGACGGAGTTCGAGCAGGCCTCGGTGAGCGCGAGCTTCAGGTCGGCGACCGTTTCGTCGGAGAGGCCGCACGGGCCTACGAGGCCGGCGAGAGCCAGCCGCCCAAGGGCGATGTACTCGGCCCTGGCCGGGATGGTGAGACGGATCTGGTGTCCACCGTTGGATGCCGTCATCGCAAGGCAGCTGCTGCGGGAGCTCGGCAGCGCTCGGTAGTTTGTACCCCACCGGCGAGGGTCGTAACCCCTAGCCGTTCGGAATGTCGAGCGGGCGCTCGATCAGCCGAACGGGCACGTTCACTCGCCTGCCCTCCCGCAGCACCGTGAAGGTGGCTACCTGACCCGGCTCGAGGCGCTGTGAGACCACGCGCACGAGGTCATCCCCGTCACCCACGCGCTCCCCGTCGATCGCAAGCACCACGTCGCCGCCCGTACGGAACTCGCGTCCGCTCAGCTCGATCGTCTTCGAGCCGCCGCGCAGTCCCGCCTTGGCCGCGGGGCCGCCGTCTGTCACCCGCACGACGAGCGCGCCGGCGGTTGCCCGTAGCTTGAGGCGACCTGCGAGCGACGGTGTCAGGTCGTCGGTGACGACGCCCACGTAGGCGTACGCCACGCGCCCGCGCGCGATGAGTTGCCGCAGCGAGCGCTTGGCCGAGTTGATCGGCACCGCAAAGCCGACGCCCTCGGCTGTCCCCGACTGGCTCCGGATCTGCGCGTTGATGCCGATCACACGGCCGCGGGCGTCGAAGAGCGGGCCTCCCGAGTTGCCCCGGTTGATGGGCGCATCGATCTGGATGGCGTCGATCAGCGCGTAGTCGGAGGTCAGCGCCTCGATGGAGCGCTCCGTGGCGGACACGACGCCAACGGCCAGGGAGTTCTGCTCGTCGAATGGGCTTCCGATCACTGCTACGGGCTCCCCCACGCGTACCGCACTCGAGTCTCCGAGCGGCACGGGCGCCAGGCGGTGTTGCGCGGGAGCGACGCGGATCACGCCGACATCATCGAAGAGGTCCCAGCCCACGATCTTGGCGGGTACGCGCTCGCCGTCCTCGAACTGCACGTAGACCTTGGAGGCGGCGGCAACCTGCGACGGCTCGACCTCGTCCCCTGCGTTCGTGATCACGTGGGCGTTCGTGAGCACATGACCCTCCGGCGAGACGACGAACCCGGAGCCCTGACCCCTCGCAGCCTGATTCTCGAGCGAGCTGTGATCCCCGAAGAGCGTGTACACCGTCACGACGCCGGGCGAGCGAGCCGCGTAGATCTGTGCCGGGTCGAAGGTGTTGCCCGCAAGCGGCTTCGCCGTCGAGCGGGCTGCGACGGGCGCCGATCGAGGCGCCGGCGGCGCCGGCGGCACGACCACTGTCTGCGTGCGCTCGGCGCCGAGCCAGCCGGCCGCTGCTCCTACGAGAACGACGGTGCCCCCTCCGAGGACGGCCGCGACCGTGGCAATGGCGGCAACCGCAGCAGCACGCATGCGGTCACTGTAGCCGCGCCTCTCATTTTCACGTGGAAACGGGCCGTGGTCGTTTCCACGTGGAAACGTCACCCTGAGGAGGCGGCTGCCGCTTCACGTCTGGCCGTGCGGCCGGGCACCGGCGCCGCGGGCAATCCGAGCGTGAAGGCGGTCCGGCCGGGGCGCGACACGAGCGTCAACGTCCCGCCCATGACCTCTGCCAGCTCGCGGGCGATCGCGAGTCCAAGTCCGCTGCCCGATGCGTGCGTGCCCTCGAGTCGGTAGAAGCGCTCGAAGACCTGCTCCTGGTGCTCGACCGGAATGCCGTCCCCCTCGTCGAGGACAGTCATCTCGACCCCTCCCGGGGCCGCGGATACACGCACCTCGATGGGGGCTGCCGCGTCCGTATGCCGGAAGGCATTCGCTACGAGAACGCGGCCGATCTGGAGCACGCGCGGCTCGTCCCCGAGCGCCTGCGGCGGCTCACCCTCCACCCGCACGCCCAGCCGGCGGCCGGTGGCGCGCGCCACCCCTCCGAACTCCTCCCGCAACACCGCCGCGAGGTGTGGCAGGTCGAGCGGCTCACGCTCGGTGGCGAGGCGGCCGGCGTCGAGCCGTGAGAGGTCGAGCAGGTCGGTCGCAAGCCGCTGGAGTCGCTCGACCTGCTCCTGCATCGTGCCGAGGAACTCCCGCCGCGTCGGCTCGTCCAGAGGCTCGTGCATGAGCAGCTCGAGGAAACCGCCGAGCGAGAAGAGCGGCGTCCGCAGCTCGTGCGAGGCATTGGCGATGAACTCGCGCCTTGCCCCTTCAGCCTGACCGAGGCGCAGGCGCATGCGCTCGAAGGCGCGGGCCAGCTGACCAACTTCGTCACGGCCGTGATCGACCACGGGCTCGTCGAGACGGCCCCCGGCGATCCTGTCGGCCGCCCGCTCGAGTCGCCGGATGCGCCGGGCGAAGAGTGAGGCCCCGCCGTAGCCGAGGATGAGCGCGATCACGAGCGCGATGCCGCCGGACACCAGCACCCGGCGCCGGACGAGATCGACGTTCGCCAGGGTGTCCCCGAGCGGCGCGGAGAAGAGCAGCACCGCTCCCGAGTAGTCGAGCGCAAAGGCGATCTCCGCAAAGCGCTCGCCCTCCCGGCTGACCGTGTCTCGAACGTCGATCAGGCCGAGTGCTGCCCGCAGCGCCACCGCGTCACGCTGGAGATCGGCGGATGAGTCGCTCTGCCGTGAATCGGCGATCACGCGGGCCACCCCGTCCGAGAGCGGCGTCAGCACCGCGACGCGGGAGTTGGTCGTAAAGGCAGCGTTCTCCACGTAGTCCTGAAGCTCGATGAGGAGGCCCGGCTGCAAGTCGCTTGGATCGAAGGCCTGACGCGCGAGCAGGGCCGACGTTGCGAGGTCGTCGGACCTCGCCTGTACGAGGTTTCGCTCCAGCAACGGCACGACGGCGGCATAGACGATCCCGAGCGCAATCGCGACGACGAGCGCGAGCGCGACGCTCAGCCGCGCGCCCACGCTGCGGAACGGGCTCACGAGTCGCGGAAGTGGTAGCCGACGCCGCGAACGGTGAAGATGAGCTGCGGCTCCCCCGGGTCGAGCTCGAGCTTCTCGCGCAGGTGCCGAACGTGGACGTCGATCGTCCGGGGCTCCCGGTACTCCGACCCGCCCCAGAGCGACTCGAGCAGCTGCTGGCGCGTATACACACGGCCCGGGTTCGAAGCGAGCGTGCGCAGGAGCTCGAACTCCACGTACGTCAGCGCAACGGGCTTTCCTCTGACCTCGACCACGCGCCGGACGACGTCGATCTCCAGGCCATCCGTCGTGATCGCCTCTCCACCACGCTCGTGGCGAGGCGCCGCAGCGCGGCGCAGGAGCGCGCGCACGCGACTGCGGAACTCGCGGATCGAGAAGGGCTTCGTGATGTAGTCGTCCGCCCCGAGCTCGAGGCCGAGCACCTTGTCGAGCTCGTCGTCGCGGGCGGTCAGCATGATGATCGGCACCGAGCTCGTCGCCCGTAGCCGCTTGCAGACCTCGAGTCCGTCGAGCCTCGGCAACATGAGGTCGAGGACGACGAGATCGATCGGCTCGGCGGCGAAGCGAGCGAGCGCCTCCTCTCCGTCGCGTGCCTGGACGACGCGAAACCCGTCCCGCTCGAGCGGATAGGTCAGCAGCTTCTGAACGGAGTCCTCGTCGTCGACGAGGAGAATGGTCGAGAGATCGGGCATCGCGGGCCGCCTGCCAGCGGCGTTGACCGGCCGCTCTACTATAGCGGTGGCGATGGTCGAGATCCCGTCCCGTCAGCGCTCTCGCCGCCGGCGGGGCTCCCTCGAGCGACCTGTCAACGGCCGCGTGTACCGCGGCACCTGCCTGCTGCTGGGTGTGCCGCTGCTGATAGCCGCCTTCAGCGTCATGCGCCCCGAGCCCCTGCCGGCGCCGCTCGTGCCACCCACGTTCGACGCGACCGCAGCGTTCATGCTCACCGAGGATCTCGCGCGCACCTACCCCGTCCGCACTCCCGGCTCCGCCGGTGCCGCCGGCGCCGCGCGCTGGGTGTCCGAGCGTTTCCGCGACTACGGCTTCGACGTCCAGACGGAGACCTTCGTGCAGCGCGTGGCCGGCCTCGGAACCGTGCGCCTCCGCAACCTCCGAGCAGTGGTGGCGGGCCGCTCGCCCGAGGTTCTCCTCGTCACGGCGCACCGTGATGGCAGCCGCGAGGGGCCGGGGGCGAATGACAACGCCTCGGGTACGGCGGCCCTCATCGAGCTGGCGCGTGCGTACGCTCCCGGCCCGGCAACGCGCGGTGCGCAGAGCGGGCCGCTGCACACGCTCGTCTTCCTGTCGACCGACGGTGGTGCCTTCGGCGCACTCGGGGCCGCGCACTTCGCCGACCAGGCGGCCTACGGAGACCGGATCACTGCGGTCGTGAGCCTTGACGCACTCGCGGGCGGGAGCCCGGCTCGCGTCGAGTTTCGTGGCGACTCGGCGCGCGGTGCGTCGGCCTCGCTCGTGCAGACGGCGTCCGACCGTGTGCTCGAGCAGACGGGCGAGCGAGCCAGACATCCCGGCATGCTCAGCCAGCTCCTCGACCTCGGCTTCCCGTTCAGCCTGCGGGAGCAAGCGCCCTTCGTCTCGGCCGGCGTGCCCGCGGTCACGCTCACGACGAGCGGCGAGCGCCCGCCCGCCGCCTTCGACGACTCCGTCCCGCAGCTCGCGCGTGGCCGCCTCGACGAGCTGGGCCGTTCGGCACAGAGCCTCGTGCAATCCCTCGACAGTGGGTTCGATCTCAGCCTCGGTCCGGCTTCGTACCTCTACACCGGTGAGCGTGCCGTGCCCGGCTGGGCCGTTCGGCTCGTCCTTGTCGCGGCCCTCATGCCCTTCCTTGCCGCGGCCGTCGACCTCTTCGCGCGCTGCCGTCGGCGCCGTATCGCCCTGGCGCCTGCAGTGCGGAGCCTCCTCAGCCGCTTCGCGTTCTGGCTCGTTGTCGGCTGCCTGTTCGGAGGCTTCTGGCTGCTCGGAGCCTGGCCCGCGGGATCCGGGCGCCCGCTCGCCCTCGAGACTGCCGCCGCCGGGGACTGGCCGGTGCTGGCTCTCGGCGTGCTCGGACTCCTGTCCGCACTCGCCTGGCTGCTCGTGCGAGAGCGACTGATCCCGCGCCGGGCGGTGGCCTCCTCCGAGGAGCTCGCCGGGTACACGGTCGCTCTCCTCGCGCTCGGCGTCCTGGCGCTCGTCGTCGTCACGGTCAACACCTATGCCCTTGCGGTGCTGCTGCCGGCGCTGCACGCCTGGCTCTGGCTTCCACAGACCCGTGGGTTCTCTGCCTGGACTCGCCTGCTGGTGCTTGCTGTGGGCTTCCTCGGGCCGCTCGTCTTCCTCGTATCGTTTGCCACACGTTATGGGGTGGGGCTCGACACGCCCTGGTACCTTCTGGCCCTCGTCTCGGTCGGTTACATCAGTCCACTGGCTGTCGTACTCCTGCTCGCCTGGGCCGCGCCGACCGCACAGCTGGTCGCCCTGGTCGCCCACCGCTACGCGCCGTATCCGGCGCGGCACGAGCGGCCGACCCACGGGCTCCTCCGCCGGACGGCGCACGCCCTGGCCGCCCGGCGGCAGCGCGCGCGCGAGCCCGAGCTGGCGGAGGCGTCGTGAGATCGTCGCTCCGTGCCTTCGGGACGGTGCTCGTTGTCATCGGAGTCGGCGTCCTCGGCTGGTCGGTCCTCGTCTGGCAGTGGGAGGATCCCTTCACGAGTGTCTACACCGCCCTCGAGCAGCGCGGGCTCGAGTCGGAGTACGAGCGGGAACGCGAGCGGTTCCGGCCGGCGCCGCGACCGAGGGTGTCTGCGCAGGTTCCGACGCTCGCCGACAGGAGGCGAGAACTGGCGCAGGAGGCCCGCAGCTACGCTCGCCGGGTCGAGCCGGGCGCCGCCATCGGCCGCCTCATCGTCCCCCGCCTCGGGGTGGACATGCTCATGGTCAACGGCACCGACGCGGCGACGCTCAAGCGCGGCCCGGGCCGGTACCTCGGCTCTGCCATGCCCGGGGCGGGCGAACTCGTCTACATCGCCGGCCACCGTACGACCTACGCGGCACCGTTCTCCCGGATCGAGACTCTGCGCCGGGGCGACCGCGTAACGATCGAGGTGCCCTACGGCAGATTCGAGTACCAGGTGGTCGGGCACACCATCGTGCCCGCCACGGCGTTGCGGGTGCTGCAGTCGCGCGGGCGCGAGGAGATAGCCCTGCAGGCCTGCCACCCCCGCTTCTTCGCGACCGAGCGCTACATCGCCTACGCGCGGCCGGTGAGCGTGCTGCCGGCGCGGGGCTCCGCCTTTACGCTCGTGGGGGGAAACGTGCCGTTTCCCCCTTCCGGCCCCCCTTCGCTGCAGCGTGCTGTCTCTTGAGCAGAGGCCTGGCCTCTCGCCCTGACCAAGCCGGGCTCCGGCCACGAAGCAGCGCTCTCTGAAGAGCAGCCCTTCAGGCCACGTCCAGAGCGTGCCTGGCGCCGGGCTCTCGCGCGGCGGTCGGCCTCCAGCTGCCTCTGATCTCTGCACGCAGGACACGCAAGCTGCGCTTGCGCGTCAACGGCGATAGTGCAACAGGGGACGGGGTCAGGCTCAGGATCGAACACTTCGCGCAATCCATCAGATCTGCATGTAGCGCACCGCGGAGCCCGCGATCAGCTCCCCCTCGCCTCTCGGCACCAGCACGAGGACGTCTGCGGCGGCGGCGCGCGCGATCATGTGGGAGTCCTGCCCGGAGAGCGGCTCGAGCTCGACGGCATCCTCCCCCATCCGGGAGCGGGCGCGCACGAGCTCGTCGCGGGCCATGCTCCGGCGCAGAGCCGTGAGGAGGCGCCCCGGACGGAGCACCGGGAGCGGCGCCGCGACCCCCTGCAGAGCCCTCAGGGCCGGCGCTACGAAGAGCTCAGCGCCGACGAGTGCCGAGACCGGGTTCCCCGGTAGGCCGAAGACGAGCGTGCGGCCCCGCACGCCGAACCAGACCGGCTTGCCGGGTTTCACGGCCACGCGCCAGAAAACCTCTTCCACGCCGAGCTCCGCACCGACCCCGCGTACGAGGTCGTGCGCCCCGACGGAAACTCCTCCCGACGTCACGAGAACGTCAGCCTCGAGCCCGCGCTCGATTCCGGCCCGATGAGCAGCCTCGTCGTCGCGCGCCGAGGGCAGCAGCTCCACCTCCGCGCCCGCGCGACGAAGGGAGGCTGCCAACAGGGGCCCGTTCGACTCGTAGATCTCGCCGTAGCTCAGCTCCTCGCCCGCGCTCCTCAACTCGGTGCCGGTGGCGAGGACGACGACGAGCGGCCGCCGGGCGCACTCCACCTCGCCGAGCCCCGCCGCGGCGAGTGCGCCGATCTGAGGCGGCCCGAGCCGTTGAGCGAGCGGCACGACCACGGCTCCGGCGGCCACGTCCCCACCGCGGGGGCGCACGTGGGCCCCCGCCTTGACCCCCTGCTCAACAGTGATCCGGCCGTCGTGCTCCGCGGCCTGCTCGAGCGGGACGACGGCATCGGCGCCGTCGGGCACCACCGCGCCGGTCGAGATCGCCATCGCCTCGCCGGGCTCGAGCGGCCGGTCGGCCGGTCGGCCCGCCGCGATCTCCGCCACCACGGGCAGCGAGCCGGGGGTGTCCGCCGACCGCAGTGCGAACCCGTCCATCGCCGAGCTCGGAAAAGGCGGCAGGTCGACGACGGCGCGGCCTGCCGCGGCGAGCACACGTCCCGCGGCCGAGCCGAGGGCGACCCGCTCGGCGGGAAGGGGCCGAACGCGGGCGAGCACAGCCCGCTGCGCCTCGTCGATCGACAGGAGGACCGCCACGGAGGCCGACAGTAACGATCGGCCGGGAGGGCGTCGATCGATCGTCCTGCGACGGGAAGGTCGGACTGCCTCTCCGCCAAAGTGCACGACTCGCTGCGCGGGTGGCGGAACGCTGCCTGGAGCGCGGCTCCCGGGCTAGGGCTCTCTTCTGCCCCGACGCCGGAGGACAACGCTTCACCGGCGGTGAGGCAGCCAGAACGAAGGGCGTCACGATCGTTGCTCACCATCTCCCGAGCAACCATTAGGCTCAACCGCGTGCTCTCGGTGGTCGTGCCGGTTCGTGACGAGGAGCCAAGCCTCGCCCCCCTCCTCGGCGAGTTGCGCACGGTGCTCGATCGCACCGGCGAGGAGTGGGAGGTGATCGTCGTCGACGACGGCTCGGCGGACGGCTCGTTCGCCACGCTCACGCGCCTCCACGCCGAGCACGAGGCCATTCGCGTCGTTCGACTGCGCCGCAACTTCGGCAAGGCGGTCGCGCTCGCCGCGGGCTTCGAGCAGGCTCGCGGGGACACTGTCGTCACGATCGACGGGGACGGCCAGGACGACCCCGCCGAGATACCGCGTCTGCTCGCGAAGCTCGACGAGGGCTTCGACGTCGTCACGGGCTGGAAGGGGCACCGTCAGGATCCCCTCTCACGCCGGCTGCTCTCGCGCCTCTTCAACGGCGTCACGAGCCGCGTCTCGGGCGTGCGTCTCCACGACATGAACTGCGGCCTGAAGGCGATGCATGCGGAGGTCGCGCGCGGCCTCACGCTCTACGGGGAGCTCCACCGCTTCATCCCCGTGCTCGCCCACGCCGAGGGCTACCGCGTCGGAGAACTGCCGGTCAACCACCGCGTGCGGCAGCACGGGCGCTCGCGCTACGGGCCGGAGCGCTACATCAGGGGCTTCCTCGACCTGCTCACCGTCTCCTTCATGGGCCGCTACCGGCACCGGCCGCTCCATCTCTTCGGCGGGCTCGGTCTCGTCCTCGGCGGCGCGGGCCTCGCCGTGCTCGTCTACCTGACGGCACTCAAGCTCGCGGGGCAGGCGATCGGCCAGCGCCCTCTGCTCATCCTCGGCGTCCTGCTCGTCGTCGTCGGTCTGCAGTTCTTCTCGCTCGGCCTCGTCGGCGAGCTGGTCACGAGCCACCACGAGGAGCGCGGGCGAGACCGGCAACGTGCCGACCCGCGGGTGGACGAGATCCTGCTCTGAGGGTTCTCTACTTCGGTACCTACGAGCGCGGCTACCCGCGCAACGCCCAGGTCGTCGCGGCACTCCGCCGGGCGGGCGTCGAGGTGGAGGAGCTGCACGAGCCGGTCTGGGAAGGCGGCGGGCGGAACTGGGAGGCGGGCGCCGGGACGGCGCTCCGGCTGGCCCGCGCCGAGGCGCGCCTGCTGCGCCGGCGCCCGGCGGCGCCCCCCGACGCGGTGATCGTCGGCTACCCCGGCCACCTCGACCTCCCGGCGGCGCGGCGGGCCGCCCGCGGGGCGCCCGTCGTCCTCAACCCGCTCGTCTCGCTGGCCGACACGCTCGTCGTGGATCGCGGCCGCTTCCGCCCGGGCTCGCTGCCGGCACGGGCGCTCCGAGCTGTCGACCGCTTCGCCCTGCGTGGCGCCGACCTCGTCGTCGCCGACACCGAGACCCACGCAGACCACCTGGCCCAGCTCGCCGACCTGCCGCGGGAGCGCGTGGCCGTCTGCCTCGTGGGGGCGGAGGAGCGTCTCTTCTCGCCGCCGTGGCACCCACGCGAGCCGGTGCTCTTCGTCGGCAAGCTGATCCCGCTCCACGGACTGGAGACGATTCTCGCCGCCGCGCGGCTCCTGCCGGACGTGCCCATCCGGGTCGTCGGCAGCGGTCAGCTCGACGCCCTGCTCACGCGGCGGCCGGCGAACGTGGAGTGGGTTCCCTGGATCCCGTACGAGCGCCTCGGCGCCGTGCTCCGGGCCGCCCGTGCGGCACTCGGGGTCTTCGGCTCCTCTCCGAAGGCGGCGCGCGTGATCCCGAACAAGGTCTTCCAGGCGCTCGCCTGCGGGACCCCCGTGGTGACGGCAGCCACCCCGGCTGCCCGCGAGCTCCTGGAGGACGGCTGTAGCGCACTGCTCGTGCCGCCCGGTGACGCGGAAGCGCTCGCAGAGGCGCTCCAGCGACTTGCGAGCGACGGCGAGCTCGGACGGCGCGTCGGCGAGCAGGGACACGCGGTCTACCGCGAGCGGGCGAGCGAAGAGGTGCTCGGACGGCGCTGGCGCGGGCTGCTCGAGCAGCTGCTGTAGTGCGCCCCCGGAATCTGCTCTGGAGCGCCGTGGCGCTCTACGGCTGCGGCTTCGCCGTGCTCTCGATCCTGCGGCACCGGGCCTTCTCGACCGGGCGCTTCGACCTCGGCAACATGACCCAGGCGGTGTGGGCGACCGCACACGGTCACCCGCTCGCGGTGACGAGCCTCGAGGGCGAGCAGTTCGTGCGGCTCGGCGCCCACGTCGATCCACTCCTCGTTCTGCTCGCCCCGCTGTGGTGGCTGTGGCCGAGCCCCGAGCTCCTGCTCACCGTGCAGGCGGTGGGGATCGCCCTCGGTGCCGTGCCGCTCTTCTTGCTCGCGCGCAAGCACCTCGCCTCCGAGTGGGCGGCCCTCGGCTTCGGGCTCGCCTACCTACTCCTGCCTGCCCTCCAGTGGATGACGCTGAGCGAGTTCCATCCGGTAGCGCTCGCGACGCCGCTCCTGCTGCTCGGGCTCTGGTACCTGGACGAGGAGCGGCTCGTACCCTTCGCTCTCGTCGCCCTCGTGGCTGCAGGGGGCAAGGAGCACATCCCGCTCGCGATCGCGGGCCTCGGGGCCTGGCACGCACTCTCGCGCCGGCGGCTGTGGCCCGGCGCGGCGATCGCGGCCGGCGGTGTCGCGCTGTCGGCTTTCGCCGTCGGCGTCGTCGTGCCGCACTTCCGCCCCGCAGGCTCGGAGGGCTTCCTTCAGCGCTACGAGGGGGTGGGCAGCTCCCCGGGCGGGATCCTCCGCACCGCCCTGACCGACCCTGGCGCCGTGCTCGGCGAGGCGCTCGACGGGCCGGGGCTCGCCCTCGTCGCACAACTCGTGCTCCCGCTCGCGGGCCTGAGCCTCCTGGCGCCGCTTGCGCTCCTCGGCGGTGCTGCCGAGCTAGGGCTCAACCTGCTCTCGGCCACGCGGACGCAGACCTCCATCCACTTCCACTACTCGGCCGCGACGCTTGCAGCCCTCGCCGGCGCGGCGGTGCTCGGGACGGCCCGTCTAGCCCGCTTCCGCCGTCGCCGCGCGGAGACCGTGGCCGCGCTCGCGCTCGCCGCCTCCCTCGCATCGAACTACGTGCTCGGCCCGCTGCCCCTGTGGCAGCTCCTCCCCGGCAGCGAGCAGCTCGGCGCCGGTACAGCCCGTATCACCGCTCACGACCGGATCGCCGCCCGCGCGCTCCGCCACGTACCGTCGAGGGCGGTCGTCAGCGCATCGAACTCCCTCGGGGGCCACCTCTCCGAGCGGCGCCGCATCCTCTCGTGGCCGCTCCTGCGGGATGCGACGTGGGTGGCGGTGGACGAGACGCAGCCCGGCTACGCCGACCGCATTGCTCCCGGTGAGCACGCACGGGCGATCGCACGGCTGCGAGGCGACAGGGCCTGGCGGCTGGTCTTCCAGAGAGACGGTGTGCTCGTCTTCCGTCGGCAGACGGCTGATCGAAAAAGCTGATCACCCACCGACGGCGCCTCTCTGTCCGGCTGCCTCTCCGCCGGTAGAGCATCCCCGCCTGCAGCGGGGGCGGAAGGAGGCCGCTGCTCTGCCGGACACGTTCCACGGCATCCGATCGATCGTCAGAGTGGAACCGTCTGCGGCAGCAGGTATGCGCAGAGGGCGATCGAGAGCCACTGGGCGGGAACGTCGTCCTCGGCGGCCGCGAGCGGGACCGTCCACGCCAGGTACCAGGGTGCGAGGTACGGAACTGCGAGCAGGAGCAGGCCTGACGCGAGCCCGAGTCGGGCACGGCCGCGGGCGGCCTCGCGCAGGAGCCAGACGTAGGCGGCGGCGAAGAGGAGGGCGAAGAGGATCACCGCCGCGACCCGAGGCACGCCGAGCTCGCTCACGCGGTGCGGCAGCGCGAACTGGCTCTCACCGTTCGCGTTCCGCGCCAGCGGCCCGACGGCGCCGAGCCAGCTCAGGCCATAGCGCCACGTGGCGAGACCCCCGAGCACGAGAGCGGTCAACGCGAAGCCCACGTGGTCGACCCGGCGGCCGGTGGCGCGCGCCTCGAGCGCACGGAGGGGCAGGAAGAGGAGCGGCACCCACTTGACGAGCACGCCGGCGGCCCAGGCGACCCCGGCGACCCGCGCTCTCCCGGACGCGCCGAGCGCGAGGGCGGCGAGGACGACAGCGGCGATCCAGGCATCGTTGTGACCGCCGCCCGCGCCGTGCAACGCCAGCAACGGGTTCCAGCCCACGAACGCGGCGGCGTACGCAGGACGCCGCGCCAGCCGGGCGGCGAGCGCAGCCGCCGCAAGCAGGGCGAGGGCCGCAAGCGTCTTGTAGATCCAGGCAGCGGCGGAGGCCGACTCGCCCGCAGCGCGGGCCAGAGGCTCGGAGGCGAGCGTGAACGCCGGCCCGTACACGGAGGTCGCATCCCGCCAGTCCGCGCCCACGTAGGCAAGAGCAGGGTCGGCCGGAAACACCTCGGGAGGATCCCGGTAGGGGTTGCCGCCGTCGACGGCGGCGATCCGCCCGTAGCTCCAGTAGGTCCAGGCGTCGGAGGAGAGGAGGAGCGGAGCAGCGAGTGGCGCGAGCTGGACCGCCACGGCAACGGCGGCTACGGCGGCCAGCCGGGCCGGGCGCCGCGCGAGCGCGAGCAGACCGACCGCGTAGGCGGCGAGCGCGGCGAACCCCGAGACGAGGAAGAGCCAGGCCCAGCGGCTGTCGCCGAGCTGCTGCCCCCCGGGACCGGGAACGAGCGGGGAGTCCGCCGGCCAGGCAGCCCCGGCGCAGACGGCCACACCGGCGAGCGCGTCCAGATAACGTCTGCCGTGCGTGTCCCATAGCCACGCACCTTCTCCGCGTTCGAATGCCACGGGGAGACGTGCGTACGTATTCATGACGTGGGACATGATGGCTCCGGCGCTCAAAAAAAGCACGGCGGCTTTAGGTAAGCCGCCGTTCGTTGAATTCTTGCCCATCGTCGTCGCCAGCGCAACCTTGGCTGGCTGTCCGGCCCTGCCCTGCGGCGCTCGCCTGCGCTCGGGCCTCGCCGCCCCACGAACAGAAGGAAACCGATGGTTTCCCTCCGTAACCTCCTTTCCTCAGGTCGCGTGTCCGGAGGGCAAGTCCGATACGCTGCTAGAGCCGGGGGCAGGGCTGCAGTTAAGCGCTCGCCATGCCTTTAATGGCTGCAGCGAGGCGGCTCTTATGCCGCGCAGCCTTGTTCTTGTGGATGATGTTCTTGTCAGCGATCCTGTCGATCGTGCTCGCTGCGCCTTGCAGCACGGTCTGCGCAGCCGAGCGGTCGCCCACCTCGATTGCTTTCCTCACGTTCTTGACGGCCGTGCGCAACTCCGAGCGCAAGCTCGCGTTGTGCTGGCGCTGTGTTTCGCTCTGGCGGGCGCGCTTTCTGGCTGATGCGGTGTTGGCCATGTAAACTCCGGATTCTGCGGGGAAAAAGGGCGCTATCATACGAGTAATCCGCTCGTTTTACAAGGCGGATGCACACGCGCCCACGACTCAAAAACAATGAATCTACTCAAGGT
>Ga0136612_10000529_pt1 | contig 13874 bp, 8 predicted proteins | sample AntDryUQ224A2306_2_FD_106644 | JGI IMG/M metagenome (GOLD analysis project Ga0136612, IMG submission 106644) | Polar desert sand microbial communities from Dry Valleys, Antarctica - metaG UQ224A (23.06) | ecosystem: Environmental > Terrestrial > Soil > Desert | place: Antarctica: Dry Valley... | reverse complement strand
CTGGAGGCGGCTGCGCCCAGGCCAGCCACGAGCGCGGTGTTGGTGACCAGCCCGTCCATGGCCCCGAAGACCGCGGCGCGCAGCCACCCACCGGATACGTCGGTATGGCTGTGCTCGTGTGCTTCGGCCTCGTGTTCATCGGCCTCAGTCACGAGCTGGCACCGTTCTCTCCACCCGCACCGTCGGGGCGGAGGTCTGCGCCTTGACGGACGCGGCCAGTTGACCGCATGCGCCGTCGATCTCCCGCCCTCGGGTATCCCGCACCGTGATCGCGACGCCGTGCTGCCGTACAGCCGACACGAATCGGTCCTGGGCCCGCGGCGTGCTGGCATCCCATTTGCTACCCGGGGTGGGGTTGAGCGGGATGACGTTCACATGCGTCAACCGTCCGGACAACAGCCGGCCCAGATGATCGGCGCGCTCGACGGAGTCGTTCACGTCCCGGATCAGCGCGTACTCGATGGAGACGCGGCGCCCGGTGACATCGGCGTAGCGCCAGGCGGCGTCGAGGACCTCCCGTACGGGCCAGCGGGTGTTGACCGGGACCAGCGTGTCCCGAAGGTCGTCGTCAGGGGCGTGCAGGCTGACCGCCAGGGTGAGCGCCAGACCCTCCTCGGTCAGCCGCGAGATCGCCGGTACGAGACCGACGGTGGAGACCGTGATCCCCCGCGCGGACATGCCGAGCCCGTGCGGGGCAGGAGCGAGCATCCGGCGGATGGCGGTCAGGACCCGATTGTAGTTGGCCAGCGGTTCACCCATGCCCATGAACACCACATTGGACAGCCGCCCTGGCCCGCCCGGAAGCTCGCCCGCGCGCATGGCTCGGGCTGCGTTGACCACCTGGTCCACGATCTCGCCGGCCGACAGGTTGCGGGTCAGACCACCCTGCCCGGTAGCGCAGAACGGACACGCCATCCCGCAGCCGGCCTGGCTGGAGACACATAGCGTGGCCCGATCCGGGTAGCGCATGAGGACACTTTCGATCAGCGTGCCGTCGAAGGCTCGCCACAGCGTCTTACGGGTAGTGCCCCGATCGGCGCTGCGGTCGTTGATCGACTCCAGCAGGGTGGGCAGGAGATCGGCAATTATCCCCTCACGCGCCTCACGGGGCAGCTCGGTGAGCTCCTGTCCGGCCGGTGCATCGAAGTAGTGCCGGGACAGCTGTTCGGCCCGGTACGCCGGGTGGCCAGCCTCGACGACCGCCGCACGTACCTGCTCGATGCTGAGATCGGCGAGATGCCGCGGCGGCTTGGCGCTCCTCGGCGGAGTCCAGACCAATGGCAGGGGCAGCGACACGGTAGACATATCGCCTCCCATGGTCGCACGCAGCCGGCTGAGCGCTCTGTCACGTCGAGGCCAGTCATGGCGGCCACGGCACACTGAACGGATGGACAGCGAGCCCGTTGGCGTAGGGCCGTGGCTGGGCCCGGTCCCGGATGATCCACGGCTGGATCCGGAGCTGCTTCGCGAGGGTGACCGTCGCAACGTGGTGGACCGCTACCGGTACTGGTCGATGGCGGCGATCGTGGCCGACCTGGACCTGCGCCGGCACCCCTTCCACGTCGCGATCGAGAACTTCGCACACGACCTCAACATCGGGACCGTCGTCCGTACGGCGAACGCCTTTTTGGCCGCCGAGGTGCACATCGTCGGGCGACGCCGCTGGAACCGCCGCGGCGCGATGGTGACCGATCGCTACCAGCACATCCGCTACCACGCTGACGCGGCGGCGCTGGCACTGTGGGCCGACGAAGCCGGCCTTCCCGTGGTGGCCATCGACAACCTTCCTGGCGCAGTGCCCCTCGAGACGGCTGAGTTGCCGCGGGAGTGCGTCCTGCTCTTCGGTCAGGAGGGCGGCGGACTGAGTGAGCTGGCACGGAGCTCGGCCGCAGTGGTCTGCTCGATCGCCCAGTACGGGTCCACCCGCTCCATCAACGCCGGGGTCGCCTCCGGGATCGCGATGCACGCCTGGATCCGGCAGCACGCCGAGCCCTAGTCAGCCAAGCCACACCCGGCCAGCGGCGAAGTGCGTGATTGCCCCCATGATCTCCGGCTCCGGACGGTCGGCGAACCGGACGGATGCAGTCAGCTTCGCTCCCGTGAGGGCCCGCTGCAGTGCCTGGTCGAAGTTGGCGAACGCACCCAGGCCCGAACCCATCCGAGGGTCTGACGGCAGGACGCAGAGTGCTCGGTCGCCGAGGCCGGCCCGCCGGACATAGATCCGGCCGATGGATTCCCAGGGCAGGAACAGCGCCTTGACCGGCCACTTGCGCGCCCGGATCCACAGGCCGTGTCGGTTTACCGCCAGTTGTGGGCCGCCGCTGAGGGCTACATACCAGATGAAGCAGTTCGCGCCGATCGAGCTCACTGCTGGCAGCGCCATGATCGACAGCGGGTTCAACGTGTCAGTCGTGGCCGACGTGTAGCTGATCAGGCCGATCCACAACAGCACGGTGAACGCGACGACCGAGCCCCAGACGGCGCTCATCTTGGCCTTGTCGATGCCCACGACATAGGGCTCGGTCTCCGGGATGCGGCCGACCACCAGGTACGGCCAGACAACGCTCGGCTGCCAAGCGGCAGCAGGCGGCGCGGCAGAGTCCGCTCGCGCAACAGTCCATTCGCCCATGCCGGTGTGACGCGCCAGGTTCGCGACCCGTTCCGGACCGGTCAGCTGATGACCGGAGGAAGAAACCAGTTCAGCAGGAGGTAGGCGACCGCGGCCGAGGGCAACAGGGAATCCATTCGATCCATCAGACCGCCATGACCGGGCAGCAGGGTGCCCATGTCCTTGAGGCCGAGGTCACGCTTGATGATGGACTCGCCGAGATCGCCGAGGGTCGCCGTCGCGGCGATGGCCGCGCCGTAGAGAATCCCCTGCCACCAGGAACCGTCCAGGGCGACTCCCACCAGGAGCATCCCGGCGACCATGCAGGCCAGCACCGATCCGCCGAAGCCCTCCCAGGACTTCTTCGGACTGATTGTCGGTGACATCGTGTGCTTGCCGAACAGCACCCCGGCGACATACCCGCCGACGTCGCTGCAGACCACGGCGACGATAAAGGTCACGATCCGGGTTGCACCGTCATCGGGGCGCAGCATCAACACCGCAAAACAGGCGAGCAACGGCACGTACATCGTGATCAGGACGGCCGTGGAGGCGTCGCGAAAGTATCCGACGGGACCATCGGACAGGCGCCACACCATCGCGGCCAGCACGGTCAGCATCGTGGTCACCGCCAGGCCGCTGGGGCCGCTGAGCCAAGTCACCGAGATCATCGCGAGGGAACCGAGCAGCAAGGGCACCAGCGGCGCTCGGACCCTCGCCGAACGCAATGCACGAGCCAGTTCCCACACGCTGATCAGCACAGCAGCCGACAGGATCACCAGGAAGGCGGGCCGGTAGATGACCAAGGAGGCGATGATCGAGACCCCGAGGCCGACACCTACGGCGATCGCTACCGGCAGATCGCGGCCGGCACGGCTGGGCGCCAGCAAGACACCGGCGTCGGCCGGGTGCTGTGGATCTGCTTCGGCGAGCGGTTGTCCTCCATCAGCGGCCAGGCGTTGTGCTGGCGCCGGTGGACCAGCCTCCGCGGGCGGTGGGGCGGTAACAGCCGCGCGAGGCGCAGCGGTCACGATCGGTGTGGGCGCAGCGCGACCTACGATCGACGGGAAATAACCGGGATCAGCCTGCCCCGTGTCGGAGGAAGCGCGTACCGGGCCTGAGGTGCTGCCTCCCGACCTGGCGTCGGAGGGTCTCCTCGGCTTGCCAAACCGGTTCTTGGGCATTTCCTCGAGCACCGATCAGACCTCGAGAAGCTCGGCTTCCTTGGTCTTGACCGCCTCGTCGATCGTCCCGACGTGTGCGGATGTGATGTCGTCGAGTTCCTTCTCTGCCCGCCGTACGTCGTCCTCACCGACCTCGCCGTCCTTCTGCAGACGCTCGAGTTCCTCTTTGGCGCGGCGCCGGATGTTTCGTACGGCCACCTTGCCGTCCTCACCCTTGGTCCGGGCGACCTTTCCGAGGTCGCGTCGACGCTCCTCGGTCAGCTGGGGGAACACGATGCGCAACATCGTGCCGTCTCCGCCGGGATTGACCCCGAGGTCGCTGTCCCGGATTGCCTTTTCGATCGCGGCGAGTTGGCTGACGTCGTAAGGCTTGATGATCGCCATTCGCGCCTCCGGGATGTTGATGGAGGCCATCTGCGGAACGGGTGTCTGCGCGCCGTAGTAGTCGATCATGATCTTCCTGAACATCGAGGGTGTCGCCCGGCCGGTCCTGAGGGTTCCGAGATCCTCGCGCAGAACTGAGACCGCCTTGTCCATTCGGTCCTCGGCGTCGAGAAGGGTGTCGTCGATCACGCGGTCCTCCAGAGTCGGCGGTCATGCCTGGTGCTGTTGTCCTGTCGAGGTCGTGCAGTGCTGACCTCAGGCAGGTGTGACGATCTGCGTGCCGATCTTCTCACCATCGACCGCCCGGGCGATGTTGCCGTCGACATCCAGGCTGAACACCACGATGGGCAGGCCGTTGGCCTGGCAGAGACTGATCGCCGCCGCGTCGGCCACGGCGAGCCCGCGGGCGAGTACCTCGCCATGGGTGACCGAGTCGAATCGGACGGCGCCGGGGACCTTCTGCGGATCTGCGTCATACACGCCGTCCACGCCGTTCTTGGCCAGCAGGAGCACCTGGCAACCGATCTCGAGGGCACGTTGGGCGGCAACGGTGTCCGTGGAGAAGTACGGCATCCCGGCTCCGGCCCCGAAGATGACGATGCGCCCCTTCTCAAGGTGTCGGATCGCCCGCAGCGGGATGTAGGGCTCAGCGACCTGGCCCATCGTGATGGCGGTCTGTACCCGTGTGGCAACACCGGCCTTCTCGCAGAAGTCCTGCAGCGCAAGACAGTTCATGACTGTCCCGAGCATGCCCATGTAATCGGCGCGTGCCCGCTCCATCCCGTGCTGGGAGAGCTCGGCGCCACGGAAGAAGTTCCCTCCGCCGACAACGATGGCCACCTGGACCCCGCGGTTGGCCACCTGCGCGACCTGCCGGGCGATACCGGCCACCACATCGGGGTCGATGCCCACGTTGCCGCCGCCGAGGGTCTCCCCGGACAGCTTCAGCAGGACCCGTCGATATCCCGGTGGTGACATACGGCGATCCTGCCCTACGGCTGCCCGACCTCGAAGCGGGCGAATCGCCGTACGGCAACTCCCGCCTGGGAGAGCACCGCGGCGACGTCTCGCTTCGGGTCGGTGATCGAGGCCTGCTCGAGCAGGACGAAGTCCTTGAAGAACGCGCCTACCCGACCCTCGATGATCCGGGACATCGCCTGCTCGGGCTTGCCCTCCTCGCGCGCCGTCTGCTCGGCGATCCGCTTCTCGGATTCCACGACCTCGGCGGGGACCTCGTCCCGGGTGAGGAACTTCGGTCGGCTGGCGGCCACCTGCATGGCCACCGACTTCGCCGTCTCCTCGGTCCCACCCTCGTACTGGACGAGGACACCGATCGCGGGGGGCAGATCGGTCGCCTTGCGGTGCAGGTACGACGCAGTTGTGCCGTCGAAGACCACGAAGCGGGTGAGCTCGAGCTTCTCGCCGATCTTGGCTGATTCGTCCTGCAGCGTCTGAGCGACGGTGATCCCGTCGGGCATCGACTCGGCCATCAACGCCGGTACGTCGACCGGCTGCGCAGCGCGGACGACATCGATCAAACGAGCGGCCAGAGCCTGGAACCCGTCGTTCTTGGCAACGAAGTCGGTCTCACAATTGAGCTCGAGCATGGCGCCGTCCTTGATCAGGACCAGGCCATTGGCCGCCGCCCGCTCGAGACGCTTTCCGACGTCCTTGGCACCCTTGATGCGGAGCAGTTCGACGGCCTTGTCGAAGTCCCCGTCGGCTTCGGTGAGGGCATTCTTGCAGGCCATCATTCCTGAGCCGGTCATATCGCGCAGCCGCTTGACGTCGGCAGCGGTGAAGCTGGGCATATCAGTGTCCTTCACTCTCGCGGGTGCTCGTCCACGTCTCGTGTACGGCACACAGTGACTTGTGCAGAGGTCGAACTGAGGCGGTCTCGTCGGCGCAGACAGTCCTACTCAGACAGTTGGGGCCGGCGCCGGCGTGCCATTGGTGGACGGGTCCACCTGACCTGCCGCGGGTGCATCAGCCGCGGGTCTCGCGGCATCTGCGGTCTGGGCAGCGGCGCCGGCGGTCGGATCGTCGTCGGTCTTGGTGCCCTCGAGCAGCTCACGCTCCCACTCGGCCAGCGGCTCGTTTGCCCCGATCTCGGCTGCGTCCCCAGTGTCGGCACCCTCAGTGGCCGCGCTCTGCGCAGATTGGCGGGCCATCAGGCCGTCGGCGACGGCGTCGGCGACGACGCGAGTCAGCAGTGCTGCGCTGCGGATCGCGTCATCGTTACCCGGGATCTTGTAGTCGACCTCGTCGGGATCGCAGTTGGTGTCGAGGACAGCGACGATGGGGATGCCTAGTTTGCGCGCCTCACCGACAGCAATGTGTTCCTTCTTGGTGTCCACGATCCACACGACGCTGGGAGTCTTGGCCATGTCACGGATGCCTCCCAGGCTGCGCTCGAGCTTGGCCTTCTCGCGGGACAGGCCGAGAGCTTCCTTCTTGCTCAGGGTCGCGGTGACTCCGGTCTGCTCCATCGTCTCCAGCTCCTTGAGCCGCTGCAGCCGGCCGTGCACGGTCTGGAAGTTGGTCAGCATTCCACCGAGCCAGCGCTGGTTCACATACGGCATTCCAACTCGGTTCGCCTGCTCGGCGATCGCCTCCTGCGCCTGCTTCTTGGTGCCGATGAACAGGACGGTGCCGCCATGGGCCACGGTCTGCTTGATGAAGTCGTAGGCGTCATCGATATAGGTCAGCGTCTGCTGCAGGTCGATGATGTAGATGCCGTTGCGCTCGGTGAAGATGAAGCGCTTCATCTTCACCGAGCGCAACGGCATCTACATCATCGACCTGCAGCAGACGCTGACCTATATCGATGACGCCTACGACTTCATCAAGCAGACCGTGGCCCATGGCGGCACCGTCCTGTTCATCGGCACCAAGAAGCAGGCGCAGGAGGCGATCGCCGAGCAGGCGAACCGAGTTGGAATGCCGTATGTGAACCAGCGCTGGCTCGGTGGAATGCTGACCAACTTCCAGACCGTGCACGGCCGGCTGCAGCGGCTCAAGGAGCTGGAGACGATGGAGCAGACCGGAGTCACCGCGACCCTGAGCAAGAAGGAAGCTCTCGGCCTGTCCCGCGAGAAGGCCAAGCTCGAGCGCAGCCTGGGAGGCATCCGTGACATGGCCAAGACTCCCAGCGTCGTGTGGATCGTGGACACCAAGAAGGAACACATTGCTGTCGGTGAGGCGCGCAAACTAGGCATCCCCATCGTCGCTGTCCTCGACACCAACTGCGATCCCGACGAGGTCGACTACAAGATCCCGGGTAACGATGACGCGATCCGCAGCGCAGCACTGCTGACTCGCGTCGTCGCCGACGCCGTCGCCGACGGCCTGATGGCCCGCCAATCTGCGCAGAGCGCGGCCACTGAGGGTGCCGACACTGGGGACGCAGCCGAGATCGGGGCAAACGAGCCGCTGGCCGAGTGGGAGCGTGAGCTGCTCGAGGGCACCAAGACCGACGACGATCCGACCGCCGGCGCCGCTGCCCAGACCGCAGATGCCGCGAGACCCGCGGCTGATGCACCCGCGGCAGGTCAGGTGGACCCGTCCACCAATGGCACGCCGGCGCCGGCCCCAACTGTCTGAGTAGGACTGTCTGCGCCGACGAGACCGCCTCAGTTCGACCTCTGCACAAGTCACTGTGTGCCGTACACGAGACGTGGACGAGCACCCGCGAGAGTGAAGGACACTGATATGCCCAGCTTCACCGCTGCCGACGTCAAGCGGCTGCGCGATATGACCGGCTCAGGAATGATGGCCTGCAAGAATGCCCTCACCGAAGCCGACGGGGACTTCGACAAGGCCGTCGAACTGCTCCGCATCAAGGGTGCCAAGGACGTCGGAAAGCGTCTCGAGCGGGCGGCGGCCAATGGCCTGGTCCTGATCAAGGACGGCGCCATGCTCGAGCTCAATTGTGAGACCGACTTCGTTGCCAAGAACGACGGGTTCCAGGCTCTGGCCGCTCGTTTGATCGATGTCGTCCGCGCTGCGCAGCCGGTCGACGTACCGGCGTTGATGGCCGAGTCGATGCCCGACGGGATCACCGTCGCTCAGACGCTGCAGGACGAATCAGCCAAGATCGGCGAGAAGCTCGAGCTCACCCGCTTCGTGGTCTTCGACGGCACAACTGCGTCGTACCTGCACCGCAAGGCGACCGATCTGCCCCCCGCGATCGGTGTCCTCGTCCAGTACGAGGGTGGGACCGAGGAGACGGCGAAGTCGGTGGCCATGCAGGTGGCCGCCAGCCGACCGAAGTTCCTCACCCGGGACGAGGTCCCCGCCGAGGTCGTGGAATCCGAGAAGCGGATCGCCGAGCAGACGGCGCGCGAGGAGGGCAAGCCCGAGCAGGCGATGTCCCGGATCATCGAGGGTCGGGTAGGCGCGTTCTTCAAGGACTTCGTCCTGCTCGAGCAGGCCTCGATCACCGACCCGAAGCGAGACGTCGCCGCGGTGCTCTCCCAGGCGGGAGTTGCCGTACGGCGATTCGCCCGCTTCGAGGTCGGGCAGCCGTAGGGCAGGATCGCCGTATGTCACCACCGGGATATCGACGGGTCCTGCTGAAGCTGTCCGGGGAGACCCTCGGCGGCGGCAACGTGGGCATCGACCCCGATGTGGTGGCCGGTATCGCCCGGCAGGTCGCGCAGGTGGCCAACCGCGGGGTCCAGGTGGCCATCGTTGTCGGCGGAGGGAACTTCTTCCGTGGCGCCGAGCTCTCCCAGCACGGGATGGAGCGGGCACGCGCCGATTACATGGGCATGCTCGGGACAGTCATGAACTGTCTTGCGCTGCAGGACTTCTGCGAGAAGGCCGGTGTTGCCACACGGGTACAGACCGCCATCACGATGGGCCAGGTCGCTGAGCCCTACATCCCGCTGCGGGCGATCCGACACCTTGAGAAGGGGCGCATCGTCATCTTCGGGGCCGGAGCCGGGATGCCGTACTTCTCCACGGACACCGTTGCCGCCCAACGTGCCCTCGAGATCGGTTGCCAGGTGCTCCTGCTGGCCAAGAACGGCGTGGACGGCGTGTATGACGCAGATCCGCAGAAGGTCCCCGGCGCCGTCCGATTCGACTCGGTCACCCATGGCGAGGTACTCGCCCGCGGGCTCGCCGTGGCCGACGCGGCGGCGATCAGTCTCTGCCAGGCCAACGGCCTGCCCATCGTGGTGTTCAGCCTGGATGTCGACGGCAACATCGCCCGGGCGGTCGATGGTGAGAAGATCGGCACGCAGATCGTCACACCTGCCTGAGGTCAGCACTGCACGACCTCGACAGGACAACAGCACCAGGCATGACCGCCGACTCTGGAGGACCGCGTGATCGACGACACCCTTCTCGACGCCGAGGACCGAATGGACAAGGCGGTCTCAGTTCTGCGCGAGGATCTCGGAACCCTCAGGACCGGCCGGGCGACACCCTCGATGTTCAGGAAGATCATGATCGACTACTACGGCGCGCAGACACCCGTTCCGCAGATGGCCTCCATCAACATCCCGGAGGCGCGAATGGCGATCATCAAGCCTTACGACGTCAGCCAACTCGCCGCGATCGAAAAGGCAATCCGGGACAGCGACCTCGGGGTCAATCCCGGCGGAGACGGCACGATGTTGCGCATCGTGTTCCCCCAGCTGACCGAGGAGCGTCGACGCGACCTCGGAAAGGTCGCCCGGACCAAGGGTGAGGACGGCAAGGTGGCCGTACGAAACATCCGGCGCCGCGCCAAAGAGGAACTCGAGCGTCTGCAGAAGGACGGCGAGGTCGGTGAGGACGACGTACGGCGGGCAGAGAAGGAACTCGACGACATCACATCCGCACACGTCGGGACGATCGACGAGGCGGTCAAGACCAAGGAAGCCGAGCTTCTCGAGGTCTGATCGGTGCTCGAGGAAATGCCCAAGAACCGGTTTGGCAAGCCGAGGAGACCCTCCGACGCCAGGTCGGGAGGCAGCACCTCAGGCCCGGTACGCGCTTCCTCCGACACGGGGCAGGCTGATCCCGGTTATTTCCCGTCGATCGTAGGTCGCGCTGCGCCCACACCGATCGTGACCGCTGCGCCTCGCGCGGCTGTTACCGCCCCACCGCCCGCGGAGGCTGGTCCACCGGCGCCAGCACAACGCCTGGCCGCTGATGGAGGACAACCGCTCGCCGAAGCAGATCCACAGCACCCGGCCGACGCCGGTGTCTTGCTGGCGCCCAGCCGTGCCGGCCGCGATCTGCCGGTAGCGATCGCCGTAGGTGTCGGCCTCGGGGTCTCGATCATCGCCTCCTTGGTCATCTACCGGCCCGCCTTCCTGGTGATCCTGTCGGCTGCTGTGCTGATCAGCGTGTGGGAACTGGCTCGTGCATTGCGTTCGGCGAGGGTCCGAGCGCCGCTGGTGCCCTTGCTGCTCGGTTCCCTCGCGATGATCTCGGTGACTTGGCTCAGCGGCCCCAGCGGCCTGGCGGTGACCACGATGCTGACCGTGCTGGCCGCGATGGTGTGGCGCCTGTCCGATGGTCCCGTCGGATACTTTCGCGACGCCTCCACGGCCGTCCTGATCACGATGTACGTGCCGTTGCTCGCCTGTTTTGCGGTGTTGATGCTGCGCCCCGATGACGGTGCAACCCGGATCGTGACCTTTATCGTCGCCGTGGTCTGCAGCGACGTCGGCGGGTATGTCGCCGGGGTGCTGTTCGGCAAGCACACGATGTCACCGACAATCAGTCCGAAGAAGTCCTGGGAGGGCTTCGGCGGATCGGTGCTGGCCTGCATGGTCGCCGGGATGCTCCTGGTGGGAGTCGCCCTGGACGGTTCCTGGTGGCAGGGGATTCTCTACGGCGCGGCCATCGCCGCGACGGCGACCCTCGGCGATCTCGGCGAGTCCATCATCAAGCGTGACCTCGGCCTCAAGGACATGGGCACCCTGCTGCCCGGTCATGGCGGTCTGATGGATCGAATGGATTCCCTGTTGCCCTCGGCCGCGGTCGCCTACCTCCTGCTGAACTGGTTTCTTCCTCCGGTCATCAGCTGACCGGTCCGGAACGGGTCGCGAACCTGGCGCGTCACACCGGCATGGGCGAATGGACTGTTGCGCGAGCGGACTCTGCCGCGCCGCCTGCTGCCGCTTGGCAGCCGAGCGTTGTCTGGCCGTACCTGGTGGTCGGCCGCATCCCGGAGACCGAGCCCTATGTCGTGGGCATCGACAAGGCCAAGATGAGCGCCGTCTGGGGCTCGGTCGTCGCGTTCACCGTGCTGTTGTGGATCGGCCTGATCAGCTACACGTCGGCCACGACTGACACGTTGAACCCGCTGTCGATCATGGCGCTGCCAGCAGTGAGCTCGATCGGCGCGAACTGCTTCATCTGGTATGTAGCCCTCAGCGGCGGCCCACAACTGGCGGTAAACCGACACGGCCTGTGGATCCGGGCGCGCAAGTGGCCGGTCAAGGCGCTGTTCCTGCCCTGGGAATCCATCGGCCGGATCTATGTCCGGCGGGCCGGCCTCGGCGACCGAGCACTCTGCGTCCTGCCGTCAGACCCTCGGATGGGTTCGGGCCTGGGTGCGTTCGCCAACTTCGACCAGGCACTGCAGCGGGCCCTCACGGGAGCGAAGCTGACTGCATCCGTCCGGTTCGCCGACCGTCCGGAGCCGGAGATCATGGGGGCAATCACGCACTTCGCCGCTGGCCGGGTGTGGCTTGGCTGACTAGGGCTCGGCGTGCTGCCGGATCCAGGCGTGCATCGCGATCCCGGAGGCGACCCCGGCGTTGATGGAGCGGGTGGACCCGTACTGGGCGATCGAGCAGACCACTGCGGCCGAGCTCCGTGCCAGCTCACTCAGTCCGCCGCCCTCCTGACCGAAGAGCAGGACGCACTCCCGCGGCAACTCAGCCGTCTCGAGGGGCACTGCGCCAGGAAGGTTGTCGATGGCCACCACGGGAAGGCCGGCTTCGTCGGCCCACAGTGCCAGCGCCGCCGCGTCAGCGTGGTAGCGGATGTGCTGGTAGCGATCGGTCACCATCGCGCCGCGGCGGTTCCAGCGGCGTCGCCCGACGATGTGCACCTCGGCGGCCAAAAAGGCGTTCGCCGTACGGACGACGGTCCCGATGTTGAGGTCGTGTGCGAAGTTCTCGATCGCGACGTGGAAGGGGTGCCGGCGCAGGTCCAGGTCGGCCACGATCGCCGCCATCGACCAGTACCGGTAGCGGTCCACCACGTTGCGACGGTCACCCTCGCGAAGCAGCTCCGGATCCAGCCGTGGATCATCCGGGACCGGGCCCAGCCACGGCCCTACGCCAACGGGCTCGCTGTCCATCCGTTCAGTGTGCCGTGGCCGCCATGACTGGCCTCGACGTGACAGAGCGCTCAGCCGGCTGCGTGCGACCATGGGAGGCGATATGTCTACCGTGTCGCTGCCCCTGCCATTGGTCTGGACTCCGCCGAGGAGCGCCAAGCCGCCGCGGCATCTCGCCGATCTCAGCATCGAGCAGGTACGTGCGGCGGTCGTCGAGGCTGGCCACCCGGCGTACCGGGCCGAACAGCTGTCCCGGCACTACTTCGATGCACCGGCCGGACAGGAGCTCACCGAGCTGCCCCGTGAGGCGCGTGAGGGGATAATTGCCGATCTCCTGCCCACCCTGCTGGAGTCGATCAACGACCGCAGCGCCGATCGGGGCACTACCCGTAAGACGCTGTGGCGAGCCTTCGACGGCACGCTGATCGAAAGTGTCCTCATGCGCTACCCGGATCGGGCCACGCTATGTGTCTCCAGCCAGGCCGGCTGCGGGATGGCGTGTCCGTTCTGCGCTACCGGGCAGGGTGGTCTGACCCGCAACCTGTCGGCCGGCGAGATCGTGGACCAGGTGGTCAACGCAGCCCGAGCCATGCGCGCGGGCGAGCTTCCGGGCGGGCCAGGGCGGCTGTCCAATGTGGTGTTCATGGGCATGGGTGAACCGCTGGCCAACTACAATCGGGTCCTGACCGCCATCCGCCGGATGCTCGCTCCTGCCCCGCACGGGCTCGGCATGTCCGCGCGGGGGATCACGGTCTCCACCGTCGGTCTCGTACCGGCGATCTCGCGGCTGACCGAGGAGGGTCTGGCGCTCACCCTGGCGGTCAGCCTGCACGCCCCTGACGACGACCTTCGGGACACGCTGGTCCCGGTCAACACCCGCTGGCCCGTACGGGAGGTCCTCGACGCCGCCTGGCGCTACGCCGATGTCACCGGGCGCCGCGTCTCCATCGAGTACGCGCTGATCCGGGACGTGAACGACTCCGTCGAGCGCGCCGATCATCTGGGCCGGCTGTTGTCCGGACGGTTGACGCATGTGAACGTCATCCCGCTCAACCCCACCCCGGGTAGCAAATGGGATGCCAGCACGCCGCGGGCCCAGGACCGATTCGTGTCGGCTGTACGGCAGCACGGCGTCGCGATCACGGTGCGGGATACCCGAGGGCGGGAGATCGACGGCGCATGCGGTCAACTGGCCGCGTCCGTCAAGGCGCAGACCTCCGCCCCGACGGTGCGGGTGGAGAGAACGGTGCCAGCTCGTGACTGAGGCCGATGAACACGAGGCCGAAGCACACGAGCACAGCCATACCGACGTATCCGGTGGGTGGCTGCGCGCCGCGGTCTTCGGGGCCATGGACGGGCTGGTCACCAACACCGCGCTCGTGGCTGGCCTGGGCGCAGCCGCCTCCAG
>Ga0136612_10000528_pt1 | contig 13895 bp, 14 predicted proteins | sample AntDryUQ224A2306_2_FD_106644 | JGI IMG/M metagenome (GOLD analysis project Ga0136612, IMG submission 106644) | Polar desert sand microbial communities from Dry Valleys, Antarctica - metaG UQ224A (23.06) | ecosystem: Environmental > Terrestrial > Soil > Desert | place: Antarctica: Dry Valley... | reverse complement strand
CTCAGCGCAGCGGGACGAAGCGGTACGACCCGTGGAGCGTGACCTCGTGGTCACCGGCGTCTCCGCCGCGAACACGCAGCATCGTGCCGCGGACCGGGATCACCAGGACGCCACCCGGACGCAGCTGCCGGACCAGCGCCTCGGGGAGCTCGTCGGCCTGCGCGGACACCAGGATCCGGTCGTACGGTGCCTCCTCCGGCCAGCCGAGCTGGTCCGCTTCGGCAGGGAGCACCCGGGCCCAGGGCATCGGGTAGCGGGCCATGTTGCCGGCGCCCCACTCAGCCAGCCCGGGGAGCAGCTCGACGCCGATGACGGTGCCTTCGGGGCCGACGAGGTGGCCGAGCAGCGCGGTGGTCCATCCCGACCCCGCTCCCACATCGAGGACCCGCTGCCCGGGTCGTACGTCGAGCAGCCCCAGCATGTTGGCCACGGTGCGCGGCTGGGAGTTGGTCTGGCCACCGCCGATGGGCAACGGCAGGTCGTTCTTCGCCTGGTCCCGCAGCTCGGGGGGCACGAAGTCCGCCCGGGCGATCGCGACCATCGCCTGCGCCACGGCGTCGGTCATGTGCCGAGAGAGCCCAGCACCACCGCGGTCATCCGCTTGGCGACCTCTGCGGCGCCGATGTCGCAGGTCGCGGATCCGACGGTGAACTCGGTCACCGACCACCCCGGCACGTCGGCGCCCTGCCAGTAGGCGCTGATCGCCTCCTGGGTGGACTCCAGGTGCTCGAGCAGCCGGGCGTTGACGTCGCGCTCGTCGACGGAGGCGTACATGCGGAAGGCGTTGGTGTGCGGCGGGTCCGGTGTGATCCGCAGCCCGGCGTCGCTGAGGGCTGTCGCTAGCTCGACGGCGACCTCGTGGTACTCGGCCATCCGGGGCAGGTGGCGCTGCAGGCCGGCGCGGGCCGACACGGCGTACGGCAGCAGCGTCAGCAGGTTGCCGCCGTGGCGACGTTGCCAGCGGCGGGACTCGGCGATGACGTCGTCCGGTCCGGCCACGGCGGCGCCGGCGAGCCCGCCGAGACCCTTGTAGAACGAGACGTACGCACTGTCGGCGAGCCCGACGACCTCGGCGAGGGAGTGGCCGAGATACGGGGTGCTCTCCCACAGCCGCGCACCGTCGAGGTGCAGCGGTATCTGGCGGTCGTGACATGCCGCAGCGAAGGCGGTGAGGTCGTCCCAGCTCGGCAGGAGGTGGCCGCCGTCGCGCAGCGGCAGCTCGAGCGTGACCGCACCGAGGCGGCCCGGGAGGTCGGCCAGGTCCGCCGGCGTGGGTTGCCGCTCTTCGTCGCTGAGGTGCTCGAGCACCATCCCGTGGAGCGCCGGGAGCGCATCGAGCTCGTGGACGACAAGGTGGGACAGGCCATGCACGGCGATCCTGGGGGATTCTTGCCGGTCGGACCACACGCGTAGAACGCACTGCTGGGCCATGATGCCACTGGGCATGAACGAGGCCGCTTCGGTGCCGAGCAGCCGGGAGATCTCTGCCTCGAGCTCGGCCAGCACTCCACCCTCGCCGTAGCGATCGGCAACGGCGCCGGCATCCAGTTCCGCCAGTGCGGCCAGCTCGGCACCCGGCTGGACCGGGCCATGTCCGAACAGCGCGGTCTGGCAGGCCGCTCGGGCCGCCTGGCGCCGCTGCTCGAGCGCCTCGTCGGCTTTCGTGGGCATTCCTTGGACGATACGCCTCGCCGGTGCCCACCCGCCGCGGCGTTCATCCGAGACTTCCGACGCCTCGCCGAGGGGTCGGAACCCACCTGGGGAGAGAAACGGCGACGGCGAGCGCAGGAAGGTCAGCCCTCGAGGAATGACAGCCGGACGGTGCGCTCGGGGTTGTCGACGTTGAGGTCGACCAGGCAGATGCTCTGCCAGGTGCCGAGCGCCAGCTGGCCATGGACCACCGGTACGGTCGCGTACGGCGGCACCAGCGCCGGCATCACGTGGGAGCGGCCGTGTCCGCGACTGCCATGACGGTGGCGCCAGCGCTCATCGGCAGGCAAGAGGTCGCCCAGCGCCGCTAGCAGGTCGTTGTCGCTGCCAGAACCGGTCTCGATAACGGCTATGCCCGCTGTCGCATGCGGCACGAACAGGTGCAGCAGGCCGTCCCCCTCCCCCCGAATGAACGCCGCACAGTCATCGGTGATGTCGAGTACGGCTTCGACAGTGCCCGTGGCGTATGACCGCGTCTCGCTGCGCATACCCGATGCTGACATGGTGCCCCGTGCCGCCCGCTCCTCGCGGTGCCTTCTGAAGTCTCGGATCGTGGCGAAATTTTCTGCACAGGGAGGTTGCGCAGCGGGTTAGGCGGAGCGACGGCGACCGCGGCGGGCGCGCAGGTAGTCGGCGACGACGTACTCGCCGAGCCGCCCCAGCTCGGGGGTGAAGACGCGACCGCCGTTGCGGCGGGCCACCGCATCCACGAACCGGGCCAGCCCCGCGTCCTCGCCGAGCATGAAGATGTTGAGCGAGGCGCCCAAGCGCGTGATCGTGTCCACCTCGGCGACCGTCGCGCGTAGCGTCGCCGCCGTGGGAGGCCAGTGGAAGAACGGCAGGCCGTCCGCCGCGACGTGCGCCGTGGGCTCCCCGTCGGTCACGACCAGGACGACCGGTTCCGCCTCCGGATGACGGCGCAGATGGCGGCCGGCGAGCATCAGCGCGTGATGCAGGTTGGTGCCCTGGATCCACTCCGGCTCGACGTCGGCGAGCTCACCCGGCGTCAACCGTCGGGCGGTGCGGTCGAAGCCGATGATCTGCAGCGCATCCTGACGGAACCGGGTCGCGACCAGGTGAGACAGCGCTAGAGCGGTCTGCTTCATCGGTGCCCAGCGGTCCTCGTTGACCATCGAGAACGACAGGTCGACGCAGAGCGCCACCGCAGCGGCGGTCCGGCGTTCCGTCTCGGCGACGGCGAAGTCGTCCACGTGCAGCCGCAGCGGCAGCGCAACCGGCCCGGCCGCCGCAGTGCGCAGTGCGGTGTTGTGCAGCGTGCGTACAGTGTCGATCGGACGCTCGTCGCCGAACACCCATGGCACGCTGGCACCGGTGCGCTCGTCGGCTGCTCCCGTACGGAGGTCGTCATGCTGCCCGGCGCCACCGGCGTCGAGCTGGCGGAAGATCCGGCGCAGTGCGGTCTCACCGAGCCGGCGCAACGCCTTCGGCGTGAGCGACACTCCGGACGCGCTGCGGCGGACGTAGCCTTGTCGCTCCAGCTCACGCTCTAGGGTGCGCAACGCCTGCAGGTCCTGCACCGCAGAGGGCGCCAGCTGGCGCTCCAACGCCTCGACGTCGACGTCGTCGAGGCTGGCACCGGCATAGCGCTGGCCCAGCTGGGACTCGAGCGCCTCGAGGTCGGCAAGATCGGCGACCGCGCCGACGGCGTCGCCGTAGCCGAGTGGCTCGGCACCCCGGATGTCGGCCGAGCCCCCCCGCATCGATCCCGGGCGCAGCGACTGCAAGGTGTCGCGCAGCTGGGCGAGCTGGCTCTCCAGGTCTACATCACCCAGAGCCTCGCTCATCAACCGCGAGAGCTGGTCGCGCTGTGCGGAGCTGAGCGAGCCCATCATCCGCTCGGCGGCTTCCTGGCGCCGGGCCAGCAGGTCGACCAGGTCGTCGGTGTCTCGCGGGTTCTCGGGGAAGAGCTCGCCGTGCCGCGCCATGAAGTCGCTGAACTGCTCGCTGGTGTCTTCGCCCCGCGCGTGCGCCGACAGCAGCGCGTTGAGGTCGGCGAGCATGTCGCGCACCCGGGCCATCGCCTCGGGGTCGTTGCCGCTCAGCGCGTCCCGCATGCCCGCGAACTGCGCGTCGAGCACCTCGCGGCGCAGCATCGCCTGGATCGCCTCGTAGCCGGCCTTTGCCGGCGGTGAGTGCCACTCGTATGACCCGAGGTCACGTACTGCGCCGGCTGTGTCGTCGGGCAGGTCGTCGAGCGTCATCTCGGCCAGCCGCGCGGCGTCGTCGGCCTCGGCCGCCAGCGTCTCGCGCTCCTCCGCGAGCACCTGGTCCAGCGCGGCGCGCACCCGGTCGATGGTGCCCGCCAGGTTGCCCCGCCGCTGCAGCTGACGGCGCCGGCGCATCACCTGGCGGCGCAGCTCGTCGAGCCCCTGGCGGCCGCTCGCTCCGCGGCGCAGCAGCCTGTTCAGGGCATCGCGCAGGGTGTCGCCGGCGAGCATGTCGGAGCCGATCTGGTCCACGGCGGCCCGGACGTCGTACGGCGCCGCGAGCGGGTCGCGACCGCCTCGCCAGGTGCCGTACCGGAACCGGTCCCGGCGATGCCGGTCGGCCACGGCTCAGCTCCCGTACACGGTGACGCCGTCGACGGTGTCCTTGGCGAGCCGGCGGGAGAGGTGCAGGCCCTCGAGGACGAACTCGACCGCGGCGGCGGCCTGTCCGGGCGAGACCGTGTCCTCTTCGACGCCGAGCCGGTCGAGCACCGTCGCGAGGCCCGGGACGCTGCCCATCTGCGCGAGCACGTCCTCGGCGGGTGTGAGCACCCCGGTCTCGAGCGTCTCGCCCTCCGCGAAGTGCTCGGTGAACGCCGCCAGGTCCACGCCCCGCAACCGGTCACGGAAGGTCGCGGCGGTCGCGACGCGCAGCAGGTGCGTCAGTACGTCGTACTCCCGACCCTCCTCGCCCATCTCGAACTCGACCTTCCCCCGCAGCGTGGGTACGACGTCGGGCAGATCGGTGATACGGGCGACGGGCTCGGACTCGCCCGTCAGCGCGGCCCGGCGCAGTGCGGACGCGGAAGCTGCCTCGATAGCGGCGATCGCGAAGCGGGCCGACACACCCGAGCGCTGGTCGATCGCCGCCGACTCGCGCAGCCCGGCGGCGAAGCGCGCGACGACCTCGACCAGGTGCACCGGCACGGCCGCGACGACGGTGGCCTCCTGCGTGACAAGCGTGACCTCGTCGTCGATGTCGAGGGGATAGTGGGTCCGGATCTCGGCGCCGAAGCGGTCCTTGAGCGGGGTGATGATGCGGCCGCGGTTGGTGTAGTCCTCCGGGTTGGCCGAGGCGACCAACAGGAGGTCGAGCGGCAGCCGCAAGGCGTAGCCGCGCACCTGGATGTCTCGTTCCTCGAGCACGTTGAACAGCGCCACCTGGATCCGCTCGGCGAGGTCGGGCAGCTCGTTGATGGCGAAGATCCCGCGGTTCGTGCGGGGCAACAACCCGTAGTGCACGGTTTCGGGGTCACCGAGCGGGCGGCCCTGCGCAACCTTGGTGGGATCGATGTCACCGATCAGGTCGCCGACGCTGGTGTCCGGTGTCGCGAGCTTCTCGCCGTAGCGGTCGTCGCGGTGGCGCCACCCGACCGGCAGCTCGCCGCCGAGCTGGGCGATGAGAGTGCGGCAACGTACGCACACCGGTGTTGCCGGATCGTCGTGGATCTCACATCCCTCGACGACGGGCGACCACTCGTCAAGCAGCCCGGTCAGCGTGCGCATGAGCCGGGTCTTGCCCTGGCCGCGCTCGCCGAGCAGCACGACGTCATGGCCGGCGAGCAGCGCACGTTCGAGCTCGGGCAGCACGGTGTCGTCAAAGCCGACGACGCCAGGAAAGGCCGAGGCGCCGTCGCGCAGCGCGGCCACGAGGTTGGTGCGGATCTCGGCCTTGACAGTGCGCGGTTGGTAGCCGGCGGCAGACAGCTCCGCCAAGGTGACGATCGAGGGTCGCTCGGTGGTGATGTGGCTCACGACATGACGATACGTCGGGCGTTCACCGATGGACCAAGCGCAGCGACTGCCGGAACGCCGTGTGCTGCATGCACTACAGCGGGTCGCATGCAAGGCTGGACGCATGGGCAGACTCCGCCTCGCGGTCACCGCGGTCACCGCGGTCACCGCGGCCAGCGCTGCGGCGCTGGTCGTCACCGTGTCTCCCGGCGCCTCGGCCGCCCAGGTGGCCGAGGATGCCGCTGCCCAGCAGCAGGCCGCCAAGCGCCCCCCAAACCTGCGCGTGAAGACGATCGTCCGCGACGCAGACATCCCCTGGGATCTCACGTTGCTGCCGAAAGGCGGGATGCTCTACACCCAGCGGGACCGTGAGCGGATCACCTGGCGTGGCCCGAACGGCGCCCGGAACGTCGTCGCGGACACACCGAAGGGCGTCTGGCACGACAGCGAGACCGGCATGATGTCGATCCTCGCCGATCCCAACTTCGCCAAGAACAACGCGTTCTACACCTGCTACGGCGGCTTCAGCAACGGCCATCGCGACGTCCGCGTCGTCAAGTGGCGCCTCAACGCCAAACACAACGGTGCAAAGCGGGTGGACGTTCTGGTCAAGAACCTGCCGGCGACCTCCGGTCGCCACGGCGGCTGCCGGCTGCGCTTCGGCGGGGACAGCGACTTCTACATCGGCACCGGTGATGCCACGACCGGCACCAGCCCGCAGAACTTGACGTCGGGTGGCGGCAAGGTGCTGCGGATCGACCCCAAGACCGGACGCGGGCTGCAGCCCAACCCGTTCTACGACTCCAGCAACCCGATGAAGCGGCGCGTCTACACGTACGGGCACCGCAACGTGCAAGGCCTGGCGCTGCGCAACGACGGCCTCATGTGGTCGGTCGAGCACGGGACGTACCGCGACGACGAGGTCAACGTGCTGCGCAACGGGGGCAACTACGGCTGGAACCCGGTGCCCGGCTACAACGAGTCGAAGCCGATGACCGACCACTCGCTGCCGGGCAAGCAGATCGGCGCCCGCTGGAGCTCGGGCTCCTCGACCATCGCTCCATCCGGCGCGGTGTGGTTGACGGGCAAACAGTGGGGCGTGTGGCGGGGCTGCCTCGCGGTGGCGACCCTCGCCGACTCCTCGTTGCGCATCATGAAGTTCAGCCGGGGCGGTGCCTTCCAGCGGATGTGGACTCCGGCCGCGTTGGACGGCGACTTCGGCCGCTTGCGCAGTGTCGTCATGGGCCCGAACAACGCGCTGTACGTCACCACGTCCAACGGTGGTGGCGGCGCCGGCGGCGACCGCATCCTGCGCGTGACAGCCTCGTAGCGAGCCGATGCGCTTCGACGAACGAGTCGTGCTGGTCACCGGGGCCGCCCGCGGCATCGGTGCTGCCACCGCCCGGCGGTTCGCCAGCGAGGGGGCGCGTGTCGCCGTGCTCGACCTCGACCAGGCCGACGCCGAGCGAGCCGCGGAGTCCCTGGACGCGCCGGCCGCGATCGGCGTCGGCTGTGACGTCTCCGACGGGGAGGCGGTCGCGGTGGCTGTTCGCCGCGTGGTCGACGAGCTCGGCGGGCTGCAGGTGCTGGTCAACAACGCCGGCGTCACGCGTGACAACCTGCTGCACAAGATGTCGGAGTCCGACTGGGACACGGTCATCAACGTGCATCTGCGGGGGGCCTTCTTGATGTGCAAGGCCGCCCAGCAGGTCTTCGTGCCCCAGAAGTACGGCCGGATCGTCAACCTCTCGAGCGTCTCTGCGCTCGGGAACCGCGGTCAGGCCAACTACTCCGCCGCCAAGATGGGCATCCAGGGCCTCACCAGGACGCTCGCGATCGAGCTGGGACCGTACGGCGTCAACGTCAACGCGGTCGCACCCGGCTTCATCGTCACCGACATGACCGACGAGACCGCCCGTCGGGTCGGCGTCACTCCCGAGGAGTTCCGCGCGGGGATCGCTGACGTCACACCGATCCGCCGCGTCGGCCAGCCAGACGACATCGCCGCTGCGGTGGCATTCCTCTGCAGCGACGAGGCCAGCTTCATCACCGGGCAGACCTTGTACGTAGACGGCGGACGCCGGCTCTGACGCCTGCCCCGACGATCCGCGGGTTCTGGCCCGACGATCCGCGCGGATGGTAGGGCGAAAACTCACGGATGGTAGGGCGAAAACTCACGGATGATGCCAGACGCGGCCTGGCAGAGGGTACAAGTCCGGGCGCGGAAAGTGACGTCGAGGTGACTCTTGTCACGGCAGCCCCACCCGGTGCATGGCGGCTGGATTCGGGCGGCGAAATGTGTTTGCGTCGCTGCCTACAACTGCACAGCCGTGGCCGGACCGACGCCTAATCCTGCCCCGACTCACGGCCCATTCCCCACAGCTCTCTGGCAGGAGCGGGAGACCCACCCGGCGGACGTCGGTCCTACGACCGACCCGCTAGTGCACGGCTCCCCGTGCTCGGGGTGAAGTCGCGTCCGCGCGACAGGGCACCTTCTGGCCCTAACCCGACAGCTCATCTCGCAGGCGTGAGAAGGAAACGACACCATGCTCGCGAGCCATCGCTGGCTGCGCCGTTGCGCGCTGGCCTGCATCTCTTTCTTGTCCATGACCACCATGCTGCTCGTCCCCGGCGCCACCGTCGGCAGCGCTGACGCCGCCGAACGAGCGCGCGAACGCAAGATCGACCGTGCGCTGACGGTCGCCCGCCACCAGATCGGCGACCCCTACAGCTACGGCGCGGCCGGACCAGGCGCCTTCGACTGCTCCGGGTTGACGATGTTCGCCTACGGTAAGGCCGGCATCAACCTGCCGCGGTCCTCCGCCGCCCAGGCGAGCGCTGTTAGACGCATCCCTCGCCAGCACATGCACAAGGGTGACCTGATGTTTTTCTACGACGGCGGCGGCGTCTACCACCTCGGCATCTTCACCGGCTGGGACAACGGGCGACGCGTCATCCTGCACTCCTCGACCCCGGGCCGCCCGGTGCAGACGGATCGGGTCTGGACCAGCAGCTGGTACGCCGGGACTCTGCGCCACCGGCGCTGACCGTCACCCGGTCACGCAGAGGGATCTCGACGACACGCAGGGTCGCCGCCACAGCGCGACGCGGGCCCTGCGGCACACTGGTGGGATGTCCAAATCCCACTGGATCGGTGGACTTCGCGGCGCCGCACCGACGGTCGCGGTTGCCACGTTGCTGCTGCTGACGACGGCGTGCGGCGGCGGGAACGACGCCACCGCCGCCGACGCGGACGGCGCGACCGACGAGCAACTCCGCGGCGCCGGTACCCTCACCCAGATCTCGCCGTTGACGGGAGAGCGGACCGAGGGGCTACCTCAGCGCCCGGTGCTCGCGGTCAAGATCGACAACACCGCATCGTCGAGCCCGCAGCTCGGCCTGGACAGCGCCGACCTGGTCGCCGAAGAGCTGGTCGAGGGCGGCCTGACCCGGCTCGCGGCGTTCTTCTACTCCGAGGTGCCGGGCGAGGTAGGCCCGGTGCGCTCGATGCGGGCAAGCGACATCGGCATCCTCAAACCCGCCGAGGCGACCCTGGTCGCATCCGGGGGAGCCCCTCCGACGGTGCGCCGTCTCGCCGGGGCAGACGTCGCGACGATCACCGAGGACACGCGCGGCGCGATCGGGTACACCCGCGACGACAGCCGGGTCTCGCCGTACAACCTGATGATGCGCCTCGATGACCTGGCCGAGACGCTCGAAGGCGCCGCTACCGGGGGAGTTCCTGCGCCGTACCTGCCGTTCGGGCCTGCTGACGACTTCGGCAGCGGCCAGCCCGCTGCATCGATCGCGGCGACCTTTTCGCCCGGACAGACGACGCGCTGGTCCTACCAGAAGGGCGTCGGGTACGTGCGCCCGGACGGCTTCGCCGAACAGGGGCACGACTTCGAGGCCGACAACGTCCTGGTGCTGCGCGTCGAGGTCGTGTCCGCCGGGTACCGCGACCCGGCTGGCAACCCGGTCCCCGAGACGGTCTTCGAGGGCAGCGGGAACGCGATGCTGTTCCACGCCGGGCAGCTGGTCACCGGCACCTGGCACAAGGACGCGCTCGGATCCGGTGTGCGGCTCGAGAGCCGGAACGGTGAACCGCTGACGGTGCCGGCCGGCCGGACATGGATTGAACTGGTGCCGGTCAAGGGCGGCATGGTGACGTACCAGAAGTAGGCGCCTATCACTGCAGCACTACTGCTGTGGGTGACACCATGGACCCATGCCCGACCATCCGAGCGAGACGTCGTCGTACACAGGCAAGCTGCTGGTCGCGGCACCGGCGATGGCCGACCCGAACTTCCACCGTTGCGTGGTGCTCGTGCTCGACCACGACTCGACCGGGACCCTCGGCGTCATCCTCAATCGCGCGCTCGACCTGCCGGTGGCAGACGTACTGCCCGACTGGACCGGCGACGTCAGCACCCCGGAGACGATCTTCGGTGGTGGACCGGTCGCACCCGACTCGGCCCTCGCCGTCGGCGTGCTCGCCGTCCAGGCGGACGAGGCTCCGCTCGGGTGGCGGGAGATGCACGGCCGGGTCGGCCTCGTCGATCTCGACACCCCCGCAGAGGTGCTGGCAGGTGCGCTGATGGGTATGCGCGTGTTCGCCGGGTACGCGGGGTGGCAGTCAGGCCAGCTCGAGGCCGAGGTAGCCGAAGGGGCCTGGCTGGTGCTCGACGCCCTGGTCGAGGACGTGGTCACCGGGACACCGGAGCTGTTGTGGACCAACGTGTTGCGCCGCCAGGTCGGAGATCTCAGGCTGCTGGCCACCTGCCCGATCGACCCGGCCCTGAACTGACGGCTGCGCCTTAGACTTCAGACCATGAACATCTCGATGAGCCCGGGCGCCCAGACGGTCGAGGACGCGCGGACCCGCCCGGTCACCGATGACGGTGACCATGAGCGCCTCTCACATTACGTCGCCAAGGACAAGCTGACGGCTGCGCTCGTCGAGGGAACCCCGGTCGTCGCCCTGTGCGGCAAGGTGTGGGTGCCGACTCGGGACCCGCAGCGCTTTCCGGTCTGCCCCGAATGCAAGGAGATCTGGGGCGGGTTGCGACGCGACGACAGCGACGGCGACGACAGCTGATCGCCGCGCAGCCGTACGCACATCAGCTCGGCCCCACCATCAGCAGCCGACGGGTCCACCAGGAGCAGGAGGCACACCATGCAGCACCCGGTCCGAGCCAGGATGCGGAGCCTCGCCGCGTCGAGCATCGCGTGCGCGACCGTGCTCACCGGGTGGCTGAGTGCCGAAAGTGCGCAGGCACTGACACCGGACGAACGGACCGCCGGGGCCAGCGCCTGCGTGCACCCGGCGGGATGGGAGGCCGTCCGCAGCACCGGCGAGGCACGTGATCACACGCTGACCGCAGTGCAGGTGCGGCGCTTGGAGCGCCGGCTCGGCGACCGGCTCGCCGCGTTGCGGGACCTGCCCGCGGCGGCTCCGGCGGACCCCGAGGTCATCCGGGTGCCGGTGGTCGCGCACGTGCTGGCTCCCGACGCCGACACCGTCCCCATCCGCCGGGCGGGGCTGACGCGGCAGGTCGACATCCTCAACCGCGCGTTCGCCGGTCGACAGCTTGACGCCACGACGCAGACGCCGTTCTGGTTCCGGTTGCGCGACAGCGACCTGACGATCAACCGGTCCTGGTACCGCTCCGACTACGGCACGCAGGCGGAGAAGAACATGAAGCGGGCGCTGCACGTCGGTGGCCCCGAGACGCTGAACCTCTACTTCGTCTCGCCACCAGGCGCCCCAGCCACGCTCGGATGGGCGACCTTCCCGCAGTCAACGCTCCGACACGAACGGCTCGACGGCGTCGCCGTCAACGTCGAGACGGTCCCGGGTGGTGCGGCCACCGGGTACAACCTCGGAGACACCGCGGTCCACGAGGTCGGGCACTGGCTCGGCCTCTACCACACGTTCCAGGGCGGGTGCAGTCGGCTCAACGACCGGGTGACCGACACTCCCGAGGAGGCCTTGCCGCAGTACGCATGTGACCGTGGCGCCGATAGCTGCACGGCACCGGGTCTCGATCCCATCCACAACTTCATGGACTACTCGTTCGACCGCTGCATGCGCACCTTCTCGGATGGCCAGAACGATCGGATGGGCCTGAGCTGGCTCGCCTATCGGGGCTGACCGCGGTCGTCGGCGACCGACCGCAGCAGCGGCACCGTGCGGTGCGCGATCTGGGTGGCCAAAGCGATGACCGTCGCGGTGCGTTCGATGCCCTCGGCCGACACGACGGCGTCGATCACCCGTTGCAGGTCGGCGTTGGACCGCGCCACGCAGCGACACCACAGGTCGCCGGCACCGGTGATCGTGAACGCCTCGAGCACCTCGGGGATCATCGCTAGCTGCGCCGACACCACGTCGTGTCCCACGCCCTGCCGGATCTCGAGCGTCAAGAACGCGGTCACCGGGTAGCCGATCGCAGCCGGGTCGACCTCGGGACCCCAGCCCCGGATCACTCCGGAGGCTGCCAGACGGTCGAGTCGCGCCTGCACGGTGCCGCGCGCCACCCCGAGCCGGCGCGACGCCTCCAGGACGCCGATCCGCGGCCGCTCGGTGAACAGCTGCATGATCGCCGAGTCGAGCGGATCCACCGGCCTGCTCATGCTGCCTCCGGACTGTCCAACCTGACCGCTGTGCCCACAACGTACGGCCCTACGCTGGTCGATCTGTACAGCCATGGTGCCATCGATTGCACAGAGTGTCCTGTGCGGGGCATGCTCAGGGTAGAACACCGACTGAGGGAGCCACATGCCGGAGACGCTCACACCGCACGAGCAGCAGGCGGACCTCACCCTGGATCAGCTCAAGCAGCTGGTCGGGCTGGTCGACTACGACGCCGCCAAGGATGTGTTCCCGGTCACCGCGATGGACGCGATCGTCTTCGTCGTCGGCAACGCCACCTCGACGGCGCACCTGTACCAGCTCGCCTTCGGCATGGACCTGGTGGCCTACGCCGGTCCGGAGACCGGGTCGCGGGACCGCAAGGCCTACGTGCTGCGCTCAGGATCGGCTCGCTTTGTCTTTCTCGGAGCCGCCCGGCCGGACAGCCCCCTGATCGACCACCAGCACCAGCACGGAGACGGCGTGATCGACCTCGCGCTCGAGGTGCCCGACGTCGACAAGTGCATCGCGCACGCGCGGGCGCAGGGCGCTACGGTGCTCATGGAGCCGCACGACGACTCCGACGAGCACGGGACTGTACGCACGGCGGCCATCGCGGCGTACGGCGAGACCCGGCACACGCTCGTCGACCGGAGCCGCTACGACGGGCCGTACCTGCCGGGCTTCGTCGCCGCCGCGACCACCGTGACTCGACCGGATGGGCACCCGAAGCGGCTGTTCCAGGCCATCGACCACTGCGTCGGCAATGTCGAGCTCGGCCGCATGGACGAGTGGGTCGACTTCTACAACCGGGTGATGGGCTTCGTGAACATGGCGGAGTTCATTGGTGACGACATCGCGACCGACTACTCGGCGCTGATGAGCAAGGTCGTGGCCAACGGCAACCACCGGGTGAAGTTCCCGTTGAACGAGCCTGCGCTCGGCAAGCGCAAGTCGCAGATCGACGAGTACCTCGAGTTCTACGGTGGCGCCGGCTGCCAGCACATCGCGCTGGCGACCGGCGACCTGCTGCGCACGGTCGACATCCTGCGGGCCAACGGCGTGACCTTCCTCGCCACACCCGACTCGTACTACGACGACCCCGAGCTGCGGGCCCGGATCGGGGAGGTCCGGGTGCCGGTCGAGGAGCTGAAGGCGCGCGGGATCCTGGTGGATCGCGACGAGGACGGCTATCTGCTGCAGATCTTCACGCAGCCGATCGGCGACCGTCCCACGGTGTTCTACGAGTTCATCGAGCGGCACGGGTCGCTCGGCTTCGGCAAGGGCAACTTCAAGGCGCTGTTCGAGGCGATCGAGCGGGAGCAGGAGCGCCGCGGCAACCTCTAGCCGGTCCCGCACGTCTTCCTGGATCGGTTCGGCAGTGCTGGCCCGCCACCATGGGTAGGGTTCGAGACCGACCACCATCGTTCAGGGGTATCCAATGGCGTTCGCCCGCTCCGCCGGCGTTGCGCTGGCCGCCGTTGGCATGACCGCGACCGCCCTGGTCGCCGGGGCGACGCAGGTCGGCAACACCACGGGCGCACCCGGTGCCGGTGACCCGTACTTCCCGCGCTACGGCAACGGCGGCTACG
>Ga0136612_10000527_pt1 | contig 13898 bp, 14 predicted proteins | sample AntDryUQ224A2306_2_FD_106644 | JGI IMG/M metagenome (GOLD analysis project Ga0136612, IMG submission 106644) | Polar desert sand microbial communities from Dry Valleys, Antarctica - metaG UQ224A (23.06) | ecosystem: Environmental > Terrestrial > Soil > Desert | place: Antarctica: Dry Valley... | reverse complement strand
GTTCATGGTCGCGTCGTAAATCCGCACATTCTCGAGCAGCCACACGTTACCCTTCGGCGTCGCTCGATCGGCGTCGATGATGCGGTGGAGCGTGCCGTTCTCGCGGTCGTAGATCGTGACCCCGGACGCCCGCAGTCGGTCGCCTTGGCCGACCACCTGCCGGGCGCGCACCAAATCACCGCCGACCAGCACCCAGACGTTGGACAGGAGGTCGCTCTCCCTGGGGATCGGCCGGTAGTCGTTGTCGGTCCAGGCGGTGACCGCGCGCGCGGACTTCACCACCACCGTTTCGTTGAAGGCGAACGCCAGCGCCGCGATGCCGAGGCTGGCGACGATCAGTGGAGCGAGAATTTGGTGCGCGGACATGCCTGCCGCCTTGATCGCGACGACTTCGCTGTGCTGGTTCAATCCGGCGAAAGCGATCAGCGTCCCCAACAGCACGGAGAAGGGGAGGAACCGCGCCGTCAGCAGCGGCACGCGCAGCGCCACATATTGCCACAGCTCGGCGTCGCCATTGCCGGGCACGCGCAGGATCTTGCCGGATTCGCCCAGCAGGTCGAGCGTCATCAGGATCAGGACCAGCGCGACCAGGACCGCCAGGCTGCGGGTCAGGAACAGCTTGACGGTGTAGAAGGCGATCATCCGCGACGGGAAAAAGCTCAGGTTGATCATGCTCGCCCCTTGATCATGCGCGCTGGGCCCGCGGGAGCAGCGAGCGGACCGCGCGGCCGACCTTGGCGAACGCCCGTTCGAGCGCGCCGATCGGCTGGCCGCCGGGCTGGTGCGCGAGCACGTGGTACATCCACCAGATCAGCGCCGAGAGCAGGACCAGCGGCACCCACAGCGCGATAATCGGCTCGATCCGGCCCTGGGCGCCGGCCTGCTCCGCATATTGGTTGATCTTGTGATAGCCGACGATGATGATGATACCGATAAAGATGCCAAGCGCGGACGAGCTCCGCTTCGGCGGCACGGCGAGCGCGAGCGCGAGCAGCGGAAGCATCAGCATCATCACCACTTCGACCAGCCGGAAGTTGAGATTGGCCTGGGCGGCAAGCCGGTCCTGGCCCCGCGCGCCGCCGCCATAGCCCTCGTGGAACAACTCATTGAGAGTGAGCTCGTCATGCTCGTGCCCGCGGCTTCGGAAGCGGTCGACCTGGGGCAGGTTGATCGGCAGGTCGTAGCTTTCGAACGACAGGGTTCGCGGCGCCGGAAACTTCGGGGATTGCTGGACCAGGCGCCCCTTGCGCAGGCGGAACAGGATCGTGTCGGGGTCGTCGGTCGAAAGGAAGCGCCCGGCCTCGGCGGTTGCCGCAACCGACATCCCGGAGCGGTCGTCGACCTGCACGAAAATGCCCCGCAGCTGGGTGCCGCCGTTCTCGCTGCTGTCGATCCTCAGGGTCAGCCGCTTGCCGAGGCGGTTGAACTCACCGACCTTGATCGACGCCCCGAGCGCCCCCGAGCGCAGGTCGAACCGAAGGCCTTCGTAACGGTAATCGGAATAAGGCTCGATATAGCCGACGATGGCGAGGTTGAGCATCATCAGCCCGACAGCATAGGCATAGGGCACCCGCAGCAGCCGCCCGAAGCCGATGCCGATCCCGCGCAACGCGTCGAGCTCCGAGGACAATGCGAGCTTGCGGAAGGCGAGCAGGATCCCGAGCATCAGCCCAATCGGGATGCCGAGCGCGAAATATTCCGGGAGCAAATTGGCGAGCATGCGCCAGACGACGCTCACCGGGCCGCCCGCGGTGACGACGAAATCGAACAGGCGCAACATCTTGTCCAGGACGAGCAGCATCGCCGCGAGGATCAGCGTGCCGAGCAGCGGGACGGCGATGGAGCGCGCCAGGTAGCGGTCGATCAAAGATAGCCGGCCCAAGTTTTGGTCGTCCCAACACCATGATTTGGCCGCAAAGCGAGCCGAGATTGCAACACGGGCGGCTCTACCCCTCAAAAAGCAGGGGTTCCGCCCGTGTGTGTCTATAGCAAACGGTCGGTCAAATCATGTCGAAATCGCGTTTCCTGCTCGTCGCTCCCCTGCTCGCCGCAATCGCCGCGCCGGCACCGGCGCGGGTGCTCGGCTCCGATGCCGAGGCGTGCGTGTCGGGCAAGCCTTCGATGCTGGTTCGGGTGAGCGGCTTCAAAAAGCCGAGCGGCACCGTCAAGGTCGCGGTCTATGCCGCGCAGGGTTACCTCGCCAAGCGCGGCAAGCTGCGCAAGGTCGTGGTGCCGGTGCACTCCACCGGGCCGATGGACATTTGCATCGCCGTGCCCGGGGCGGGGCAATATGCGGTCGCGGTCCATCATGACATGAACGGCAACGGCGACAAGGACCCCAGCGACGGCGGCGGCTATTCGGGCAATCCCAGGCTGTCGATCACCAATTTGCGGCCGCCGTTCGGCAAGACCGCGGTCCGGGTCGGGGCGTCTCCGCGCCAGGTCACGGTGTTGCTGATGTATCGCAACGGACTCTCGATCCGGCCAGTGCACGGGTGATGGCGCGCACCCGGATCGCGCTGCTTTCAAATCCGAAGTCGACCGGGAATCTTGCACAGCTTCCGCGGATGCGCGCGTTTTGCGCCGAGCATCCGGACATTTTCCACTATGAGGTCGAGAAGGCCAACCAGGTCGGCGCCGCGCTCAAGACGATCGCCCGGGTGCGGCCCAAGATGTTGGTCATCAACGGCGGCGACGGCACCGTCCAGGCGGCGCTGACCGAGCTCTACAACGGCGGCCATTTCGGCAAGGAGCCCCCCCCGGTCGCGGTGCTGCCGAGCGGCAAGACCAACCTCATTGCACTCGACCTCGGCGCGCCGGGCGACCCGATCGTCGCGCTCGAGAAGCTGCTCGAGCTCGCCCAGTCGGACCTCGGCCCGCACATCGTCGCGCGCGAGCTGATCGCACTGCGTTCCGGGACGGGCGAGCAGATGCCGGTGATCGGCATGTTCCTCGGCGGCGCCGGGCTGGCCGACACGATGCTCTACTGCCGGGAGAAGATCTATCCGCTCGGGCTTCCGAACGGCCTCAGCCATGCCATCACCGGCCTGGCGTTGCTCGCTCGGCTGTTCCTGAGATTGAAGGCGAGCTTCCTGCCGCCCCGCCCGAGCCCGCTGGCGGTGTCGTGGCGCAACAGCCAGAGCCTGTCGGGGCGCTTCTCGCTGCTGGCGGTGACGACGCTCGACAAGCTCCTGCTGTCGGGCGAAATCAGGGGCCACGCGCGCGGGGCGCTGAGGCTGGTCGCGATCGAGGAGCGGCCGGCGTCGGTGCTGGGCGCATTCTTCGCCACGCTGGCGGGCAAGCTCGGTCATTCAAAGGTGCGCGGCGTCCATTTCGAGGAGAGCGACGAGATCAGCATCTCGGGCGAAAGCTCGAAGGTGATCCTCGACGGCGAAACCTTCCGGGTCGAGATCGGCAGCCCGATCTTCCTCAAGCTGGCCAACCCGTTGTCCTTCGTGCGCATCGCCGCCTGAGGGCCAAGGCGCGGGCTGGGCGATGGACGATCTCAAGGAGCTGGTTGCGGCGGAGCTGGCGACGCCGGTTGATCCTCGCATTTCGAAGCTGGCGGCCGCGATCGCGGCCAGGCACGGCGGCGCTTCGCGAGCGGTGCTGTTCTACGGCTCGTGCCTCCGCGAACGGCGGCTCGAGGGGCTGATGCTCGATTTCTACCTGATCGTGTCCGATTATCGCGCGGCCTACGACCGCCGCTGGCTGGCGGTCGCCAACCGCTGGGTCCCGCCCAACGTCTTCCACTTCCAGGAGGGCGGCCTGACCGCCAAATATGCGGTGCTGAGCGAAGCCGATTTCCACCGGCTCAACGGGCCCGAAACCCGCAGCGTCTCGGTGTGGGCGCGGTTCTCCCAGCCGTCGCGGCTGGCGTGGGCGGTCGATGAGCGCGCGCGGCGGACTGCAATTGCGGCGATTGCCCGCGCGGCGCCGACGTTGCTTGCGGTGGCGGGCAGGGTCGACGGCGAACAGCCGCTCGATTGGTGGCGCCGGGCGTTTGCACTGACCTATTCGGCCGAGCTGCGCGCCGAACGAACCGGACGGGCGGGATCGGTCGTGGACGCCGACCTCGAGCGATACCAGCGCTTCTCGCGTCCCGCGATAGCCGCGATTCCACAGGGTGGTGGCGTTCGCGGCGGCTGGGCGCGTCGTCGGCTGGAGGGCAAGGCGCTGTCGGTCCTCCGCCTCGCCAAGGCCAGCGCGACCTTCGCCGGCGGGGTCGACTACATCGCCTGGAAGATCAATCGGCACGCCGGCACGCAGATCCGGATCAAGCCGTGGCAGCGGCGCTGGCCGTTGCTTGCGGCGATCACCCTTTTGCCGCGACTCCTGAAGTCCGGCGCCGTGCGCTAGAGCGCCGCGACAGCGCCGACGACACCGCGTTGGCGAGGGCGCCGACGGTGAACGGTTTGCGCAGGAGCTCGTAGCCGATCAAATGGTCGGTCTCGCCGTCGCCGACATAGCCGGTGACGAACAGCACCGCGAAATCGCCGTGCGTGGTCTTGAGGTGGCGGATAAGCTCGGGGCCGGTCATCTCGGGCATGATCACGTCGCTGATCACGAGATCGAATTCCTGTTCCTCGAACAGCTTGATCGCTTCGGCGCCGCTCGAGCAGGCGACCGGTTCATACTCCAGATCCTCGAGCGCGCCGACGGTCGCCGCGCGCACCCGCGGATCGTCTTCGACCAGCAGGATGCGCGCACCCGGCACATGCGCCTCGCCCTCGGAGCGCTGGACAGCCGGATGCAGCCGAACCGCTGCGGCGGCGGATTCGGTGCGCGGCAAATAGAGCGAAACCGTGGTTCCTTTGCCGAGCTGGCTTTCGATCCCGACCTCACCGCCCGACTGGTGCGCGAAGCCGAAGATCTGGCTCAACCCGAGGCCGGTGCCCTTGCCCACCGGCTTGGTGGTGAAGAACGGCTCGAATGCCCGGTCGAGGACTTCGGGGGTCATCCCGCAGCCGGTGTCGCTGACGGCGATGCGGACATATTCGCCCGGGCGGACGTCGCCGACCTCGTTGGCCTGGAGAGTCACGTTCGCGGTGCTGATGCGCATGATGCCGGTCCCGTCCATCGCATCGCGGGCGTTGACCGCGAGGTTGACGATGGCGTTCTCCAGCTGATGCGGGTCGACGTAGGTCGGCCAGGGGTCGGGCGTGAGATCGACTTCCACCTGGATGCGCTCGCCCAATGTGCGGTCGAGCAGGTCGGACATGCCGGCGACCAGCTCACCGCTGTCGATCCGTTCGGGCAGCAGCGGCTCGGACCGCGCGAACGACAGCAGCCGCCGAGTCAATGCCGCGGCACGGGTCGCGCCCTCCATGGCGTTGGTCAGGTGGGTCATCACCTCGCGCCGCGGCCCATTCAAGCGGCGGCGAGCGAGGTCGATGCCGCCGACCACCACCGCCAGCATGTTGTTGAAGTCGTGGGCAATGCCGCCGGTCAACTGGCCGACCGCCTCCATCTTCTGCACCTGCCGCAATTGCGCTTCGGCCAGCTGCCGTTCGACCGCTTCGGCGCGCAGCGCTTCGTTGGCGGCCTGCAGCTCCTGGGTGCGCTCGGCGACCGCTTGCTCGAGCACCTCGGCGCGCGCCGATTCGGACTCGGCCTGCTTGCGGGTTGCGGCATTCTGGCGAACCGCCTGGATCGCGACCAGACCGAGGAAGATCGCGCCGATCCCGACGACGATGCCGAGCCAGCTCAGATAATCGGTGAGGCGGTCCGCCTGGGCGGAAAAGATCTGGCTCTGGGCGATACGCTGGCGCAGCGACTGGCGCTCGCTGTCGGCGATTTCGTCGAGCTTGCGGGTGACCTGGGGGCCGGTCTTCGAAAGACCGGCGGCGTAATAATAGGAAGTCCCGCCCTGGCCTTGCTTGGCCGCCGCGGCGCGCGCGGCCAGCGCCAGCTCACCGCCGCGCTTGGCGTACAGCTGCTGGAGGTCGTCGACCCGCCGACGCTGTTCGGGGCTGGTGCGCACCAGCCGTTCGAGCTGCCTGATCTGGCGGCCGGCGAGGCGCCACTGGTTGTAATAGATGTTGCCGCTGGTGCTGACCTCCTCGTCGAGCACGAAGCGGCCAAGCGCGGCTTCGGCCCGCGACATGCTGGAATCCACCCCGCGCACGACAAAGGCGACATTATAGGCGCGGCGCTCGGACTCCAGCGCCTGCTCGCGAGCGTCGTTCGACAGCGCAACCAGGACCACCATCGCCAGCAGGACCAGGGTCGCAACCAACCCGCCGGCGGCCGCTCCACCGCGGCGCCAATCGAAATGCAGTTCATCCCCGGCCGGCGTCATGCAGCCAGTCTAGACCTGTATCGAGCACCGCGAAAGGCGGCTTGACCTCAACTTATGCAGCCCGTCGCGCGCCCGGCGGCAGCGAACATGCCGAGGATCTCGCCGACCTGGTCGCTCGAATGCTCGGAGCACAAAGAGCAGCGCAGCAGCGTCATCCCCGCCGGCGTCGCGGGCGGACGGGCGAGATTGACGTACAGGCCGCGCTCGAGCAGCGCCTCCCACATCGCCGCTCCGGTTTCGAGGTCGGGCATCAGCACGGCGATGATCGCCGCCTGCGGCTCGTCCGTCCCGAGGCTGAAGCCCAATTGCTTGAGGCCCGCGTGCAGCCGCTTGCTGTTTTCCCACAAATGGGCGCGCTTGTCGGCCGAATGCATCAGCTTGCGGATCGAGGTCGCGGCGGTCGCGACGACCGACGGCGGCAGCGACGCGGTGAACACGTAGGGCCGGCACACCAGCCGCAGGATCTCGAACTTGGGATGGTTCGACACGCAGAAGCCCCCGACCGTGCCGACCGATTTGGAGAAGGTGCCGATGATGAAGTCGACGTCGTCGATCACGCCCTGGGCTTCGGCGACCCCGCGGCCATGCTCGCCGATGAAGCCCATCGAATGCGCTTCGTCGACCAGCACCATCGCGCCGTTTTCCTTGGACACCCTGACCATCTCGGTCAGCGGCGCGACGTCGCCCAGCATCGAATAGACGCCTTCCAATACGACCAGCTTGCCGGCTCCGGCGGGGACTCGCTTCAGCCTTTTTTCGAGCGCTTCGACGTCGTTGTGGCGGAACGGCACGATCTGGGCGTTGCCGAGCGCGCAGCCGTCGTAGATCGAAGCGTGGCTGTCGATGTCGAGGATGATGTAATCTTCCTTGCCGGCCAGCGTCGAAATGATGCCCAAATTCGCCTGGTAGCCGGTCGAGAAGACCATCGCGTGGTCCATCGCGTAGAAGTCCCTGAGCGCCTGCTCGACTTCGCGGTGGCCGGAGTAGGTGCCGTTGAGCACCCGGCTTCCGGTGGTCCCCGATCCGAACTCGTCGAGCGCCTTCTTGCCCGCCGCGACCACGTCCGGGTCGAAGGTCATGCCCATGTAATTGTAGGTGCCGAGCAGGATCGTGCGCTTGCCGTTGCAGATCGCGACGGTCGGGCTCTCGACCCGCTCCATCACCAGGTTGAACGGGTCGGTCATTCCGGTCTTGAGCAGGGTCTCGCGCTGCTCGATCAGTGAATCGAACTTCGAGAAGAGGTCGGTCACCGCTCGCTCTGCAGCTGGCCGACCGCGTCGATCAGCTGCGCGACCGTCTCGATTTCGGCCGCGCGGTTCATGCTGATGAGGATATCGAACTCGTCCTCGACCGACGCGACGAAATCCATCACGGTCAGGCTGTCCCATTCGAGATCCTGCGCGAAGCGTGTACCCTCCGTGACCGCGACGCCCTTCTTGTTGAACGGCTCGATCAGCGTCGTGATCTTGGCAGCGGTCTCGTCGCGGTCGGTCATGTGGCGGCTCGTCTAGGGCTGGACCCCGGCTTTCGCAACGCAATGGGGCGCGAATGGGGCGCTCATTCGGCTGAGGCGGATACGGATGTCCGCTTTGGGTGGAAAGCGGACATTAGGCGGCAATGTAGGCTGTTCGCATTTCAGCCTCGTCGGGTAAGCGATCCTGCCTCACTCAGTGACAAGGGCTGAGCAAGCCGACGGCCCTTTTTTCTAGGTCAGCTCTGGGTTGAAAGCAGGCGTTTACGATCATCCACGTTCGCACTGCGTGAAAGCTTTAGAGGATACGTCAATATGCAGCTGGGCGTGCCCACCATATTCCTTTGCAGTCTCGAGGCTGTCGGTTGAAAGTGCCAAAGTGGCCCATCCTACGATCCGCTGCGGATGGCTCGGCAAGGCTGGGAAGGTGTTGCGCGACGGGGTCCACGATTTGATTGCCGCATCGAGGACTGACCAGCGTTCGGATGGCTCGTTCCAGCTACCCCCAAGAATATCGCGCACGACACAATCGCCGTTTCCGGGTTGGGCCACGGCATCCTCGCCTCGAAGGCCAGGAATAAGTCCGCTCTTGCTCGCACCGCGAATGACACCGTCGCGGTCGGCATCCCCATAATAGGGTCCCGCCTCACCAACTACCAGGTTTCGCGCTTCCTCTGCCGCCGACCTGACCTCCGTCAAGTTGGCGGCTCGCCGCCAGCGACCAATTGCGTTTTCGATCAAAGCCAATCGGTGTCCAAGTTCTGCCGCGCTATCCTTGGCAAGATCAACGCGTGCGGACTGACCCACGGCGGTCAAACTTCCGCCTTCCGTCGTGGATTCATTCGTCCCGCAGGCACCAATCGACAAGGCGGTGATCAGGACGAGCGCGTTCATTCCCCGGAAAAAATCTCGCATCGATCATCTTCAATCTTGTCCGTCGGACGGTCAGGGTTTTGTGACAGGGAATACGTCTTCGCCAAATCGCGAAACGAGGCGCAGGCCCGCCACTCGAATAGAATCACCTTTCTTCGATGACCGTCACGTGGTGCGATGTCAGCGCATGATAAGCCCAGCCAAGCGTAAACCCGTAAGCCGCGTGGGCGAAAATAGAAATCATGCCCCGCGCCATCGCGAACCACGGCCAAACGGCGGTAAAGACATAAAAATTCGCCAAATAGAGCAGAAGCCCGAAGAGCGTGCCGACCAGCACGGACATCCCAAGACCGAGACCGCGGCGCGAAATTATCCAGCCGAGGATGGCCGCATAGACCACTGAAACGGTAAAATGCACCAGCATTGCGACGAGCATCGGGACCGTTTCGAACGTCGCCGGCGGCGGCAACACGCCTTCCCCCATGGCCATGGCGGCAATCATCCGTGGTGGTCCCCATGGGCTGGCGCCACCGACCGTTGCGGCCAGCGCCATTTCGAGCATCATGAAGACGACACCAGCGATAATAGCGGCCCAAATCACCGCCTTCCAGTCCATGCGCTCGGTCATTCATTCCTCCTGTTCCGTGCCGGTTGTCGCATTCGAAACGACTCGGCGCGCGAAAGGTCCCGCTGAACGCAGCTCGTCGACAATTCCGCAATGACCCGAAAGCGGACATTCGTTCCCTCAAACTCCCGTTGTCCTACAGTGCAGTGGCCTGCGATTATTCGCGCTCGGCTCTTCCCAGCCTCAATCCTCCCCTCAACGACAGCCGAATTGTCACCCAACTGGGCGGACCCGCTCAAATATTGGGGAGAGGCGCTTGCCACCGGGGCCAGCCCGACGAAGCGCTAGGGAACTTTGACGCGGCCTTGAAGCAAGCCCCCAAACGGCAGGAACTCCAGCGCGCAAGAGCGGCTCCGCTCCACCGGCTAATGTCCGCAATTGGTCGAAGCGGACATTAGCCGACTACAGCCAGACTTGGGCGCGGTACCAGGCGGCGGTGTCGGCGAGGCCCCGCTCGGTCTGGATCTGCGGATACCACAGGCCGGGCGGCGCGGCGCGGGCCGGATCGACCACCCAATCGGGGTGGCAGAAATATGCGGCGCGGTCGGCGGTCAGCTTGGCCCGGTCCCCGCGAACCAGCCGGTCCGCCTTCGCGCCGAGCCGCAGCAAAGCGGAGGGGACCGAAAGGCTGGTGCCGCGACGGCCCACGGCAGCGCCGAGCGCCTCGGCAAACTCCTTGTGGCTCCAGCCGCCCGCATGGCCATCGTCGGGCTCGATCGTGAGCCCGCCCGGTGCGCCGGGATCAGCCAGTGCGAGCAACAGGCGCACCAGATCGTCGACGTGAATCAGCGACAGGCGCCCGCCGGGAGGAAGCAGGACCAATCCGAGCCTGGCCATCCGGAACAGCTCGAGCGTCTGTTTGTCGCCCGGGCCGTAGACCGCGGGCGGCCGGACGATTGCAAACGACAGCCCCGACGCGGCGACCAGCTCCTCCGACCTCGCCTTCGACGCGCCGTAGAGGGACAGTTCGGGCTCGCGCGCGGCGATCGACGAGACATGAACGAAGCGCCGGACACCGGCCGCCTTGGCCGCGACGAGGATGGCCTCCGTGCCGCCGACATTGGGCTCGTCGAAGTCGGCGGGGGTACGGCCGCTGATGACGCCCCCGACATGGATCACCGCGTCCGCGCCCGCCACTAGCTCATCGAGCGCCTTGGGTTGATCGAGCGCGCCGCGCACCCAATCGACATTCACGCGCGACGGCATCGGTCGGCGGGTGAGGGCGCTCATTTGGTGGCCATCGGCCGTCGCCGCGTCGAGCAGGCGTGGTCCGACGAACCCGGTGGCGCCGGTGACCGCTAGCTTCACAGCGGCGACCAGGGCCGCTCGTCGGCCGCTGCTTCGGCGTCGCGAGCCTGCTCCGACCCGAGCCCGCTGACGATCCGGTCGAGCAGAGCTTCGATGCCCTCGCCGGTGGGCGCGGAAATCGGAATCGCCTCGGCGGCGCTGGCTTTCTCGAGCGCTCTTTTGACCTTCGCCAGCTGCCTGGCATCGACCAGGTCGGAGCGGCTAAGCGCGACGATCTCGGGCTTGTCGGTAAGGTCGGCGCCATAAGCGTCGAGCTCGCTGCGCACCACGCGCCACGCCTCGACTGGATCGTCGCCGGCGGCGTCGACCAGGTGCAGCAGCAGCCGGCAGCGCTCGACATGGCCGAGGAAACGGTCGCCGATGCCGGCGCCCTCGGCCGCGCCTTCGATCAGTCCCGGAATGTCGGCGACGACGAATTCGCGCCCCTTGTGCCGAGCGACGCCGAGCTGCGGCCGGAGCGTCGTGAACGGATATTCGCCGACCTTGGCGGCGGCGTTGGTGGTCGAGTTGAGGAACGTCGACTTGCCGGCGTTGGGAAGGCCGACGAGGCCGACGTCGGCGAGCAGCTTCAATCGCAGCCACACCCACATCTCCTCGCCCGGCCAGCCGGCGCCGTGCTGGCGCGGCGCGCGGTTGGTGGAGGTCTTGTAGCTGGCGTTGCCCCGGCCGCCGTCGCCGCCCTTGAGCAAAATGATGCGCTGGCCGACTTCGGTCAGGTCGGCGAGCAGGCTGCGATCCTCGTCGTCGGCGAGGACTTGCGTGCCGACCGGGACCTTGACGATCAAATCGTCGCCGCCGCCGCCGGTGCGATTGGAGCCGGCACCTCCCTTGCCGCGGGCGGCGCGGAAATGCTGGGTGTAGCGAAAGTCGATCAGCGTATTGAGGCCGGGCACCGCCTCGAAGATGATGTCGCCGCCCTTGCCGCCTTCGCCGCCGTCGGGCCCGCCATATTCGATGAACTTCTCGCGGCGGAAACTGACCGCGCCCGGTCCGCCCGCGCCCGACCGGATGAAGATCTTCGCCTGGTCGAGGAAATGCATGGGGGGGCAGTTAGTCGCGGCGGCGGCGAATTGCCACCTCAGCTCTTGGGATGCATCGCGGTAATCCGCGAGCGAAGCCCTTCGGCCGCGATCTCGCGCGATGCTTCCCGCGTCAGGCCGAGCGCCTGCGCAATCGGTTCGCCGAGCAGCGAATCCCCGAGCGCGGCGAGCACCAGCGAGAGCGTGGATTCGGGGACCTTGTGATCCTCATGCTCGACGCTCAGCTGGTCGACCAGCGCGCGGATCGCGCCGAGGATCGGATTGAGCGCATCCCTGTTGCCCGACAGGATCATCCACGCGGCCAGCGCGCCGGCGCCTTGCTTGCCGAACGCGTCGAACGTGCGGTCGACGATCTCGCGAGCGTCGGACTCGCCGCGCCGGGCGAGCACCACGGCGTCGGCGATGCTCGAGGTCACCTGCTCGGCGATCGACCGCGCCAGTTCCGCCTGGAGCCCGGCGGCCGACCCGAAATGATGGAGCAAATTGGCGTGGGTCTTGCCGACCATGGCCGCGACCGCCTTCAATGTCACCGCCTGCGGCCCCTGCTCGATCAAGATCCGCCGCGCGGCGTCGATCGCGGCCGAGCGGCTGTCTTGCTGGCTGAGGCGTTCGCGGACTATTGACATCAGTGTAAGTTAATTTATCCCGGTTGCATGACAAGCGCCACCGTACCGACTCCGGCGGATCTGACCATCACTCCGCGCGACCGCCGCTTTGCCGGTGGCGCGGCGGCGCACCGCTTGTGGCACGGCGGACGGGTCGAGGCGACCGCGATCTACAATGCGCTATCGGCGACCTTCCCGCGCGGCGAAGCGTTTTTCGTCGAGAGCGTGCGCGCGTTCCGCGACGGCGCCAGCCCCAAACTCGCCGAAGAGATCAAGGCCTTCACCACGCAGGAGGTGATCCACAGCCGCGAGCACCTCGCGTTCAACCGGCGCGCGGCGGACGCGGGATACGACCTTACCAGGCTCGAACAGCGCGTCGGCGAACGCCTCGCCGTCACCAAATCGAAGCCGCCGATCGTCAGCCTCGCCGCGACCATGGCGCTCGAGCATTTCACCGCGATTCTCGCGCACCAGCTGCTCGCCGAGCCGCGCCATCTCGAAGGCGCCGACAGCGAGGCGGCCGCACTGTGGCGCTGGCATGCCTGCGAAGAGATCGAGCACAAGGGCGTGGCTTTCGACACCTGGCTCCACGCGACCCGCGCCTGGCCGCGCTACAAGCGCTGGAAGGTCAAGGCCAAGGTGATGCTGTTCATCACCCGCAATTTCCTCGTCGATCGGACCGCCGGCGCGCTCGAGCTGATGCGCCAGGATGGGGTCGTCGGCCTGCGCGCCTGGGCGAGGCTGCTGTGGTACTTGTGGGCGAAGCCGGCGATGTTCCGCAAGATCGCCGGCGCCTGGTTCCGTTTCTTCCTGCCGGGCTTCCACCCGTGGAATGAGGACGACCGCGCGCTGCTGCATGCCTACGAGGCATCGCTGCCGAGGGACGCGGCGGTGCCCGCAAGGCAGGTCCGCCGCGCCCGCGCCGGCTAGGCGGCGATCGAGTCTTCGTTTCGCGTCACGCTCGCACCCGTCAGCTCGAGCCGGAATAATTTGGCCGCCGCGTCCGTGCCGCGCGCGCAGCTCATCCGTGGCGCGGTGATTCCTACCGGCTCGAAGCCGAGCTTCTCGAGCACCCGGCCCGACGCCGGATTGTCGAGGAAATGCGACGCCTGGAGGCGCGGCAGCCGCAGCGCGTGGGCGATGTCGAGCAGCGCTCTTGAAGCCTCGGTCGCGACGCCGCGGCCCCAAAAGCGACGGGCGACCCAATAGCCGAGCTCGACAGCGCCGGACGGCCTCCTGCCGAGGCCGCATGAGCCGAGCAGGCGCGGCTCGGCATCCGTGCGCTCGAAAATCAGGAACGAGGGCAGCAGCGGGTCGCGCGGCTGGGCAAGGAAGGCCTCGGCGTCGCGCAGCCGGTACGGCCACGGCGCGGTCGCGAGGTTGCGGACGATCAGCTCGTCGCCGATGGCGTCCGCGAGCGCCGGGGCGTCCTCGGTCCAGCCGGGCCGGAGCAACAGCCGGGCAGTCCTTGCGAACATCGTTCTTCTCCTTCGCCGGGGCCCCTAGCGGACCTCCGTGACAGTTTCGGGAGAAGACAAAGAAAAAGGGAGGAGAGGGGGCTGCCCTCTTCTCCCTTGTGGCTTTGATCCTGCTTGTCGATCTCGTCCTGGGCCGCCCCCTTGGGGAACAGCCCTTTAGCGACCGTTCCTATTTGTTCGCTTCCGCCGGCATAATG
>Ga0136612_10000526_pt1 | contig 13912 bp, 9 predicted proteins | sample AntDryUQ224A2306_2_FD_106644 | JGI IMG/M metagenome (GOLD analysis project Ga0136612, IMG submission 106644) | Polar desert sand microbial communities from Dry Valleys, Antarctica - metaG UQ224A (23.06) | ecosystem: Environmental > Terrestrial > Soil > Desert | place: Antarctica: Dry Valley... | reverse complement strand
CTGCCCAACGCCTTCGGTGGGTACGACGAGCCACCGTCCGAGACCTCCGGTGTCCTCGGACAGCTGGTCGACGAGGGCGCGCTCAACCTGGTGGGTGGCTGCTGCGGCACGACGCCCGACCACATCCGAGCCATCGCCGAGCGTGTGGCTGAACGCGCCCCGCGCCGCATCCCCACGGTCGAGCGACGCACACGCCTTTCTGGCCTGGAGCCGCTTGACATAGGCGCAGACACGCTCTTCGTGAACGTCGGGGAACGAACCAATGTGACCGGCTCGCGGCGCTTCGCCAAGCTCGTCCTGGAGGACCGCTTCACGGAGGCCGTGGAAGTCGCACGCCAGCAGGTCGAGAGCGGCGCGCAGATGCTGGACGTCAACATGGACGAGGCACTGCTCGACTCGGAAGCGGCCATGACGCGCTATCTCAACCTGCTCGGCTCCGAGCCGGACATCTCGCGCATCCCCTTCGTCATCGACTCGTCCAAATGGTCGATCATCGAGGCGGGACTGCGCTGTGTGCAAGGACGCGCGGTGGTGAACTCGGTGAGCCTCAAGGAGGGTGAGGAGGAGTTCCTTCGCCAAGCCTCACTCGCCCGACGCTATGGGGCAGCCGTCATCGTGATGGCCTTCGACGAGCAGGGCCAGGCCGACACGGTCGAGCGCAAGCTGGCCATCCTCTCCCGGGCGCACCACCTGCTAACGACCGAAGCCGGCTTCGAGTCCGAGGACGTCATCGTCGATCCCAACATCTTCGCCATCGGCACGGGCATCGAGGAGCACGCCGATTACGCCAACGCGTACATCCAAGCGGTGACGCGGATCAAGTCCGAGCTGCCGGGCGTGAAGGTGAGTGGCGGGGTCTCCAACGTCTCCTTCTCGTTCCGGGGCAACGACCCGGTGCGCGAGGCGATCCACACGGTCTTCCTGTACCACGCCATCGCGGCCGGCATGGACATGGGCATCGTCAACGCCGGTGCGCTGCCGGTGTACGACGACATCCCGGCCGACCTGCGGGAACGCGTGGAGGACCTGATCCTGGACCGTCGCCCCGACGCCACGGAGCGGATCCTGGAGGTCGCCGACACGGTGCGCGGCCAGACCGTGGCAGGTGGACCAGACCTGGCCTGGCGTGAGGCGCCGGTCGAGGAGCGGCTCAAGCACTCCCTGGTGGAGGGCATCGCTGACTGGATCCTGGAGGACACGGAGGCGGCCCGCCTGCGCGCCGACCGTCCCATCCACGTCATCGAGGGGCCGCTGATGGCGGGCATGGATGTGGTCGGTGACCTGTTCGGCAGCGGCCGCATGTTCCTGCCCCAGGTGGTCAAGAGCGCCCGCGTGATGAAGCGCGCCGTGGCCCACCTCATCCCCTTCATCGAGGCCGAGAAGGAGGTCGGCCAGCGCGTCGATGCGGGCGGGCACCGCTCGGCGGGCAAGGTGGTCATGGCCACCGTCAAGGGCGACGTGCACGACATCGGAAAGAACATCGTGGGCGTCGTCCTGGCCTGCAACGGGTACGAGGTGATCGACCTGGGCGTGATGGTGCCCTGGCCACGCATCCTGGAGACGGCACGCGAGGAGAAGGCGGACCTGGTCGGCCTCTCCGGGCTCATCACGCCCTCGCTGGAGGAGATGCGCACCGTGGCCACGGAGATGCAGCGCGAGGGCTTCACCGTGCCGCTGCTCATCGGCGGCGCCACTACGTCTCGCGCGCACACGGCCGTCAAGCTGGAGCCGGTCTATGAGTCGCCGGTGGTCCATGTCATCGATGCCTCGCGCGCCGTAGGCGTGGCCGGGGCACTGCTGGACGCCAACACCCGGGACGCGTTCATGGAGCGGACACGGACCGACTACGCGGAGGTACGCCGGCAGCACGAGAACCGTGATGACCGCTCTCGCTTCATCTCCCTGGCGGCGGCGCGCGAGAACCGGCTGCGCCTCGACTGGACCTCCGTCCCGCCTCCGCGGCCGACCTTCCTGGGCGTGCGCACCTTCGCCAACGTGCCCTTGGCAGAGCTGGTGGAGCGCATCGACTGGGGCCCCTTCTTCTCGACCTGGGAGCTGGCCGGCAAGTTCCCCCAGATCCTGGACGATCCGCGCGTGGGGGAGGCAGCGACCTCGTTGTTCAAGGACGCGCAGGTGCTGCTCCGGCGCGTCGTGGAGCGGCGGATCCTGCGCGCCAGCGGCGTGGTCGGGTTCTGGCCGGCGGCTTCCATGCCGGACGACGACATCGTGCTCTATGCCGACCCCGAGCGCACCACCGAGCTGGCCCGCTTGCGCACGCTGCGGCAGCAGATGGCCAAGCCCGACGGCCGGCCCAACGTGGCGCTCTCCGACTACACGGCGCCCATGGAAGCTGGCGTGGAGGACCACGTGGGAGCCTTCGCGGTGACCGCCGGCCTCGGCCTGGAAGAGGCACGGGCGGAGTTCGTGGAGGCGCGCGACGACTACAACGCCATCCTGCTGACGGCGTTGGCCGATCGACTGGCGGAAGCGTTCGCGGAGTGGATGCACGAGCGTGTCCGTCGCGACCTGTGGGGCTACGCGCCGGACGAAGCGCTCTCCAACGAGGCGCTCGTGGCCGAGGCTTACCAGGGCATCCGACCGGCGCCGGGCTACCCCGCCGCGCCAGATCACACGGAGAAGCGGACGCTCTTCGACCTGTTGGAGGCTGAGGCTCGCGCCGGCATGAGCCTGACCGAGTCGATGGCCATGCTGCCGGCTTCGTCGGTGAGCGGGCTCTACTTCTGGCACCCCGAGTCGCGCTACTTCGGACTGGGTCGCATCACTCCCGACCAGGTCGAGGACTACGCCCGTCGCAAGGGCTGGACGCTGGCCGAGGCGGAGCGCTGGCTGGCACCCAACCTGGCGGGCTGAGGTGAGCAGCACGGATCCTCGCGATCAGGCCCTCGTGCCGGTTCCCCTGGTGCGCGGCGCCAACGGTGCAGTGGCCTCGCCCCACCACCTGGCCAGCCAGGCCGGAACGGCCATCCTGCGCGCCGGCGGCAATGCCGTCGACGCTGCCATCGCCACCAACGCGGCACTTGCCGTGGTGACCGGCTACATGTGCGGGCTGGGTGGCGATGCCTTTTGGATCGTCTGGGACCCGAGGGAGGGCCGCGCGGCAGCCCTCAACGGCAGCGGCCGCTCAGCGCTGAGTGCCACCATCGAGGCGGCTGGCGCCGCGGGACTGGAGGAGATGCCCGTGCGCGGACCGTGGTCGATCACGGTGCCGGGGGCCATCCGCTCGTGGGGCGATGCACACGACCGCTACGGGCGACTGCCCTGGTCACAGCTCCTGACGCCAGCCATCGAGATGGCCGCCGGCTTCGCTGCCAGCACAGCCTGGAGCAACGCCATCGAGAGCGCGGCGCGTGTCTTCGGCACGGGCGGGGACTGGGCGCGAACTTACCGGCCGCACGGCCGGCCCTGGCGACCTGGTGAACGCGTGGCACTCCCGGCGCTCGGCGCGACGCTCCGCGTGCTTGCCGAGGAGGGTCCGAGCGCCGCCTACACCGGAAGCCTTGCGGAGCGCGCGGCGGCGTTCCTGGAAGGGGCCGGGTCACCGCTGCGTGCCCCGGACTTCGCCGAGCATCGCTCCGACTGGAGCCTGCCCGTCAGCGCCGAGTACCGGGGAGTCACATCGCTGAGCCACGGACCCAACAGCTGCGGTCCCGTGGCCCTGGAGTTGCTGAACATCCTGGACACCTTCGACCCACCATCTCCCGACCAGTGGACCGCGGAAGGCTGCACCGACCCGCGCTGGGTCCATCTGGGCCTGGAAGCGGCTCGCGTGACGCTGGCGCACCGCGACGCGTACCTCTCCGACCCCGAGTCGATGCGCCGCGGCGTCCTGGAGTGGCTGCTGGATAGGGACCATGCACGCGACGTGGCCAGTGCCATCGACGCCGACCGGGTGGCGGCGCCGGTGGCCACCAGCCTGCCGCGCGGTGGCGGCACCATCTACCTCGCCACGGCCGACCGCTGGGGCGGCATGGTCAGTCTCATCGAGTCCAACTACGCAGGCTTCGGCTCGGGGCTGGTCGACCCGGAGACCGGCATCAGCTACCAGAACCGCGGCGCCTTCTTCCGCCTTGACCCGACGCATGCCAACGCGCTCGCGCCGGGCAAGCGCACGATGCATACCCTGACACCGGGCATGCTCCTACGCGACGGGCAGCCGTGGATCGCCCACGGCTCGATGGGCGGAGAGATCCAGCCGCAGGTCTTCGCGCAATTCGTGTCCGCCGCGGTCGACGGGCAGCTGGACATCGCCACGGCCATCGCCGCGCCACGCTGGGCAGCGGGCGTGGAAGCGCACCTCGGACCGCCGTCCCTGTCCGTGCTGGAGCCGCGCTTCGACCCGGCCGTGGAGCAGGGGCTGCGGGAGCGCGGCCACGACGTGACGCTGAGTAAGCCATTCGACTCCGGCATGGGCCACGCGCACGCCGTGGAGATCGTGCGCGATCCCGAGGCACCGGAGCTGCCGCCCACCTTCGCCGCCGCGGCCGATCCCCGCTCCGAGGGCCTCGCGGCGGCGCTCTGACGACACGATAGTGGCAGCGGCATGGGTGGCGCTCGGTATACTCACGCTCGGCCGGTCGCGCCGCGCTCACGGACCTTCGCGGCCGGCCACCTGACCCGACCACATCCCGCCCACCAAGGGCGGCTGCCCATGGAGACGCCGGCGCCTCGTGAGCTCGAACGTCAGCCAGAGCTACCCCTACACCAGCGAGACCGAGGCGCAGCGAGCAGCCGCCTTGGAGAGCGCATTCGGGCGCTTCGACGGGCTGCGCGACAAGGTCGCTGCCGAAGCGACGCCGCTTGGCGAGGTCGCGCCGGAGGACCACGGCGCTCCCGCGCGCTGGTGGATCTGGGTATGTCCCAAGGAGGATTACTCCGGCCGCCTGCACGTGGCCGGCTACGCCCTTGAGCGAAAGGCGCTCTACACCGTCTGTGACGCCTGCGGGTCGACGTTCCTGCGCTGAACGATCGTCCCTGACCCGGTCATGGGATGATTGCCCCGCGGGACGCACCGCGAGCGGGTCGCCGCGGTCCGCGCCATCAGGGTGATCGATGAAGAAGTCTCGCGGCGCAGCCGCCGGGCTTGCCGCCGCTGCAGCCGCCCTCGGCGCGGAGGAGCTGGTCGCGGGGCTGCTGCCGGGCGCGCCTTCCCTGATCGTGTCCATCGGCACGCTGATCATCGACCTCCAGCCGCCCGGCGGCAAGGAGCTGGTCGTCGCGCTCTTCGGAGAGGCGGACAAGCTGGCCCTGATCGTGGCTGTGGCGGCCGTGGCGCTGCTCATCGGTGCTGCGTTGGGCGCCATCGCTACGCGTAACAAGACGCTCGCGGACGCGGGCTTCCTCGGGTTCGGGGCGCTGGCACTGTTCGCCGCGCTGCGCGATCCGCAGGCCACCGCGACGCTCGCTCTGCTGACTACCGCCATCGCCGTGGGCGTCGCGGTGCTCGTGCTGCGCTGGCTCCTCTCCCGGGCAGACCGGGCCGCGGCGGATGGTCCAGCCACGGAGGGTTCGACCACCGATCCCGAGCGCCGCGCGTTCCTGCGTCGCGCCGTAGCCACTCTCGTGCTGAGTGCGCTGGCGGCTACGTTGGGTCGCTATCTCATCGGTGTCCGCGAACTTCCCGTGGTCGCCACGACGGTCATGATCCCCGCCGCGGCTGAGACCGTTGCCCCGCCCGGCGCGGCCGCCACGTTGCAGGTGCCGGGCCTCACCCCCCTGGTCGTACCCAACGACGAGTTCTACCGCATCGACGCGAACCTCGTGGTGCCCACCATCGACGCCGACTCCTGGCGCCTGCGGATCCACGGGATGGTCGAGCGGGAGGTCGAGCTGACCTATCAGGACCTCCTGGCGATGCCGCTGGTGGAGCGCTACGTGACCATCGCTTGCGTCTCCAACGAGGTCGGCGGCGATCTCGTGGGCAATGCCCGGTGGACAGGCGTGCGGCTGCGCGACGTGCTTGCCATGGCGGGCGTGCAGCCGGGGGCCACGCAGCTCGTAGGGCGTGCCTTCGACGGCTGGACGGCCGGCTTTCCCACGGAGATCGCGCTGGGCGACGGGCGGGAGGCCCTCATCGCGGTGCAGATGAACGGAGAGCCGCTGCCCAGGGCGCACGGCTTCCCCGCGCGACTCATCGTGCCCGGACTGTTCGGCTACGTCAGCGCCACCAAGTGGATCTCGGAGATCGAGCTGACCACGCTGGAGTCGTTCGACGCTTACTGGGTGCCGCTTGGTTGGAGCAAGCTCGGCCCCATCTTGACCCAGTCGCGCATCGACGTGCCGGGCCGCGGCGCGACCGTAGCGGCCGGGCTGGTCACCGTGGCCGGCGTGGCCTGGGCTCCCACTCGCGGAGTCGAAGCCGTGGAGATCCGCGTGGACGAGGGTCCCTGGCAGGCCTGCGAGCTATCGCAGCCGCTCTCTGACGACACCTGGATCCAGTGGAAGCGCGACTGGCAGGCGACGGCGGGCCGCCACACCATCCAGGTGCGCGCGACCGACGGCCTGGGCGATGTCCAGACCGCTGACCGGACGCGGCCGGCACCCGACGGGGCGCGCGGCCACCACACCATCGACGTCCAGGTCGGCTGAAAGGACGCGCACCACCGACGGAACTCGTGCGTGGTCCGTGATCGTCGCCTTGGCCGCCTGCCCTCCCCGTAGTGGTATCCCGCGTGGCATCAGCCGAACACGTGCCCGGCTTCAGGCGTCCTCCGCGGCTCGCCGCCACGAGGCGATCAGGTCGTCCCGGCCGGCCGCGACCAGTAGAGCGGCCAGCAACGTGACGCGCGGCACAACGGAGTCAAGCTCCAGGTACTCCGCCGGCGAGTGATCGTTCCCGCCGACCGGCCCCAGGCCGTCGATCGTGGGCACGCCCATGCCGGACGTCGTGTTGGCATCCGACGCGCCGCCCGTCGCCGCATCGCGCAGCTCGAAACCCAGCCGTCCCGCCAGAGCCTGAGCGTGCTCCACCAGACGGCTCGACCGCTCCAGCTTCTCCATCGGCCAGTGCCGGCCGTGCTCCTCGACCTCCGCCGTCACGTCCGCGACAGTGCTGCCAGCGGCGATCTCCCGGATGGCGCCTTCGGCCTCTTCCATCGACTCGCGGGTCACCGCGCGAAGGTCCACCTTCAGGAGCGCCTGCTCGGCCACTACGTTGGGACGCGTTCCGCCCTCCACGACGCCCGCGTTGACCGTCACGCCCGGCCAGCGACCGTTGAGCGCGTGGAGCGCCAGGATCTTGTGGGCAGCTTCCAGCACGGCGCTGCGGCCCTTCTCCGGTTCCACGCCGGCATGTGCCGCGCGACCGGCGATCCTGATGTGCAGATCGGCCACGCCCTTGCGGGACGAGACGATGTCGCCGTTCGCTCGCGCGCACTCCAGGACCAGGGCTAGGTCGCTTTCGGCCGCGTGACCACGGATCACGGGTGAGCTGGCCGGCGAGCCGATCTCCTCGTCGGGGTTGGCCACGAAGATGAGCGAGCGGAAGGGCAGCCAGGCAGCGTCGGGGCCGCCGCCATCGCGGGCAGCAGCGACCTCGCGCAGTGCCCGCAGCGCATAGATGCCCGCCAGGAGGCCGCTCTTCATGTCCGTCACGCCCGGCCCCAGCGCGCGACCGTCCTCCACGCGGAACGGCCTCTGCGCCACCGTGCCGGCGTCGAAGACGGTGTCCATGTGCCCGATGAGCAGCGCGGCAGGGCCCTCGGCGTCGCCCGTGAACCGCCCCACGACCGTGTCGCCCAGATGCTCGCTGGGAACGATCTCGACGTCTGCGCCCAGCTCCCCCAGCGCCTCCGCCACCCAGCGACCGACCTCGTCCACGCCGGACTTCGTGTATGAGCCGCAGTCGATGTTGACCAGGCGCTCAAGATCGGCCAGATACTTTGGCTCGGCACGTGCGACGGCCCCGCGCAGCGCCTGAAGTTCCGCTTCGTTGATCACGGCCGGAAGTCTAGCGCCACCAAGCCTCACCCGACCCTATACTCCCGCCCGTGCGCCTCGTGGAGATCCGCCTGCTGGACGGCCCCAACGTCTATCGGCTGGAACCCGCCGTCAAGCTGGAAGTGGCCATCGGGCGGCGGCGCACCTGGTTCGGCGAGCGGTCTCCTGGCCGGCACGCTGAGGTTCGCCTCGGCGCGGCCGTGCCGGCACGTCTGGCCCCTCCCTCCGTGCGTGACCTGGCCGCCTGGGTGCGCCGCCTGCACGAGCTGGCGGGCGCAGCCGCCTGGCTGGCCGACGAGGGCCGAGCCGGTAGCACAGGACGCGCGCGCATCCCCGTGGCCGTGCATCGCACCAGCGAGCCGGGCCACTGGGTCGTCTCCTTCCCCTGGCGAGAGGGGGGCCGAGCACACTCCATCGCCGAGTCGGCCTATCGCCTCGTCGAGCTCGACATCTCGCTGACCGCCCGGCCCGCCGATGGCGCTGGCGGGAGCCGAAGCCTCGCCCGCGCCCTGCGCCGCGCCGCGGAGGCCGGTTCGACGCCGCCCGCCTGGGTGCGCGATGGCGATCGCAAGATGCCCGTCGTGAGCATCAGCGGCACCAACGGCAAGAGCACCACGACCCGCATGATCGCCCACATCATGCGCACGTCAGGCAAGCGGGTCGGCATGTCCACGTCCGACGGCGTGCTCATCGACGAGAAGATGGTCGAGGAGGGCGACCTGACCGGGCCGATGGCGCCCACCGGGTGCTGCGCGACCCCAGCGTCGACGTGGCCGTCCTGGAGACCGCCCGGGGCGGCATCGTGCTGCGCGGCGTGGGTTACGAGTCCAATGATGCCTCCGTCCTGACCAACGTGACCGCCGACCACCTGGACCTGCACGGCCTTCACACCCTGCCCGAGCTGGCCGAGGTCAAGACGGTCATCGCGCGCATGACCAAGCCCTCCGGCACCGTCGTGCTCAACGCCGATGACCCACTGGCCGCGACGCAAGCGCGGCGCGTCCGCGCACGCGTCCGCTACTTCTCGCTCGATGCGGCCAACCCTGTGGTACGCCGCCACGCCGCGCGAGGCGGCATCGCGATGATCCTGGAGGCGGGCGTGCTGGTCGAGGTCGAGGGGACCAAGCGCCGGCGTATGGTCCGCGCCGCCGAGGTGCCGGCCACGGTCGGCGGTCTGGCTCGCCACAACGTGGCCAACGCGCTGGCCGCAGCCGGTGCAGCTCGTGCCCTGGGGGCCTCGCTCAAGGACGTCGCCGCCGGGCTGCGCGACTTCCGCCCCTCGGCGGAGCAGGCACCGGGTCGGCTGAACCTCTATCGCCTGGGCGAGCGGCTGGTGATCGTCGACTTCGCGCACAATGCGGCGGGTCTGGCAGTCATCTTCGACTTGATCGACGGCCTCGTCGGCAAGCGAGGCGAACGGCATGTGCCCGTGGTGGGCATCATCGGGACCGCCGGCGACCGGCCTGATGACTCGCTGCGCGACATCGGCAAGCTGGCCGCGGAACACACCGACGAACTCGCCCTGAAGGAGACGCTCCCCTACCTTCGTGGCCGGACGCGCGAGTCCGTGGTCGGTGAGATCCGGTCAGGGATGATGGCGGGCGGCGCCGATACGACCGGCATCCCGATCCACGAGGACGAGCCACGGGCGTTGCGCGCTGCGCTGACGGAGCCTGGGCGGCGCGGCGCCGGTCCGGAGCCGGCCGTCGTCGTCCTCATGTGCCACACCCATCGCAACGAGGTCAGCGGCGTCCTGGCCGAGCTCGGGGCGGTCGCGGTCTCGGACGTCGACTGGTTCACTGGCCGCGCCACTCCTGGAGGCACCTGATGGACTTTCGCGGCAATGTGAGACCGGGCAAGGCCGCATCGGTGATGGGCGTCCTGGGCGGCGTGCTGTTTCTCATCCTGGGCATCGTGATCGTCATCCCGACCTTCGGACTGTTCGGCGTGATCTGGAGCCTCTTCGCTCTCATCACGGCGGGCTTCTACGGCTACAACCTGATGTCGCAGAGCGGCTCGTCGCTGTACCAGGTGGACGCCTCGCCCATGTCGCCCGGGGCCGCATCGCCCGACGCCGCGGCGACCGATCCCGCTTCGCGACTGCGCAGACTGGATCAGATGCTCGACGAGGGCCTCATCACGACCGAGGAACACCAGGTCAAGCGCGCAGCGATCCTCGCCGAACCCTGGTGACCGCCGTGCCCCTGCTCAGCCCTCCGGGATCCAGGTCTCACCGGGGTAGGTGAAGGCCGAGGCCTGGAGCGGGCCCCGGTCGAAGGACATCGCCTCGCGATAGACCGCCGCCGCGTCATCGGCGCAGACCACCACCATGTCGCCCGGCTTCGCGCGCCGCATGCCGACACGGGCCGCTTCGATCTCCAGGAGCACCGGCTCGGCTTCCACGGCACGCGCCTCGCCCGCCGACTGCGCCTCGCGAACACCTGACAGGACGTTCTGCGCCGCCTCGCCCGGGGCTCGACCACGAAGATTGGCGTCCTCGCGCACATACACCTCGTCGAAGGCTGCGGCGGCTAGCCGCCCATACGCGCGCTGGTCCTCGTCACGCCGATCGCCGGGGATCCCGATGACGCCGATGGCCCGGCCTTGGCGAAGGCCGTCGCCGTTCGTCGACTGGGCCATGGAGAGGTCCACGAACTCGGTCAGACGACGCATGCCATCCACGTTGTGGCAGTAGTCGATGTACACCTTGAAGCCGCCGATATCCACCTCGTTGAGGCGCCCGGGAGCCTGGAAGAAGGACGTGCTGAAGGTCCGCAGGCCCTGACGGATGTCGTGGAGATGCGCCCCGGCGGCCCAGGCTGCCCCTGCCGCCGCAAGGGCGTTGGCCACGTTCATGCGCGCTCGACCGCCGAAGGTGGCGGGGATCAGGTGGGTGTAGATCAGAGGCATCGTCCGGCTGCCCTGGCGCAGGACCATCAGCTCTCCGTCATCGGTCTGCTGGAGGACCATGGCTGCCCCGCCGCGATCGGCGTGGTTGTTGGCGCGATCGAAGCCTTCTTCGCCCTTCTTCGTCTGCAGTGAGAAGAAGAGCACCTTGCCGGAGGAGTGGCGACCCATGCGTGCCACCAACGTGTCGTCGGCGTTGAGCACCGCCATGCCCGAGCGAGGCACGGCGTCCACCAGCACGCCCTTGACATTGGCCAGCTTGGGCAGCGTGTCGATGCCGTGCAGGCCCATGTGATCGCCGCTCACGTTGGTCACGACGGCTACGTCGTTGCGGTCATAGCCCAGTCCCTCACGCAGGATGCCGCCGCGGGCGACCTCGAAGACGGCCGTGTCCACGAGCGGGTTCTGGAGCACCATCTGCGCTGACTTGGGACCGGACATGTCGCCCTTCTTGGTCAGGCGACCATCGATGACGATGCCGTCCGTCGTGGTCATGCCCACGCGCCGGCCCATCAGCTTCAGGATGTGCGCGATCATCCGCACGGTGGTGGTCTTCCCGTTCGTGCCGGTCACGGCGATGATGGGGATGCGCGCGTCGGAACCCCGCGGGAAGAGCAGGTCCAGCACCGGCCGGGCGACGTACTGCGGCTCCCCTTCCGTGGGGTTGGAGTGCATCCGGAAGCCCGGTGCCGCATTGACCTCCACGATGGCCCCGCCCTGCTCGCGCACCGGGATGGCGATGTCGGGGACCATGAAGTCGATGCCCGCGATGTCCAGGCCCACCAGGCGTGCCGCCGTCTCGGCGATCTCCACGTTCTCAGGATGGGCCTCCATGGTGCGGTCGATGGCCGTCCCACCGGTGGACATGTTGCCGGTCAGCGCCAACTGAACGCGAGTGCCCTCGGGTGGCACGTCCTCCATGCCATGACCCTGCTTGCGCACGAGCTCCTCGGCCGCCTCGTCGACGCGGATCCGGGTGAGCACCTTTTCGTGGCCGATGCCCCGCCGGGGATCACGGTTCTCGATCTCCACCAGCTCGCGGACGGTGTGCGTCCCGTCACCGGTCACACCGGCCGGCATGCGTTGGGCGACCGCCACCATCTTCCCGCCGATGACCAGCACGCGATGGTCGATGCCGTGCACGAAGGTCTCGACCACCACTGCCCCGCCACGGCTCTCACGCCGAGCCAGGACGTAGCCCCGGCGCACCTCCTCCTCGGAGCGCAGATCCAGACTGACGCCACGGCCGTGATTCCCGTCCAGCGGCTTGACCACGACCGGGTATCCCAGGGCCTTGCCGGCGGCCACGGCGGCCTCCTCGTTACGCACCGTCTGGGAGCGCGGCACGGGCAAGCCTGCCGAACCCAGCAGCGTGTTGGTGAGCGCCTTGTCCGAGGCGATGTCCACGGCGATGGCCGGGGTGCGCGAGGTCATCGTGGCGCGGATGCGCTGCTGGTGGACGCCCTGTCCCAGCTGGACCAGGCTGTGGCGGTCGAGACGGATCCAGGGGATGTCGCGCGAGACAGCCTCGTCGATGATGGACTGCGTCGAGGGGCCGAAGGCCTGGCTCTCGGCTATGAGGATGAGACGCTCCATCTCCGCCCCGAAGTCGATGACCATCGATTCGTCGTCCGGTGCGACAAGATGGTTGACCAGAGCCACGGCGATGCGCCCGGCTTCGACGCCGACCTGCTCCTCGCGATACTCGTAGACCACGTTGTAGCGCCCGTATTCGTCGGTCGAGCGCGTCTTGCCGATACGCGCCTCGGTGCCCGCCAGGTTCTGGAGCTCCAGCGCGATGTGCTCGGCGATGTGACCCATCCAGGTGCCTTCCTGGAGCCGGGACACGAAACCACCGCGGCGTCCCAGGGAACAGGCATGTTCCCCCAGGGTGGGCAGGACGCCCACCAGCGCTTCCGTGAACCCCGGGACCTTGTTGCTGGGGTACTCCTCCAGGACGCCCAGATCGACCAGCATGCGCACGGCAGGACCGTGGGCCCAATAGTTGGGCCCACGCAGCACGCGCGTCTCCAGGATGCGCAGCTCCGGCTTGGGGCCGCCCGATGCGCTCAACTGGACGCGATGGTGTCCGTGGCGTCGAGAGCGCGAAGGAGTGGCGCCGCCACGCGCATGCGCCGCCGGAGGTCGAAGCGGTAGCCCGAGGGCAGGGAATGCAGGATCACGTTGCTGATCATGAGCGGCTTGTGGGCGCGTACCTCCCAGGCGTCCGTGTCCGAGCCTGCGCCATCGATGACGGTGATGCTGCGCCGGCCGATGACCTCCAGCACCAGGTCCGGTCCGACCACGCCGGCCGTATCCTCGTCGACACCGAGGCCCAGCAGCGAGGGATTCTGGGCGATGATCGCCAGCAGCCGGCCCAGTCGGTTGCGCTGCTGGAAGTGCTGATCGACGATGACACCGGGCAGCACGCCAAGGCCGGCCGCCATCTGCACCATGCGCTGCTTGGGCGTGCCGCCGCTCGCTCCGAAGGCGACCATGTGCGTGCTCATAGCCGACGCTCCGGCGCTCGTGCCGGCGATGACGGAACCGTGGCGATGACGTTCGGTGATGGCCTGGGCGATGGCCGTGCCGCCGATGGTCGAGCTCAAGCGGAGCTGATTGCCGCCGGTCATGAAGACGCCCGTTGAATCAAGCACGGAGCGGGCCGCGGCCCCGTCGTTGGCCTGGGCCCGTGTCACGGCGTGGATGGGCTCCACGTGCGCGGCACCCAGCTCGGTGAACACGCGCCGGTACATCTCGCCGGCCAGAGGGCCCAGCGAGGAAGCGCTGCTGATCACCGCGATGCGCGCGTCGGGACCGCCCGCCAGTGCCACGAAGCGGCTCAGGATCAGCCGCTCGCGCACCTTGTCCTCGGCGCCGCCGATGACGATCACATGTCCTTCGGCCATTCCGCCGAGTATAGCCGCGCGGGGCGCCTCGGCCCGCTCGTGGCCACGAGGGGTAGCATGCCGACCATGACCGGCACCCCATCGCTGCCCCCGGCCGCGCGGCTGCGAGCCTGGCTCGGCGGCGAGTGGCGCGTGGGGCG
>Ga0136612_10000525_pt1 | contig 13914 bp, 11 predicted proteins | sample AntDryUQ224A2306_2_FD_106644 | JGI IMG/M metagenome (GOLD analysis project Ga0136612, IMG submission 106644) | Polar desert sand microbial communities from Dry Valleys, Antarctica - metaG UQ224A (23.06) | ecosystem: Environmental > Terrestrial > Soil > Desert | place: Antarctica: Dry Valley... | reverse complement strand
CTCCGCGGTGCGGGAGCGCGCCTCCTGGTCGGCCGCCGAGCGCACGAGCGCCCCGTACTCGTCGGCCTCGCGCTGTATGCGCTCGGCCTCTCCGCGGGCGGCGTCCTCGAGATCGCGGACGGTCTGCGCGGACAGGATGCGGGCGCGCTCGGACTCCTCGGCCGCCGCAGTGATGATCCGCGCGGACTCCGTCTGTGCGGCCGCGAGCACCTCGAGGGCCTCGGCCTCGGCGGCCTCGACGCGGTAGGCCGCCGCGCGGTCGGCCTCGGCGATCCGCTCGGCGGCGCGGCGCTCGGTCTCCTCGCGCAGCGCCAGGGCGCCGGCCTCGGCCGCCTCGACGATCCCCCCGACCTCCTCAGACCACTTCGCGTCCATGCCCAGAGGCTAGACCGCTGGAGGCGCAGGTCGCGCAAGAAATAGTCCAAACGGCCCGACCCGGTTGGGGGAGGTCACGAAAACGGACGGTAACCTCACCGCCCGATGAGCGACGCGCGCTATGACCCCGCCGAGATCGAGGCCCGCTGGCAGCGGACGTGGGCCGATGAGCACACGTGGGAGGTCGGCAACGAGTCCGATCCCCGGCCGAAGGCCTACGTGCTCGAGATGCTGCCCTACCCCAGCGGCGAGCCCCACATCGGTCACCTGAAGACGTACTCGGTCGGCGACGCGATCGCCCACTTCCGCCGCCGCAACGGCTTTCGGGTTCTGCACCCGATGGGCTATGACGCGTTCGGCCTGCCGGCCGAGAACCACGCGATCAAGACCGGTGAGCACCCCCGCGACTCGACCGCCGCCTCCATCGCCTCCTTCCAGCGACAGTTTCGTCAGTGGGGCATCTCGATCGACTGGACCCGGGAGTTCGGGACCCACGAGCCCGGCTACTACCGCTGGACCCAGTGGATCTTCCTCAAGCTGCTCGAGCGCGGCCTGGCCTACCGGCGCGAGGCCGCCGTCAAGTGGTGCCCCAACGACGCCACGGTCCTCGCCAACGAGCAGGTGATCGACGGGCGCTGCGAGCGCTGCGGGGCCGAGGTCGAGGTGCGCCAGCTCGAGCAGTGGTTCTTTCGCATCACCGACTACGCCGACCGGCTGCTCTCAGACCTCGAGACGATCGACTGGCCCGAGCACGTCAAGACGATGCAGCGCAACTGGATCGGGCGCTCGGAGGGAGCCGAGGTCACCTTCCGCTGCGAGGCGCTGGGGATCGACTACCCCGTCTTCACCACGCGCCCGGACACCCTGTGGGGAGCGACCTTCTTCGTGATGGCGCCCGAGCATCCCGACGTCTTTCGCCTGACCGCCGGCACCGAGCACGAGGCCGCCGTCCACGACTACGTCAACCACGCGCTGAGCGAGTCCGCCGAGGAGCGCGGCGACATCGCCAAGGACAAGACGGGCGTCCCGCTCGGGCGCACGGTGACCAACCCCGTCAACGGCGAGGAGCTGCCGGTCTATGTGGCCGACTACGTGCTGATGGAATACGGCACCGGCGCGATCATGGCCGTCCCCGCCCACGACGAGCGCGACCACGCGTTCGCCACGACTTTCGGGCTGGCGATCCGGGAGGTCGTGCAGGGCGGCGAGGACGTCCAGGCCGAGCCCTACACCGGGGATGGGCCGCTGGTGAATTCGGCCGCGGAGTTCGACGGGACGCCCAACCGCGCGGCGCTCGAGGCCATCGTGGGCTGGCTGGACCGCGAGGGCAAGGGGCATCCGTCGATCAACTACCGCCTGCGCGACTGGCTGGTGAGCCGCCAGCGCTACTGGGGCTGCCCGATCCCGGTCGTCTACTGCGAGCGGTGCGGGATCGTCGCCGTCCCCGAGGACCAGCTGCCGGTCGAGCTGCCCGATGTCGAGGACTACGCGCCCAAGGGGCGCTCGCCGCTGGCCGCCGCCGAGGACTGGGTGGCGACGACCTGCCCGAAGTGCGGCGGCCCCGCCCGGCGCGAGACCGACACGATGGACACCTTTGTCGACTCCAGCTGGTACTTCCTGCGCTACTGCGACGCGGCCAACGATGCGGCCCCCTGGGACCGCGGTGCCGTCGACATGTGGATGCCGGTCGATCAGTACATCGGCGGGGTCGAGCACGCCATCCTGCACCTGCTCTACGCGCGCTTCTTCTGCAAGGCCCTCACCGACATGGAGCTCCTCGACGTCCCGGAGCCCTTTGCCGCGCTGTTCACCCAGGGCATGGTCACCCGCGGGGGGGCGAAGATGTCCAAGTCCAAGGGCAACGCGATCGACCCGACCGAGATCTCGAGCCGCTACGGCGCCGACACCGCCCGCTGCTACGTCCTGTTCATCGGGCCTCCCGACCAGGACGTCGACTGGTCCGACGAGGGCGTGGAGGGCGTGCACCGGTTCCTGTCGCGGCTGTGGCGGCTGGGCTCAGAGCTCGCGCAGGACACCGACGCGGCCGGGCTGCCCGCCGCGCTCGAGGGAGACGACCTGCGGCTCGCTCGCAAGGCCCACTGGGCGATCGACAAGGTGACCCACGACATGACCGGGCGCTTTGCCTTCAACACGGCGATCTCCGCCGTCATGGAGCTGGTCAACGACTGCTACCGCCTCCGCGAGAGCGCCGGCGCCGGGACCCTGCGCTTCGCCGCGGCGACCGCGGCCTCGCTCATCTTCCCCTTCGCGCCTCACCTGGGCGCCGAGGTCTATGACCGCCTGACCGGCGCGCGGGTGTGGGAGCAGCCGTGGCCCGCCGCCGACCCGGTCTTCCTCGAGCGCGAGGTCTTCGAGCTCGTCTGCCAGGTCAACGGCAAGGTGCGCGACCGCGTGGAGGCGCCCGCCCAGGCCACGCCCGACGAGCTCAAGGCGCTCGCGCGCGAGGCACCGAACATGCGCGCTCACCTCGACGGGCATCAGGTGGTCAAGGAGATCGTCGTCCCGGGCAAGCTCGTGAACATCGTCGTGCGCTGACCGGCCGCTCGTTCACGCCTGAGCGCCTTCCTTGGCGCGTTGGCGCTCATGTTATTACAACCGCTGACGCCGGTCGGCCGTATGCAACTCCTGAACCCCCTCTACCAGGGAGATTTTCCCAATGCCTGAGCAGACCACCGATCACCCGCGGGAAGAGAGCGCGCTCGACGAGCTCGCCCGCGACGACTCGTCGCGCAAGCGCTTTCTGCGCACGCTCGGCGGCGCCGGCGCCGTGGGCGCCTTCGGCGTCCTCCTGGCCGCCTGCGGCGACGACGACAAGAAGGACGAGACGACGGGTGGCGCCTCCGGCGACACCACGACCACGTCGGCGAGCGCCGGCGGGGACGTCGACATCGTCAACTACGCGCTCACCCTCGAGTTCCTCGAGGCCGACTTCTACAAGCAGGTGATCGCCTCCGGTCTGGTCAAGGACCCGAAGGTCGCCGAGCTCGCGAAGAGCATCGGGCAGAACGAGGAAGAGCACGTCGCCGCGCTGACCGCCGCCGTCGAGCAGCTCGGCGGCACGCCGGTGGCGGCGCCCAAGACGAACTTCCAGCCCACGCTGGACAAGGGCCTGGAAACCGTGCTCATGACCGCAGCGACCGTCGAGAACCTCGGCGCCGCCGCGTACTTCGGACAGGCCGGGAGGATCAAGAGCAAGGAGATCCTCGCCGCCGCGCTGTCGATCCACACCGTCGAGGCCCGCCACGCGGCGGCTCTCAACCAGTTGGTCGGCCGTGGCTTCAAGGGCAAGGGACCGCTCGAGGGCTCGCTGCCCGACGGCGCCTTCGCCAAGCCCCTCGACATGAAGGCCGTGCTTGCGCAGGCGAAGCCCTTCATCGCCGCCTAGACCCCCAGTGACCACGAAAGCGAGAATCGACATGCAGACGAACAGCACGGCGGCGCCGGAACTGGCCGCCATCAAGGTCGAGGGGCTGACGCGCAGCGCGTTCCTCGTCCGCGGGACCCTGGCGGCCGGTGCCGCCTACGGCCTCGGCGCTGTCGGTCCGTACGTCTCCCGCGCCATGGCGCAGGCTGGCGGCGACATCGACATCGTCAACTTCGCCCTGACCCTCGAATACCTGGAGGCCGCCTTCTACCAGGAGGCCGCGACCAAGGTGCAGGGTCTGGACGGCGAGCTGGCCAAGCTCGTCAAGGAGATCGGCACGAACGAGCAGGAGCACGTCGACGCGCTCAGCGCGGCGGCCAAGCAGCTCGGTGGCACCCCGGCGCCGAAGCCGGCGGTGGACTTCGGGCAGTCGTTTGCCTCGAAGGACGCGTTCCTCAAGACCGCTGTCACGTTCGAGGACACCGGTGTCAGCGCCTACAACGGCGCCGCGCCGGCGATCAAGTCGCCCGACATCCTGGCGGCGGCCGGCAGCATCGTCCAGATCGAGGCGCGGCACGCCGCGCTGGTTCGCCTCCAGGCCGGGGAGTCCCCCGCGCCGGATGCGTTCGACAAGGTTCTGGACATGCCCGCGGTCCTCGAGGCCGTCAAGCCGTTCATCAAGGCCTGAGCGCTCTAGCGCTTCGGGGTTCCTCACCGGCGCCCGCTCCCCCCTCCCCTCGGCGGGGGCGGGCGCCGGTAGGCTTCCCGCATGAGCACCGCCCCCTCTGTGCCCGTCGGGGCCGAGGCTCCGATCATGGAGGTCATGGCGACGATGCGCGCCATGCGCCGGCTCAAGCCGGAGCCGGTTCCCGACGAGCTGCTCGAAGCGCTCGTGGAGGCGGCGACGTGGGCGCCGAGCGGCGGCAACGTCCAGGGCTACTCCTTCGTCGTCGTCACCGATCGCGCGCAGATGCGCCGCCTCGGCGAGCTGTGGCGGACCGTGTGCGACTTCTACCTCGACACCTTCGCGACGGTGGTGCCCTCGACGATGTCCGAGGAGGGCTACGAGCGCCTGCGTGAGGCGCTGCGCTTCCAGCGCGACCACTTCGCCGAGATCCCCGCGGTGATCGTCCCCTGTTACGACTACGGCGACTGGCAGACGCGGCTGCTGGGCCAGTGGCGGCGCTTTGCCGGGGGCATGCGCTCGCTCGGCGGGCGACGCACCGCGACCCTGCTGCGCGGCTTTCAGCGCTTCGGGGCGATGTCGGAGGCGGCCAGCGTCTACCCGGGGGTGCAGAACCTCCTGCTGGCGGCGCGGGCCCATGGCCTGGGCGCGACGCTCACGACCTGGCATCTCGCGCTCGAGCCCGAGTTCAAGGCCGTGCTGGGGATCCCGCGCGGCGTCAAGACGTTCGCGGTCATCCCCGTCGGCTGGCCGCGCGGCAACCTCGGGCCCGTCAAGCGCCGCCCGGCCGCCGAGGTCATCCACCGCGACTCCTGGTGAGCCGCGCGCGGCCGCTGATCGCGGTCGTGGGCTCGGGGCGGCCCGATCCGGCGCGTGACGCCGCGGCCGAGGCCGTCGGGCGCGGGCTGGCCGAGGCCGGCGCCGTCGTGGTGTGTGGCGGGATGTCCGGGGTGATGGAGGCAGCCTGCCGCGGCGCGGCCGGGGCAGGCGGGCTGACCGTGGGCCTGCTGCCCGGTGGCGACCCGGGGGAGGGGAACGCGTGGGTGGACGTCGCCATCCCGACCGCGATGGCCGAGTTGCGCAACGGGCTGATCGCTCGTGCCGGACGGGCGATGATCGCGATCGGCGGGGAATGGGGGACGCTGTCGGAGGTCGCCTTCGCGCTGAAGCTCGGGCGCCCGGTGGTGGGCCTCGACACGTGGGAGCTCGCGCGCGGCGGCAAGCGGGTGGAGGGCATCGTGGAGGCCGGGGACCCGGCCGCGGCGGTGAGCCTGGCGCTGGAGGCTTCGAGTGTCTCCGGCGCGGCGGGGGCACAGCCGGGCTGATGTCCGGCGATTCGTCGCCGCGCGTGCGCCACGCGTGACGCGTGCGGGCCTACGGTCGCCGGCATGCGTGACCTATCGCGATCGGCACTCGCGGCCTACGCCGTTGCGGCACTGGCCGTTGCGCTGATCGGCGCGCGCTACCTGCGGGCGACGGGGGCTGAGCCGGGAGGCGGTGGTGGGACGCCTGTGCCCTCCGTCCAAGTCCAGGGCGGCGCGGGCGGTGGCGGTGGCGCGAACGGCGACGGGGGAAGCCTGGCGGTCGTGCAGGTCGCGGGCGCGGTCGCGCGGCCCGGCGTCTATCGCCTGCGGACCACGCTGCGCGTCGACGACGCCGTGCGGATGGCCGGAGGCCCGACCGCGCGAGCCGACCTTACGGGCGTGAACCTCGCCGCGAAGGTGGAGGACGGCCGCCAGGTGATCGTGCCCGAGCGGCCGGCGGTGGGCGCGGCGGGCGCGGCGGGGGCCGGTGCCGGGTCCGCCGGGACGCCGGGGATTCCGCTCAACCTCAACACGGCCACGGTCGCCCAGCTCGACGAGCTCGACGGCATCGGGCCCGCCACGGCGCAGAGCATCGTGGCCTACCGCCAGGAGCATGGCGGCTTTCGGTCGGTCGCCGAGCTCGACGGGGTCGCCGGGATCGGCCCCAAGCGCCTGCAGGCACTCAAGGACCTCGTACGGGTGTGACCGCGGCGGCGCTTGGCGAGGCACTGACGCGGGCACGCGCCCACCCACGTCACGTCGTGCTCGGAGCCATCGTGGCCGGGCTGCTCGCCGGGCCGTGGCCGGGGGTGGTGCTCGCGCTCGCCGTCGTGGCGGCGCTGCTCGGTGGCCGCCGCGCCCTGGCCCTCGGCGCGCTGGCGGGCCTCCTCGCCGGTGCCTGGGCCGGTGCGGCGCGGACCGCGGCGCTCGATCGCACGCACCTGGGCTCGGTGCTGGGCCGCACGGGCGACCTGCGCATCACGCTGCTCGAGCGACCGCGGCCACGACGCAGCGGGGCGCAGGTGGCACTGGCCGCGATCGTGTCGGGGCCCGGCCGGGGTGAGCGGGTCGCGCTGCGCTCAGGCCCGCACGTCTCCTGGCCGCAAGCGGCGGTGGGCGCGGAGCTCGTCGTGCGGGGCCGGCTCGTCGGGCTGCGCGCCCGCGAGGGGTATCTGCGGCGCCGCAACGCCCACGCGGTGATCCTCGCGAGCGCGATCACCGCGCCCGGGGCGCGCCGCGGCGGCCTGGCGGGAACGCTCGACCGGGTGCGCGCCCGCGCCGAGCGCGGGGTGTCCTCGGGACTGGACCCGCCGCGGGCGGCGCTGGCGCGCGGCATGGTGCTGGGGCAGGACGAGGCACTCTCCGAGGGAACCCGCGACGAGTTCCGCGACTCTGGTCTGGCGCACCTCCTCGCGGCGTCGGGCCAGAACGTCATGCTGCTCGCCGCCCTCGCGCTGCCGGCGCTCGCGCTGCTCGGCTGCGGCCTGCGGGCGCGGCTGGGCGCCACCCTCGTGCTCGTGGCCATCTACGTCCCGCTCGCCGGGGCCGGCCCATCCATCCAGCGGGCCGGGATCATGGGCGCCGCCGGCCTGATCGCCGGGCTGGCCGGCCGGCCGACCCAGCGCTGGTACGCCGTGCTGCTGGCCGCCGCGGTCACCCTCATGATCAATCCCCGCAGCGCGCAGGACCCGGGCTGGCAGCTGTCCTTCGCCGCGATCATCGGCATCGGGCTGCTGGCGCCGCGCCTGCGCGGCGGCCTTGCCGCCAGGCGCGTGCCGCCGGCGCTGGCTGAGGCTGCGTCCATCACCGCGGCGGCGACCCTGGCCACCGCTCCGCTCCTGGCGCTGCACTTCGACCGCGTCTCGCTTGCCTCGGGGCCGGCGAACCTGCTGGCCGCCCCCGCCGTGGGGCCGGTCATGTGGCTGGGGATGCTCGCCGCACTGGCCGGCATCGCCGGGGTGCTCCTTCCGGTCGCCGGCGCCCTCAACGCGCCGGCAGGTCTCGGGCTGGGCTTCGTCGGCTGGGTCGCTCACGCGACCGCCGGCCTCCCCGGGGCCGCCCTGCCGACCGGCCCCGCCGGGACGGCGGTCATCGCCGCGCTGTGCGCGCTCCTCGCCGCCGCCGTGCTCGTCAGGGGCGCTCGGGTCCCCGCCCTGCTCGCGGCACTCGTCGCGGCAGCGGCCGGGCTGCACGCCGCCCGCCCGCCCGCGCCCCCGGATCCGCGTGATCTGGTCGTGTCCTTTCTCGACATCGGCCAGGGCGACGCCACGCTGCTCCAGCGTGCCGGCCTGACTGTGCTCGTCGACACCGGTCCGCCCGGGAGCCCGCTGACCGGCCGGCTCCGCGCGGCCGGGGTGCGCCGCCTCGACGTGCTCGTCGTCACCCACGGCGACGCGGACCACAGCGGTGGGGCACTCGATGTGCTGCGCTCGCGGCCGGTCGGCCTGCTGGTGATGGGCGCCGACGGCATTGCCGGCGGGCCGCGAGCGGTGATCGCCGCCGAGGCGGCCCGTCGTGGTGTCCGGCGGATCTCGGTAGGGGCGGGGGAATCAGTGCGCGCCGGGCCGCTGGAGGTGCGCATCCTCTCGCCGCGGCGGGCCACCGGGGCCGCCGTGCCCGGTGCGGCCACCAACGACCTGGCCATCGTCGCCCACGTGCGCGACGGGCCCTTCGACCTGCTCCTGCCCGCCGACGCGGAGTCCAACGTGCAGGGGGCGCTCGTCCTGCCCGAGGTGGAGGCGCTCAAGGTCGCCCACCACGGCAGCGAGGACCCGGGACTTCCCGATCTCGTCGCGCGGCTGCGGCCGCGGCTCGCCGTCATCGAAGTGGGCCGGCGCAACACGTTCGGCCACCCCCGCCGGCAGGCGCTGGCGGCGCTCGCGGCCGTCCCCGCCCTCTACCGCACCGACCGCGACGGGACCGTGCGCCTCACGGTCCGCGCGGGCCGAATGACCGTCGCCACGGGTGCGTAGGGTGTCGGAGCGTGCCCAGCTTCAAGCCCGCCTATCTCATCCACGGCGACGACCATGGCCGCATCGCCGAGCGCCGCGCACGCCTGCGCGCGCTGGCCGAGGACGAGAGCGGCTCGGTCGGTGTCGAGGTCCTCGAGGGCGATGCCTCCAGCCCGCAGGCCGCCGCGGTCGCGCTGTCGGCGATGACGCTGGGCCTGGAGCGGCGCTTTGTCATCGTCGACGGCGCCGAGCGCTTCAAGGAGGGCGACCTCGATGCGCTCGAGGCCGCCCTTTCAGACCTGTCACCGGACACCACCGTTGCCTTCTTCGCGCGCGAGGACTCCCGCAACACCGTGCCCGAGCGCCTGCGCTCGGCGGTCGCGCGGGCCGGCGGCGACGTCAAGGCCGAGGAGACCGTGAAGCCATGGAAGCTCCCCGAGTGGGTCGCCGAGCGCGCACGTGAGCTCGGCGCCGAGCTGGACCCGGGTGCCGCCAAGGCCCTGGTGGCGCGCGTCGGCGAGCGCCAGCAGCGCCTGTCTCGCGAGCTCGAGAAGCTCGTGCTCGCGCTCGGGCCGGGCGCCCAGGTCGGCGCGGACGAGCTCGACGAGCTCGCCGCGTCCTCGGCCGAGCGCAAGGTCTTCTCGCTGGCCGATGCCCTGGTCGCGCGCAACGGGGCGCTCGCGGCCCGCCTCTACCTCGAGCTCTCTGAGCAGGGCGAGCGCATCGAGGGCCTGCTCTTCCGGCTGGTCGACCGGGTGCGGATGGCCCACGACGCCGTGACGCGGCTGGACTCCGGTGAGTCAGCGGGCCAGGTCAAGCGCTCCCTGCGGATGCCGCCCAAGGCGGCCGACCGCCTGCTCGCCGATGCCCAGAGCGCGGATCGCGACGCTCTGCGCTTCATGCTCGAGGAGCTCGCCGACCTCGAGCTCCAGTCCCGCGGCGGGGGGACGGCGGCGCCGAAGGACACCGCCGCGCTGCGGACGCTGCTGCGGGTCAGCGCGGGCTAGGAGGGCGAGCCGGCGCGCACGCGCGCGGCACGGGACTTCTTGCGGGCGCCGTTGTTGCGGTGGATGGCGCTGCGCTTCACGGCCTTGTCGATCGTCGAGATCAGCTGTGCGTGCTCGGCGTCGGCGGCCGCGGTGTCGCCGCCGGTCACCGACTGCTCGAGCTTGCGGAAGAGCGTCTTGATCTTTGACGTGTAGCGGCGGTTCTCGAGACGCTCGCGCTCGGTGCGCAGGATCCGCTTCTTCTGGGAGTGAATGTTGGCCATGACGTACGAATCGCCGCGCGACTCCGTCGAGCCGCTGCGGCGGAGCCCTACTATAGCGCGCGCGTGCCGAGCCGAGACGTCGTCCCGAACCCCGAGGCGCCGAGCGAGGAGCCCCACGAGCCGGCCGTCCCCGGACGTGGCCGCCGTGGCGTGGCCGCGAACACCGCGATCTTCTCGATCGCCACCGGCGCCTCGCGCGTCGTGGGCCTCGGTCGCGAGATCCTCGCTTCAAGCTACTTCGCCACCAGCGGCGCTTTCTCGGCGTTCACGATCGCCTTCCAGCTGCCCAACCTGCTGCGCACGCTCGTCGCCGACCAGGCGGTCTCCGCCGCCTTCGTCCCGGTGTTCACCGACCTGCTGGAGGCCAGGCGCCGCCGGGATGCCCTCGAGCTGGCCTCGACGCTCTTCTTCGTGATCCTGTTCGGGCTCGGGGCCCTGACGGCGCTGTTCATCCTCCTGGCGCCACAGCTCATGCCGCTGCTGACCGGCGACCGGTTCAGCAGCGAGCTCGACACGCTCACCGCCGGGCTCTCCCAGCTCCTGTTCCCGGTCGTCGTGCTGCTCGGGCTCAACGGCCTCACCCTCGGGGTGCTCTACGCCTATGACGACTTCACCCTCGGCGCGATCGGCCCGCTGGTCTGGAACGTCGTGATCATCGTCGTGCTCGTGGCCGCGCGCCCGGCCTTCGACGGCAACGACGAGCTCTACGCCTACGCGCTCGGCGTCCTGGCGGGCACCCTGGCGCAGTTCGCGATCACCCTGCCGCGGCTCTTTCGCCGCGGGTTTCGGTTCACGCGCTCGCTCGCCCTGCGGATGCCCGAGCTGCGCAGCGTCCTCAAGCTCATGCTGCCGGTGTGCATCTCGCTCGGGCTCATCAACTTCTCCCTGCTGATCAACTCCTCGCTGGGCTCGCTGGTGTCCGAGGAGGCGCCGCGCGCGATCGACGCCGCCTTCCGCATCTATCAGCTGCCCCAGGGCGTCTTCTCGATCGCGCTGGCCACGGTGCTCTTCCCGACCCTCGCACGCTTCGCCTCGCGCGACGACATGCCGGGCCTGCGCCACGCGTCCGCCAACGGTGCGCGCCAGATCTACCTCCTGCTGATCCCGGCCGCGGTCCTGTCCGCCGTGCTCGCCGAGCCGATCACGCGGCTGATCTTCGAGCACGGCGAGTTCAAGGCCGACTCGACCGACCAGGTGTCCGAGGCGCTGGTGTGGTTCTCGCTGGCCCTGCCCCTCAACGGCGTCAACCTGCTCTATGCGCGTACGTTCTTCGCCTTCCAGCGGCCGTGGCTGCCGACCGCGATGGCCGGGCTCAACGTCGCCGTCAACGTGGCGGTGAGCGCCGCGCTCTACGGGAGCTACGGGATCGCCGGGATCGTCATCGGGACGCTGGCCGGGAACGTGGTCATGACCGCCGGCCAGCTCGTCTACCTGCGCCGCGAGCTCGATGGCGTCGAGGGCCGCCAGACGGCGGTCGCCGTCGCGCAGATGCTGCTCGCCGCCGGCGTCCTGGGCGGCGCGGCCTACGGCGTCTTCACCGGCCTCGACGAGGTGCTCGGCCGCTCGCTCCTAGGCCAGACCGCCGCGGTGGGCACGGCCTGCGCGGTGGGGATCGCGGCCTACGCCGCGCTGGTGGCGCTGCTGAACATTGACGAGGGGCGCCAGCTCTGGCGCCTCGTCGGTCGCGCACGAGCACGGCGCGCAGGGTAGCCGCCCCCGTCCGGGCCGGACTCGCCCTCATTTGATCGCCGTTCGAGCTTTCGGCAAAGGCTGGCGCTCGTCCCTCCGTAACCTCCCGACCCTCATGCCACGCCAAGACCACATCCGCAACTTCTCGATCATCGCCCACATCGACCACGGAAAGTCGACCCTGGCCGATCGCATCCTCGAGCTCACGCACACCGTCGAGGGGCGCGAGATGCGCGCGCAGGTGCTCGACTCGATGGACCTCGAGCGCGAGCGCGGCATCACGATCAAGGCCCGCGCGGTCCGCGTGAACTACGAGGCGCGCGACGGCGAGACCTACCTGCTCCACCTGATCGACACTCCCGGTCACGTCGACTTCACCTACGAGGTTTCGCGCTCGCTGGCGGCGTGCGAGGGCGCGCTGCTCGTCGTCGACGCCTCCCAGGGTGTCGAGGCCCAGACCCTGGCGAACACCTACCTCGCCGTCGAGTCCGGCCTCGAGCTCATCCCGTGCCTGAACAAGATCGACCTGCCCGGCGCCGACCCCGAGCGCGTGGCCGAGGAGATCGCCGACCTGCTCGGAGACGCCGAGGAGGTCAGGCGCATCAGCGCGAAGACGGGGGAGGGGGTGGCCGACGTCCTCGAGGAACTCGTGCGCAAGGTCCCGCCGCCCGGCGGCGACCCCGCCGCGCCGCCGCGCGCCCTGATCTTCGACTCGGAGTTCGACCAGTACCGGGGGGTCGTGGCCTACATCCGGGTCGTGGACGGCACCTTCACCAAGGGAGAGGCGATCCGCGCCATGCAGGCCGGCACGGAGGCCGACATCGACGACATCGGGTTCTTCACCCCCGAGATGACCCCGGCGGCCGAGCTGACCGCCGGGGAGGTGGGCTACCTCATCACCGGCATCAAGGACGTCACGAAGCTCGCGGTCGGCGACACGCTGACCACCCGCGCGCGCGCCGCCCAGGAGCCGCTGCCCGGCTACCGCGAGGTCAAGCCGATGGTGTTCTGCGGCCTGTTCCCGATCGACTCCGACGACTACCCCGACCTGCGCGACGCGCTCGAGAAGCTCGTCCTCAACGATGCCGCGCTGTCCTGGGAGCCCGAGACCTCCGACGCCCTGGGCTTCGGCTTCCGCTGCGGCTTCCTCGGGCTGCTGCACATGGACATCGTGCGTGAGCGCCTCGAGCGCGAGTACGACCTCGAGCTGCTGGCGACGATGCCCTCCGTCGAGTTCGAGGTCACCCTCACCGGCGGTGAGGTGCTGCCGGTCCACAACCCCACCGACTATCCCGACCCGGCGACGATCGAGGAGGTCCGCGAGCCCTACATCCGCGCCTCGATCCTCACCCCCAAGGAGTACGTGGGCGCGGTGATGGAGCTCTGCCAGGAGCGCCGCGGAGACCACGCCGGGATGCACTACCTCTCCGCCGAGCGCGTCCAGATCACCTACGACATCCCGCTCGTGGAGATCGTGCTCGACTTCTTCGACCAGCTCAAGTCGCGCACCCGCGGCTACGCCTCACTCGACTACGAGCCGACCGGCCTGCGGCCGTCGGATCTCGTGAAGCTCGACATCCTGCTCGCCGGCGACCCGGTGGACGCGCTCTCGATGGTCGTGCACCGCGAGAAGGCCTACGCCGCCGGGCGCACGCTGACCGAGAAGCTGCGCGCCAAGATCCCGCGCCAGCAGTACGACGTCCCGATCCAGGCGGCGATCGGCTCGCACGTCGTCGCGCGCGAGACGGTCAAGGCGTTTCGCAAGGACGTGATCGCCAAGTGCTACGGCGGCGACATCTCGCGCAAGCGCAAGCTGCTGGAGAAGCAGAAGGAGGGCAAGAAGCGCATGAAGCAGGTCGGGCGCATCGAGGTGCCCCAGGAGGCCTTCCTCGCCGTGCTCGAGCTTGGCGACGACGGCCAGCGCTGACCGGGCCGGCGTTCTCGCTCAGGCCGCCGGCGGGATGATGCGCACGACCCGGTCGTCCCCGTCGCGCGGGCTCCCGCGCCCGTCGCGGTTGCTCGTCAGGGCGTAGAGCGCACCGTCGGGACCCTCGACGATCGAGCGCACCCGCCCCAGCTCGCCGGAGAAGAGCGCCTCGTTGGTCTCCACCCGCCCGCCGTCGAGGCTGACCCGGCGCACCTGCTCGCCGACCAGGGCGCCGAAGAGGAAGTCGCCGGTCCATGCCGAGCCCGGCAGCGAGACGAACGAGCCGCCACTCGGCGCGATCGCCTCGTCATAGACCGCCACGGGAGCG
>Ga0136612_10000524_pt1 | contig 13914 bp, 10 predicted proteins | sample AntDryUQ224A2306_2_FD_106644 | JGI IMG/M metagenome (GOLD analysis project Ga0136612, IMG submission 106644) | Polar desert sand microbial communities from Dry Valleys, Antarctica - metaG UQ224A (23.06) | ecosystem: Environmental > Terrestrial > Soil > Desert | place: Antarctica: Dry Valley... | reverse complement strand
GTACTGGCGCAGCGCATGATCGCGCCCGGCGCGGAGGAGTTCCTGCCGCCCCGGCTCGCCGGTCCGTGGCTCCCGCCGGAGCGGACATTTTCTCCCGTGGCCGGAAGTGCGCTGCGCGTGGAGCGCGCCCGCTCGCTCGACGTGCTCGTCGAGCACGAATTCCGCGGCTCGTACGTGCTCGGCGTGCGCCGCTTCTTCCAGGCTGTCGATGACCAGGCAGTGACGATCTTCGGTGTCGACCTCCCGACGGGTTCGAAGTCTATCGGTCACTATTACGTGGCGAGTGCCGGGGCGGCCGACGCGCACGGATGGGGCATGCGACTTGGAACCGTGCCGACCAGCCGCGTCCGCGGTTCCATCGATTACAGCTTCACGCAGGCGCGCTGGCGGTCGCAGGGGGATCTCGCGGGGGCGCGTCCCTGGCTCGCAAGCCTCGCACGGCCCGGGGTCGAGGACATCCACGACGTGACCGCATCGGTGGGGGCCGACATCCCCGAGACCTCCACGCGAGTGTTCGTGTTGTACAAAGTGAGCACCGCCTATTCGCGGGCCCGTGCCCAGCTGACGGACGCGGGGCCCGAAGGCCGCTTCGACGTCCAGGTGAACCAGGCACTCCCGTTCGCGCTGGCGGGCACCACGTGGGAGGTGCTCTTCAGCGTGCGCAACCTCTTCCGCGATCCCAACGATCCCGCGTCCGTCTACGACGAGCTGCTGGTGGTCCGTCCGCCCAAGCGGGTAGTGGGCGGATTCCTGGTGCGGTTCTGAGCACGGGCCGGGCTTCCGCCCGGCCAGGGATCCGGCTTTTTGAACCGCATGTCCAGCGTGTTGGAAGGCCTGGGCAACGGCGCTCGGCGCAGACGAGAAAACTTCTTTCCAGACAGCTATTTACCCGTGGTCGGTCCGTTCGCTCCGAGGAACGCCCTTTGCTAGCTCACCCGCAGCTAGCCCTGCACTGCGGACGGAGAGGTTGTTGAACACTGGGACCCGGGGTCGCGGCCTGTTTCGTCTGACGATGCAGCTTGTCGTCATGGTCGCACTGTTGTCCCTGGGGATCGCCAACATCCACATGCGGGCGACCTGGAGCGAAATGGAGGACGGCGTCCTCTGGCGCTCCAGCGCCGGCAGCGTCGTTGCGACGGAGGTGGCCGCGGGGTCACCCGGTGCGCTGGCGGGAATTCGGCCGGGAGACATCCTGGAGGCGGTCAATGGCGGTCCGGTCGACGCGCCGGCGGACCTCACAGCGCGATTCCACGCGGGCTCCCGCGGCGATTCCCTGACTTACACGATCGCCCGGACGGACACGTCCGAACTGGTCACTATCGAGCTGGGGCCCATTCCGTCCGGTCCGCGCGGGCTCTACTACGTGCTGGCCTCCGTCGGTATTTTTTCCCTCCTGGTGGGCGCCGCCGTGCTGATCCGGAGGCCGGACAGCCAGGCGACGCTGCACTTCTTCTGGCTGACGGTTGCATTCTTCGGCGCCCTCGCCTTTTCATTCACCGGCAAGTTCGACGAGCTCGATTGGATTTTCTACTGGGCGGACGCCTGGGCGATGCTGCTGCTCCCGCCGCTCTTCGTGCACTTCACCCTCGTCTTTCCGGAACGGCCCGACAGCTGGGCGCAGAGCCACTCGGGCCGGTCCACGCTGCCGCTGCTCTATCTACCAGCCCTGCTGCTCGGGGGGGCGCGCGTCGCCACACTGCTGCGCGCCGGGGACCAGGGCGCGGTGCTGTCGGGCGTCATCACCCTCATCGAGCGGGGGGAGCTGATCTGCCTGGCCGCGGGGCTGATGACGGGGCTCGGCATCATGCTCCGCGCGCTGGGACGGGTTCGCTCGGTCACGGCCCGACGACAACTGCGGTGGATCGTCTGGGGGACGGCCTTCGGCGCGGTCCCCTTTGCCTTTGGCTACGCCTTCCCTTACGTACTGGGATTCACGCCGTTTCGTGGTGCCGACCTGACGGCCGTCCTGCTCGGCCTGGTGCCGCTCGCCTTCGCTTCCGCGCTGGTCCGCTATCGCCTGATGGACGTGGAAGTCATCATCAAGCGCGGGCTCGTGTACGCCGCCGCCATCGCCGCGATCGCCGCGATGTACGCCGTACTCCTGAAGCTGGCCCGCGAGGCGTTCCTGCGCGGCAACGACACGCACAATTCGGTCATTGCGCTGCTGGCGACGCTCGTCGTGGTTCTGCTGTCGCGACCCGTGAAGAACGCCATCCAGGCAGGGCTGGACCGGGTGTATTACCGCGACCGCTACGATTACCGTCGGGCTCTCGTGGGGTTCGCGCGCGACTTGAACAGCGACCTGGATCTGACGCGCCTCAGCGAGCGGCTCGTGCACCGCGTCATGGAGACGCTCGTCGTCGATCGGATGGCGCTGTTGCTCGCGCCGGTCTCCGAGGGGCGCGAGGGAGAGTTCCTGGCCATTGCCCACAGCGGCTTCGCGGGCACACCGCCCGTCCTCAAACGGGCGTCCGAAGTGGGCGCCCGCCTCACCGCCGGACACACGCTGACCCTGGACGACCCGCTGGCGCAGATGAGGCTCGACGGGTGCGAGGTCGACTTCTGGCGCGAGGTGGGGATCCACTACTTCGTCCCGTGCGTCTCGAAGGAAGGAACGATTGCCGTCATGGCCCTCGGCCGGAAGGCGACTGCCGAGCCGCTCAGCAGTGAGGACATGGCGCTGCTTGCCGCCGTCGCGGCGCAGGCCGCCACCGCCCTCGAGAACGGCCGTCTGTATCGGCAGCTTCGCACGAAAGCGGATGAGCTCGAGCGGCTCCGGGAGTTCAGCGAAAACATCCTGGAGTCGTTGAACGACGGACTCGCGGTGGTCAACCGCAACGATCAGATCATCCGTTGGAACCGCCGGCTCGAGGAGCTGTACGGGGTCCGTCACGAGAGTGCCGTGGCGCGCGGGCTCGACGAAATCTTCGAGCCCGCATTTCTCGAGGTGCTGCGCGGCGCCAGGGGCGACTCACCCGAAGGGGCGGCGTTCTACCGCGTGCCGGTCCTCACGCGCCACGACACCCCGAGACGCGTGCTCGTCAACGTCGCGACGACGCCGCTGCGAGACTCGGAAGGAGCCATTGCCGGCACCATCATCGTCGTCGAAGACATTTCCTCGCGCGTGCAGCTCGAGGAGCAGCTGCAGATCTCCGAGAAGATGGCTTCCATTGGCTTGCTGGCGGCCGGCGTGGCGCACGAGGTGAACACGCCGCTCACGGGCATCTCCAGCTACACGCAGATGCTGCTCCAGGGGGCCGCGGACGACGACCCGAGAACGAAGGTGCTCGAGAAGATCGAGCGGCAGACGTTCCGCGCGGCCAAGATCGTGAACGCGCTGCTGAACCTCGCCCGGCCGGCACAGGTCGACAGTGGTCCCGTCGACGTGAACGCCGTCATCAACGACGTGCTGTCGCTCCTCGAGCACCAGCTGCGCACGGGCAGCATCCAGGTGCGCAAGGAGCTCAGCACGGGCCCTCTCGTCGTCCAGGGCATCGAGTACAAGCTGCAGCAGGTGTTCTTGAACTTGTTCCTCAACGCGCGGGATGCGATGCCGAAGGGCGGATGGCTCACGATCGCCACCAGGACCGACGCGGCAGGCGCGATCGTCGAGATCGCGGACACCGGATCGGGCATCCCCGCCGAGCAGCTCTCGCGCATCTACGATCCCTTCTTCACGACCAAGGAGATCGGTAAGGGCACCGGCCTTGGGCTGTCAATCACCTACGGGATCGTGCAGGAGCACGAGGGAACAATCACCTGCGACAGTTCGATGGGGAACGGCACCCGGTTCACTCTCTCGCTTCCGCTGGTGGCCGCCAGGTCCGCCGCGCCGCGCACCCGATCGGCCATCAGGCAGGCGTGACCATGACGCGATCCGCAGCCTCGGCGATCCCGCTCACGCGTCCCGGCTCGATCCTGGTCATCGACGACGAGGAGATCATGCGCGAGATCCTCGACGCGCTGCTCTCGCACGAGGGATACGAGGTGCAGCTGGCCGCCGGCGCCTCCGAGGGTCTGGACCTCGTCCGTTCGGTGCCGTTCGACGCGGTCATCGTCGACATGATGATGCCGGGCATGGACGGCATCTCGACGCTCGACGAGATCAAGAAGCTGGACGACGATCTGCCCGTCCTGATGATTACCGCGTTCGCCTCGATTGAGAATGCGATTGCGGCGATGAAGCGCGGCGCCTACGACTACATCACCAAGCCCTTCAAGAACGACGAGGTGCTCGTCGTCCTCCGGAACGCGCTGGCGCAGCGCCGGCTCGTCGCCGAGAACCGGGCGCTCCGGCAGAACCTCCAGGCGCGTGCGAACAGGTTCGGGGAGATCGTCGGCCGCAGCTCGCGCATGCGCCAGGTGTTCGACCTGATCATCCAGGCCGCGCCGAGCCGTGCCACGATTCTCATCAATGGCGAGAGCGGCACCGGGAAAGAACTCGTCGCGCGATCGCTCCACCAGAACTCTGCACGGTCGGACCGCGCGTTCATCACCGTCAACTCCGGCAACCTGCCCCCGGACCTCCTCGAATCGAACCTCTTCGGTCACGTCAAAGGGGCCTTCACCGGTGCCGTCTACCCGAAGAAGGGGTTGTTCGAGCTCGCCGACAAGGGGACGATCTTCTTCGACGAGATCGGCAACATCCCGCTCGAGACCCAGGCGAAGCTGCTGCGCGTCATCCAGGAGCGCGAGTTCATGCGTCTGGGCGGCGTCGACACGATCAAGGTGGACGTGCGGATCATCGCGGCCACCAACGTCGACCTCCGCCACATGATGGAGGAGGGCAAGTTCCGCGAGGACCTGTACTACCGCCTGCACGTCATCACCGTCCAGCTGCCGGCGCTCCGCGAGCGGAAGGACGACATCCCGCTCCTCGTCCAGACGTTCCTCGAGAAGTACGGGAAGGAGAACCAGAAGACCCACCTGGAGCTGACGGGCGAGGCGCTGGATCTGCTGCAGGAATACGACTGGCCGGGGAACGTGCGCGAGCTGGAGAACGTGATCGAGCGGGCGGTCGTGCTGTCGACCGGCGCGAAGATCGACGCCGACCTCGTTCCCGATCACGTGCGCAGCGGGAAGCGCTTCCAGATGCCGCAGTTCGTCGTGCCCCCTGAGGGCATCTCGTTCCGCGAGGTGATCACCGACTTCGAGAAGCGGCTCATCGAGTCGACCCTGGAGGCGGCGGGCGGTGTGCAGAAGCGTGCCGCGGAGCTGCTCCACATCAAGCCCACGACGCTCAACGAGATGATCAAGCGGCACGACATCAGGCCGCGTCGGAAGCGCGGCGCGCTGGGCCGCCCTGGCGCGGACCTCTCAGACATCGAGGACATTGACGACGGGGACCCCGTCGGCGCCGCTAACCGCGAGTAGCCGCCTTGCGGCCCTGCCCCTTGAGCTGTTCGAACATCCGCTCGTACTTCGCGAGGATGACGTCCCACCGGTAATTCTTCCGCACATAGTCGCGACCGCAGGCACCCAGCGAGGCCCGTAGCCGGGGGTCGGCGACGAGGAGCCGAAGGCATTCGCTGAACTCATCACGGTCCGCGTAGTAGAGCCCGGCGTTGCTCTTGATGCAGTGATCCACCAGGACTTCGCTGCGCGCATTGGCGAGCACCGGCGTCCCGACGGCGAACGACTCCAGCGCGAGCAGCGAGAGGCTCTCGTACGGGGAGGGAACCACGACGACCGTCGCGGCCTCCAGGGCCTGCACTCGCTCCTGGTCCGACAGCCTTCCGGCAAAGCGGATGAACGGCTCTTCAGGGAGTGGCATCAGCTTCACCCCCATGAGCACCAGCGAGGCGTCGCCCCCCTCCTGCACGTAGGTGCTGAAGTACTCGATGAGCTCCTCACAGCCCTTTCCGGGGTCGATGCGCCCGCCGTAGAGCGCGATCGGGCCGTCGAGGCGGTGCCGTCTTCTGAAGACGGAACCGCGCTGTGACAGGTGCGGACGGAACGTCGGCGACGCGGCATCCGCAGCGGCCGTGTGGGCCAGTTCGTCCTCGTCCTCGTCGCGGCGGGCCGTGTGCTCGCGCGGATACTCCTGCGCGTGCGGCAGATCCACTCCGCACCCGATCGTCTCTTCCTGCAGGGCACGAATCGAGAAATGCGTCGTCAGAAAACGGCGCTCTACCTCCGTGTTGTAGGCAATGCCGGCCGGCAGGCTGAACAGCTCGCGATAGATGTCGAGGTAGATCGCGGGCTCGTCGTGGGCCGTCGGCACGAGGATCGTCTTGTGCGGAGCGGTCCTCATCCCGAGCACCGTGGGTGCGTACAGATATGTGAAAAAAATCAGGACGTCGTACTGCTGGTGGTTGCGTTCGAGATACTCGAGCAGCGACGGGCACCACGGCCCCTGCTGACGCAGCCACTCCATCTCGTCGTCACGCGTATGGGGGTTCGTGAAGATCCACTCCGAGTACCTGTTGAACGCGTGGATGTCGCGGGTGAGCGCATTCGCGAACCGGCGCACCGTGACGCCGCGGACCCGGTCCGCACCTTCGGGGTACTCGTTCTGCCAGGTGATGTAATCCTGCGCGCACGTCGTCAGCACGTCCACCTGGTACTTCGGCGCAAGCCGCTCCGCAATCAGGCGGCAGTGATACTCGGATCCGCCCAGGATCTCGGTGCCGTAGCGTTGTACGACGAATGCAATTTTCAACGGATCCTCGTTCTCAGCTCTCAGCCGTCAGCGCAGTCGTAGGCCGGGGCTTCAGTCCCGGCAAAGCATCGCGCTCAGCGCAACCTGACCCCGTCACGCGCCCAGCCCGGCGAGGACTTCCATGAGTTGCGCCTGTATCCGCGGCGCGGCAAAATCCTGCACCCGGCGACGCTGGCCCTCGATGACTCCGGAGCGGACCGGGCGATCGTACACGAGCGTGCCGATCATCTCGGCGGCAAACTCGAGGTCCTTCGGTGCGAAGAGGACCCCCGCGCCCCCCAGGGTTTCCGGCACGGCCCCGGCACTGTAGGCGAGCACCGGCACGTCGGCGGCCATCGCCTCTACCAGCGGCACGCAGAAGCCCTCGTGCTCGCTCAGCGAGACGTAGACGTCCGCCCATCGGTAGAAGGCCGCGAGGTCTTCGTCGGGCACGGGTCCGGTGAACCAGAAGCGGTCCGGCAGCATCTGGAGCTCCGACATGAGCGCCCGCACCTGAGCGTAATACCGTGGCAGGCCATCGTACCGGCCGACAAAGATGAAGCGGTAGTAGCTGTCCACGTACCGCTTGTACATCTCCGCGAGGCGGATGTGGTCCTCGATGCGCTTGTTGGGGGCAATCCGGCCGACGAACAGGATGTTGATCAGGCCGTCGCCGAGAATCTTCTCCAGAGCGGGGCGCCGCGGCGCATCCGTGATGCGCCCGGTATTCACGGCGATCGGCATCAAGCCCGTCGGCGCGAATCCCATCGCTTCGAGTTCCTGGCGGTTGAACTCCGAGTCGCCGAGCGCCAGATCGACGTGGCCCACGAGCGTCGCCAGCTCGCGGCGCCCCAGGGCGGCCAGCCGGAAGAGTCCGGCATCGTACGGCGCGAAGAAGGCTGCCGGGGTGATGTTGTGGTACTGCAGGACGCGCGCGCCCTGCAGCGTCGCAAAGGCCTGCGACATCGCGGACGGCAGGGCGAAGTGGAAAATCGTCACGTCGCCGCGTCGCGCCGCGGGATCCTCGAACGGCAGGACCTCCGTGCGGAGATCGTCGTCCATGGTCAAGGCGAAGAGCTCCGACGAATGCCCGGCGTCCCGCAGCATGTCGCGCACGCGTCGGGCGCTGTCGCCGATCGCGTCCCCGCGGTGCGCGGCCGGAACCCACTGGTTGATGATCACCGGCGGGGCTCGGGGCTCGGCAGCCGCGATTCAGGCTCCGGGAGCGGCAGGGCCCGGTACAGCGCCGGACGGAACTGGCGCAGCTCTTCGAAACGCTCGAACTGGTCGAACTGGTGCCAGAAGTCCCAGGCGACTTCCGGTGCGGGACGAGGCGGAAGTCGCAGCGTGTCGGCCACGTAGCGGAGCAGCGTCCCGCCGAAATCGCGGCCCTGGAGGCGCCGCAGCGCGGCGTCCTGCGTCCGTGCGACCGCATCCGCGATCCGTGGGTCGCTGGTCATCGCCTCCATCAGGGCGCCGACGTGGTGCGGGTCCCTCGATTCGTAGAGGATTCCGCCACCGTCCATGGTCGAGGGGACCGCCGTCGAGGCATACGCCAGGACCGGCACTCCCTTGAAGAAGGCCTCGATGATCGGCACACAGAATCCCTCGTGCTCGCTCGCGCAGAGGAAGAGGTCTGCCACATCGTAGAGCGCCGTCAGTTCCTCGTTCGACACGTGCCCCAGGAAGAGCACGTCCGGTGTCCCCAGCCTCGCGATGAGCGCGTGCAGCATCGCAAGGTATCGCTCGAAGCCGCTGTAGGAGCCGACAAGGAGAAGGCGCGACCGGGGATTGTGTCGCGTTCGGTACGCGTGAAAGGCCCGGATCAGGTCTTCGAACTTCTTGTTCGGGATCACCCGGCCGACGAACAGGATGTTCGTCCACTCGTCGTCGAATTCCGCTGCGCTCACGCGATCCGGCTCGACGTCGAGGTGCGAAAAGTCCGGTACGACGGGGAGTACGCCTGTCGCCCCGAATCCCGCGGTTTCGAGCTCCCGGCGGTTGTACTCCGAGTCACCCAGCGCCAGCTCGCAGCGCGCGATGTACGCGGTGAGTTCCCGCCGGCCCCGGAAACAGAGCTTGACGAGGTCCTTGTGGACGCCGAGGAAATACTCCGGCGGCGTGATGTTGTGATACACGAGGGCCATCCGGCCTGGTAGTGCGTAGGCCGTCCGCGACGCCCGCGATCCGATGGAGAAGTGATGTATCAGGAGGTCGGAGGGTGCGACGTTTCCCAGGAGCTCACGATAATCGAGGGTCTCCTTCTCCAGGCGCGGGTCGGCGGTCTCCACGAAGATGTTCGACTCGTACCCGGCCGCCCTCAGCACCCGCCTGATGCCGAGCACTTCGTGCCCGATTGCGTCGCCGTACCCGAGAGTGGCGAGCACCTGGTGCACGCGAGGCGCCCCGGTCCCCGGGGCAGTCATGCGGACCGCGACAGATCACGCCCGGCATCGTGGCGGGGAATGACGGCGCCGGAAGGGATTCGCGCCAGAGTCTCGAGCGCGGGAGGGATATCGCGACGCCGCCGCGCGAACCAGTTGGGGAGCGGCTCGGGCGCGTGCGGCGCAGGACGGCCCGCGCCACGCGACAGGCGATCGAACATGTCCAGGTATTTGCGCTCGATGACGGGCCACGCGTAGTGGCGCTCGAAGTACTCCCGGCCGTTGCGGCCGAGCCGTGTATGAAGGGGACCGTTCGACTCCAGCGCGAAGAGTGTCTCCGCGAACTCCTCATAGCGCTCGTAGTACAGGCCGGCTCCGCTTCGGATGCATTGTCCTTTGAGCACATCGCAGCGGCCGTTCGCCAGCACCGGCCGTCCAAGCGCCCATGCCTCCAGCGCGACCATCGAGAGGCTCTCGAAATAGGACGGCATGATCAGCAGGTCCGACGCCGAGAGCGCGTCGAACTTGTCCTCATCGGACAGGAAGCCGAGATGTCTGATACGGGGGTGCTGCGGCACGGGCATGATGGCGCTGCCGACGAGCACGAGGTCCAGGCCGCGCGGAAACGTCGAGGCATAGCGCTGAAAGAAGGTGAAGAGCTCGCCGCACCCCTTGTTCTCATCGATGCGGCCTACGTAGATCGCGAAGGGGCGATGGACATCGAACTTCCGGCGGAATCGCTCCGGATCCGTCACGGCGGGGACATCCGAGCCTACGCCCACCACCACGCCGGGGACGTCGTGGTTGCCCGTCGCCGCCTGGATCATCGCCTGCTCTTCGTGCGAGTTGTACATGACGGCGCGGACTCCCCTGAACGTCGGCCCGAAAATCGACAGGCCGATTGCGGGATCCCGTTCCGCCGTGGGCACGAGCACGGCCTTGGTGTGGAGACGGCGGGCGCCGTGCCAGGCGTGATAGTAGCGGTAACTGAAGAGCAGCACGAAGTCGAGATCGCTCGCGCGGCTCGACAGATAGTCAACGAGCGCAGGGCTCGCCGGCCCTTCACTCTCGAGCCACGACAGTTCATCGGCCATCGAATGCGTTGTCTCGAAGACGCGACGCGACTGGCGGCCGAAATGCAGCGGGTTCCGTTCGTGGCGGACGGGAAACCGGCGCACCGTCACGCCGTTCACCTGCTCTGTGCCGGCCGGCCATTCGTTCCGCCACGTCACGTAGTCGCGGGCACAGGAGGTGACGACCTCGACCTGCGCGTGACGCGACAGCCGTTCCGCGACGAAACGGGCGTGGAGCTCGGCGCCGCCGTTGATCGCGGTCCCGTATCGCTGGACAACGACGGCGAGCTTCACGATTCGTTCGACCCGCCTCCGCCGCGCATCGGCTCAGGCGCGGGCGCGCCGAAGCCGCTCGATTCGCGTGGAGCGGCGGCGGGCGCAGCCTCGCCAAACCCCGTGCCGGATTCTCGGGGCGTCGAGGAGGGCGTGGTCGTGCCGAAACCGGCGCGCGATTCGCCCTCGCCGGGTCGCCGGCGTCCGCGTCGCCGGCGTCGGCGTGACCGCCGTTCAGCCTGCTCGGCCTCGGTGAGGGGGCGCTCGGCTCCTGCGCCCGCACCGCCACTGGGCGGCTGCAGCGGCGGAACCGCGCCAGGCCGGTACTGGACCACCCCTTCCAGCGCCCGGGCCCGCCTTTCGTCGAAATCGAGCCGGCTCGACATCGATTCGACCCGCATTTTCAGGTTCTTCACCTCGATGCCCAGCCTCGTGGTTTCCAGCACGAGGTTGTGCATCACTTCGTAGTAGAGCGGTTCGATCGCGGCCTGCTGTGCGTTGAGCTTCGACTGTATGTGCAGCGCCTCGATGAGCGGATTCGGGTTGAAGAACAGCTTGAGGATCGGGCGCAGCATCCGGCGTATGAAGGCGAGCAAGCCTCGGTGGGTCTCGAACAGAGTTGTGTCCTCGAACGAAAAGTTCGGGGGCAGCGACGCTTCGCGCTTGCGGCGGAACTGCTCGAGCAGGTCGGAGCGCACACCGCGCGGGTCGAGAAAGGTCTCGAGTTTGACCGAGGCCAGCTCACGGATCTCCTCCTCGGTATAGTCGACGCCCCGTTTCTCCCTGATCCGCGAGCGTATCTGGCGCATGATCTGCTCGACATCCACGTGTTCCGAGCGCACTGAAAAATCGGTCATAAGGTGCTCTTCGCGGCTTCAGCCGCCTTCTTCCGCCGCCGGTTGCCGAACTCCGGGGCCTCCTTGATGCATGTGCCGAGAATCCCGATCGACTCGTAGAAGGCCCGTTTCCCGGTCTTCTCGATCTGCGCGACGTCCGTGCCCACGTCCGGGTACCCGGTGCCATCCGCCACGACCGTTTCCCAGTTGCGGAACAGGCGCCCCCACGGACTCGCGAGCACGTCGCGCATCAGCCGCTTCGCGTTCTTCGGATACCAGAAGCTGTCGTGATAGATGACGCTGGCGATGTAGGCCCACGGGGCGAGCACGGTCTTCAGCGACCACTCGATCGGCTTCTTCATCGGGCCCCAGTAGATGTGGTGCTGCATGCGCGAGGCGAACGTCATCTTCTTGAACGGACCGACGAAGTGCCAGTTCTGGGCGCCCGCCTCGAGGTCCCCGACGATCTCGATCTCGCGCGGGTCCCCGCACCCGAGGCCAAGGTCATGGGCCATCCGGATGAACTTGATCGACAGCGGATCGAACCCCATCAGCCTGGCCGCCACAGCGTCGATCGCGACCTGGTCGGCGCTGGCCAGGATCACGTCCTTCGTGTACGGCATCATGCACCGTGGGCCCGGGCCGTCTCCCGCGAACGTCCCATCCATGACGGCGAACACCCCGCGGTGGATCTTCTGCTGGATCATCAGCAGATCCACGAGCGTCTCGTGGATGACGGGGTGCGTCCAGTGCCGGTGCTCGTTCAGGAGGCCGCCGAACGCGTTCTTCATCGCGCCCGTTGTCGTGGTGAAGACGTGGGTCTTGACCGTGGGCAGGTGAATGATGTTCTCGCCGATGAAGCGCTTCGGGATCATGAATCCCTTCGGGTACACCTCGTTCAGGCACGTGAACTTCTTCGTCAGGTCGCCGACGGCCTCACGGATGTTGATCCACTCTTCCGTCTCGTAGATATGGATGTTCCGCAGCCCGTGGGCGTTCACGACATTGATCTGCTTGTTCTCGCGCTCCCCCAGGTGCGCATCGATCACAACGGTACGGTTGTGACAGGCGTGGATGAGGGCGGGATCGTACCCGTCCTGCTTCATCGCGCGAATCACACCGTCGAGCTGCCACGGCGTCGTGGAGGTCGCCGGAAAGAAGAAGTGCCACGAGATGTTCACCTTGAGCGCGGTGTCGACGCCTTTCGCCACGACATCCTGGTATCCGGCCAGGTTCATGAGCGCGTGGTAATCCCGCAGCACCGTTCCGGGTGCCGTGCGCAGAATCGCAACCTTTGCCTTTGCCATGTCTTAAGTCTGTCTAAAGTCCGTCGCTCGTGTTCGGTGACGACCGCCCGGTTGAGCAGCTACCCCGGCCCGTAGATGACCGAGATGACCGCGATGGCCCACAATCCGACACATGCAAGCAGGGGGCGATCGTTCAGGAGCATGTCCGAAGGGCTTCCGCCGCCCTCCTTCTGGTGCACGAGATACAAGTACCTGAAGATTCCGTACAACGGAAAGGGCAGCGTCAATCCCAGCTTGTCGGTCCCGAACTTCTGGATGATCTCCGGGCTGACCGTGGCAATCGCATACGCGACGAGCGTCGAGGCCGTGACGACCGAGATCATCTGGTCAAGGAGGTACGGACTGTACTCCTGCAGGATCCGGCGGTGGCTGGTCGCGCCGTCCGCCAGAAGGACGAGCTCGTGACGGCGCTTGCTCAGCGCCAGGAACAACGCCAGCAGTACGGTGTCGATCAGCAGCCATGGGCCGATGGCAACGCCCAGGACCAGCGCCCCTGCGGCCGCCCGAAGCGCGAACCCAATCGCGATGGTCAGCACGTCGATGATCACGACGTGCTTCAACGGGCCTGAATAGAACGCAAGGAGGCTGACGTACGCCGCCGCGACGACTCCGAACTCGAAACGCAGCCGGAACGCGGCAGCAAGCGCCACCACCGCGAGTACCATCGCCGTCCCGATGGCGACATTCACAGGGACCTGCCCGGATGCGATCGGACGAAAGCGCTTCAGGGGGTGCTGACTGTCCGCTTCGCGGTCGGCGACGTCGTTGATCAGGTAGACGACGCCCGACAGCCCGCAGAACACAGCGAATGCCGCGAGAGATACGAGGACCGCCGAGGGATCCAGCAGCCGCTGACCGAAGATCAACCCCGCGAAAATGATGAGGTTCTTCGTCCACTGGTAAGGCCGCAGCGACAGGACGAGGCTCAGCGCAAGCGGCCTCACGGGAGTGCCGATGCGCACTTCGCGAGGCTCGGCCCGCTCGATGGTCTCCGGAATTATGTGTCGCGCCATGAGAGCGCGGCGGGTACGTGCGCGGCCTGGCTAGCTGCCGAAGCTCTTGAGTGCGTCCGGTTCGGACTCATACGTCTCGAACACGGTGAGCAGCTTGGTGATGGCCAGCAGATCCTGAATCCGCTTCGTGAGGTTCAGCAGCTTCAGCTTCCCCCCTTGCCGGCTTACGGTGGTGTAGGTGCGGACGATCTCCCCCAGCCCGGCGCTGTCGATGTACGGCACGCCTGCCAGGTTGAGCAGCAGCTTCTTCCGGTCCTGCTGAATGAGCGAATTGATCTTGTCCTTCAGGAGCTCGTCGCCTTCACCGAGCGTCATCTTGCCCTTGAGGTCCAGAATCGTCACTCCGTCGACGACCCGTTCGTCGATGTTCATCGCCGCTCCTCCACGC
>Ga0136612_10000523_pt1 | contig 13928 bp, 14 predicted proteins | sample AntDryUQ224A2306_2_FD_106644 | JGI IMG/M metagenome (GOLD analysis project Ga0136612, IMG submission 106644) | Polar desert sand microbial communities from Dry Valleys, Antarctica - metaG UQ224A (23.06) | ecosystem: Environmental > Terrestrial > Soil > Desert | place: Antarctica: Dry Valley... | reverse complement strand
CGTTCGAGCTCGGGGACGAGCATCGCCGGCGCTCGCCCCGCCCGCAGCACCAGCAGGGTGGCTCGTTCCAGCGGCATGGGGTCGTATCCGGTGAGGTAGGCGAGGTCGGGCGAGGGCGCGACCACGAGGGCGTCGAACCCTTGGGCAGCCGCTTCCTCGGCGGCGCGGTGCATGCGGTCCGTCAGGCGCGCGGCGTTCACGTTGGCCTCCTCACAGCTTCAGCAGGATCTGTTGCGCCACGACCTGGAAGGTCGCCGGCGTGGTGCCGAGCGGTTCCCCGTCGGCAACGACCGCCAAGGGGCGATCGGCTTCGACCGAGAAGCGGATCTTCGCCCGCAGCTCCTTGATCGCCTCGTCGGGAACATGGCCACCGTGGCGCATGATGCTCGGCATCATCGTGTACGAATCAGACTTCTGCCCCGTGAACACCAAGGCGTCGAGCACGCCGTCACCCGGGTAAGAACGGGGCGAGAGCCGCAGGCCCGACGCGAACTGCCCGTTGCCGATCACGACCTGGAAGCTGTCGCCTTCCCAGGTCTTCGTGTCGTAGCCGATGCGAACGAGCTGCCGCCTAGTACCGGCGTAACCACGCCAGAATCCCAGGAACCGTCGTCCCCGATCGCCGAGCGTCGCGGGCAGGCGCTGCCGCGCGATCTCCGCGTTGGCGCCGAGGCCGACCTGCGCGAGATTGTGCGCATAGCGCGCCCGGCGCGCACCGTCGGGCCCGGTGCAGGTGATGCGCATCAGGTCGAGCGCGTAGGTGTTCTCGCCTGCGAGGTGGCGCACCCCTGCCTCGATGTCGTCGGGAAGCCCGAAGCTCCGTATCAGGTCATTGCCCGCCTCGGCGGACACCACCCCGAGCACCGGTTCCTCGACGATCGGGGTGCCGTCGCGGAACAGGCCGTTCACCACGTCGTGCACGGAGGCGTCGTCGCCCACGGCCACCACGAATCGATGTCCGCCGTCGAGAGCAGACGTGGCCAGGCGTGCGCCGTCACCCCGGCGCTCTGTGACGTTCAGCGTGTACTCGAGGTCATTGGAGTCGAGCGCTCGCTGCAGGGCCGGAAGCAGCTCCCCCACCCTTCCACCGCCGGCGCCGGGGTCGGCGATCACGGCGAGCGTCCCGAACGAGCTCGGCATGGCTCGGTTCAGACCCCCGTGTAGGCCACGACACCGCGCAGCACCGACGACCGCGCCCGGGCGAACAGCGCCGCAACGCCGGGCTGCGCGACATCTTCCACCTGCCGCAACAGGTCGAGGAGCTGCTTGCAGTTGCGCACGAAGTCGCCGGAAGCCATGTCGGTCTCCGCGAGCACCTCCTCGAGGGCACGTCCACTCGCCCAATGGAAGATCGGCACCGCGAATCCGGACTCGAGCTCGCGGCAGAGCTGCACCTGGTGGTCGTCCTCGGTGCGGCGGATGCGTCGCCACGTGTGCTGGAGCAGCTCGTAGCTCTGCTCGGTCGCGGGGGTCGGCATGCCGCCTGACAGCGGCACGCGCTCCCGCCCCTCGTAGACCACCGACGAGAGCAGCGCGGCCACCTCGGCGGGCTCGAGGTCGTCGAAGATGCCCCGCGCCAAGGCCTCGGCCACCAAGATGTCGCCCTCGCCGTAGATGCGCGACAGGCTCCTGCCCTTCTCGGTCACCGACCAGCCCTCGACGTAGCCCAGCTCGCGGAGCACCAAAAGCACCCGGTCGAACTGACGCGCCAGCGTCTCGGTCCGCACCCTGATCCGACGTTCGATACCCGACAGCGATGACGCGACCTCGTCCACCCGCCTGGCCCACCGTTCGTGCTTCTCGCGCTCCGGGCAGGCGTGGCAGGGGTGCTGCGCAGCGCGTTGCTCGATCCTCACGGCCTCGCGCTCCACCTTCGGATCGGCGCGATGCTTCGCAGGCTTCGAGGGTCGCACCTGCAGCGAGACGAGCTTCGCGGCCACGTCACGGCGGTACCGACTGCTGCGGGCGTTCCCGGACCTCGGCAACGGGATACGGGTCAGCACCGCCGGCGGGTCCTGGAAGTCACGCGCCGCCAGCCGGAAGAGCCGACGATCCTGCGTGAGCACCGAGGGCTTGCCCTCGCGGGAGCTCACGATCACCCCGAGGCCACCACGCTTGCCGTTGGGTACCGAGATGACCTCACCGGGCTTGAGCTTGCCCACCGCATCGCGCACCGAGTCGGCCCGGTCGCGCTCGTGCCCCTTTCGGTCGGCCTCACGCATGCGCCGGGTTTTCGACACGAGCGACCAGTACTCGTCGAAGTCGCCGACGTCGCATCGCATGTTCGTGCGGTATCCGTCGATCGCCTGGGTATCGCGCTGTCGTTCACGCTCGAGCCCGACGACCTTCCGGTCGGCGAGGAACTGGGCGAACGAGCTGTTGAGCAGGTGGTGCGCCTGCTGCTCGGTGTAGTTGCGAGCGAGGTTGACCGCCATGTTGTACGACGGGCGGAACGACGAGACCAGGTCGTAGGTGCGCCGCTGCGCCAAGGTGGCGACCCGCTCGAAGTCGACCTGCTTCTGATACAGCACGACGGCGTGGCCCACCTCGTCGATGCCGCGACGCCCCGCCCGGCCGGTGAGCTGCGTGTACTCCCCCGGGGTGAGCAGCTCGTGCCGTTCCCCCTGGAACTTCCAGAGATCCTCGATCACGACCGTCTTGGCCGGCATGTTGATGCCGAGCGAGAGCGTCTCGGTCGCGAACACGACCTTCACGAGGCCGGCTTCGAACAGCTCCTCGACCGTCTCTTTGAACACGGGCAACATGCCGGCGTGGTGCGCTGCCACGCCCGCCGTGAGCCCGTCGAGGAAGTCGTAGAACCCGAGCGTGACCAGATCGTCCTCGTCGACCCACGCGGCGCGGGACTCCGCGCGCTCGCGGATGTGGTCGGCCTCGGCCCGGTTGGTGAGTGAGATGCCGGCCTCGCGGATCCATCGCACGCTGCGATCGCACCCTGCCCGGCTGAACACGAAGTAGATCGCAGGCACCATGCCGTGCTCCTCGAGCACGTCGACGACCTCCGATCGCCGGGGCACGTACACGCGCCGATGTCCCTCGCGAGGCCGCGAGATGCGCTCATGCTGCGGGTAGCCGCTGCTGCGGCGGTAGTACGTCTTCGTGCGCAGCTCGTTCTGGTCGAGCGAGATCACGTACGGGTTCGGGATCGGTACGCCGTCTTGTTCCACGTGCATGGGATGCAGGCGTTGCCCAACCAGGTAGTGATGCTCGAGCGGCACCGGGCGGCGTTCCTCGATGATCACCTGGGTCTCGCCACGGAGCGTGCGGATCCATTCACCGAACTCTTCCGCGTTGGAGATCGTGGCCGACAGGCACACGACGCTCACGCTGAGCGGCAGGTGGATCAGCACCTCTTCCCAGACAGCGCCTCGGTAGGGATCCTGCAGGTAGTGAACTTCGTCCATCACCACGCTGACGAGGCCGCGCAATGTGTCGGAGCGCTCGTAGAGCATGTTCCGCAGCACCTCGGTCGTCATCACCACCACCGGGGCCTCGGAGTTGATGGTGTTGTCGCCGGTCAGCAGGCCCACGGCAGCGGCCCCGTGCTTGTCGACGAGGTCGCCGAACTTCTGGTTGGACAACGCCTTCAAAGGAGTGGTGTAGAAGGTCTTGCCGCCCAGGGCGAGCGAACGCTCGATCGCGTACTCCGCCACGACGGTCTTGCCACTGCCCGTGGGCGCCGCGACGAGCACCGACATGCCCGCTCCGACCGCCTCGGCGGCCTGCATCTGGAACTCGTCCAGCGCGAAGGGGAAGCGTGCGGCGAACGCCGCAGGGGTGGTCATGCGCTGCAGTCTACGAGCGGGTGTCGGCCGGCCTGTCTCGTGTAGCGCTCTCGCCGATCAGGGCCCTCGAAGAGCCGCTCAGTCGCGCCGGAACCGCCCGAGGAAGGCCCGGAGCGCCTCCGAGAAGGCCTCGGGCGCCTCCAGGTTCGAGAGGTGCCCGGCGCCTTCGAGGATCTGCGAGTCGGCGCCGTCGATATGTTCGGCCATGAACAGGCTCACGTCCGGCGTGATGAGCGTGTCGCCTTCCGAGGTGAGCACGAGGGTCGGCACGTCGATCGTGTCGAGGTCGGCGGTGGAGTCGGCCCGCCCCGCCATGCCCTCGGCTGCGGCCGCGATCGCGGCCGCTGGCTGCGCGGCGATCGTGCCCTTCACCCGCTCCCACAGCTCCTCCGATGCCCGGTGACCGAGCAGGGGCGGCGGATCGGCGACCAGGAAGTCGTTCCCCTCGGCGCGCAGCCTGACCGCGAGGGAGCGCCTGACCGCGGCCGATTCCGGCGTGTCGGCCCCGGCCTTGGTGTTGGCCAGCACGAGCCCCGCGATGCGCGAGCGCGCCGAGCGCCACAGCTCGAAGGCCACGTAGCCCCCCATGGAGAGTCCGCACACGACCGCCCGCTCGATGCCCGCGTCGTCGAGCGCCCGCACGCACGTATCGGCGGCGGCGCGCATCGTCATCACGTCCCCCGCATCAGCCGCGCCGCCGAACCCCGGAAGGTTCGGGGCGACGACGGGCCACCGCTCGCGCAGGTCGTCGACCTGGGCTCCCCACATGCTCGCGTCCATCGGGAACGCATGGATCAGCAACACTCCATCGGTCATCTCGGTCACGAGATCCCTTTCCCGTTCGGCCCCACCACGACCTGCAGGGCGCCAGGCACCACCGCGAACGAGGCGGGAAGCGGCCCCACATGCTCGCCGTCAGCGTAGACCTGCATGCCACGGTTCGCCGTGATCGTCACGCTCGTCGCGCGCATCATGCGCACCTTCGGGTGGCTCGTGTGCCTGCCCATGAACACCTTCGGGAACGCTCTCAGGAAGGCACCCTTCGAGAGCGCTTCCACGATGCACACGTCGAGGACGCCGTCGACGAGGGACGCTTCGGGCAGGACTTTCATGCCGCCACCATACGAGCGTCCGCTTCCGACGACGACCAGCATCGCATCGACCGTGAGCGGCTGGCCGTCGATGATGAGGTCATAGTGGGCAGGGGTGAACCGCGACAGCGTCTTCACGAGCGCGGCCACGTAGGTCCCCGTGCCCCCCAGGTTCACCGTCATCTCGTTGGCTGTTTCGTTGACCTCGGAGTCGAATCCCGCGCCGGCCACATTCACGAAGCACCGTTCGACGGCGCCCGCACGCACGCGCATCACGTCGACCGCTACGGTCTTCGGATCGGCCAGCAGCCGCACCGCCGCCCTGAACGGGCACGCGCCGATCGCGGCGGCGAAGTCTGATCCCGTGCCTGCCGGAAGCACCGCGAGCGCCGCGCCGGTGCCGGCCAAGCCATTGGCGGCGCACGAGACCGTGCCGTCGCCTCCGATCACAGCAACGATCTCGGCGCCGCCCACGGCAGCGTCGCGGCAGGCCGATTCCATCTCCACGGCCGAGCCGGCAACCCGTATCTCGTGCTCGATGCGGAGATCGCGGAGCATCGAATCGGCCACACCTATGAGACGACCGGCCTTGCCTCGCCCCGCGGTGGGGTTCGCGACCACGACGACAGGAGCGTCACCTGCCATCGGAACGGCTCCCTGCCTATCCCGCCCCGAGCCCGGGCGGGAGCGCGGCGCCCGGCGGCAGCTCTGGGATGCCGCCGGCACCGAGGGCCTGCAGATACTGCGCCCACCCTTGCACGAGCTCGGCCTGTGCAGCATCGCGCAGATCCACCGCCACGTCGGTGAGGCGCGCTCCTTCGGCGCCCTCGACCGCCGCAGCCGAGATCGCCACACGCGCAGACTGCCGATAGAGGTTGAACACGCGCGTGAGCGCCTTCGCCGAGCCGGTGAACGACGCGGTGGCGATCGGGTCGGCGAAGCCTCCGTCACGAACCGTCCCGACGACATCGAAGGCGGCAAGCTCCTTGCTCGCCGTGGCCGCGTCGTCCGCCGCCTGCCGGAAGGTCTTCGTGGCGTCGCTGGGTGCCTTCCCCTCCGCGAGAGCGTCGAGCGCGGCGTTCATGTCGGCGAAGATCGTCGGGGCGAGACCGGGCTCGACCACCCCGACCTGGCTGTACGCGCCGCGGACCGCTTCCTGGTAGGCGGTCGCAGCCGCCACGCGCCGGCTCGCATCGACCCCGTCGTTGGACACTGCGTCGTCAGCACGGAGGTTGTTCGTGACCCACACGAGCACGAGCACCACGAACGCGCCCAACAACGCCCCCGCACCTGCCTGGAACCACCATCGCCGCAGCAACGGCGTCGGAGGCGTAACCGGGGCGTGCCGGGGCGCCCGAGGGGCGGATCGCTGCTTCGGCTTCTTCTTGCCCTTGATCGCCATGCAGGTCCCTATCGCTTCATGATCCGGCCGATGATGATGGAGACCTCGTAGAACAGGTACATCGGGATCATCATCGCGAACATGGTGTAGGGATCGCCGCTCGGGGTGATCACCGCGGAGAAGATCGCGATCCCGAGGATCGTCCACCGCCGCCACGATGCCAGTCTCTGCCACGTCAGGACGCCGACCGCCTCGAGGAAGACCAGCACGACCGGGAACAGGAACGAGAGGCCGAACGCCAGGGTGACCAGGGTCACGAATCCAACGTATGTGTCGAACGTGATGAGAGGCTTCACTCCGTCGCCGCCGAAGCCGAGCAGGAACTCGAGCGCTCTCGGCAGGGTCCAGATCGAGAATGCTGTGCCCGCGATGAACAGCAGGGTCGACGTCATGATGAACGGGATCGACCACTTCTTCTCGCGGCTGGTGAGCCCGGGCACGATGAACGACCAGAGCTGGAACAGCACCACGGGAAGGGCCACGATCAGCCCGAGGAAGCCGACCATCTTGAGTTTCGTCAAGAAGGCATCGACCGGGCTGTTGAAGACGAGCGCACAGGTATCCGTGGCTCGAAGCGCAGGGTTGTCACGCCAGAACTGACAATAGGGATCGCGCAAGAGCTCGAGCACCGCGGGATAGAGGAACCAGCCCACCACTGCGCCAACGAGCACCGCGATGAAGGCGATCACGATGCGCCGGCGGAGCTCTTCGAGGTGCTCCAGCACCGACATCGTTCCGGTGCGCTCTGCTTCGCTCCTCCGGAGGAGCCGTGGGATCATCTGCATGTGGCGGATCTCACTCGTCGGCATCCGTATCGTCGGTGTCGGCGGGGGAAGCGACCGGCGGCGGTGACGCGGCGTCCTCGGCTGGCGACGGGGTGGTCCGCGGGGTGTGAGGGCGGGTGCGAGGCTCGCCGGTGCGGAACGCCGACCGCACGTCGGTCGCGCTCTTCAGCTCAGCGGCGGATCGCTTCAGGTCCGCCGCTGTCTGCTTGAAGTCATCGCCCATACCCGTGTTCACGAGGTCTTTCACCTCGTCCTGCATCTTCCGCAGCTCGCGCATGCCCTTGCCGATCGTTCGCCCGAGCTCGGGCAGCCGTTGCGGGCCCACGATGACGAGGGCGATCACGAAGATGAGGATGAGCTCCGGCGGTCCGATGTTGAGCATGTCGTCGCGGGCGGTGGCGCCCGACCCCAATCCTACCGTCGGGAGCCGAGCCGAGAGCCCCGTTCGCTCGCGCGCATGCCCTCGTCGGAGATCTCCCGCACGATCGGGCTGAGCTCGTCCTGCATGAGCCGCGCCGTGCGCCCGAGCAGCAGGAGCTGGCGGATCAGCGCGGCGAAGAAGGCCAGGACAGCGATCGTCGTCACGATGCCGATCACGAACCAGATGATGAGCCAAGTGCCCACGCGGGCGATGCTACACGAGGGCGCGCTGCCCTTCGCACACCTTCCGATCGATGGGGACTGCCGGTCGTGTCAGGGATTCCCGCCGCTCGAGGCCACGAACTCCTCGATGTAGCGGTCGTCTTCCAACAAGTAGTGGAACTCGATCACGTCGTCGATCGTGAACCTCGGGCCCTGTGGGATCGAGTCCCGCAGATCCCCGGTGCCCTCGTCGTCGAAGAGCAGCTGATCGCTCTCGGACTGTTCGATATCCACACCCGCCGAGACCAGCAGAGCCACGATCTTGCGGTCGGCGCGCTTCTCCACGTCATCGGCACAGCTTGGACATGTGAAGCGGTAGCTGCCTTCGCGACCGCTCTGACGCACCGAGAGCATGATCGCCTCGGGGCCCATGTCCACCTCGCCACACCTGGGGCACGTTGTCCGGATGGTTGTCATCTCACGGGTGCTATCGGCCCTGTCGCCCCGAGCCTTGAGAGTCAACGACAGGATCGGGTCTACCCAACACGGACCATCCTCACGCCGTCGCGGGCCAGACCATCGGGGAGCCGTTCGGACCGGCTCGACGTCGAGGGCTCAGCGGTAGCGAGCCAGCGTGCTGTGCGCCAGCTCGGCGACGGCCTCGATCACCTCGGGAGGCGAGAGCACCCGCGCGCCGGGGCCCACCCGAAGCAGGAGTCCGGCGACCCACGCGACCTGCGCCGCAGGAAGCGTGACCTCCAACGTCGTATCGTCACGCTCGACCGGATCCTCGGTCATGTAGTACTCGGCGATCCAACGGGCGCCCGGCCGCAATGCCAGTCGCACCCGGACCTCGTCACCGGTCGGGGTGTAGAGCGCGCGCCCCGCTCCCTTGAGGCCCCGCGGCCTGAACCGCACCCCGGTGGAGCTTGCCCCTCGGATGCGGTCGGCACGGAACAGCCGTTCGTCGTCAGCATCGACGTCCCACGCGGCGAGGTACCAGTTGCCCATCGCCGAGAAGACCTCTTCGGGTTCGACATCACGGGTGGACCATTCCCCCGTCGAGCCGGCGAAGTACTCGATCGTGATGCGCTCGTGACCGTGGGCAGCGCGCCGAAGCGTCGCCAGGTGCGCTGCCGGCCGTCCGGACTCGGCCGTGGCGATCGCCTGGTCGTCACCGGCCGTGTCGGGGCCCAGGGCGTCGCGCAGCTTCCCTATGGCGCTCGCGAGGGCCGGCGCCCCCGGGAGGCCCGGTGTGGCCAGCAGCTCCGCCGAGCGGAGCGTGATCGCCAGGGCCTCCTGACGGCTCAGCCGCAGCGGGCGGGAGAAATGATCCGCCATCGTGATCCAGACGCGGTCGTCCTCGTCGACCTCGACATCGATCAGATCGCCCGGTCCGTACGGAGGCAGGCCCGACATGAACAGCAGATCCAGGTCTCGTCGAAGCTGCTCGGGCTTCACGTCGTACAGCGCGGCCACCTCGGCGATCGACGAACCGGGATGCTGCACCAGGTAAGGCACGACCACGAGCATGCGTCCGAGGCGTTCGGCGGTCTTTGGCGGGCTCACGCGCCCCTTCTCAGCCATCGATGGCCTCGAGCTGGGCGACAATCTCGGCGCGCAGCGCCTCGGGCGATCGCACGACAGCGTCGGGTCCGAACTGCAGCACGAGTGACGCCAGCAGCGCCGGCTCGGCCATCGGCACATCGGCCACGATCCAGCCGTCGTCGTCGACGCCTGTCTGCCGTGCACCCGCAAATGACCCCAGGGCCCACCATGCGACATCCGGCGAGAACGCGACCTCGGCGAGATCCTGTGCGGTGGCGGCCCATGGCCCGGCCTGCACATGATCCGCAGCCCGGAACCCATCGGGGGGCTCGCCGCCTTCCCCTTCGTCATCGAGGTCGGTCGTGAACCGTGATAGCCGGAAGGCGCGCACATCGTCGCGTTCGGCGTCGTGCCCGACCAGGTACCAATGACCGCCCCGGAAGACCATCGCGTATGCGGCGACGACCCGCTCTGCAACCTGTCCGTGCGAGGTCCGGTAGCCGAAACGCACACGCCGGCGCCGCTGGGCAGCATCGGCAGCGTCGATCACCAAGACGCTCCGAGCATCGGAGCCCGATGCCAGTGGACCCCCCGCGAGACCCGCGAGCACCCCGCCGTCGGCTCCGTACAGGAGCTTGCGAGCGGCCTGCTCCGCCGGTGTGTTCTCGCCTCCGCTCTGCGCGGCCACCAACAGCGCGCCCAACTCCTGCGGCGTGAACGCGATCTCGGGAAGGTAATACTCGTCCTTCGGGATGACGTAGCCCTGTTCGGCGCCCCACACATCGGTGTCGACGAGTTGCAGCGGGATACCGAACTCGCGGAGCTGGTCCTTGTCACGCTCGAACATGCGCTTGGCGCTGTCGACGTTGTCGGCGCGGTAGGCGTCGAGCGTGTCGCGGATCTGCTCGTAAGTGAGCGGCGTGGGGGTCTCGAGCAACAGGCCCACGAGGTTCAGCAGCCGCTCCAGCGGCTCCATGCGTTCCTCGCTCGTCATCGTCGCGCATCATAGACGTGCATGACGAACGAACGAGGAACCACGTGATCCGAGCCATCGATCGGCGCCCCGATGGCTCGGTCGAGGTCGTCGCCGAGATCACGGCCGGCACCGACACGAGGACGGTGCGCGTGCCGCTCGGCCGATCCGAGATCGAGATCGATCCGGGGGGCCTTCGCAACACGCCCGTCGTGGTGCTGAGCGAGCCGACGCTGGAGGCGATGGTTCGCACCGGGGCGGAGCGCGCCGGCCATGCATCGGCCGCCCGCGTGGAGCAGGAGAGCGGGGCGTTCCTCGGAGCCGGGTTGCTCGTGAGCTCCTTGACCGCCGAGGTGTTGCTCGTCGTGGCGGAAGGCAGCGCGGCTGGTACGGCCCTCGTCGTGACCAGAGCGCTCGGTGGCAGACCGTTGCCGGTCATCACGTTCGATGATCCGGTTCGGGCACAGGCGATGCTGCGGAGCTGCGATGTGGACCTCGACATCGCGGTACCGTCGGTCGACGAGCCGGTTCGAGGCACCATCCGCGACATCGCCGGGCAGCTCGGGCTCTTCAGCTCGCATCACGTCGTCGAGGTCGACCCGCGCCCTGGGCTCACGCCCACCACGGGTGTTGGGGTGACCGCCCTTGCCTCGGCGGACGACCCGTCCCTCAACGAGCTGACGGCGGCGGCCACCGGGGTGCTCGCAGGGCGAGTTGCAGCCGGCAACAGGCGGTGGCGATGACGCCAGCCTCAGTCGATCGTGTGGGTGTGCCACGATGCAAGACCAGCTGGTGACGGAGGAGGGGCAGGCGTTCGATGGCGACGTTCCAGACATCACAGGCAACACTCCACTACGACCGGTTCGGCGAAGGCCGTGACGTGGTCTGGATCGCCGGCGGTGGCAGCCCGGGCTCCGACTGGCATCGCTACCAGGTACCACATTTCCAACGCTCGTTCCGCAACACCACGTTCGACAATCGCGGCATCGGTCGAACGTCGTGCGACCGGCCCTTCCCGTGGCCGATCGAGGACTTCGCCCGAGACACCGCTGAGCTGATCGCTGGGGTCTGCCGGCCACCGGTCGCACTCGTCGGCCTCTCGTTCGGCTCCGCGATCGCTCAGCAGGTCTGCATCGACTTCCCTCAGCTCGTGCGCTGCGCGGTGGTGATGGGCACCGGCGCCTGGTGCACGGGGTGGGGTTGGGACTTCCAGGAGGCTGAGATCGAGTTCCGTCAGACGGGTGGGCGCCTCGACGGACTCATGGGCGTCACCCACTACGCCGCGATGCTCTACCCGGCGATGGTGCTCGGTGACCGTGTGCTCTGGCCTCACCTGCGCGCCCAGCTCCTCGCGTGGATGGACTCCGGTGAGAACGAGGCGTCGTTCATCCCTCAGTGGGATGCATCGATGCGCTTCGACCAGCGAGCGGCGCTGCCGAGCTGCGACGTGCCGATGCACGTGATCGCGTTCGCCGAAGACGTGCAGGCTCCGCCACAGGACGGACTCGAGCTCGCCGAACTCGCCGGCAATGCCGAGTACCACAAGTTCGACGGCATGGGGCACGGCTCGATCTACGGGCACACCCACGAGGTGATGAACCCGTTCATCGAGGATGTGATCCGCCGCTACGTCTGAAACGACGAGCCTCCGGCGTCTCGATCACATGTGAGCGATGAGTTGCTCGACCCGTTCGTCCACGCTTCGGAACGGATCTTTGCAAAGCACCGTCCGCTGCGCCTGGTCATTGAGCTTCAGATGCACCCAGTCGACGGTGTAGTCGCGCCGTTTGGCTTTCGCCTGCTTGATGAAGTCACCTCGCAGCTTGGCCCGGGTGGTCTGGGGGGGCTCGCGCATCGCCAGGTTGACCTGGGCGTCGGTCACGACCCGGTCGACCTTGCCGGCCTTCTCGAGCAGGTAATAGAGCCCGCGGGCGCGATTCACGTCGTGGTAGCTCAGGTCGAGCAGCGCGACTCGGGGTGAAGCGAGCGCCAGGTCGTGCTTCACCATGTACCGATCGATCATCATGCGCTTGGTGACCCAGTCGACCTTGCGCACCAATCGCTCGGGTTCCCCGTCTATCAAGGCGTCGAGGGCCTCGCGCCATTCGCGCAGCAGCACCTTCGAGACCTCGTCGGCGCCGCGCCGCTCGACGAACCGCTCGGTCTTCTCGTAATACTCGACCTGCATCTCGACCGCCGAGAGCTCGCGACCGTTCGCGAGCTTCACCTTTCGCGAGCACGATGTGTCGTGGCTGATCTCGCGGATCGCCCGGATCGGGTTCTCGAGCGAGAGGTCCCGCATGACCGTGTTGCCCTCGACCATGCGGAGCACGAGGTCGGTGATGCCGACCTTCATGAAGGTCGTCCATTCGCTCATGTTCGAGTCGCCCACGATCACGTGCAGCCGCCGGAAGCGCTCGGCGTCGGCATGCGGTTCATCGCGCGTGTTGATGATGGGCCGCGAGCGGGTCGTGGCGCTCGAGACGCCTTCCCAGATGTGCTCAGCCCGCTGCGCGATGCAGAACTGCGCTCCGCGTGGACCATGCAGCACCTTGCCTGCGCCGCACCAGATCTGGCGTGTCACGAAGAACGGGATGAGCACGTCGGCCATGCGGGCGAACTCTCCCTGGCGGCCCACGAGGTAGTTCTCGTGGCAGCCGTAGCTGTTCCCGGCAGAGTCGGTGTTGTTCTTGAACAGGTAGACCTGGCCGGAGATGCCTTCTTCGTGCAGGCGCATCTCGGCCGCGCCGAGCAACGCCTCGAGGATGCGCTCCCCCGCCTTGTCGTGGGCCACGACCTCCCTCACGACGTCACACTCGGGCGTCGCGTACTCCGGGTGCGATCCGACGTCGAGGTAGAGCCGCGCCCCGTTCTCGAGGAACACGTTCGACGAGCGTCCCCAGTGCACGACTCGGCGGAAGAGGTAGCGCGCGACCTCGTCGGGCGAAAGGCGCCGCTGCCCCCGGAAGGTGCAGGTGACGCCGTACTCGTTCTCGATCCCGAAGATGCGCCGGTCCATACCGAAAGCCTACGCCCGGCCGGCTCGATCGCCGGGACTGCCGCGGATCGGGAGCGGGTGTCAGCCGGCGAGGAGTCCGGCGATCTCGGGCGATTCGAGGCGTCGGAACTTCCGGCGGTGCGAGCGTCCCCGGTCGAGCACCCCTGCCTCGATGGCCCCGGCCTCGATGGTTCGGCTCTCTGGCGATCCGAGCACCTCCACCGCGGTCTTGACCGCGGTGGTGAGGTCCCACTCCGCGCTGAAGCGGTTCCGGAGCAGCTCCATCAGGTCCTCAGCGTGGCCGCCGATCGCGACGAACTCGTGCTCGTCGGTCACCGACCCGTCGAACAAGATGTGATAGATCGCGGTGCCTGACGCATCGCCGTCGACCTCACCGACCAAGATCTCGACCTCGTACGGCTTCATCTGCTGGGTGAAGATGTTCGACAGGGCCTGGCTGTAGGCGTTCGCGAGGTCGCGCGCCTTCACGTCTTCCCGGCCATAGGAGAAGCCTCGCAAGTCGGCCAGCCTGATGCCGGCGATGCGCAGCTCCTCGAACTCGCTGTACTTTCCCACGCCGGCGAAGGCGATGTGATCGTAGATCTCGCTGATCTTGTGCAGCGTGGCGCTTGGGTTCTCGGCGATGAAGAGCAGGCCGCCTGCGTACTCGAGGCCGATCACCGAGCGACCGCGCGCGATGCCCTTGTGCGCGTACTCCGAGCGGTCCTTCATCATCTGCTCGGGTG
>Ga0136612_10000522_pt1 | contig 13939 bp, 13 predicted proteins | sample AntDryUQ224A2306_2_FD_106644 | JGI IMG/M metagenome (GOLD analysis project Ga0136612, IMG submission 106644) | Polar desert sand microbial communities from Dry Valleys, Antarctica - metaG UQ224A (23.06) | ecosystem: Environmental > Terrestrial > Soil > Desert | place: Antarctica: Dry Valley... | reverse complement strand
TCTCGGTGGAGAAAATCCCGGCCAGCTCCACGGCTTCGCTGATGACGACGGCGGCGCTCACCTCCTTGTGCTCCAGCAGCTCCCACACGGCGAGGCGAAGCAGGGCCCGGTCGACGGCCGCCAAACGAGAGACGGCCCAGTCTTTGGAACGGTCGGAAATGAGTTGATCGATCTTCTCGATCTGCTCGGTGGTGCCCGCCACCGCGGTTCGGGTGAACTCGGAACTCACCAGTTGCTCGCCGAGCAACTCGACGGCCCCGACCCCTCGGGCCTCGGCTTCGTAGAGCAGTTCGAGGGCGCGTTCGCGCCCGTCGCGGTTGGGGTGCAACGCGATGTCGGACCTCAGATCCGGGCTCAGACCCGGGTCAGGTACTCAGCGGAGCGTGTGTCGACCTTGATCCGGTCGCCCTGGTTGACGAACAAGGGCACTTGGACCACCAGGCCCGTCTCCAACGTCGCCGGCTTGCGAGCTCCGGAAACCCGGTCGCCCTGGAGGCCGGGTTCTGTCTCGGCCACCAGCAGCTCGACAGCCGCGGGGAGCTCGACGCCGACAATCTCAGTGCCGTGCATCTGGATGACGGCGGCGTCGCCCTCTTTGAGGTAATTGGTGGCGTCGCCCAAAGAAGTCGGGCCCACGTGCATCTGGTCGTAGGTCGCGTTGTCCATGAACACGTAGTCCTCACCGTCGAGGTAGAGGTACTGCATTTCCCGCTTGTCGATGTGAGCGTGTTCCAGCTTCTCGTCGGCTCGATAGGTTCGCTCCAGGACAGCCCCGGTGCGCACGTTCTTCAGCTTGGTGCGAACGAAGGCCCCACCTTTGCCCGGCTTGACGTGCTGGAACTCCACCACGGTGAAGAGCCCTTCGGGCAGGTTGAGGGCCATCCCGTTCTTGAGGTCGTTGGTAGAAACAGCAGCCATTACGCCATTCTTGCCACAGCTAGAACGGCCAATTCGTAACCGAGCGCTCCGAGCCCTGAAATGGTGGCTCGGGCCACCGGGCTGACGACCGAGCGCGATCGCCACGACTCCCGGCCCGCGGGCTGGCTGAGATGGACCTCAACGACCAGGCCGTCGAAGGTGGCCAGCGCATCGGCCAGTGACCAGGAGTAGTGGGTAAGGGCTCCGGGATTGATGATGATGGCCGCCTGCTTGGAGCGGGCCGCGTGCACCGCTTCCACCAAAGGGCCTTCCGCCTCGGCGGTCAGGTGCTCGAGCTCCCAGCCCTCGCCCGCGGCAACCTGCCTGGCCCGGTCGACAATCTCGTCGAGGGTGCTGTTGCCGTAGACCGAGGGGTCCCGCTGGCCGGTGAGGCTCAGGTTGGGCCCGGAGAGCAGGAGGAGGGACTTCATGTGCCGGCTCCGATGAATTCGGCGAGGGCGGTCCGGACCTCCGCGGTCTCCACTACGGCCGTCTCCACGCCGTTGGGTCCATCGAGCACGAACCTCAGCCCGTCAGTTTGAGCCTTCTTGTCCCGCTGCATCAGATCGACAGTTTCATCCAGTTCAAGCCCGACGGGAGGCTCCAGGGGCAGTCCGTAGGCATCGATGGTCCGCCTGATCTCCCCCACCCGAGCCTCGGTGATCCGTCCGAGGTGACGGGCCAGATGCGCCGCGAAGGCGAGGCCGATGACCACCGCTTCGCCGTGACGCAGGTCGTAACCACCGGCGGTCTCCAGGGCGTGAGCCAGCGTGTGGCCGTAGTTGAGTAGATCCCTGCGTCCGGCTCCCTCGCGCTCGTCGCTAGCCACGATCTCCGCCTTGAGGCGCGCACAGGCAGCCACCATCTCCTCGGGAGCGGCTCCGGCCAGGGAACCTGCTCCCAGAAGGTCGCACTTGACGACCTCGCCGAGGCCACTGCGCCATTCCCGTTCGGGGAGACTCTTCAGCAGGTCGGTGTCGCAGAGCACGGCGGCCGGCTGCCAGAACGCACCCACGAGGTTCTTGCCCTCGGGGAGGTTCACCCCGGTCTTGCCGCCGATGGCGGCGTCGACCTGGGCGAGCAGGGTGGTGGGGATGTGGATGACCGGCGTGCCGCGGTGCCAGCTGGCAGCCGCGAAGCCGGCGGTATCGGTCACCACTCCCCCGCCCACGGCGACCACCACGTCGCTGCGGGTGAGGTTCATACGGGCGAAGCCCCGACACAGCTCCTCGACGGAGGCGAGGGACTTGGCCGCCTCGCCAGCCGGAAGAACGAAGGTTTCGTGGTCTACCCCGGGGTCGACCACCGCCGGCACCCCGGCCTGGGTGACGACCGCCGCCCGTCGGGCGCCCGTGGCAGCGACGGCCCCGGCAAGCAGCTTCGACGCTCCGGCGCCGATATGCACCTCATAGCTGCGGCCGGGGACAGCGACCTCGACGGTCGTCGTCAAGGCGAGCGCAGCGCCCGGGTGATGACGTCGACTATTTCGCCGACCTCGAGGCCGTCGACGTCGACCACCACGTCTGCCAATTCCTGGTAGAGGGGGCGGCGCTCCTCGGCGAGGCGCTCCAGAGCCTCCTGGGGCCTGGCGGGCCCTGAGAGAAGAGGCCGACCCTCGCCGTCGCCCACTCGCTCGGCGAGGGTCGGCACGCGGGCGCGCAGCCAGACGATCCGCCCGGCAGAGCGGATGGCCTGACGATTGCGTTCGTCGAGCACGGCTCCCCCGGCGACGGCGATGACCGCCGGGTTCTCCGACAGGGTGGCAGCCTGCACGGCAGCCGCCTCCTGGCGCCGAAACTCGGCTTCGCCGTGCTCTTCCCAGATCTCGGGGATGGTGCGGCCGGTGACGTGCTCGACCTGGGCGTCATTGTCGATGTACGGACGATCGAGCTTCTTGGCCAGGGCGGTTCCGACTGTCGTCTTGCCCGCCCCCATCATCCCGACGAGCAGAACATGGTCACCTGGGCGTTCGGTCTCGGAGAGAGACGTCACGAACGACCCGTGGTTGCGGCGGAACTCGGCCACCGAATCGCCGCCGAACTTGCGCAGGGCCTCGTCGGCCAGGATCAGGGCCACCATCGACTCGGCCACGACGCCCATGGCAGGCACCGCCGTCACGTCGGTTCTCTCGACGATGGCCTTGGCCGTCTCCTTGGTGTCGACATCGACCGTCGACAGGGCGGGGCGACGCAAGGTGGCCAGTGGCTTCATCCCAATCCGGAGGTGGATGTCACCACCAATCGACATACCCCCCTCGATACCCCCTGCATGGTCCGAGGCGCGGCGGTAGCCGCGCCCGTCCCACACGATGGAGTCATGGGCTTCCGACCCGGGCAGCCCCACGACCGAGGCGGCATCCCCGATCTCGACCGACTTCACCGCCTGTATGGACATCAAAGCGCCGGCCAGGCGACCGTCGAGGCGTCGATCCCAATGGACGTGGCTCCCGAGGCCCACGGGAAGGTCGAAGGCCACCACCTCGACCACTCCGCCAAGGGAGTCCCCTGCCCGACCCCGTTCCTCGATCTCGGCCACCATCACCGCTTCCGCCTCGGCATCGAGGCAGCGAACGGGGCTGGAGTCAATGGCCTCGAGGTCTTCGGGTCGAGGTCGGCGGGCCTCCGAGGTGGTCGAGCCGATGGCGACCACGTGGGAGAGCACCCTCACGCCGATCTCCGACAGGAGCGCCTTCGCCAATACTCCGGCCACCACGCGGGCGGCCGTCTCTCGGGCCGAAGCCCGTTCGAGAACGTCACGGGCATCGTCGAGGCCGTACTTCTGCATCCCCGCCAAGTCGGCGTGGCCGGGCCGGGGTCTGGTAAGGCGCTTGGGTGCTTCCACCGGCTCGGGGGACATCTGCGCCTCCCACTTGGCCCACTCGCTGTTGGCCACCTGCACGGCCAACGGTGATCCCAGGGTCCGGCCGTGGCGGACGCCGGACAGGATCGTCAGCTCGTCGCGCTCCAGACGCATTCGAGGGCCCCGCCCAAAGCCGAGCCTCCGCCGAGCGAGCTCATCGGAGATTTGGTCGGCCGATACCTTCAGGCCGGCAGGCAACCCTTCGACAATGACGACCAGCGCCCGTCCGTGCGACTCCCCCGCAGTGAGGAAGCGCAGCACGAATGCAGGCTACCGTTCGGGAAACTGAGTATCGAGAGCCGAAGGCTCCCCTGGCAGACCCGCAGCAGCGCCGCAGACGCCACTGGCGGGTTCCTTATCGCTCCGGAGTCAGCAGACGGTGCCGACTGAACACTCCCGCCAGTTGATAACCCGGAACTTGCCGTTGTTCACTGCGTTCACCGAGTCGATGTCCCAATGGAAGTCGAAGTGGTTACCGGTGCCGGCGTGCAGCCGGGCCACGACCGCTCCGTAGATGGCCGGCTGGTGCGAACCGTCGCACGCGATATCGAGGCCGGGCGTGTAAAGCAGCGCCCAGACCTGCGCGTCGCAGATCGTGCTGTCGTTGGCCGCCGGATCGGAGGGCTCCGGGTAGTAGATCTGCAACTTTGCGGGCACCGCCAGCCGGTTCACCACGCTTCCCGCTCCGAAGCGCATGCGGGACGTGGGCCAGATGCGGACGATACCTGTCCCGTTCCCGGCCGACCCGATGCTCACTGTGCCCTGGAAGTTGATGGCGGGACAGGTGTAGTTGCCCGGCTGAAGGACCGGGAAGCCGTAAAACGACCCGAAATTGCCCCCATTGGGGCAGCCGGAGGCTGTGGACGGGATGGCAGGCATCTCGATTTGGTACTGGTCGGTGAAAGGCCTGACTGCCCCGCCCTCGGCCGTGCACCGCCCGGTGGCGCAGGCGTCGTCGGCGGCAGCCTGGGTGGCCCGCCCGTACATGTTGAAGCTGCCCCAACGACCCACGAACGTCCTGATTGTGGCGGTGGCGCCATCGATCACCCCGTTGGTCCCGAGGGAGCCAGCGATTGGAAACGTGGTGATCGCGGAGATGGCAGGGTCGGGATTGACTGCGGAGTCGTAGGCGATAGGGGTGTCCTGATTTCCGGTCAGGGTGAAGTCCAGCATGGTCAGGAACCCATTGAGGAAGAGTGGGTTAGCGGAGATGGTGGCCACCGCCTGCCTGCGCCGACCGGACCGATCGATCCCCACTGATTGAACGAGGTACTTCGTGGTCTGGCCGGCTGGGTCCGCGGTGGCGGTCAGCGTGTAGGTGCCGCCGTCGACGGTCACTGTCTCGGTGAACCCGGTGAGCTTCCCACTGACCACGGTGGGCACATAAGTCCCAGCGGTAACCCCAGGCAGGGGTGATGTCGCATTGCCGGGCAGGCCGCCGGAGCGGTCGAAACGATAGAGGGCGTGGTCGATCCCGCCGTTGGCGCGTTGGAACGCTGCGGTGCGGTCTTGGTCGGTACGGCTGGCTTTGAGGTTCGACTGCACCGAGCTGAGGAGCGTCGCCACCGCCACCGAAAGAATCACGATGACTATCACCACGATGATGACGCTCCCGTGTTCGTCACCGTGGTCGCCCCGGCGGGCGCGCATCGAGCGAACAATCGGGGGAATCAACATCCGGTCACCTCATTGAAGTTTCGTAGGGTCACTGTGGTAGTTAGGTCGGCGGGCACTCGCGTGTTGTCCGGTTCAGTGATCATCCGAAGGTGGATTCGCACCGCCTGGGTGCAGTCCCGGAATCGCTCGGACGGCGCAGGGGAAGCGCCTCCGGTCGCCAACGGTGTGCCGTCGTCCCGCAGGTAGGTGAAAACGGGCTCGGAAGCAGCGTTGACGATGGCGAACTGTTGAGCCGGGACCGGCAACGAGCTGGTGCCGTCCGGGCCGAGGAGGGTGCGGAATGCACCGCCCCCTTGGGATACCTCGAGTCGGTTCGACACGACCCGGTACACCAGCTGGCGCAGGCGCCGGGAGGTACACGTCCCGCCAACAGGAGTGCAATAGACCTGGAACGAGATCTGCGTGTCGTACAGACTCACCGGGGCTTGGGGGCACGGCGGCGTCCCGCAGGGCTGGGGGATGGTCTGGACGTCTATCGGGTTGGACGCCCGGATGGAGCGGGCCAGCTCCTCCACCACCTGGCGAAGCCTCGTATCCGCAAAGCTCTTCTCTTCGCTGGAGCGAGTGGCCTCGTTAATGCTGAAGAGCCCCGCCATGGCTAGCGACATCACCACGCTGAGGAGCGCCATGACGATGAGCAGCTCCAGGAGAGTGAACCCTTCCTCGCCTCGATTCCGGCCGGCGCGCCACACGAGAGGGTCAGAAGACACGGAAAGCAATCGTGAAGTTGACGACGGCCGCAGGAGCGGGCGCGGCGGCGGTGAAGGTTCCGCTCTGGGCATTCCCCGTGTTGTATTTAGAGTTGTTACTGGTCACAAGCGACCAGGTCTTGACCGCCGGGTCGGAGGTGGCCAGGGTCAAGGTGACGTTGAACGAGCCGGTTTGAGTGGGCAACCGGGCCGTGACACCGGTGCAGACCGCACTGGTCGTGGCCGTGAACTGGAACTCGCTGTTCGCCGGTCTGTCGCTGTTGCCGCGGGTGTCGATCTCGTTGCTCACCGCGTTGCTTGCCGGGTTCTTGAATAATGCGGCTGTGAACCTGCAGCTGGACGAAGTGACGCTGATGCTTCTCGTGGCGACGGACAAAAAGCCGGCGGGATCTCTAACAGTCAGGGTAACCGTGTACGTCCCGAAGTCGTTGTAGACGTGTCCGGCGGAAATTCCCGACCCGACCGGGGACCCGTCCCCCCACGCCCATGCGAAGGTCAGCGGATCGCCGTTCAAGTCGGTCGAGGTGGATGCATCGAAGCCCACACTCAGTGGGCCCGGGCCGACCGTAGGGGTAGCAGTGAAGGCGGCGATCGGCGCGACATTGCCCGGTGGCGCGGGGAACCCGGGTGCGGTGCCGACCAGGACGTTCTGGGTGACGGGCGTCGCCGCAACGTCGGCACTGTTCGTGACCACCAGAGCGACCGTCTTGCGGCCCACGGTGGCGTATTGGTGGGATGTCGTCTGGCCGGTACCCGTAGCGCCATCGCCGAAGTCCCATGCGTAGAACAGGGCCAGGCCCGCGGGGTCGGTGGCCGTCGCGGTGAAGGCGAAACTCGACAGGTTTTGAAATCCTGCGGCGGGTGAGACCGTGAAGCTTGCCGTTGGCGGCGGCGTGGTGACCCTCCCAAGGTTGCCGGGGTAGTACAAGGTGCTGTAGTCGACCTGCCGTGGCGCGCCGCTCGCCTCCTGCCATTCGATGCGGACGTCGACCCGCTTGAAGCGCTGTTCAGTTCCGGCGGTGGGGTCGGTCCAGGTCACCCAGCGTCGGATGGTGTAGGGCGTCGGCCGGTTCGAGGCGGTGCTCGTGGCCACAACTTCGACCGCGGAAAGGGTGTTCGCGGACGCGGGATTGATCACAACCGCTTCGCGCCCATTGAACTTGTTCACCCCGCCGACCGGCGGGTACGCGGTGGCAATGTCCGGGTCGTTGAAGTTGACGCCGGCCTCCGTATAGGTGAGGGCCCGCAACCTCTCCGCCTCGGCGTTGGCCAGCTCGAGCATGGTCGTCTTGTGGCGGGCTGCCTGCATGACGTTCATCCCGCCGAAGAGCCCGTAAGCAATTACGAGCATGGTCATTGCGAGAATGCTGATGGCGACAATCATCTCGATCAGCGTGAACCCGCCGTCGCCTGACCGGAGTTCACCCGACGTGCGGGCGCGCAAACGTCGCAGACCAGACCTCACTCGTCCCATATCGACATCCCCCGGCATCGACTTAAGGGTACCGGGCGTCTATTTGAGGGTCTCTTCACCCCGGCAGAGGCGGAACTGCTCGTCTCCGAAGATGAAGCGGCCACATTCGTTGGTCTCGTCGATCGACAGGACCCGGTAGTTGTCGGCGAAGACATCCCCCTCGCCGGCGGTGTACACGGTGTCGCCCACCCGCACCTGGGCCACGAGGCGCCCGTTACGCCGCAGGATGTCGAGCAGGGCCACCCTCTGCTGGCGGCGGGGCTCGTTGGCCGAACCGCCGGAGGCACCCCCCGAGCGGGTGGTGGTGGTGTTGCCACCGCCACTGCTACCTCCTCCGGAAGTGCCACCGCCACTGCTACCTCCTCCGGAAGTGCCCCCGCCTGAGGTGCCGCCGCCTGAGGTGCCGCCGCCTGAGGTGCCGCCGCCGAGGGTGGTGGCCGTCGAGCCGGACCCGCTGGATGATCCCCCTCCGCTGGTTCCCCCGCCGGAGCTAGAACCGCCTGAGGTGCCACCGCCGGACGGCGGGTTGATCAGGGGGGTGAAGGGGTTCTTGGTGGAGAACACCTCGAAGCTCTCCGCGGTTCCGCCGTCCAGGACGGGGGCGAGAGTCGTGGAGGTCGCGACACCGGGCACAGGCGGTGCGGCCGAATCGTCGGGCTGTTCATCTCCCCCGCCAAGAAGCAAGCGGGAGGCGACGAACAGAAAGAGTAGGACTCCGAGCACAATTGCCCCAAGGGTGAGGGCTCTGCGGTTGGGATCCTCAGGTAAGGCGAACCTGCCCCGCTCGGCGACCACCGGTGCCCCCGCGGGGACTCCGGCGTCGGTCGGCGGGAGCTCAGGCAGAGTCATTGGGGTTGGGGTGCAGCGGTCGGAACCGGGGACGGCGGCGCCGTTGTAACTGGCGGCGGCGGCGCAGTAGTAGTTGTCGTGACGTCAATGCCCGTCGCAGTAGTGAACATCCGCGCGCCCAGGGTCGCACTCAAACGACCGGCCTCTGAAGGTGTCAGGTTGACGGAATCGATCACGACCAGCCGTTGCAAGTCAGTGAGCCTGTTCATGAAATCGAGAACCTGAAAGTAACCCCCCGCCACTGAGAAACTGAGTTCGATCACGGGTAAGCCCCCGCCCTCTCCGACGGCAGGTGGGGTTGGGGAGATGGTCATGAAGTCAATGCCAGAGGCATTAGCTGCGGCGTTGACATCCAGGATGAACTGCCCCAGTGCTGGATCGTCCGGGGCCGCTGCCTGAAGCTCGGCCCGGCGAGCCTGTTTAAGGGGCTCATCTCGTTGTGCTGTTTGAAGTCGCTGAATCTCGGCCTGAAGACTGGCCTCCTGTGACTCGGCGGCGTCAGCCCGCTGGGTGGCCGCCTGAATGGCTGACTGACGGGGACTCCAAAGCAGGAAGTACCACAAAAGAATAAGCACCACACTGCCGAGAACTCCGAAGAGGAGAGCGCGCCGGTTCATGGGTTCTTCTCCGGTGCGAACTCAGCGGCCCGTTGAGTCTGGGCGGCCGAGGTGATCTGGGCGCTCGAGTTGAAGGTGACCGTCCCGGCCGCCTTGGTCGATCCGGGCACCCAGAGGCCGCTCAGGCTCGGGAGAGAGCCGAGCCGCATGATCCATCGGGCCGTCGAAGTGTGATCGAAGCCCATCAGGCTGAAGGTCGCAGTGCCCAAAGATGCCGGGCCGCCCTCAGCAGCAGCTGTCGCAGCTTTCGCCCCATTGAAACTGGTGATCCAGACGTCACCGGGAATGACAGTGGCGACCTCTTGGATGAATCGGGTCCAGGCCACATCGCCAGCGAGTGCCGTCTGGATGGCGGCTGCCCTCGTGTCGAGTTCCGCGTCGAGGGTGTTGATGTCCCTCAAGGCAGCTGCTTGCTGCTCGAGCTGCGCGGCCCGTGCCTCAGCCATGTCGGCCCGCTCTTGCTCCTCGGCGAGACGCGACCCAGCTAGAACCCACAGAAGCAGCAGGAGAACTGCCAGAGCGCCCACGGCAGAGGCGATGAGGACGGCTTGGCGTTGCTGTTCGCGCCGGACTACAACCTCGCGGGGCAGGAGGGATATCCGGCGCTCCCCCCGCCCGATCGGCGATCCTGCCAACGCCAATCCGATAGCGACAGCCAGAAGGGGTTCAGCGTGGGCCAGCCGGTCGGGGTCGATCCCCACATCGCCAACGTCTATCGCTGACAACGGATGGGCCCACTCGACGGGCACGAACAGCTGCTCGGAGAGTCGCTCGAATAGTCCCGGCGTTCGGGAAGCACCTCCGGTGAGAAGCACCCGACGAAGCGGGGGGCCTTCCACTTGGTCGACGTAGTAGTCGATCGAGCTGCGGATTTCCTCGGTGAGCTCGTTGATGCGGCTGGCCACTACCCGGGCGGCCGCCGTCTCCTCTGTGGATTCGATACCGGTCTGGGATCGGCCGACCCGGCGCTTCAGATCCTCGGCGGTGTCGAGGTCGACCCCGAGTTCGTTGGAGATTGCTTCGGTGATCTGATCCCCGCCGACGAGCTGTGAGCGGGCGAAGCTGGGAATTCCGTTCTCGTGGACCACGATGGTGGTGACCCCGCCACCGATACAGATGATGGCGTCGGCCAAGCCGTCTCCCAGGGCGGAGTCGGGGGCGGTCGGGGCCAGCGAGCGCACGAGAGCGAAGGCAATCGGGTCGATCGACTGAACCGACAGACCGCCCCGCTCTGCTCCGGCGAGGAAGTCCCGCACCATGTCCTTTTGGGCAGCGGCCAGCAGGATGCGCATCCTCGGCTCGCCGGCGGCGTTCACGTATTCGTCGATCACCTGAAAATCGAGAAGCGCGTCCTCGACAGGGATCGGAATGAGCTCCTCAGCCTCGAACTGGATGGCCTGAGTCAGGTCGGCGACCGACATCTGCGCCATCTCGGCGGGCCGGACGATCACACCCTGGTTGGCCACGCCGATGACTACCGACTTGGCCTTGAAGCCTCCTTCACGCCAGAGGCGCCGCAAGGCGGCACCCACGGCCTCGGCGTCGACCACGACGCCTTCCCGAACGGCGCCAGGCGGCAAGGCGACCTGGCCGAACCGGGTGAGTTTGGGCCGGGCCGATCCCACTTCTAGTTCGGCGGCCCGCACCCCAAAGGTGCCGATGTCCACACCGGTAACCCGCGCCATCAGATCTCACCCCGAGTGCCGGCCGTGGACCGACCGAGGTAGGTGTCGACCGCGTCCTCCCAGATCCGGTAGCCGCGCCCCACTCTCGTGGAGGGCAGGGCGCCGTTGCGAATGAGCCTGTACACCGTCATGTTGGACACGCGCAGAGCGGCCGCGACCTCAGCCACCGTCAGCAATCGCTGATCTGTCTGCACCCGCTCTCCCTCGACCTACTCAGGCGGAGTTACCTCCGCGTGGGTCTCCCAACCCGTACTGCCCGGCGTCACTCTACAGGGCATCAGTAACATATGCAACAACCGCAACTACAACAACAAAAGCATCATCGCGCCCCACAGGCATCAGAAGGCACCCAGGTACCACCGGAGGATGGGCTCCCCCACCCACACAGCCAGGAGGGCTCCTGCCGCCATGAAGGGGCCGAAGGGGAGGGCGGACTTGCGGGAGCGGCCTGCCATCAGGGCGGCGACACCGGCGATGCTGCCTAGCAGGAAGCCCCCGAAGAGCCCTAAGGCGACGTGACCCCACCCCAGCCAGCCAAGGAAGAGGCCGACCAAGGCGGCCAACCGGACATCGCCGAACCCCATGCCCCGGGGCGAGATGAAATGGATCACGAAGAAGACAGCGAAGGCAGCGACCGCGCCGCCCAGGGCCAGCAGGATCCGCCCAGGGTCCCGGTCCCACCACGCGGCGGCAGCAATCATCAGGGCGCCTGCCGCGAAGACGGGCCAGACTATCCGCTTTGGGATGATGCGTAGCTCCAAGTCGATGGCGGCCACGGCCACAAGGGCGGCCCCGAAAAGCAGGAAGGCGGGGACCACCGGGTCGACCCCGAAACGGGCGGCCGTGATCCCGAACACCACACCGGTGAGCAGCTCGACTGCTGGGTATCGGCCGGAGATTGGCTCGGCGCACGAATGACACCGCCTCCGGAGGAGCAGCCAGGAGATGACCGGCACGTTGTCTCGCGCCCGCAGACCCACCCCGCAACGGGGGCACCGGCTGCCGGGCGACACGATCGACTCCCCTGCCGGCACACGGTGAATCACCACGTTGAGAAAGGAGCCGATGAGGAGACCGAACAAGAGAGCGAAGCTGGTGAATGCCATCCTGAGCGAGAGTACGAGGGAGACCCTGCCCTAGGGTGCATCTCGGTGGATGACGCTGCCTCGAGCGACCCACCGGTGGGAGGTGCCAAACCGGACTCCCGAGATCGCTCCCGACTCGTCGGTCCGATGTCGCTGGCTCTTTGGATTATCTGGCCCCTCGCCTATTCGCCCGTCCTGTTCAGCCCGGTCTGGGGCGCTAAGTGGGCCATTACCCTGCTGGTGGCCGCAGCGACCGTTCCTCTCTTAGTACGCCAGCGCGGCCGAGCCGGTCTTGCGGCCATCAGCTTTGTAACGGCAGCCACTTTCTCCACCATCCTCTCGAATAACCCTGCTATGTCGGCTGTGGGCTTGTGGAACTGGGGTACCGGTTTGGTCCTCGTATATGCCGGTGCCGGAGCCTGGGCTCTGGGCAGGGCCTTGACGGATGGCGAGTCAGAAAGAGTCTCCCGAGCGTTGCTGGCTTCAATCGGAGCGGTGGCCGCGGTAGCTGTCCTCCAGATGGTCATCCCCCTCACCGCTTACGGCCTCCCCTTGGTGTTCGGGCGCAGCACCGGACTACAGGGGAATCCGGTCTACCTGAGTGGGATTGTCCTCGCCGGATTGGCCCTGGCCGCCCACCGAATCTCCTCTCATGGGTTGAGAGCGGCGGGTCTGGTCATCCTGTTTGGTTCGGCAATCTCTGTATCCCAAGGACGCGTGTCGCTCCTTGTTGCCTGCCTCACGCCATTGCTCGTCTGGAAGTCAGGCGGATTCCGACGAGCAGTGTGGATGACCGGAGCTTTGGGTGTCGGGGTGGGCATGGGCCTCCTGCTCACCCTGGCGAGTCCGCTCCCCGAGTCGCCCGGAGGCCGTTCGGACGCCGCTGCAGGTACGGTCGCCGTAAGCAGCTACACGGCGCGGGAGGGGCTTGGACCCCGAGCCGAGGTCTGGCTGTATTCGCGCCACGCCCTCGGAGACCGCCCGATCCTGGGGTCCGGTCCCGGTCGTTTCTGGGCCGCAACTCTGCCCTACCGGACCCTGGCCTCCACCCGGTATGCCCCGACAGGCTATTACGCCGACCCCCATAATTTCGTGGTCGAGTACGGCGTTACCACCGGCCTTCTGGGACTTCTACTCCTGGGAGCCTGGCTGTACTTCGCCGGGCTACAGGCGCGAGGAAGGTTCGCGTGGGTTGCAGGTGCCCTTCTCGTATTCCACTTGCTCCAGCCTCAGAATGCGGTGGTCACTCCGCTGGCCCTTTTCGCCCTGGGAGCGGCCGCCCCCCGCCGCAGTGAGCCACCCGCTAAGGGCATTCTCGGGAGGCGAGCGCTCTCGTCGATAGCGGGCGTGACGGCGCTCTGCCTCTTCGCCAGCTTCTTAGGAGGCCAGGAACGCCTGCAGCGGGCATATCTGAATTTCGATTTCGCTGCGGCCGATCTGTCCTACCTACTTCTAAAACCCTGGCCGGAGGTGGCGGATCGAAGAGGCATCGTCGAAGCGAGTCCCCTGGATGCGGGTCGCAGTCCCGATTGGGACAGGGTGCGCTTTTATTACCGGGCCGCGACCCGGCGCGACCCGCAGGATCCGAGGCCATGGCTGAGGCTCGGCTCGTTCGAGCTCGGCCGCAGGCGTCCGAGAGCGGCGGCTGTTGCCTACCGCAGAGTGCTCGCCATCGAGCCGTGGTCATTGGCGGGCAGTCGGGGGATGTTGCGAGTTGCCCTCGCTGAAGATAAGCCCGAGGACGCTCGCCGGTGGAGCAACCGCATAGAGAGAATTACGAGGAGCGGTCCTTAGGCGGCGGGAGCGCCCGGGCCGTGTCGCGAAAGGAGGGGCCCCCTTTGCGAGGGCCCCTCCTGCCAATAACCTGAATTGTTAGCTAGACCTACCAGCCGTTCTCAACGTCGCAGGTGGTAGTCGAAAGGCTGCCGCCGGCGGGGTCGAGATCGCGGAAGCTGCTGCCGTCCTGCTTGGCGAGGAGGCAGTAGCTCTTCCCGGAAGTGCTTTTCCGCTGGAGCAACAGTGTCTTGCAGGTGTCGGTAAGGCTCACGGAGATGGCCGTTTCCGA
>Ga0136612_10000521_pt1 | contig 13940 bp, 13 predicted proteins | sample AntDryUQ224A2306_2_FD_106644 | JGI IMG/M metagenome (GOLD analysis project Ga0136612, IMG submission 106644) | Polar desert sand microbial communities from Dry Valleys, Antarctica - metaG UQ224A (23.06) | ecosystem: Environmental > Terrestrial > Soil > Desert | place: Antarctica: Dry Valley... | reverse complement strand
TCGCATCATCGCCATGACGGCAAACGCCCTCCCCGGCGATCGCGAAAAGTGCCTCGCAGCCGGGATGGACGACTATCTCTCCAAGCCGACCAAGCACGAGGAGTTGGAGGCAGCGTTAGCCAGATACTTTGGGTGAGGGAACCACCAAAGCGAATCAACGCGAAGTTACGATTCCCTACCAGCCACCCTCAACGCCTCCGCCAGCGTCACGTACTCCTCTTCCCGGTTATAGAGCTGCGCTGAAATACGGATCAGCCGTTTCGGCGGAGAGGGCCAGGGGACGATCGGGACCTCGATGTGAAAGCGCTCGAGCAGGATGTCCTGCAGCGGGTCGCCGTAGAGGGAAGGGGCGGCGGTCGATGTCCCATCGGGCAGCGGAAGCGCCGCCATCGAGCCGAGCATGTCGTCGGGCGCGGGCGGCGCTACTCCCAGAGATCGCGCGAGGATGTCGCGACCGCGCAGGGCCAGTTCGTGATTGCGTCGCATCACTTGGGGCCAGCCTCCTGAAACGAGCGAGGCAATGAAGCGGAGCGCCGAGGGGACGGCGAGGTACGCGGTCGGGTCGTATGTTCCGGTCCAATCGAACTCGAGCAGGTAACGGCTGCGGTCGGTGCGCGTCGAGTTCGCGCCATGGCTGGTGGCGATCGGATGCACCGTGTATCTCCGGTTCTCGGCCGTGTACAGGAATGCGGCCCCTTTGGGAGCACAGACCCACTTATGAAGATTGCCCGCGTACCACGCCGCACCGATCCGGCGAAGATCGAGCGGGAGCATGCCGGGCGCGTGGGCGCCGTCAATCAGAGTGTCGATGCCTCGCTCGCGCATCTCCGCGACCAGACGTTCCACCGGCATCACCAGTGCGGTCTGGCTGGTGACGTGATCAATCAGGAACAGGCGCGTCCGTTCGGTGACCCGCTCCATGACCCTTGCAACGATCTCGTCGCACGAAGTGATCGGGAACGGGATTTCGGCGACGACGATTCGCGCGCCTTCGATCGATGCGACGTGGTCGAGCGTGTTACGGCAGGCGTTGTACTCGTGATTGGTGACCAGCAGCTCGTCGTGTCTGTCGAGATCGAGCGAACGCAGGACCGCGTTCACTCCGGCCGTTGCATTCGGCACGAACGCGAGCCCTTGAGGGTCGGCGCCCAGGAACGCGGCCAGCTCGGATCGGGCTTCGTCGAGCAGCCCTTCCAGCTCGCGGACCATGAACCGTACCGGTTCGCGCTCCATTCGCGTTCGGAGATCGTCCTGAATCTCGAGGACGGCGCGCGGCGTGGCGCCGAATGACCCATGGTTGAGAAACACAATCTCCGGGTCGAGGAGCCAGTTCTCTTTCATCGGCCGGCGAGGGAGAGGATCCGCCGCACCCCGGTTTCGAGATCCTCCGGACGTGTGAGCAGTGACAGGACCAGAAAGCCCTCCGCCGGAAAGTCGAAGTAGTGGCCCGGCTGCACGAGTACGCCCTGCGAAAGGAGCTCGATGGCGAGGTCGTCGTCCGAGCGTGTGCTGGGAACGCGGAGAACGGCTGACCATCCACCCTCGACCGGCAGAAGGGATACTGAGGGCGTGTCGGCAGTCATCCGGCGTAGGAGCGCGTCGTTCGCGCGAATGCGCAGCAGAATCGCCTCGCGAATCTTCGCCCCGACTGTCAACAGCTCCGGCAGCGCAATCTGCACCGGAGTGCCGACCGATAGAAAATTGTCGGCGATCAGTTCCAGAGCGGACAGCGCGGCCGCCTTTTTCTGCGATGGTCCGCTTACCCGGATCCATCCAAGCTTGAGGTGCGGCAGGCCGGCCGATTTGGACAGACCGCCGAGAGCGAACGTCAGCACATCGCTGCGCGAAGCGCTGCGCGGGGTGGCATCAGCAACCGCGTACTCGCGGAAGACCTCGTCCACGATGAGAGGAACCCGATGCGTGGCCAGAGAGTCCATCTCTGCTTCGCGCACATACGATCCGGTCGGATTGTTGGGACTGACGACGACGATCGCTCGCGTCTCTTCTGAAACCACGGGTGTGGTGAGCTCCCATCGCCTTTGATATTCGAGGGGAAAGTGCCTGAGGCTCAACCCTTCGAGCTGCGCGAGATGCTCGAGCAGCGGGTAGGCGGGGGCCGCGGTGAGGATCTCTTCGCCCGGGTCCGCCAAAAGCTTGAAGAGGAAGCTGTAGGACTCGCTCGTCGACGCGGTGATGACTACTTCCGCTGCGTCGCACCCGAGCGAACGAGCGACTGCGTCCCTCGCAACGCGCAGTCCGAGTGGGTGCGGATCGTATCGAGCTCGCGCGCCCCGGCCCAGAATGTCCTGGAGCTCTTCTTCCGGCCAGGGAAGGCCGGCACGGGTAGGATTCGATCCGGTCAGATCGATCGTCACTGCGCCGCTCCGCGCTCGCTCCTGACGTGCGATGGTCAGCCGGTTGAGCGGAGCAGTCCAGTTCGCGCGACGGGAAAGCACTAACTGCAGGTGGCGCGCGCGCGCCCCATCTCCTGTGCGATCCCGGCTCGCTCAGTGGTGCGGGTCTTCGGGATTTCCTCGATGGCGCGCTCCCAGGTGCGCACCGCGTCGCGGCAGGCGCCGCGATCCAGCTGGATCCGCGCCAGGGTGTCGAGGCGTGTCCAGGCGTCGGCCGCGGGGGTGTCGACTGCGCGTCTGGCCAGTGACTCGGCTTCCTCCAGGCGTTTCTGCTGATAGAGCAGCCAGGCCAGGTTGTTCAAGGCGTCGGCAGAGCTGCCATCGACGGCGATGGCCTTTCTGAATGCTTCTTCTGCCGCAGAAGAGTTGCCCCGCCGGACCTCGACGTTCCCGAGGTTGGTCCAGGCCAGCGATGAGTCCGGATGGAGATCGAGGATGCGGCGATATTCGCGCGCCGCCTCGTCGTACTGACCCTTCTCTTCCATCGTTACCGCCACACGCAGGGCATCAGAGGCCGGGTCGCGCGGCCGGATGAAGATTGCGGCGTTACCGCCTCCCCGCCAGGCCGTGGCCAGTCTGGTGTAGGGAACCCAGCGTGCCTTGCCGTCTCCGAACTGCGTGCGGAGCAGCTGCTGGCCGGTGTCGATGCCATCGAGGACGATGTAGTGGAAGAAGTCGAGGGACTTGCCGGGGCTGGTCACCACCTGGAGCATCAGAATGACCGGCCTGCCATCGAGCAGCTCGCGCTCGAGGGTCTGGCGGTCTCCCGTGACCAGGCGCGCATCGAACCCTTTCTGCCGCGCTGCGATGACCATGTCGATCGACATCACACCACCGCGGGTCTTGCGCAGCGATCCGTCCCACTCCTGCATCGTGGTCGTGTCCCCGTAGTGCTGCAACACCGACGACAGCGATCCAGCGCCGCACGATTTGATATCCCAGTGTTGCAGGGGAACGTTCGGGATCACCCGGGCGTCGGCGCTGGCCCGGCGGGACGAGGGCGTCCAGAAGACGCAGGACATTGTTGTGACGAGCAGAAGAAGTGGGAGGCGAGCCAGCAGGTTTGCCTGCAATCGGTTGGTGGGGGCCATAAGACATTCGGGCGGGCCATTTGGCCCGCCCGAATAGAGACTACCACGCCCGGGAACGAAGATTTATCCCAGTGCGATGACGAGGATCAGGGCGGCCAGTGCGCCGATACCGATCCAGATCCATTCCTGACGCGTCAGGCCGGCGGCCTGAAGCTGATCAAGGTTCGACGCAAGCTGGTGCAGGTCCTGTGAGGACATGGAAGCGAGGCGGTTGTCCACCTCTTCCTGCGTGAAGCCGTTGGCAGCGAGCACCTTGGCAATCTGCTCGTTCGATGCGACATCACGAACGAGTGCGAGATCCGCTTCACGGGAATCGATGCTCTGATTCTCGGCGGTCTTCGACGGGGTTGGACCTGCGAATGCGGGGATGGCTGCAAAAGTCAGAACGAGTGCGAGTACCAGGAAAATGTTGAAGCGCTTGGTCACGAACAACCTCCTTTTCTTTCTGTCCCGGCGGTCAGAGCCGCATCGCGGTCACTGGCAGACGGCTTCAACTGATCCTGACGAGCAAAACGCGCACCAGCGAATCGTTTTCGGAAGCTGTTAGTCTTGGATGGGTGACATGATCCGCTTCGAAGACATCCTCGACAAAGTCGAAAGTTACATCCCGAACTTCGACGAGGGACTGCTCCAGAAGGCCTACATTTTTTCGGCCCGTGAGCATCGCGGACAGACCAGGAGCTCGGGCGAGCCTTACCTGATCCATCCCCTCAACGTGGCTTACATCCTGGCCGACATGCACCTCGATGAGACCTCCATCGCGGTCGGACTTCTCCACGACGTCCTCGAGGACACCCTCACCACCAAGGAAAAGCTTCAGGAGCTTTTCGGGGATGACGTGGCTGAGCTCGTGGACGGCGTCACGAAAATCTCGCGCTACGCGTACGTGTCGAAGGAAGAGCAGCAGGCGGAAACGTTCCGCAAGATGCTGCTGGCCATGGTGTCCGATCTGCGGGTGGTCCTGGTCAAGCTCGCCGACCGGCTTCACAACATGCGCACCCTTCAGTACCTGCCGGAGGAGAAGCGGCTGGCCGTGGCCAAGGAGACTCTCGAGATCTACGCTCCGATCGCGAACCGGCTGGGGATGGGTCGGGTCAAGGGGGAGCTGGAGGACCTCTCGTTCCGCCACCTCCATGCCCGCGAGTTCGAAGAGCTCAGCAAAGAGGTCAAGAACAAGATCTCCCTCTCCGGCGATGTCGTGGAACGGATCAAGGTCACGCTGCAGAAGAAGCTTCAGGAAAACGAGATCGAAGGAGAAGTCAGCGGGCGCGTCAAGTCGATGTACTCGATCTGGTCGAAGATGCGGCGGCAGGAGATCGACATCGGCCAGCTCTACGACTATCTCGCTTTCCGCATCGTAACCCCGGGCATCAAGGACACTTACGCCTCCCTCGGGATCATTCACCAGATGTGGCGCCCGGTCCCGGGCCGGATCAAGGATTACATCGCCATGCCCAAGCCGAACTTCTACCAGTCGCTTCATACGACTGTGGTCGCTGAGCGCGGGCAGCCGTTCGAAGTGCAGATCCGTACACGAGAGATGGATCTGATAGCCGAGCAGGGGATCGCCGCCCACTGGAAATACAAGGAAGGACGCGTCGGCGCATCCGGCGATGACGCGAATTTCCTCTGGCTGCGGCAGCTCGTGGAGTGGCAGAACGACATCAAGGACCCGCAGGTGTTCATGAACTCGCTGAAGATCGACCTCTATCCTGACGAGGTCTACACCTTCACGCCGAAAGGGGATGTGTTCGCGTTCCCGAGGGGAGCGACACCGCTCGATTTCGCATATCGGATCCATACCGACGTCGGTCATCGATGTGTCGGAGCGCGGGTGAACGGAAAGCTCGTGCCGTTGCGCACGCCGCTCAAGAACGGCGACATTCTGGAGATCCTGACGGGGACGACGCAGACGCCCAGCCGCGAGTGGGTGAACATGGTGGTCACCTCCCGCGCGCGCCACAAGATCCGTCACTGGCTGAATCTCGAGCAGAAGAACCGCTCCATCGAGCTCGGGCGGAAGCTGGTGGAAAAGGAAGCGAAGAAGTTCAAAGTGAGCTGGCGGAAGCTCATCGCCGAAAATGCGCTCGACGGGATTCTTTCCGAGCACGGGTTTCACCGGCTCGACGACCTTTACGCCGATATCGGATACGGCAAGCTTGCCGCGCGCTCCATCATCGACCGGTTCGCGACGGACGAGGCGAAGGAGAAGGGGGGAGCCGCAGTGGACGAGAGCGTGCTCCAGGCTGCGGTCCGGAGAATTTTTCCGTTCACCTCATCGCCGACTGCGATCAAGGTCAAAGGCTACGACGACCTCATGACGTATCTAGCCAAGTGCTGTAACCCGCTGCCGGGCGAGAAGATCGTCGGTTACATCACGCGGGGAAAAGGGGTGGCGGTTCATAGCGGCGCCTGCCCGAACGTCAAGAATCTGATGTTCAACCCCGACCGCGAGATTGCCGTGGAGTGGGCCGATCAGCTCCAATCGCAATATCACGTGGAGCTGGAGATCCTGATGGAGGATCGCCAGGGGATCCTGGCGCGCGTGGTATCGACAATCGCGAACCTCAAGACGAACATCCGGCAGATGGAGACGCGGACCGGCGAGGGGAAGGCCACCACCGAGCTCGTGCTCGAGATCGCGGATCTCAAGCACCTCGAGAAGGTGATCCGATCGGTGAGCGGACTCGAGGGTGTCATGAAGGTCGACCGGAAGTACAACATCAAGCACGCCACGAACGCGTCATAGGATCTGTAGCTGGTAGCTTTGGTCTGTGGAGGACAGGCACTCCTGCCTGTCTGGACAGGAGTCGAGCCTGTCCGGTCCGAAGCCCCCCGAAAGTCACAGAACCAGCGCCAGTCCGCCGATCACGCCTAGCGCGGTGCCGGCGACGATTTCGGCCAGGGTGTGGCGTTTCAGGAACTTGCGCGACCATCCGAGCGCGACCAGCAGCACGATGAGGATTGGCGTCGCCATCGGATGCGCCTCCATGATCAGGACCGCGCAGTACGCGGCGAAGAGCATGTGCAGCGAGGTCTTGAGGAACCGGCCCAGCAGCAGTGCGCAGAGGAGCAGAGCGGCGACGGTGAAGGTGCCGCGCACGATCGCCGGGGAGGCTCCGGTTCGAGCGAGGACCAGGCCGGTCGCGAGGACAATCGGCAGGCCGATCCTGTAAAAGCCGCTCCGCTGCGAGGCCCTGGAGACGTCAAAGTCCGACCAGCTTCCGCGCCGGACCTTGATCGCCGTGACGACCAGCATCGGGAGCACCGCAAGGGCGGCGATGAGCGCGGCCGTCCTCCAGTCCTGCGTGAGCACGAGGATGGTCAGTGGGGCCAGGAGGAAAGGGTGGAGGAGGGTGGAGACGAACCGTGCTGAGTGCTGAGCCGCTCGATCGGGGCTCAGCACTCAGCACCCTGAAACTAGCGCGCTGCCTTCAGGATCTTGCCGCTGCGGATGCAGCGTGTGCAGACGTTCATGCGCTGAACGGCCTTGCCGACCATCACGCGGACGCGCTGCAGATTCGGCATCCAGCGGCGGCTCGACACGTTATGGGCGTGGCTGACCTTGTTACCGAAAACCGGTGTTTTGCCGCATACTTCACACATCTTAGCCATGACGAACTCCCTCAAATCTGCGAAAGGCTGTGGATTGTAATCACGGAGGCGGTTTCACGCAACCCGAGGCCGTCCAGGACGGCCAAACTGGCGTAACCGTTTCACTTATCTATTTCCAGTAGAGTTGACACCGCCAATTAAACGTTGTAATTTCGCATCACCTTTCTACATCCGGAGAAGCCAGCGAGAAGCCAGTGTGCGTGTGAGATGGACGGGGTGAGCGGTGATCTTCTCAAAGAGCAAAAACGTCGTCGGGCTAGACATCGGCTCCTCAGCAATCAAGCTGGTTGAGCTGAAGGAAAAGAAGGGCGGCACGTATTCACTCGTGAAGCTCGGCCTGGAACGCCTCTCTCCAGAGGCGATCGTTGATGGTTCGATCATGGACTCCTCCATGGTGGTCGAGACCATTACGAAGCTGAACAACGATAAACAAATCAAGAATTCCAATTACGCGACCTCTCTGTCCGGTCACTCGGTCATCATCAAGAAGATCAGTCTGCCGGCCATGTCGCCGGAAGAGCTGTCGGAGTCGATTCAGTGGGAAGCTGAGCAGTACATCCCCTTCGATATCAACGACGTGAACCTCGACTACGTCCCGCTCACCACCGCCGGGACGGGCGACAACATCGAGGTCATTCTCGTAGCGGTCAAGAAGGAAAAAATCAACGATTACACGTCGGTCATCAGCCAGACCGGCAAGATGGCTGTGCTCGTGGACGTGGATGCCTTCGCGCTCCAGAACGCCTACGAGATGAATCATGACGTTGACGAAGGAAAGGTCATTGGCCTCGTCAATATCGGCGCATCAGTGACCAACGTGAACGTGCTCTCCGGATCAAACTCCCTGTTCTGGCGGGACATCACATTCGGCGGGAATCAATACACCGACGCCATCCAGCGTGAGCTGAGTCTCTCTTTCGAGCAGGCGGAAGAGCTCAAGCGCGGCCGTCCTCAGGGCGACCACACCATCCAGCAGATCATCCCCATCCTGAACTCCGTATCGGAAGACTTCGCCGGCGAGCTTCGCAAGACGCTCGACTTCTTCACGGCCACGTCCGGCGCCGAGCGCGTCGACGAGATCGTGCTGGCCGGCGGGGGCTCGGGCGTTTTGAACCTCGATGCCATCCTCCGTGACAAGTTCGGCATCCCGGTCACGATCCTCGACCCGTTCCGCCGGGTAACCGTCGATGAGAGCCAGTTCAACCCCGAAGAACTGGCCGAGATTGCGCCGAGCATGGCCATCGCTGTCGGGCTGGCCATCAGGAAGCTGGGGGACGCTTGATCAAGATCAACTTAGTGCGGGAAGGGCGGGCGGTACGCGGAGCGGGAGCGGCTCCCGCGGCGATGTCGGGTCTTTCGGGCCCTGGCGCCCCGGCCAATCTGAACAACATCCTCGTCGGCGGCCTGGTGGCTGTCGGACTGCTGCTCGCGGCCGCGTACTGGTTCATCAATAACCGCACCCTTGCCAACCGGCAGGAGCAGGTGGTGACCCGTCAGGCCGAGGCGCAGAAGCTCGAGTCGATCATCGCCGAGGTGGAGGCCTTTCAGAAGCGCAAGGACAGCCTCCAGAACCGGATCGATCTGATCAACCAGCTCAAGCAGAATCAGAAGGGTCCCGTACGCATCATGGATCGGATCAGCCAGGACCTTCCGGACCTGGTCTGGCTCGACAAGATGAGCGTCGCGGGGGGCCAGGTCAACATCACCGGTCGCGGGCTGAACCCGAATGCCATCGCGAACTTCGTGGAGAACATCAAGAACGATCCGTACTTCGAAGAGCCGGAGCTCGGAAATGTTTCCGAGACTTCCGGGGTGAGGCCGATCATCTACACCTTCGACATGACCTTCGGGTTCAGCTATCAACCGAAGGCTGCGGACGGCTCCACACCAACCACGGGCACAACCTCGACTGCGCCGGCTGGCGCCGCTCCTGGTGGCGCCGGGGCGGCCAGGTAAGGGGAGCGACGATGGCGCTAACACTAGAAGGAAAACCCTGGTACACGGCGGCGATCGTCGGCCTCGTTCTGGCGGTGGTCATCCTGTGGGCTGTTCACTCGCAGCTGGTTGAGCCGATCAAGCAGGAGATCGCTGCAGCAGAGGCGAAGATCGCTGAGCTGGATCGGAAGATCGAGCAGGGTCGCGCGGCCGAGAGGAAGCTTCCTCAGTTCCGCGAGGAAGTCCGGCGTCTTGAGCTGGAGCTCGAAAAGCTGCGGCGCATCCTTCCGTCCACGCGCAACACCGAAGAAATCATCAAGAAGATCAAGTCGCTCGTCGACCAGGGAGATTTTGCTCTGCGCAAGCTGACCTTCCCGAAGCTCGGAACGGCCCAGGGGTCGGACCCCTATGCCGAATGGCCGATTTCGGTGACCGTCGACGGCCGCTATCACGATCTCGCGATTCTGTTCAACCGCCTCAGCAACTTCTCGCGGATCATGAACGTGGAGAACATCAACATCAGCGCTTCGACGAACCAGCAGGATCGGACCATTACCTCAGACTTTGTCGCCAAGACGTTCGTCTATGTTGAGCCGCCGGCCACTCCGCCGCCGGCAGCAACGACGACCGCTGGCAAACCGGGTGGCGCATGAGCAGGCGAGCCGTAACAACCGCATACCGATTTTTTCTGTCGCTGACGGTGGTCATCGTTGCAGTGGCGACGGTGATCGCGCAGGCTCCGGCGCCGGCTGCTGCCCCCACCGGGACATCGGCTCCGGCTACTGCTACGACAGGAACCAGTGTTCAACAGACGCTCGAGGAAATCCTCGAGGAGCCGACGGGGGGCGATACGTATCGCTACGACCCGCAGGGCCGCCGCGACCCATTCCAGTCGCTGGTGGGCCCCGCGCCCCGGATTCAACCTGGTCAGCGTCCCCCCGGAGTACCGGGCTTCCTCATCGACGAGATGAGGCTTCAGGGCGTTGTCCGGACCAAGCAAGGCCTGGTAGCTATGATCAACGGACCCGATAACAAGGGTTATCTGATCCGTGTTGGAGACAAGGTCCTCGACGGCGAGGTCATTCGCATTACTCAGTCTGCCGTGGTCTTCCGGCAGGAGGTCAACGATCCGACTCGAATTGAGCGGTACCGTGAGGTGATCAAGGATCTGACCCCGCCATCTGAGCGAAGGGGATAGCGCGCCGGGGATAGTTCGGGGCTGCGTGGAGGGTGAGATGAAGGTGGGAAGTATGAGAAGAGGCAAGCGAATCCTGCTGGTGACGACGTTGCTCCTGGCCGCCGTTGACGGCGCCCAGGCAGGCCTCTGGAGATCACGCAAGGCGGCGGCTGCAACGGAGGCGACGCCTGCGGCGACCACTCTCCTTCTGACCGCTGTCGAAGCGGACGCTTCGCAGGTGATTCTGCGAACGAACGGAACTCCGGCCTACACGTCCTACAGTCCTTCACCCGACGTATTCGTGGTGGACCTGACGGGCACCGGACGCCCCGCCGATCTGACAATCCCGACGCCTCTGCCGGCCGGCCTGGCCGGGATCACGGCAGAGGAAGCGGTCGAGATGGGGAACCGGCTGACACGGGTGACGTTCCGTTTCGCCGGACCGGTGATGCCACGAGCATCGGCGGCCGACAAGGGCGTGGTGATTGCCATCCCTGCGGAAGCTGCGGCGCTCGTACCGGCAGATGCAACTGTGGCTACTGTGGTTCCCGCGTCGGTGGCATCGGAGATGGCGGCCCCACCCGCTGTCATCGACGAGGCACCCCGTGTCGAGCAGATCGTCGATGAGACGCCCGCGCCTCGGCGTCAGCTCGACCCTGTCTCATCGGCCAGGGCCAGCTCGCTCAAGAAGGTTGCGACCAGCGGCTCGGGCGATTCGCTCGAGTTGCATCTGGGCGGCAACGGAGCCCTGATCTACAAAGCTTTCAAACTGGACAACCCCGCCCGCCTTGTCATTGACGTGCAGGGTGTCAGGAACTCAGTCGCTACCCCGATTCTGTCGGTCAATGACGGAGCCGTTCAGCGCGTGCGGGTAGCGCAGTTCGCAACCTCCCCGACTCCTGTCACTCGTGTCGTCGTGGATCTGGCGGGGAAGACCGAGTACGCAATCACGCCGACCGGCTCGAACCTGTTCGTTACCTTCGGCTCAGATGCTGCCGCGAAGGTGCAGGTGGCCCGCGCCACGACGTCTGTTCAGCCCGCGCCACGCATCGAAGCTCCGGCAAAACCGGCGGCATCGATGGAAGAGATCCCGGTCGTAGCGGAAGGCGCAACGTGGAAAATGCCGGCGGACACCTCGAAGGGTGCGCGCCTCGTAATCAACTCGCCCGCGGATCAGGTAGCACCTGACACCACGCGCCGCAGCTCGGCGCCGCAGCCCAGCACCAACACGAGCGAGAACGTGTTCGATGACGCGGCAGCCCGGGCCCAGACGGGTACACAACCCATGGGTGGACGGACGCTGAGCGCCCAGGGGCGTGTTTTCAGCGGCGATCCGCTTTCGCTCAATCTGAAAGACGCTGACATCAAAGATGTGCTGCGCACGTTCGCCCAGCTCACCGGGCTCAACATCGCAGTCGATCCCCAGGTTCAGGGCTCAGTTACGGTGGACTTCGTCGACGTCCCGTGGGACCAGGCTCTCGACCTCATCCTCAGGCAGAACGGGCTCACCTACGTTCTCGAGGGGAACGTGATGCGGATCGGCACCATCGACCGCCTCGCCACCGAAACCGTAGCTTCACGCCGGCTGGCCGAAGAAGAGCGGCTGAACGTGCCGCTGACCACTCTCAGCTTCAAGCTTTCATACGCGAGAGCCCAGGAAGTGGCCCAGCTTCTGCGAGATCTGGCTTCGCCTCGCGCCAAGATCATCGTGGATGCCCGGACCAACCAGCTGGTCATCAGTGAGATCCCGCAGTACCTGCAGACCATGCGCAACCTGATCGACACGGTGGACATCCCGAATCGCCAGGTCGCGATCGAAGCGCGGATCGTGGAAACCACCAAGACCTTCACCCGCGCATTCGGATTCGACTTTGGTTTCGGCGGAGTCCTGGATCCTGCTCTTGGGACAGGTACCGGCCTGATCTTCCCGAACCGCATCGGCTTCAACGGTGGGCCCTTCCAGTTCACTGGCGGCGCCCAGCGGGTTCTCGGCGTGGTGCTGACCGATGTCCTGGGAACGTTCAACCTCGATTTCGCACTACATGCAGCGGAGACGGAGAGCCTGGTGCGCGTCATCTCGGCGCCGAAGGTCACCACCCAGGACAACACGCCGGCTGAAATTCAGAGCGGTGTTCAGATCCCGTATCAGACCCGCGTAAACTTTACGACCACGATCAGCTACATCGACGCGACGCTCCGGCTGTCCGTCACGCCTCAGATCACGGAGTCCGGCACGATCATCATGGACATTGCGGTTCAGAAGACCACCCCTGGCGAGCCGATCGAAGGCGCCGCCGGTACGCCGCTTTCCACGAGGCAGGCCCGTACGAGGGTCATGGTTCGCGACGGCGGCACGGCGGTCATCGGCGGCATCTACCAGGCCAGCGACACCTCCAGTCAGAGCCGGATACCGGTTCTCGGGCAGATCCCCATTCTGGGAGCGCTGTTCCGCTCGAACCAGATGAGAACGCAGCATGACGAGTTGTTGATTTTCATCACGCCCAGAATCGTGAGGGGCACCTAGTGGCTCGATCAGCCTGGATGGGAGTGGAGCGAGTGATCGGAGGTCGCATGAAATTAGATAAGAAAAAAACCTTGAGTCTGCTGCTGTTGACGACAGTGGCAACCTTTGCGTTCTCGTGCACCAGCAACGAGATCTCCAACAGTGCTGCGCCGGTCGAGCTGATCGCCTCCAACATTCAGGAGCTTCAGTTGATCGACCTTGCCGGCGATCCGGCCGGCGATCCCGACAAGGATTGCGACAAGGACATCGGGAAGATTCAGCTTCAGACCCGGCTCAAGAACCCCGTCGGCGAGAACCAGTCCTTCAATGATGTCAAAGTGACGCGCTACCGCGTCACCTATGTCCGTACCGACGGCGGCACAGTGGTGCCCGCCTCGTTTGTCCGATCCATCGATCTGCTCCTGACGCCGGGCGCTCCTACCACGCTCGGGTCATTCCTGGTGATTCAGCCCGACGCCCTGATCCAGGCGCCGTTTGCGGCACTGCGCCGGAACGGACGAGACGCCGAGACACAGCGTCCGTTCGTCCGCCTCGACGTCATCATGGATTTTTTCGGCGAGACGCTGGCCGGAGCGAGCGTTCAGGGCCGGACCCGCTTCTCGCTTGATTTCTGCTTCAACTGCGGCGGCTGCAATTGAACGGGAACCGCGTCGCTGGATGGTTTTTGGGTGTGAGGAAAGGCAACGGGGGTTTCAGATGAACGATCTCAGACAGCGGAAATACATGATCGCGCTGCTGCTGCTCCTGGCGGTATTCGCCGGATGCAAAGGCGAGTCGCCTACTGCTCCCTCTCCGGGTGGCGGTGTGAATCCGGGCGGCGGCGGCGGTGGCGGTGGCACAGCCCCCCCGACGAGCGTAGCAATCACACTGACGGTTGCCAACCCCACCCCACTGGCTGGCTCGTCGACCAGAATCACCGCCACCGTCACCTCTGGTGGCGCTCCGGTTCCGATCGGTACCGCTGTCGAGTTCAGCACCACGCTGGGCCGCTTCGAAGACAGCGGGCTGTCGACCACAGTGGCTATAACGAATGCCGCCGGACAGGCGGTCGTGAGTCTGACGTCCACTACCGGAGGCACCGCGACTGTCGTGGCCGTCGTCAACAATTCCACGGCCCAGACCACGGTCACCTTCGGGGCGGCGCCTGTGATTCCGCCTCTGCCCAACACGGCGGCAACCATTAC
>Ga0136612_10000519_pt1 | contig 13963 bp, 14 predicted proteins | sample AntDryUQ224A2306_2_FD_106644 | JGI IMG/M metagenome (GOLD analysis project Ga0136612, IMG submission 106644) | Polar desert sand microbial communities from Dry Valleys, Antarctica - metaG UQ224A (23.06) | ecosystem: Environmental > Terrestrial > Soil > Desert | place: Antarctica: Dry Valley... | reverse complement strand
CTATCAGCTGTTCAGCTGAACGTTGAGAATCGAGCACTGAGAACCAGGAACCGAGAGCTGAGCTGACGGCTGATAGCTGGCAGCTGAGAGCTGGCAGCTGAGAGCGAGATATGGCCTCTCTTCAGGACAAAGTGGCGCTGGTGACGGGATCCTCCTCGGGGATCGGCCGTGGCATCGCCGAGCACTTTGGCGCGCTCGGTGCCCGGGTCGTCGTCCACGGCCGGAACGAAGCCGAAGCCCGGGCGGTTCGCGATCGAATTCGCGGCGCGGGCGGAGAGGCGGCGTTGACGACGGCCGACCTGGCTGACGTGGAGGCGTGCCGCGGTGTCGTCCGGTTCACGATCGCAGAGTACGGCGGGATCGACGTGCTGGTGAACAATGCCGCAAGCGTCGCGCGCGGTTACCTCGAGGACGCGCCCGTGGAACTCTGGGATGCCACCATGGCCGTCAACCTGCGGGCCCCCTTCCTCTGCCTGCAGGAGGCGGTCAAGTCGATGAAGACGCGCGGCGGCGGGTCGATCGTCAACATCGGATCGGTGAACGCATACATCGGAGAGCCGAAGCTCGGACCGTATTCGGTGTCGAAAGGAGGGCTCATGACGCTGACCCGGAATGCGGCCTCCACCCTGAACCGATACCGCATCCGCGTGAACCAGCTGAACGTCGGCTGGACGCTCACCGAGGGTGAGGAACGTGTGAAGCGTACCGAAGGCAAGGGACCTGAATGGCTGGACGAGGCGATCGCCACGCGTCCTTTCGGCCGGTTGCTGTCGCCCCACGACATCGCGCTGGCAGCCGCGTACTTCGCGTCGGACGACAGTGCTCTCATCACCGGCGCCGTGACGGATCTGGAGCAGTACCCCGTCGGCGCACCCCCAAACTGGTAGCTGACCTGGCCATGCCGCCGCGCATCAGCGTGTTTCCCAAGTGCTACTTCGACGAGCTGACGGACGGCCGCATGTCGTTCGAGGCCTGGATCCGCGACGCCGCGACGCTCGGAGGCGAGGGCGTGGAGCACTATGACGGGTTCTTCCGGAGCGTCGCACCTGAACATGTCCGGCCGATCGTGCGCGCGATGCAGGAGACGGATCAGGTCACCTCGATGCTCTGCTTTTCGCCGGATTTCACGCACTTCGATCCGGATGAACGGCGCCGGCAGGTGGAGCGGCAGAAGGAAGCGATCGATCTGACGGCGCGGATGGGCGCTCGCCACTGCCGCACGCTGAGCGGGCAGCGCTATCCCGGTCTGTCACGTAAGGACGGCATTGCACGCACGGTTGACGCGATCAAGCGCTCGCTCGAGTACGCCGAGCAGCGCAACGTGGTGCTCTGCATGGAGAATCACTACAAGGACGGCACATGGCGCTATCCTGAGTTCGCGCAGCCGGAAGACATTTTCCTCGAGATCATCGGCCAGATCGACTCACCGTTCTTCGGTGTGCAGTACGACCCGTCGAATGCCTTTGTCGGCGGCTTCGATCCCGTTCGCTTCCTCGAAAAAGTACGGCACCGCGTCGTCACCATGCATGCGTCTGACAGGTATCTCGCGCCAGGTGCCACGCTCGACGATCTGAAGGCCGGAGACGGCGCGCTCGGGTACGCGGCGGCGCTCCGCCATGGAGAAACGGGGAAGGGTCTCAACGACTACGACGCCATCTTCAGGCTGCTTGCCGAGGTGAACTTCGACGGGTGGATCTCGGTCGAGGCCGGCATGAACGGACTCGACGAGATCGCGCGCTCGGTGGCGTTCCTGCGCGACAAGCGCGCGCAGCATTTCAAGAGCGAGCAGCTGACAGCAGACAGCTGACAGCCGCTACCGCGATGCGGCGTAGGCGGCGATGGCAATCATGTCATCCTCTGTGAGCTTCTCGACGACCGGCTTCATGAGCGGTGACCAGAGCCCTTTCCGGCTGCCGTGCTGCATGTCATACAGCTGCCGCACGATGTAGCTCGGGGAGCGGCCCGCAATGGCCGGAACCGGTCCGAGCCCATTCAGGTCCTGTCCGTGGCAGATGCCGCAGGGCAGTGTCTTGTTCCCTCCGCTCGCGACGAGCGCGGCTCCCTTGCTGATGCTGCCCGTCGGCACATAGGCGATGAATCCCGAGCGGGGATCGCGCAGCTCGAATCGCACTGCATCCTCGGGCGTCTCGATGATCCGGCGGCCGATCGGCTCGGTTCCTCCGTCCGGCATGGCAAAGAACACGTTGCCCGAGAGGCGCATCCTCGGGACCGTGTCCGCTTCGACGACCCTGATCCATGGCTTCCACTTGAGCGACGACAGATACGTGGCGGCGTCGTGGATCTCGGCATCCGTCATCGCTTTGGCCGCCTGGATCATCTGCAGGGTATTCGCCTTGCGGGGTTCGGCGCTCGTTCGCAGATCGTTCTTGAAGTCCATCATCTGCTGAACGACATAGGAGTACGGGAGGCCGGCAATGGGCGCGTTCTCGGGCCGCCCGAGGCCGTTCGGCATGTGGCACATCGCGCACCCGCGCACATCGGGTGGCCGCCCCCGGACGACGACGTCGGGCATCGGCGGATGGTCCCCCGGGAACCAGTCCGCCACGTTGAAGAAGTCGCGGAGCTGCGCCAGTGTGAACGCCTCGGTGCTCTCGGGGATGTGCTTCAGCGAGGTGTCGGGCTGCGGACGGGGACCACTCCCCGCAGCGGGGCGGCTCGGGGGAACGGCGTCCGGCGGCAGCATGCCGTAGGCCCAGTACGGGGGCGGCTCGGCCCCCCGGCCGGCGGGCGCAGGCCCCTGAGCGGCTCCCGCGGTGAACACAATCGCGAGCACGAGCCCGGACACCCCTCGAACATTCAGCATCAAAGACCCTCATTGCGGCAGCGCAGACGCCGCGCCCGGCCGGGGCACACGGTGACACCGGCGCCGCTTACCATACACCGAACGCGCCCGGGCGCCCGAGGGTTCGAAGGAACGAACGGCGGGCCGGCCGTTTGCGAACGCCGGGTCTCGCAGGTATGCTCCACCCCTGGAGGGCACGACGTGGAACGCAAGAAAGCCAGCGACTTCGATCAGGAACTGCTGAACCTGTTCGATCAATATGTGCACGGGCAGGTTGATCGCCGCGGCTTCCTCGATCGCGCAGGTAAATTTGCGGTCGGCGGGCTGACGGCGGGGATGCTGCTCGACGCATTGAGTCCGAAGTTCGTCGAGGCGCAGCAGGTGCCCAGGGACGACAAGCGGCTGAAGGCCGAATACGTCGAGTACCCGTCGCCACAGGGGTCCGGAACCATGCGCGGCTATCTGGCGCGGTCCGCGACGGCGTCGGGCAAGCTGCCCGGCATCCTGGTCGTCCATGAAAATCGCGGACTGAACCCGCATATCGAAGACATCGCGCGACGGCTCGCGCTCGACAACTTCGTGGCGTTCGCGCCGGATGCGCTCACGCCGGTTGGCGGCTATCCCGGAGACGAGGACAAGGCGCGCGGCCTGTTCGGCACTCTCGACGCCGTCAAGACCCGCGAGGACATGGTCGCCGCGGCAAATTACCTGAAGAATCGTCCGGATTCCACGGGCAAGGTCGGAGCCGTGGGATTCTGCTGGGGGGGCGGAATCGTGAACATGCTCGCGACCCGGATGCCGGATCTCGGCGCCGGAGTGCCTTTCTATGGCGGCAATCCCCCGCCGGAGGAGGTCGCGAGGATCAAGGCGCCGCTGATGATCCAGTATGCGGAGACCGACGAGCGCATCAATGCCGGGTGGCCCGCGTTCGAAGCCGCACTCAAGGCGGCGAACGTCCAGTATGCGATGCACAAGTATCCCGGCACCCAGCACGGGTTCAACAACGACACGACGCCCCGCTACGACGAGGCAGCTGCCAAGCTCGCATGGCAGCGTACTGTCGACTTCTTCAACAAACATCTCAGGGGGTAGCCATGGCGGCACACACGACCGTCTCGCGCCGTTCATTTCTCGCGCTCGCGGGCGCCTTGCCGTTCGCCTTGAAAGGCTCCGCCGCAGCCCAGGCCAAAGTCCCGGTCGGCCTCGAGCTCTATAGCGTGCGCGACGAGCTCACGAAGGATCTCACCGGCACCGTGCGCGCGGTTGCCAAAATGGGCTACGAGGTCGTCGAGTTCTACTCCCCGTACTACTCCTGGACGCCCGAAAAGGCGAAGGAAGTCCGGAAGCTGCTCGATGACCTCGGCATCCGGTGCCCATCCACGCACAACGCCGCGACGACCTTGACTGCGGCAAACCTGCCGAAGGCGATCGAGCTGAATCAGATCCTCGGCAGCCGCTACATCATCGCGGCAAGCCCAGGGGCCGTCACGGGGCTCGACAGCTACAAGGCCCTGAGCGAGCAGCTCAATCGCGCTGCGGAACAACTGAAGAGCGCGGGCATGTTCACCGGCTTCCACAACCACCAGACGGAATGGAAGCCGATCGACGGACAGCGTCCGATGGACGTGATTGCCTCGACCACGACGAAGGATGTGGTGCTGCAGCTCGACGTCGGCACCTGCGTAGAGGCCGGCGCGGATCCCATCGCCTGGATCAAGAGCCACCCGGGGCGCATCAAGAGTCTCCACCTGAAGGATTGGGCAGCCGGGCCGGGATACGCGGTCGTATTCGGCGAGGGCTCGTCCCCATGGCCGGGGATATTCGCGGCCGCCGAAGCGGCCGGCGGAGTCGAGTACTACCTGATCGAACAGGAGCAGGGACCGGTCACGGAACAGTTGCAGCGCGCGGAGCGCTGTCTGGCGAACTACAGGAAGATGCGCGCCTGACGCGCCGGTAAACCCGCAAGGCGGTCTCCAGGAGGGCTCATGCGATCGTTCCTCAGTCGGCGGGACTTTCTCGAGCGCGCCACCGTTGCGTGCGCGCTGCTCGGGGGCGCCGCGGTGCGGGCGGGTGCCGCCCAGGCGGGCAGCGCCCCGTCGGGCAGGACGGCCCGAACATCGGCGACCGACAGCATGTATGTCTCGTTGAACGGTTCGGTCGCAAGAGGCGTCGGCTGGCCGGATCTGGCGAGGCTTGCCGCGCGCGTGGGATTCGACGGCGTGGATTGGAGCCTGGGGGCGGCCAGAACCGCGGGCCTGGATGCGACGAAGGCGCTCTTCTCCGAGCTGAAGATCAGGCCGAGCATCACAGGCTTTCCGATGGCGCGGCCACTGCCTTTTGGCGGTGAGCAGGGGGCATTCGATCAGGCGCTGGTCCAGCTGGCGGACGAAGCGGCGTTTGCCGCCGCCGTCGGCTGCGACAGGATGATGCTCGTCCTGTCGCCCACCGGCCCGCTCCCGAAGGACGAATGGCGAAAGGTCGTCCGCGATCGCCTGTCGGCCGTATCGCAGGTCCTGCAACGGTCGAATGTGCAGCTGGGTCTGGAGTTCCTGGGTGTGCAGCAGTTCCGTGCGGGACGCGCCGGCGGACCGCCTCCGAACCCGTTCATCTGGACCCTCCCGGAAACGGTGGCGCTTGCGAAGGACTGCGGACCGAACATCGGGGTCGTGCTGGACGTCTGGCACTGGCACCACTCCGGAGGCACCACGGCCGACATCCTCAACACGCCCGCCGCGCGCATCGTGCACGTCCACGTGTCGGACGCGAAGGCGCAGGCACCGGAAGACGTGCGCGACAACGGGCGGGTCATGCCGGGTGAGGGCGTCATCGACTTGACCGGCTTCTTCCAGGCGCTCAAGAAGATCGGCTATACCGGCGGCGTCAGCCCGGAGCCGCTGGGCCGCGTGCCGGCGGAGATGTCACCCGAAGAAGGGGCGCGGCTGGCGCTCGATACGACACGGGCGGCGATGAAAAACGCGGGCCTCCTCGTCTCCTGAGCTCGTGTTGCACAGCGAAGGCCGGGCTACCCGAGCCCGCTTCTCTTGAGCGCGTACGCGATGGACTCGGTCGGTTCCGGATAGCTCACCAGCGCCGTATTCCCACGGTAGTCGATGTCGCGGATCCCGATCTCGCTCGTGTAGAACGCATCGACGGTCATCCGGCGCACCCAGGTGAAGAACTGGATGCCGGGGTCGAGCTCCGCCGACGTGTTGCGGCGGTAGGCGATCTGATCCAGCAGCGCGGTCTGATCGGCAGGCGACGCCGCGAGGAAATTGTCCGCGCCGCGCGCCTTCATCGTCCCATCGAGCCAGGCGACTCCCGAGCCGTACGTCATCTTCAGCTGATCGTTCACGCTCGTCAGCATGTCGATCCATGCCGCTGCCCCTGCTGCGACTGCACCCGGTGCCCCGTTCTCGACCGGAATGATCAGATCGGTCAGCCGTTCGAGGGTGCGGTACTCGTGTGGCGTGAGCCCTCGTGGCGTGTAGGTGCCGCCCGTCGCCGCCTGCGCAAGCGACGTGATCTGATGGACCTCCTGGGCGGCCACGCGGTCGACCACACCTGCGGCGGTCAGTGCGAGGGCCAGGCGGCGGAGCGCGTCGCGTCGCGTGATGTCAGACATTGGCCTTCTTCAATTCTGCCGCGAGGTACTCGGCGGTGCGCCAGGCAAGCGCGACGATCGTGTGCGTCGGGTTCTTGTCGGCGTTGCTGACGAAGGGGGCCGCGTCCGCGACGAACAGGTTCTTCACGTCGTGCGCCTGGCAGAACCTGTTGAGCACGCTCGTCTGGCGGTCGTCTCCCATGCGCACCGTCCCGACCTCGTGAATGATGGCGCCGCCGCGGGAAATCGGCGGGCGCCCGGGGATGTCCGCCTGCGCCATCGGGCCGGCGCTCGTCGGCTGGCCGGCCGGCGCGTTCGTCTGCCCGGTCTGCGGACCGGCCTGCCCCGTCTGCGGGGCCTGTGCTCCGCGCTGCGGCCCCGTGCCGGTCGTCTGCGCCTGCCCCGCCCCGCCGCCCCGCGCGCCGCCCGGCGCAATCCGCCCGCCCATGGACTCCAGGATCTCCCGGAAGGTCTGCTGCATGTGGCGGACCTGGTTCAACTCGTGCTCGCTCCAGCCCCAGTGGAATCGCAGCACGGGAATACCAAAGCTGTCCTTCACGTTCGGGTCGATCTCGCAGAACGACTGCTCGTTTGGAATCATCTCGCCGCGTCCGGACAGCCCGATGGAGGTGCCGTAGTCGTCGCGGATCGCCTGCTTCATCTTCAGGCCATACCCTTCCGCGCGATTCACGGAGCCGGTGAAGGATCCAATGCCGGGCATGCCGTAGCCGCCGCCGACCTCGATGTGGTACCCGCGCGGGAAGTTCAGCGACTTGTGCTTGTCCCAGAGCCACCAGGGCACATAGAGGTGCGAGCCGTAGCCGTCTGAGTTGTACCGGGGCATCCCGGAGAGCGCGGGCACCTGCGCGGACAGGCTCGAGCCGACGGTGTCCATCAGGTATCGCCCCACCTTGCCCGAGGAGTTCGCCAGCCCCTGCGGATGGCGCGGCGATTTCGAATTCAGGAGCAACCGGGCCGACTCGCACGCGCTGGCGGCAAGCACGACCGTGCGGCACCGGACCTGCTTCTCCGTGCCGGTCGTCTTGTCGACGTACGACACGGCGGAGACTTTACCCGTCTCGTCCGTCAGCAGCTCGCGCGCCATGGCGTTGGCGACGACCTGCACGCGGCCCGTCTGCATCGCGGGGAAGATCTGGACGTAACTCGCCGCGTAGTTCGAGGCGGTCTTGCAGCCGCGGCCACACTGGCCGCAGTAGTGACACGCCGGGCGTCCGTTCCTGGCGATGGTGGTGACGGCCTGGCGCGCCGCGACCGCCCGGATGCCCAGCTTCGCGCACGCACGCTGAACGATCGTATCGTGCGCCCGCAACGCGGCGGGAGGATTGAAGATCCCGTCAGGTGCGCTGCGGATACCCTCGGTCGTCCCGGTGACCCCGATGAAGCGCTCCGCCTTGTCGTAGTAGGGGGCCAGGTCCTGGTAGCTGATCGGCCAGTCCCAGCCGAGCCCGTCGGTGGACCGGGGCTTGAAGTCGTAATCGGACATGCGAAGCGTGACGCGGCCGTAGTGATTCGTCCGACCTCCGAGGATGCGCGATCGGAACCAGGAGAAGTCACTCCCGGGTGCCACGGTGTAAGGTTCCCCCTCGAGCTGCGCGCCGCCGTAGGTGGCACTGTAGCTGAAGCCGGTGCGGCCGCCGGTATACGCCTCGCCGTGCGGGCCGGCGCCTCGATTGGGCGCCTCGTACGGCCACATGTGCTCCTTGAGATCGGCCGGGTTCAGCATCGGGCCCGCTTCGAGCAGCAACACGGACACGCCCAGGTCGGCGAGCACCTTCGTCATCGTGCCGCCGCCGGCGCCGGACCCGATCACCACCACGTCGTGAACCGTCGTGCCCGTCGTGACCTGCGCCATGCTGTCGCTCCTCGCGTGATGTCGCGCCGCATTCGGCCGCCATTGCATCCCGCCTGGCTGCGTTGTTTCTCACTCAAATACGCCCGGTATTCTCGCTCGTCGCGCCTTGCCATCCGGACGCATTGGCGCCCTCGATGCTAACAGGACTTCGGAGACGAAACACCAGCGGATTACCCGCGGCACCTCAACACGAGCGGTGCAAACGTTCCTGCTATCCAGGTACCAGGCCGGGCCGCCCCGCCTCTATCACGAGCGAGCGCCCGAGGCGCACCGGACTGTCGGGCACGGTGACTCGGTCGAGAATTTTGAAGTCGGCGCGCATCTCCGTCGGCGTCGCGGTACAGGCGATGTAGCCGCGCCGGGCGCTGTGATACTTGATGTGGGGGTTCGCCGCTCGAACGGTCTCCCAATTGGTCGCCACCTCCGCGCCGTCGCTGCCGGACGTGATGGACGAGTTGGTGAGCTCGACACCGACGGTCGGGGAGGCCTCGTTCCGGAAGTCCATCTTCAGGTCGGCCCCGTAGTGCACGTGGACGTCCCCTGAAAGGACGATGGGGTTCGCCGCCCTGGTTTCCCTCAGCCGGTCGTAGAGTCGCTGGCGTGCGGCGGTGTAGCCGTCCCACTTGTCCATCGAGAAGCGCCCCTGCGGGTTCGAGGCGGCCGCGTCCCGCGCAAACGTGGGGACTTGCTGCCCGAGCACGGTCCATTTCGCCCTCGCGGTGCCGAGGTGATCGAACAGCCACTTCTCCTGTTCGGCGCCGAGCATGGTGCGCTTGGGATCGTCCGCTTCGGCGCAGCCGGTCGCCGTCACCTGCGTGCACGGCTGATTCGACCGGTACTGGCGGGTGTCGAGCACGCTCAGGTCGAGGAGGTTCCCGAACTGAAGACGCCGATAGAGACGCATGCGCGGCCCGCTCGGAAGCGTCGCCGCACGCATCGGCATCGTTTCGTAGAACGCCTGGTACGCCGCGGCCTTGCGCAGCAGGAACACCTCCGGCGGGGTGTCGTTCTCGTCGATGTCACCGGCGTAGTCGTTATCGACTTCGTGGTCGTCCCACGTCGTCACGAAGGGGGCGGAGGCATGCGCGGCCAGCAGGTCGCGATCCGCTTTGTACAGCGCGTAGCGGTTCCGGTAATCGACCACGGTGTAGATCTCGCTGCCCCGATGCTGACGCACGAGCGCAGGGTTGCGGCCGCCGTCGGCCCGCGACTCGTAGATGTAGTCCCCCGTGTGAAAGACGAAATCGAACTGCTCGTCGGCAATCCGCCCGAACGCGGTGAAATAACCCGCCTCGTAGTGGCTGCACCCGCAAACGCCAAACCGCAAGCGGTCCACCGCGGCGCCTGCCGCGGGGGCGGTCTTGGTGCGCCCGACCTGGCTGATCTCGCGCCCCGTGCGGAAGCGATACCAGTACTCCCGTGCCGGCTCGAGACCCGGAACCTCGACATGAACGCTGTGGCCGAGCTCCGGCCGGGCCAGCGCGGTGCCCTTCTGCACCATCGTCTGGAACCCCGCGTCACGCGCGATTTCCCAGCCGACCTCCACGTTCACGGCCGGCATGCCGCCGCCGTCGAGCGGCTCCGGTGCCAGCCGGGTCCACAGGACCACGCTGTCGGCCCATGGATCTCCGGAAGCCACGCCGAGCGTGAACGGGTAATCCCGGAAGATTGGTTGTGCCAGCGCGCGGGACGAGATCAGCGGCTGGGCGACTGCGGTGACCCCCAGCTTCCAGGCGATGTTCAGGAGCTCGCGGCGGGACAGCCGGGCCAGGGCTTTGTCGTACATGCGGATGGCGTCGGACACGATTCACCTCAGCTGTCAGCGATCAGCCGACAGCCATCAGTCAGTCAGCCAAGTGCCGACGATGGCCGGTTGTACCGCTGACGCCCTTCAGGTGTCAACGTGGAACAGTTGCGTGTGACGTGCGCAGGTGCCGCACATGCACCCCGTGCTACGCGCGGCCGGCAAACTCCCGTGTCTCGGTGTGCACCTTCACCCTCTCTCCCTCCTTGATGAACAGGGGCACGCGAATCTCGAGACCGGTTTCGAGCGTGGCTGCCTTGGTGACGCTCCCGCTCGCGGTGTCGCCCCGCGTTCCGGGCTCGGTGTATTTCACGGCGAGCTCGACGATCGAGGGCAGCTGCAGGCCAATCGGGTTGCCGTTGTACTTATGAATCTGCACCGCGACGTTGTCCATGAGCAGTTCCGCATCCTCGCCCACCATATCGGTGTCGAGCGTGAGCGTTTCGTAGTTCTCCTGATCCATGAAGTTGAACCCCTGGGCGTCCGAGTAGAGGAAGGTAGCGGGCACCATGACCAGATCCGGTTCCTTGAACTTCTCGCCCGCCTTGAAGGTCTTGTCGAACACCGCGCGCGTCAGCAGGTTCCGCATCTTCAGGCGCACGAGCGTCTGCCCGCCGCGTGCGGTCGGTTTCGACACTTCGACGTCGATGCAGTGGTACGGCGCGTTCTCGAATTCGAAGAACATCTTCCGCTTGATGGAGATCGCTTCAATCAGGCTCGCCATGCACTCCTCTCGGCAGATGACCATTCAGCCATCGGTTCCGGCCTCCGGACGGCACGAGCATACTAAGGCCGGCGAACGATGCAAAGGGGCAGGAGGGCCGGAGGTGGGCCTGCGGTGCGGGTGCAGGGGAGTGGACGACGAGGGAGATCGCTATGCGTCGCGGGTCGAGCGTGCGGACCACGTCGCGAGGGCGGCGGCACCCAGAACCAGCAGGTTCGCGACGACCACCGGGAGCGCCCCGACCAGCACCCCGTACGCGATCCACATCAACGCAGCGATCATCTGAACGAGCCTCAGCGAATCCGCTCGCTTGAACAGGTAGGACGACGTGAACACACCGGTTGCAATCCAGCCGAGCCAGTCAGACATTTCGTGTTCCTGCTCTCGTTCCTGCGCTCTTCACCGGGCAGCGTCAGGCGACCCGGGCATCGCGACGGGAACATGAGCGTCCCCGATCGTCAGCCAGTCGGTCCTGACCCTGTCCCACTCGCGCAGGGGCAGCCCGAACGATTCGAACACCGCACGGATGGCCGCCGAACGCCAGCCGACCCGGCGAAGGATGGGGACGAGAACGCTCAAAGCACTGTCGCTGAGGACCGTCCGCTGCGCGATGCGTGTCAGTAACTTGTTCTCGGAGACGGCAATCGTGAAGCCGTCCCGGTTGTTGACGTGCAGCATGACGTGCACGTCCGAGCTGCCATCGCCCACGTACACCGTCCGCTCGGGGCTGATGCCGAGGCGGCGCTCGATGGCCTCGAGCACTTCCACTTTGCCGTACCCCGCCGGCACCTGACGCACGGATCGAATTTCGCCCGTTTCCTCGTCGTAGTCGAACTCCGTCCCGAAGATGTGATCGGGCGGAACAATCCCCTCGAGCGCCGACTCGATGACCTCGCGCGGTGCGGCGGAGACGACATAGAAGGAATAGCGATAACCCTCAATCCCGGTGGCCAGGAAGTCGACGAGCGCCGGGATGTGATTCTTCAGCCGGACTCCGCGGCCCGCCTCGATCAGGTGTTCGCGGCGAACGCCGCGGAATTCCGGATCATGGCGGATGAGGTACGCCAGCTCGCCGCCCTGGTGGACCAGATTGCTCTGCCGCAGTCCCTCCACCTTGCGTTCGAAAGCCGAGACCCCGAGCAGCTCGCTCAGAACGGTACCGGAATCGTTGAAACTGAGCGTCTGGTCGAAGTCGGACGCTACGAGGAAGTGCCTGGCGTCCCCGACGTGAGTGATTGCCATGGCATGATGATATATCAGCTTGGTGCCTGAATCAACTGTTCACCTGCTTCGGAGGAGTGGCACATGTTGCCATTTAATACACGATAAACCAACACTTCTGTTTCCGTTGCATTAAATCTGTTATATCTTCTTTACATGGCTGGCACCGAAACCACCGCGATACCCAAATACCGGCAGGTGTACAACGCACTGCGTTCTGACATCGCCGAGGGAACTCTCGCCTCGGGCCAGCGCCTGCCGAGCGAGGCGAATCTCGTCAAAGCGTTCGGTGCGTCGCGGATCACCATCGGGAGGGCGCTTCGCGATCTTCAGCAGGAAGGGCTCATCGAGCGGCGTGCCGGATCCGGGACATACGTCCGGCGGGTACGCCCGCCGGCGCTGCTGGAGAGGCTGTCGTTCGGCTTGCTCATTCCGGACCTCGGAGAGACTGAGATTCTGGAGCCGATCGTCCGCAGCCTGACGGCTGCGCCGACGGCGCGGGAGCACGCATTCCTGTCCGGTGGTGGGCCGGGCGACCTGTCGGCCGTCGAGAAGGAGCAGGCGGCATGGGAGCGCTGCCAGCAGTACATCGAGCGCCGGGTCTCCGGGGTGTTCTTTGCTCCACTCGAGCTCACGCCGAACAAGGACATCGTGAACGGGAAGATCATCGCGGCTTTTCAGAAGGCGGACCTTCCGGTCGTTCTTCTCGACCGTCCTGTCCTGCCGTACGGCCGGCGCGAGGAACACGATCTCGTGGGCATCGACAACCGCCGGGCCGGCTACCAGATTACCGATCATCTGCTGCGGCTTGGGTCCCGCCGCATCGCGTTCCTGAGCTTCCGGAACTCGGCCTCGACCGTCGATGCGCGGCGCGCCGGCTACCGTGAAGCGTTGCACTGTCACGGTGCCCCGGTCGATCCGGCGTACATCGTGGAGCTCGATCGTGACGCGATGCACGGCGTGACCAGGCTGATGGAGGCCCACCGACCGGCCGCGGTTGTGTGCGCCAACGATCGCACAGCCGGGCTCGTGATGCAGACGCTGCAATCAGCGGGGTACGCCGTTCCGGACGAGGTGCGGATCGTGGGGATAGACGACGTGCATTACGCGAGCCTCTTACCCGTACCTCTCACGACGCTGCGCCAGCCGTGCCGGGAAATTGGGATGGCCGCGATGGCAGCGATGCTCGAGCGGCTGACGCGCCCCGCGCTTCCGCCGCGCGACATTCTTCTTCATACCCCATTGATCGTACGCAAGTCCTGCGGCGCGGATCAGGTTCGCTAAGCTACGTTCTACCAGGATGTGCCGCTGCACCCCCGCATGAGCAGTGTCAGCAGCACGGTGCCGATGATCGACACGACCAGCGACCCGAGGCAACCCAGGCGACTCGAGAAGAATCCGAACATGTCCGCGGCATCTGCATAGCGGTTGCCAGCGGCAACGATGCATGAGCAGGGCGCGCTGACCCTTCGAATCTTCCTCAGCGCCTGTAGCGCCTCGAGCTTGGAGGGGAGTGGAAACTCCACACCGCCGGGAAGCAAGGACGCCGTACGTTACGATGCCGCATGTTCGTACATGCAGTCTATTTCTGGGGGCAGCCCGATCTGTCCGAGGCGGACCGGCAGGAGTGGCTCAAGGGGCTCCGCACGCTTCCGGGAATCGAAACGGTTGACCAGGGGTACGTCGGTGTTCCTGCCGACACGCACCGGGACGTCGTCGAGAACACCTACACCTACGCGTTGATCCTGCTGTTCCGCGACAAGGATGCGCACGATCGTTATCAGGTCGATCTCACGCATCTCGCCTTCGTCGAGACCTGCGCGCGATTCTGGCGCAAGGTGATTGTCCACGACTCCATCGTCTCCTGATGCCCGCAGGGCAGAGAACTCCGCGATGATCCGGCGCCTCCTCGTGTTCTCGTGTCTCCTGACGCTGGG
>Ga0136612_10000517_pt1 | contig 13969 bp, 13 predicted proteins | sample AntDryUQ224A2306_2_FD_106644 | JGI IMG/M metagenome (GOLD analysis project Ga0136612, IMG submission 106644) | Polar desert sand microbial communities from Dry Valleys, Antarctica - metaG UQ224A (23.06) | ecosystem: Environmental > Terrestrial > Soil > Desert | place: Antarctica: Dry Valley... | reverse complement strand
ATGTTGTCGACTCCCACGCCTGCCCGTCCCACAACCTTGAGCTTTGTCGCACGCCGAAGAAGGTCGACAGATATCCGCGTCGCGCTACGCCCGACGATCGCATCGTAGTCCGCAATTCGCGAGAGTAACTCTTCGACGGGTAGTGTTGGCACCTCGTCGACGGCAAGGGCTGGCTCGGACACGAGCAGCGCAACTCCTTCAGCGTCTATTTCATCTGTGACGAGAACTCTGTATCGCACTGGATTGCAGGCGGTGGATTGACAGGACGGATGAAAGAGCAAGCTAGCCGGTGACTGTTGCACCCAACAGGCAGGATGATGGCTTCTATTTTTCCGTCCACCCCTTCCACACAGTCTCGTCAGCGCCGATCGTCAACTGGTTTCCATTTCTCACCAGCGGAACTTTCAGCAGCAGCGGTTCCTCGACAAGCTTGCCCAGCCACGTCTCATCGGACATCCGGGCATGTATAAGGCCAAGCCTGCTAAACTCATTCGAGCTCGGATCGATCAACGCGCCAACGCCGAACTTCTGCGCAAAACGTCGCAGCTCCCCGAGCGATGCGGGTCTTTCATTCAAATCGACAAAGTGCATCTTGATCCGCCTTTCGGAGAAGAACCGAAGAGCTTTTCTGGTATCGGCGCTTTTGCGAACGCCAAAGATCTGTACTTCCATCTGTGGGAAATCGGTAAGATTGCCGAAGTTGGCCAGCGCGGCCTGCACGCCTTTCGACCCCGTTGAAGACTGCTGCCGAAACCTATGAGCACATCGTATTACTCGCCCGCGTGGTGGCTTCCCGGACCCCATCTGCAGACTTTGTGGGGTAAGCTGTTCCGCCGGCAGTCGCTCCAGCCGACGCGCATGGAACGGTGGGACACTCCTGACGGGGATTTTCTGGATATCCACCAGTTGGATGCGCATGCCGGCGCTCCGCGGCTCATTCTCCTACACGGCCTCGAAGGCACGATCCGGTCCCACTACATTCAGGCCTTTCTCGGCGAAGCAAGGAGAAGAAAATGGGGCGGAAGTGTCGTCATCTTCCGGTCTTGCGGTGGAGAAATCAATCGCACCCGCCGCTTCTACCACTCAGGGGAAACCAGCGACCTCGACTTTGCCATTGCCAGGATCGCTGCGAGTACGCCTGAATCCCCGCTCGTCCTGGCGGGGGTCTCTCTCGGTGGGAACGTTCTGCTGAAGTTCCTCGGCGAGCGAGGCTCCCATATAGATCCACGGATCAAGGCAGCGGCTGCGGTGTCCGTTCCGTACGATCTCGGCCTCTCATCCCGTAGAATCGATCGAGGATTTTCCCGGGTTTACCAGAGATTTTTCCTCAGGTCTCTGAAGCAAAAGACGGTGACGAAGCTTCGGCGTTTTCCGGACCTGGTTGCCGCCGATCGCCTGGTCTCGATCAGGACTTTGTTCGACTTCGACGACGTCCTCACCGCACCCGTTCACGGCTTTCGCGATGCCGATGACTACTACACTCAGTCGAGCTCGCTTCAATGGCTGAATCGTATTAGGACCAAAACGTTACTATTAAGCTCGGTTGACGACCCGTTTCTCCCGCCGCAGGTTCTGGATGAAGTCCGTAAAATCGCGAGAGGGAACAAGGCTCTTCAAATCGAGTTCAGCCCGCGGGGCGGTCACGTCGGCTTTGTAGGCGGCCGCAATCCGTTCAATCCCCTGTACTACGCAGAGCAACGTGTCGGTGATTTTCTTGCAGAGCAACTCCGGGGGGATGCTTCGGTCTAGCACTGGCAATGGGGAGGAGCAAAAACATGCAAGACCGTATGAGCCGTATCGCACTCGCGCTTGGAGCGCTCTGGGCGCTCACGGCTATCGCCGGATGCACAGCGGCACAGGTAAATCCGGGAAACGAGCATTCTGCCGAGGGCCACGCTTCCGGCGTGGTGGCTTCCACACCAGGTGTGAACAACTCTTCGCTGCCCCCCGGCGCGGACGGCGCAATGGCTCGGCTCAGCAGCTCTCCTAGGCACGGCGAATTGGTCATGGTCTCCACCGGTCCCTCGGACAGCGTGCGCGCCTGGATCGTGTATCCGGAGAAAAAGACAAAGGCCCCGGTGATAATCGTGGTGCACGAGATTTTCGGCCTATCCACCTGGATCAGGGCGGTTTCGGACCAGCTCGCGGCCGATGGGTTCATCGCTGTTGCGCCTGATTTTCTCACTATGAAACAGATCCCCGAAGGCCCTGACAGCGTTCGGGAACAGGCAGCCAGAGCGGCTATCCGTACCCTTCGTCCGGCAGATGTCCAACGACAGATTACGGCTGTCGCCAATCACGCGATGGCCTTGCCCGCGGCATTGCCGCGGTACGGGGTCGTTGGTTTCTGCTGGGGAGGAGCCGTGTCTTTCGAGCACGCTGTCCGCGCCCCCGCGCTCGGAGCATCGGTCGTGTATTACGGAACTTCGCCCGCAACAGAGACCCTCTCAATGGTGAGCGCTCCGGTCCTCGGACTCTACGGAAGTAACGATGCCCGCGTGAACGCCACGATCCCGCCAGCAGACTCGGCGTTGCGGGCAGCTGGGAAAACGTACGCGAAAAACATCTACGAAGGCGCAGGACATGGATTCCTTCGCCAGCAGAGCGGCATGAACGGAGCAAACTTGGCAGCGACGCAGCAGGCGTGGCCAGCAACCATTACATGGTTCCGCAAATACCTCGGTGCCTGAATGATCTGGCGGCTATTCTATCTCGCATCGTTTCTCGCCGGTCTTGCCCTGGCCGTCAATTCGATGCTGCTGGGGGTCGAGCGCTGGCGGCGAAAAAGGTCGGTCCGGCAGTCACCGGTATTCAATCCACCTGCCGCTAGCGCGCTTGCTATGGGCCTTGGCACAACCGGTTATCTGCTGACGACCCGCACGGGTCTGGGCTGGTTTCCGGTCATTCTGATATCGGCTCTCGTAGGAGCCGCTGCGCTCATAGGGATGATCATACTGATGGCGAAATGGGCGCTCCGCGGTCCTGCCGCGGCTCAGGACACGGACGAAGATGACATACAGGGACAGATCGCGACCGTAACCCGCACAATCTCGGCGGTCGAGCCCGGTGAGATCACCTGGTCAGCATGGGGCAGGACTCAAACGGTTCCCGCCATGAGCGTCGACGGCTCCGAAATTCCCGAGGACTCAGAAGTTGTCATAGAAACCCTCGAAGGCGACATCGCACGCGTAGAGCTCTGGTCGGCCGTAGAGCAGCGGCTGTAATGGGTTTATTCGACGGCCAGCGCCGCGGCGCTTGAGCGTGGTGCCCGGCGGTGACCATGTCATAGTGGGCGCCTTCATCAGTCCCGTTCCACCATACCTAAAACAGTCGAGCGACACAATTGGAGCATCGGCCAGACGCTGGCGCTGTATTGGCGTGGTACTGCCGCGTTTGGGCGGACGGGGAACTTAGCGTCGGCCGACAGTTAAACCATAGACGGCGTTAGCTTAAATCAATGCCCGCGAATTCACCCACGCAGTCACCCGAAGCGTGCTTTGACGTTCTGGTAGTTGGTGCTGGTCACGCCGGTACCGAAGCGGCGGTCGCTGCCGCACGTCTGGGCGCTCGCGTTGGTTTGGTCACAAGCGCGCTCGAGACCATAGGTCAGATGTCGTGCAACCCCGCCATTGGCGGCATTGCCAAGGGAACTGTCGTTCGAGAGGTCGATGCCCTTGGCGGAATCATGGGGCGCGCCACTGACCTCGCCACCCTCCAGTTCCGCATGCTCAACCGCAGCAAGGGGCCCGCTGTGTGGGCACCTCGCGCTCAGTGCGATCGCGGGCTTTATCGCCGAGCCGTTCGTTCGCTCCTCGAGCGGCACGGCAATGTGCACACAATTCAAGGCACCGTCACACGTCTGCTGATGGATCCCGGCAGCAATCGGGTCAGTGGCCTGGAGACTCTCGAAGGAAGGCGTTTTTCCGCGCGGTCCGTCGTAATCACAACGGGCACTTTCCTGAGAGGGCGCATCCATATCGGCACAGAAACGAACCTTGCCGGTGGTCGCGCTGGAGAATCGTCGACCACACACCTGGCTGTTCAACTCGAGGACGCCGGTTTGACGGTCGCTCGTTTCAAGACGGGTACCCCGCCGCGCATTGACGGCAGATCGGTCGACTACTCGGCGCTGCAGAAACAGGAAAGCGAGCTGGACCAGTTCGACTACTCGTGGTCCCATTTCTGGAATGAGCCACGGCTCAGCAATGGAGTTACCAGGCACCCGTCGCAGCTTCCATGCTGGCTTGCCCACATCGATGTGCAAGCCAGACAGATTATCCAGGAGAACATCGGCTTGTCTGCGATGTACGGCGGGGTGATCACGGCGCGTGGTCCGCGCTACTGTCCCTCGGTCGAAGACAAGGTAGTCAAGTTTCCGACCGCTCAACGCCATCAGATTTTCCTGGAGCCTGAAGGTCACGAGACATCCGAGCTCTACGTGAATGGCCTTTCGACGTCTCTCCCTGCTCCGATCCAGCTCGAGATAATGCGTACCGTCCCCGGACTCGAGAATGTTCGGATGACCCGAGCTGGATATGCAATCGAGTATGACTACTACCCGCCAACACAGCTCGACTTGACGCTCAGGGTGAAGGCAATTCCAGGTCTGTTTTTCGCCGGGCAGATAAACGGAACAACAGGATATGAAGAAGCTGCAGGCCAGGGAGTGGTTGCTGGGCTGAACGCGGGGCTGGACGCACTGGGCCGGGATCCCATCATTTTCGGTAGGGAAACTTCATATATCGGCGTACTCGTCGACGACCTGGTCACCTGCGGTGTGGATGAGCCGTATCGACTCTTTACGTCCAGATCCGAGTTCCGGTTGACCGTTCGCCAGGACAATGCTCTGCGGCGGCTGAGCGATCATGCAACCCGACTCGGCCTGTACACTCCCGAAGAGCAGGCTGTTGTGAGACGCCGGCTGAAGGATGAAAAAAATGTCCATGAGCTAGCCGAACAGACGAGCATTACACCCGCGCAGGCGGAAGACCTGATTCGTGCCGCGGGCGGCTCGCCGCTGGCCCATCCTGTAAGGATCGCCGAGCTGGCCCGGCGGCATGGGGTTTCACTCGGCGATTTGCTCCAGGCTGCTGGTGTCGGCGCCGGTCTTTCCAGTCAGGCCATCCTAAGCGCGGACCTGGAGATCAAGTACCACGGTTACTTCGAACGGGAGAGAGCACAGGCCGAACGCATGCGCACAATGGGTGATTTTCCACTGTTGCCGGATCTGCCATACGGCGAAATGCACTCCCTGTCGTTCGAAGCGCGTCAGAAGCTCGCGTCCACTCAGCCTCGTACTCTTGCGCAGGCAGCCCGAATACCCGGTGTCAGTCCGAGCGATATCCAGAACCTTGTAATTGAGGTTGAGAGAAAAAGGCGAGCTGCGGTACCTGCTTGATCAGGATGCCCCGCCCGTTTCGGCGCGGTTCAATTTCATTGACGCACGTGCGCCGTGTACCTGCAGCAACATCACCGCGACACCAATCATTGCCCCGCCGATGAGCGTCGCGGATGTGAGTCGTTCAGCGAGAAATAGTACGCCAAGAATTGCCGTAAAGAAGGGCTCGATAGTGGTGACAATCGATGTTCCTACTGGGCCAAGTATCCGCAATCCGGCAAACAACGCCACGAGAGCCATCACCGTACACACCAGGGAAAGCAGACCGACATATCCCCATAAAGCGATTGTGTCAGGAGCCCTCATGTCTCCTGACATGACACTGGCGAGGAAAAAAGCGATTGATACTCCCAGCACGACGTAGAAACTGGCAGTTACCGCCGGAATGCCTTTCTGCGCGCTGTTTAGAGCCGGAAGGTACAACGCATAGAGCACGGCGGAGCCGAGTGCGAGCATGACACCGGTAGGATGGAGTGAACCGGCTGTTGGCGCGCCAACCATTAGGGCGATGCCGGCCATCGCGACAATCAACGCAGCTAGCCGGACGTAGCTGAGCTTCTCGTCCCCGCGAATTGCCGTAAGGATCACCAGCCACGCAGGGTACGTATAGAAGAGAAAGCCGAGCGACCCGACCGGTATGTAGTTCAGCGCATAAAGAGAGAGATACGTTATTGCCGGCTGCGCAACGCCTCCGACAATGATCAGCCGCCACTTCTGTCGCGGTGTAACGGCAACGCGTTGACTCCGTGACATCAAGGCAAAGAGAATTATTGCCGCGACCAGGTAACGCCAGAACATGGCCGGCAATAGAGGCAGTCCGGCTCGTATTATGAATACAACGATGGTGGTGAGCGATCCGAAACTGCATGCCGAGATGTGATGACCAGGAGCGTTGCTCGGAATGTGTTTCGGTCGGGTGAATCCATGCCCCAATCTATTGACCGAATTCGTGGACCATGGATTGGCCTGCATCTCTGGCCTACGGTATGAGCGTGCGGCATAATTGAATCATTGACACGTACAGCCCGTCTTCTCTGAGGTTACCCTGGATTGAGTTCACCTACTATTACAGATATTCCCGCCTTTCGGTTTTCAGCAGTGGATGAGCCCGGAACGGATCTGGGATTTGGCTCCGAAGTCGCGTGCGGAAGCCACAAGCGCCTTCTCAATCGCGATGGAAGCTTCAATGTCGTGAGGTTCGGGTTCAAGCCGTTTTCGGCTTTGAGCTTCTATCACTGGTCTCTGTCGGTGACCTGGCCGCGTTTTCTCGGATCTCTGGCAGTTGGGTACCTGGCGATTAATACGGTCTTCGCCGTCGCCTACTTGCTATGCGGCCCATCGGCGATTCGTGGGGTGCCCGCTGAAACAATGGGCGGTGAGTTTCTCCGGGCTTTTTTCTTCAGTGTAGAGACGTTTGCGACAATCGGGTATGGCCATATCGCGCCTCTGGGAATCGCCGCAAATATTCTCGTAACGATCGAGGCATTTCTGAATATCGTGTGCGTTGCGCTTGCAACAGGGGTGGTATTCGCCCGTTTTTCTCGTCCAACGACGAAGATTCTCTACAGTCGCAATGCGATCGTGGCCCCATATCGTGGAATCACCGCCCTACAGTTTCGGATCGCCAACACCAGGAGCAGCCAGATAATCGAGGTGGAAGCCACGGTGATTTTGAGCAGGCTCGAGTTGACCGACAGCGGCATCGTCAGGAAATTCCACGACCTCAAGCTGGAACGAAAGCGCGTGGTGTTTTTCCCACTCAGTTGGACGCTCGTTCACCCGATTGACGACGCCAGTCCATTGGCGGGCCTGACGGAGGCCGATCTGACACAAAGCAATGCCGAGATTCTCATTCTCCTGACGGGCACTGACGAAACCTCGTCGCAGACTGTTCATTCGCGTTCGTCCTACAAATCTGAGGAGATCGTGTGGAATGCATCCTTTGCCACCATCTTCAGGCGAAGCGACAAGGATGGCATTCTGGGGATGGATGTTCGCCGGTTGCATGACGTTCAGCGCCTGTAGGCAGGGCAAGGTCCGGGGCTTGGCCGAACGCTGGGCACTGACGCTGTGCACCTTTCATCAGTTGTGCAACTTTACGTTCGTGGGACGTCTAATGTGGTATCGTTCCAAGCAGACTTTACCTTTTCCCAACTTGCCATGAAGCTCGCACTTTTCCTGCTTGCCGTGCTAATTGTGGCGCCATTATCAGCGCAGAATACCGGCATCATAGCCCCCCAAACGCCACAAGTCACCGTTCCAGCGCGTGGAGAGGTGAAGGTAACTCCAGATCGAGCCACCATCCAGATTGGCGTTCAGACACGAGCGACAACCGCCTCGGCTGCCACCGTTGAAAACGCGAAAAAGCAGAGATCGGTAATCGAAGCGCTAAGGGCACTCGGACTCATGGCTAGTCAGATTACAACCACCAACTACAATGTGTACCCCGAGCAGCGGTACGAACAAAACCGCGAACCCGTCATCACCGGCTACAATGTCACAAATACGCTGCTTATCGACGTGCCTAAGTTGTCCCTGGTCGGTCCGGTCATCGATGCCGTAATCGCAAAGGGAGCAAACATGGTGACCTCGCTTCAATTCATTGCATCCAACTCCGAAATCGCTCGGCGAGAAGCGATTGCGATCGCAGTAAAAAAGGCACGAGCTGATGCGGAGGCCGCCGTGCATGCCGCTGGGGGTACCCTGGTTGGCCTGGTCGAGATAAATGTCGGAGCATACTACCCGCCACCAAATCGCCCCATGGAAATGATGCGTACGGCGATCAGCGCCCAAGCCGATACTCCGATTAACCCAGGGGAACTGACTGTTACCGTCGATGTCAGCACCCGCTGGAGTTTCATACCTGGGGGCCGCTGAGGACGTTACCGGCTAGGAAAGCACGCGTACCCGGATTCCCCACCCGCTACTCGAACATCTGACCCCCGAGCGTTTGCTAAGCCGGGGGTTCTGCCATCTCTCGCTCTACTGCGGCACGTGCTGTCCTGGAACGGCTTGGATCACAACAAATGCCCTAAGGATAATTGCCTGTGATGAGGCAGTTCACGCGGATTTGTGACATCGGCTAATCGAGGTCCGCTTAATGACGAAACTGTCCGCGGTAAGTGCTCTTTGATGTTTCACGTGACACACGAGTTCGAGCATTGCTGTGACTTGTTTCACGTGACACCTCCAAAACGCCACCGCGACAAATCTTCCTGGCGCCTCTGCCCTGCACGGTCTTCAATCCGTACATTCCGTCACCAAATTCTCGCATGGTGCACCGTGGGTCGAGTGATCGCAGTAGCAAATCAAAAAGGCGGGGTAGGGAAGACCACCACGGCCGTCAACCTGGCGGCGAGCCTCGCCGCTGCTGAGCAGAGGACTCTGCTCATCGATGGAGACCCACAAGCAAACGCTACCAGCGGAATGGGATTGAGCTCGCGTGAACAACGACTCACCCTGTACGAGGCTTTGATTGGCAAAAGCTCCATCAGCGAAGCACGTCTCTCCCATGTGCAGCTGAACCTCCTCGATGTTGTGCCGGCAAGCGCCGATCTCGCGGGCGCAGAAGTAGAGTTGATCGAGCGTCACGACAGGAGCCAGGTGATGCGGGAAACCGTGGAGCCAATTCGCGACGAATACGACTTTGTCCTTATTGACTGTCCTCCATCACTGGGGCTCCTCACCCTGAACATGCTTAGTGCCGCAGATGCAGTCCTCATCCCTCTCCAATGTGAGTACTACGCGCTCGAGGGGTTGTCCCAACTGCTCGACACGGTACACCGGATCCAGCATGGCGGGAACGAGCAGCTGACACTGGCAGGTGTACTGATGACTATGTACGACGCGCGCCTTAACCTGTCCCGGCAGGTGATCGAAGACGCCCGCAAGTATTTCGGGGATATTGTTTTCCAAACTGTAATTCCAAGAAACGTCCGGCTCGCTGAAGCGCCTAGTTTCGGGAAGCCGATCATTCTGTACGATATCGCTTCGGTTGGCGCGACCGCATACACAGCGGCCGCAACTGAGCTGATCGAGAGGACTAACCAGGAGAAACAGGCACATGGCAACCGATAAACCAGCACGGAGACTTGGCCGAGGTCTTGACGCCCTCTTTAACACCACACCGGAAGCGGTCGAACGGGATGCCAAGGAGAACGTATTCCGGGAAATCGCGATTGACGAAGTAAAGAGCAACCCGTTTCAGCCCCGGAAGCAGTTCGCTGCCACGGAGCTTCACGAGCTCGAGGAAAGTCTCCGCGGCTCTGGACTCCTTCAACCCATAACTGTGCGGCCGGCACCTGACGGAGGAAGGGGATATCAGCTCGTGGCAGGCGAGCGCCGCCTTCGGGCCGCGGCTGGTATCGGATGGAAGAAGATTCAGGCTGTAATTAAGGAGCTTAGCGATCAACAAATGCTTACGCTGGCACTGGTCGAGAACCTGCAACGCACTGACCTCAATCCAATCGAGGAAGCCGAAGGCTACAGTCAGCTCATTCGAGAATTCGGCGCGACGCAACAGTCGGTTGCGGGTATCGTCGGAAAAGATCGCTCGACGGTGGCGAATGCCCTTAGACTCCTCCAGCTTCCCGAAGCCGTGCGTCAGTTGGTCCAGTCTAACGAGCTCTCGGCGGGCCATGTACGCCCTCTGCTCGCTCTCGACGATGCAGCAAAGATTATCGCCTTCGCTAAAGAAGCCATCGCAAAAGGAATGAGCGTGCGGGAGGTGGAACGGAGAGTACGCGAAACCGGTGGCACCTCCAGGCGCACGGGAGGGAACCGGCCGCAGAACATCGATGTCCGCCCAGCCGAGCTCCAACAGATTGAAGACGGTCTCCGCAAGTACCTTCAGACAGACGTCTCGATCGTGTTGACGAATCCCAACCGTGGTTTGATTACAATCGAATTTTACTCTCCCGAGGATCTGGATCGAGTAATGGAGCTCATGGGAGTTTCGCCAGATTCGCGTTAGTATCCACTAAATCGCGTTAGGTCTCCAGACGTACATGAAACACGAAAACGCACATCGGGAAACGTTAGGTAAAGGCAGGAGTGGCAAACGATTTAATATGACTCGCACAATATTTGGTAGACGAGCTTGGACATCTGTTTACTTCCTGGGAAGTTTGATTTTCTGGGGTTGTTCCGGAGATTCCAGGCCGTCGAGCAGTACCGGATCCTTTAAAGTTGCCCTGCTGACTCCGGGCCCGATTTCAGACAAGTCGTGGAACGGCGGCGCTTACGAAGGTTTGATGCAGATCAGAGACAGTCTCGGTGCCCAGGTAAGCCATATTCAGACAAAGACTCCCGCCGAGTTTGACGAAAATTTCAGACAGTATGGAGCCAAGGGGTTCGATATCGTTTTTGGTCACGGATTCGAGTTCCAAGATGCAGCGATGAGAGTGGCGCCAGTCTTTCCGAAGACGGTCTATGTGGTCACGTCGGGAAGGAGTGTCGCAACGAATGTCGCAGGAGTTGATTTTTCATTTGAAGAGGCGTCGTATCTCGCCGGGATGGTTGCCGGATCCGTAACCAGGACAGGTGTCATCGGCATCATCGGAGGGACCGAGCTTCCTCCTGTGAAACGAAGCTTCGTCGCATTTGAACAAGGCACGCGGGCAGTCAATTCTGACGTGTCCTTTATAGTGTCATACATCGGCAACTGGGATGACATGAGCGCGGGAAAGGAACAGGCCCTGGCCCAGATTTCGAGAAAAGCCGACATCATTTTTCAGAACGCAGATGCCGCCGGACTGGGCGTGTTTCAGGCGGTGAAAGAGGCCAGGGGGGTACACATCATCGGCTCGAATGCTAACCAGAACAGCATTGCGCCAGAGCAGACACTTGGCAGCGTCGTTATCGATCTACCAAAGGCATTCCTCACGATCGCGAGAGCAGCGCGAGACAGCAGTTTCGTTTCACGTGTGTTTTCAATGGGAATCAGGAGCGGTGTCGTCAAGCTCGTGCTGAACCCTCGTTTGGAGGCGAACATTCCACCGCAGGTCAGGGCGGCTGTCGATTCTGCGGAGAAGCTCATGATCAAAGGCAGCTTCAAGGGTTTACTACAGGGCACGAGCAGTGCGGATTCGAACGCACGGTGACTGCTACCGCCGAAATCGTCAGTTATCTCGACGCAATCCTCGAGACGACCAGCACGCCTGATTTCCCCAACGCTCTCAATGGACTTCAAGTCGCCAACTCCGGAACGGTTCGCAAGGTGGCCGCGAGCGTGGACTTCTCGCTGCGGAGCGTGAAGGCTGCCATAACAGCGGATGCCGATCTTCTCCTGGTACATCACGGAATGTTCTGGGGTGGTTTGCGGCGGATTGCGGGGGTCACGTATGAACGGATTAAGCTGCTCCTGGATAACGATGTGGCCGTCTACGCATCACATCTGCCACTGGACAAGCATGCTGACTTCGGGAATAACAGGCTTCTCGCCGGAGAGCTCGGACTCGACCCCGCCGAATCATTCGCGCGCTACAAGACTATTTCGATCGGAGTCAGGGGAGATGCCGACCTTTCCACGGCGGACATCTTCGAGCGCGCCCGAATTTTCGCGCAGCGGCACAACGGTGATGTAGTATCCACCGAGTTTTCTCCCGAGAGACGAACACGTCGTTGGGCCATCTGTACGGGTGCGGGTGCGTCAGCTGACACCCTCGCTGAAGCATCCGAGCTGCAAATCGATACGCTCATCGTAGGAGAAGGCCCCCACTGGACCGCGGTAGAAGCCGAAGAGATAGGATTAGTCATCATCTATGCCGGTCACTATGCAACAGAAACGCTGGGGGTGTCGGCACTTGCACGCCACCTTGCTGACAGGTTCCAGATCGGCTGGACAATGATCCACGCGCCCACTGGTCTTTGAAGGAATTTCACGGCGCAGAGATCGAACGTCAGGTCTCTCGAGCCGACAAGCCTGCGCTCGAGCTCGAGCAGATAACGAAACGATTCGGAACTCTTACGGCTCTCGATTCCGTCTCTCTGTCCGTGAAACGCGGAACAGTGCACGCGCTCCTCGGGGAAAACGGAGCCGGCAAGACAACGCTGATGCGGGTCGCATTCGGCATGCTCCAACCGGACTCGGGCACAGTGAGAGTGCGGGGCCGCACGGTCACATTCGCATCTCCTGCCGATGCGATCGACCACAGACTGGGCATGGTGCACCAGCAGTTCGCGCTGGTACCGGCAATGTCTGTGGCTGAAAATGTCGCGTTGGGTGGAAAGGGCCGGTACAGATTCAAGTCCACAGCTGAGCTGATCCGCTCCGTGAGCGATCGGACCGGTTTGTGGCTTGACCCATCGCTTACGGTCGCCACGCTTACGAGTGCTGATCGTCAGAAGCTCGAAATTATCAGATCGTTTGCACACGATGCTGAGACTCTCATTCTCGACGAACCCACTGCGGTCCTCGCACAGTCTGATGCCCACGAGCTGTTCAGGCAGCTGCGGTTATTTGCAGACCTGGGGGGCGCTGTCGTATTGATTACCCATAAGCTCCGGGACGCCACGCGACACGCCGACGAGGTGACAGTGCTTCGGGCCGGAAGGAATATTTTGACTTCAAGGATGGATGTCTCGACAGAAGGCGCGCTCACGACAGCCATGCTGGGACAGCCACTTAAGAAGACATCGGCATTCAGCCGGCCTTCTCGATCCTCAGTGCCGCTCATCGTATTGAAGGACGTAACCATTACCAGTAGCAGCGGCGTCGACCGCGTTCGTAATGCCAACGCGGAAGTTTATCCGGGAGAGATAGTCGGAGTAGCGGCCCTCGAGGGTGCCGCTTCTGAGCTGCTCCGAGTAATTGCTGGGCGAATCTCTCCAGTGACGGGATCAGTGTCACGTCCCGAGAAGATTGGATTCGTTCCTGAAGACCGGCAACGGGACGCAATTATTTCTTCGCTTTCTCTCGCCGAGAACGTTGCCCTGCGGGACGCCGGTGTTTTAGGCGGCCTCATGCCGTGGCCAGATATTCGCGAGCATACCACTGCGATCATTGACGAGTTTGACATACGCGGAGCTCAACCGGGTATCGCCGCGGGCAATCTTTCCGGGGGAAATCAACAGAGACTGGTGCTTGGCAGGGAGTTGTATGACAATCCATCCGCTATTGTCCTCGAGAATCCCACGCAGGGACTGGACGTCCTCGCTGCTGCTTCCATCCACACACGTCTGCGGACAGTACGCAACAGCGGCACATCGATCGTATTCTACTCAAGCGACATCGACGAGCTCGTTGAGCTCTCGGACCGCGTGCTCGTGGTAACCAACGGCAACATTGTATCGGTGGATGCTGATCGTGAAACCATAGGCCGCACGCTTCTGGGAGTCGACGGGGCGGGGAACTGACATGACCGAGTACGTCCTCTTCGGCGATGCTCTCGTCAGATCAACGCCACTGATCCTCACGGGACTCGCGGTTGCGTTGGCCTTTCGGGCCGGGATTTTCAACATCGGAGCGGAAGGTCAGTTCCTTGTCGGCGCGGCTGCATCGACCGCCGTGGGAGTCAGGTGGGGCACAGCCTTGGGCGCCGTGGTCATTCCGCTCGCGTTACTGGCCGGGAT